>JAABUX010005771.1_pt1 | contig 15079 bp, 17 predicted proteins | sample 5561851 | NCBI WGS metagenome assembly JAABUX01 (sample SAMN10711883, study PRJNA513361) | rock metagenome | isolation source: Antarctica rocks | place: Antarctica: Victoria Land, Richard Nunatak red sandstone | collected 2016-01-03 | reverse complement strand
ACTCGGCAAAGGCTGCTTCGGCGGGCAGCGTCACGGGCACGCTCGCGATCCACGGCACGCGCGCGACCTACGCGGATCCCGCGAACGACTGCACCCTTCGCTTCGCGTTTTACGGGCCGCAGCTCACGGTCGGCGAGACGGGCGGGTGCGGCCTCGGGAAAGGCGGCGCGGCGACCGGAGAGTATCGTGCGCGCTGAGGGATCATCTCCTCGGCGGCGCTCGCGGCGCGACTACCAGCTTTCTGTGTTGCGTGGGCGCCGTTTCCGGCGATCGGGCCGACCTGAGAGCCGTTCCCGGGCGTTTTCACCCCGTCTTCTTCCGTCGGAAATCGTCGCGGTTCCCGTGCCTGAGAATGGCTGCATTCTCAAGCATTGACTCGCCTTCAACGCGCGGCTCGGGTCGATAAGTCCAAGCGACGCGATATGAGCATCGAGCCTGACCTGCTTTGCATGAATTGCGGCTATTCCAAGAGCTTCCACGTTCGGTCGTGCGCAGCCAATGAGGCGGCAGGCTCGCAGTGCGAGGCAAAGTGCAAAGCGTTCGTCGCGAGCATCTTCGCGGGCGACCTGAAACGACGACGCACGCTGGTCGGTCGATGCCCGGCTAGGGCCTCGAAGCGCAAGCGCGTCTCGCGGCGCTAGAATTCAGTTGGTCTCAGAGCCGCGGAATCTGCTTGCGCCCGAATGACTCAAGAGCTTGGTTTAGCGCCTTGAACGTCTCCGCGAAGAATTCGCCGCGTACTCGTTGCATTGCTTCGTTCGCAGATGACAAAGTTAGGTCAGGATCTTCGAAGTAAGCGGCGGCGTTTTTCATGGCGAACCGCATCGACGTGGCTGCCTCAATGACGTCGTTGGCTTGTTGTTCCGAAAGTTCCGCGAGTAACTTCGGGTCGTTTACAAGTGCGTCGAGCGTTTTAAACTCATCGACGATTTGGTCATTATCCCAGATATAGCCCGCTCTACATTTTACGACGAACATCTGCAACGCGTAGACCTGCGCGCCAAAAATATTGCGGATACGCCCCTCTCGACGCTCTCGCTCGGAACGTTCGCGATCCGCAACCGCTCCTTGCGAGACGACCTGCGTGTGAATCGCGCCATTCACGCCAATCTTCGCCCCGATGAGCGCAAAGATGGGCGATACGAGGCCGACGGCAGCGGTTATCCAGATCGGATCAATTCTGGCGGTGGCGGCAACGGCGTTCACAGCCCGAGCCTTTTAACGATGTTTGTACGGCGCGCATTATTATCCACGGCTTCACCTTTCGCGGTCGAGGGGCTGAAGACCGATAAGGCGCACGTTTCAGCGCCTGGGCGCTATCATCTTTGCAATGGTATCTCCGGTCCCGTAGACCGTGAGCGGTGCGCGACCGAACGATTCGAGTGCTCGATTGAGAGCCTCGAAGCCCGGTGTGTAGATTCCGGCAATCAGGCACGACTCGCGATCCATCTCCTTGATTACTTCGTCTGGTGACAGGTCAGAGGGCGCCGGGTTTCGACGGAGGTAGCCATCGGCGTTTCTTATATTGAGCCGTAGCGTGGTCACGGCTTCGATGACGGCGTTTCGTTGCTCGTTGGAGAGCGCGAGCATTCGGTCGGTATCGCCGACAAGCGCGTCAACGAATTGAAACTCGTCGGAAATCTGGCTGTCCTTGATGAGCCCGGCAGCACCAAAGCGCACGACGGTCTGAAGCGCTTCGAGGCGCGCGCCGAACAAGTCGCGGACGCCCCGCTCTACGTAATCGCGCTGTTCCCGCTCGCGCTTCGATATTTCGGTTTGGGTGTGGAGCTGCGTCCGGAATGCACCGTCGACGGCTATCTTCGCTCCTAAGAGTGCAAAGATGGGCGATACGATGCCGACCGCGGCGGTTATCCATAGCGGATTGAATCCGGTTGCGGCGGCGGCGACGGCGCTCACAGGCCGAGCCGCCCAGCGACGTTCATGCTCGGTCTCATAATCCGAAGACGACGATGTCGGGATCGGCGGCGGCGGCGAGTCTCCGGCACGTAATTCGAGATAGGCGACCTTCGCGAGCGCAACGCAACGAGCGTCGAGCATCATCACGATGTCATCAGTGATCCGGCCCGTGCCGCGCAGTTCGTCGCTAATATCTTCGTCGAGCACACGAATCTCGTCACGGAGCGAGTTTGCTAATACGGCGAGCGTTGGCTCGTCGGCTAGGTGTTTTTCGGCCGTTGCCGAGGGTCGGCGCGACGAGATCGATCCGAGTTGGTCGAGCAGTCTTGCAATATCGGACTTCATAGGTCCAGCCTTCCCGCAACGTTCGCTTTGCGCGCATCGGCCTTCCGCACGTAGGCGAGCGCAATCGAGACGGTCGATGGTAACCGCCCGGCAAGCGCGGTCACTTAACAAGCCGCCACGACCGAGCCGAGCAAAAGCTCGCTTCTCATGTCGTGATAGCTCGGGTTGCTAGTTACGGTCACGAGCGACGCGCGCTGAGCTGCAGGGAGCACCCGTGGCTTTCGCGTTCACATTCCCGGAACACATCGCCCGGCGCGATCTACTTCACCGCGTCGCCGTCGCCGGACATCGGCTGGAAGATAACGTGCTCAGCGGACTCGAGCCGCTGCCCGAACTCGTCATCGACGTTGACGGTGAGACCGCCGTTCGGATTGGCGACCGAAGGTGCCACTCGCCAGCGGCGACGTCCTCGGCTACCTCGATGACGCGCCGCCGGTCGTCTTCGGCGAGCCCCTCGAACTTCAAGTGATCGATATAATAGTCGATCTCGTGCCCGTGTATCGCTGAGCGCCGTAAGAGCTTGTCGCCGAGCTTATCGTTGACCGACTGAAGCTTCGTAAGGATCGCGGCTTGTAACGAGTCGGCCGAAGCGCCGATGGGTGCAACCATGATGCTGAGCGCGACCGCGAGAGCCGCCTGGGACGCGAGACGTGCGTTCATACAATTCGACTCGACGAAGATCGTTTGACTCCTCTTCGCGTGTCTACCGGGACTCTGCGAAAAACCGGACACGTTCGAACAAGACCCCTGGCGACCGCCGCAAGCTCTCGCCCATGCTCAAACGCAAACTCCGCTCGACCCGCTCACTTCCCGTGTGCTCGTGCGCCTGGCTCATCCTCATCATGCACCATTCGGACGTCGCCTAGCACCTCACTACGACACTGCCTTCGAGCGGCGTGATCGGGGCCAGGGCATGGCCGCCAGCGTCGATTTTGGGCGGTCGGCTAACCTAGGAGCCGTCCACACGGGCGTTTCCATGCAATCTTCTTCAGCCGCGATCATAAATTGTTACGTGGCTGAGAACAGAAGTTCCGGTTTGAAATATATTGACTGTGCCATAATGCTGGCACGGTAGAGCAGTAGTATCGCGCAAGATCGACTGAAAGGATGCTTACCATTATGAGCGTGTTGTATAAATATCCGCAATACTTAAGCCGAACTGATAGCGACATCTTTGATAAGGATTTCACGCCAGGTGCGATTACTGTTCATTCTGGAATTTATCGTTGCAAAAACTGTGGTAAGGAGGTTACGTCTGTCGCTTCGCATCCTCTACCTCCGCAAAATCATCATCAACACGCCGGCAACATTCCGATAATCTGGCAGTTGCTAGTTTGGGCCTAAGGACTTTATCATAACAGTCGTTGCATCAGGCCGGACTGCCGTACTCGTAGCGTCTCTGTGCTTGTGGAGTTGCCCCCATCAAGCCGTCACGTAGCGAGTGATGAATTGGCGCGAATAAACTCTCGAGGCGAGAGCATCTTGAGCCCGCTGTGCGGGTGGGATTCGTTGTAATCCTCGAACCAGGATCGCAAGCTCTCCAAAATCGTGGTCGCGTCGGGACAGGGGTTGCAGCGAACGTAATCGCGCTTAAAAGTTTTCATGAATGACTCTGACATACCTTTTGATTCGGGGCTGCGAACCGGAGTAAAGCAAGGCGTTAAGCCGACTTGGTGAGCGAAGGCGATCGTTTCCAAAGCTGTGTAGCAACTTCCGTTGTCGCTAAGCCATTCGACGCGATTCAAGGCGCGATAGGAGCCGAAACGGCTCTCGACGGCTATCAACATCTATCGCGGACCATCTCGCCTGTCACTCCTGCGGTGCTCGCAGACCAGGCCATGATCTCCCGATCGCAAGTATCCATTGCGAAGGCGACCCGTACGATCTCGCCATTCCATGCATGAATCTCAAAGCCATCGGAGCACCATCTTGTATTCGATCGCAGTGTCCGTACGATGCCATCGTGTGCCCGATTGATCCGCTTTCCGGTATGCTTCTGCAGCAATAACTTCGACGACGCCATGATGCGATAGATGCGCTTGTGGTTGACCAAAGGCTTGCCGCTCATGCGAAAGCGGCGATTGAGCAGCGCGGTGATTCGCCGATATCCATACGTCGGATGGGCATCGACGAGCTCGCGAATCATCGGTAACAGCCACGCGTCGTCTTGCTTGCCATAAGATGCCGCTCTGGCTCTGCCGCGTTCAAGCGCTCGATAAGATTGGACCGAGAGACTTCGAAGGTATCCGCAACCGTCTTCACGGCGAATCGTCCTGTCGAGACGATTGCAAGCGCAATGTCGGGTTTTTTTCGTGCATGAGCTGCACTGCCTCACGCAAGATCTCGACTTCCATCGTTTTCTTGCCAAGCACGCGCTGGAGCTCGGCGACTTGCTTGCGCAAATCGCGCACTTCAGCAACGCTGACGACGTCATCGTCAGCGCCAACGGCTTCGCGGCTTCCCTCGGCCATCCGGCGCCTCCAGGTGAAGAGCTGGCTTGGTGCTACGCCGTGGATTCGAGCTACGTGCGAAACCGACATTCCCGGCCGATTGGACTCCTCGACCAGTCGGATTTTCTGATCTACCGTGAAACGCCGCCGGCGCTGCACGCTCGTAACGACTTCAATCTTCTCCGTGCTCATAGCCATATACATAGGCGTATGCCTATGTCCTCAGGTCATGCCACGTGTCCGGTCGAAACGGGGGCCGCTCCAGATCTGGACTCAGAGGTTCTCAGTGACGACCCGATCGCGGACGCCGTCCGGCCGTTGCGCGGCGGCTTGCGATCGCGGCGAGCCGCCGCCGCAGCGTCGGCAGCGAGACGCCAACCGTCCCGGCCGCAAGGCCGGCTGGGGAGCGGCTTCGCTGCGTCTCCAGGGCCTTGAGATAGAGCGCCAGGATTTTGCGGGGTCGGCCGGGAGCGGCGCGAGGCCGTGGCGGCCGCAGAACGCCGCGAAGTCGGCCCAGTCGTGGGCGTAAGCGCGCTCGGTGTCTCGAGCCCGGCCGTCGCGTGGCGGCTTGCGATCGCGGCGAGTCGCCGGCGCAGCGTCGGCAGCGAGAGCCCGACGGTCCCGGCCGCGAGACCGGCCGGCGAGCGGTTACGCTGAGTCTCCAGGGCCTTGAGATAGATCGCGAGGGTCTGCGGGACCGCCGGAGTGGCGAGGCCGTAGCGGCCGCAGAACGCAGCGAAGTCGGCCCAGTCGTGGCGTAGGCTCGCTCGATAGTCGGCGCGTGGTCCGGCGTCAAGAGGTCGTGCTCGACGGCTCGTGCCAGCTCCGCGAGGACGGCTCCGCCCGCCTCAAGCGGCTCATCGTTGCTAAGCTCACCTGTACGTGCAATACGAGCGCACGATCGTCGGCATGCTCTCGTTCGATTCCCGATCGACGGCGTCGAGCAAGCGATGAGAAACGAGGGTGCGTTCGCGAGACCGTTCCGTCGATCGCTTTCGATCGGGGCGCGCTCGCTTCGGAGATCGATGCGGACCGGCAACTAGTGTGACCCGCCATAAATGGCATGACATTTATTCATCTTGTGTACAATTGTGCGGGCCGATTTCGTCCAAACGAACGGGACCGCAGTTTTATTGTATTCACGGACGTAGGCGGTGATTGCGCGCTTCAATGCAGCGACGCTCGGGAAGGTGCCCCGCCGAATCCTGCGGGCGGTAATCTCTGCGAAGAAACGTTCGACGGCATTGAGCCAAGATGAACTCGTCGGAGTGAAGTGAACGTGATACCGTGGATGCACCTCCAACCACGCCTTCACCGTTGCGTGCTTGTGGGTCGCGTAGTTATCCATGATAAGATGGATCGCGAGCTTTTGAGGAACGCTGCGGTCGATCTCGTTCAAAAATTCGATGAACTCTTCGTGGCGATGTCGAGGCAGACAGCGCTCAATGACCGTACCCGTCAAGGTGTTCAGCGCGGCGAATAGCGTCGTCGTTCCGTTCCTGCGATAATCATGAGTCTGCCGTGCGGGAACCCCTTCGCGAAGCGGCAGATTGGCGCGGTCCTTTCGAGTGCCTGAACGCTGCTCTTCTCGTCGACGCTCAAGACGATCGCATTGGTCGGCGGGTTCATATATAAGCCAACGATGTCTCGAAGTTTCTCGACAAAAGCGGGGTCAGCGCTGAACTTGAAGTTCGTAACCCGATGAGGCTGTAGATTGTGAGCGCGCCAAAGCCGGTAGATCGTACTGCTGCTGACTTTGAATCGCGCTGCCATATCGTCAGCGGTCCAGTGCGTCGCATGTTTTGGAACCGTTTGCATGGTCGTCGCGATGATCTTACTCGCAGTCGCCTCGCTCATCTCTCTTGGTCGGCCGCGGCCCGGCGCATCACTGTACACACTCTTGATTCCGCGCTCTTCGAAGCGCCCGCGAATCGCTATGACGTGCTGCCGCGACATCTTCGTCTTGCGAGCGATTTCAGCGTTCGAAGTTCCGTCCGCTGCTTCGACCAGCACGGTTGCCCGGCGAACGGCACGTTGCGAAGCGGTCGGCGTTCTAAGAATTTGCATTAACTCACGACGAATTTCGGGCTTCATCGAGAGAGGAGGAGCCGGAGGAAGCGGCATGTCCAATTCTATCATGCCGCCGTTTATTAGTCACGCTATTTATGGCGGGTGACACTAGCCACTCCATCTTGCAGCGACAACGAACGGACAGCGGTCGGGCGGTCGTCGCGATCAGCCGTCCTTGGACGGTCGGAGCGCAGCGAGCGCGGCGCGTAAGATCGGCTCGCGATATGCGGTGTCGCCGGGTATCTTCGCGATGGCGGCGATCATGTCGAGGATCTGCTCGAGGCTCAGATCGGTCTGGATGTCGCCCGATCCTCGAGCCGCGCGCAGCAGCGGCCGGCCGGCGTCGAGCACTCGCGCGAGACCCGCGCCGAAGACAGGATCGTCGCGATCCGTATGCTCGAGCAGCTCCGCGGCGACGATTCGCTTGCTCGTGAAATAGGCGTAGAAGCGGTGTAGCCACACCATGAGGACCGCTCCGGGGCTGTCCCCCGCGATCGCCGCCGCCGCCTGGCACACCGCGTCGATCTCATCGACGTAGAGCGCCTCGAGCAGCGCGCGACGATTGGCAAAGTTGCGGTAGAGCGTCGCCGATCCGACACCCGCGCGCCGTGCGATCTCCGCCATCGAGACGTCGGCGTCCGGGTCGCCGAACGCGGCCCGCGCAGCCTCGAGAATTCGCTCGCGGTTGCGCTCGGCGTCGACCCGTCGAGCCGCAGGCAGTGACTCGATATCTTCGGCATTTGACAAGTGGGGAGGGTCTCCGATACAGTTCATCCGGGCACCCTATCCGCTTCGCTTCGTTCTTGGCGCCAGGGGTCCCGCACGGTTGGACGCGGGCCACCGCGACCGCCACCGAGGAGATCATCTCATTCGCCAGCCACAGCCATCGGCACTCGACGCCGCCAACGGAACTCGCAGCGCAGTCATCTCGATCAAGCCGATCGAGCTGCCGGCTCCAGCTCGCGGCGACGCGCTGCACGTCCGCGTGACCGCCCCGACGACCGGACACCGCCTGCCGATCGTTCTTTTTTCGCACGGGTTCGGCTTCTCGATGGACGCCTACGGGCCGCTCGTCGATTTTTGGGCCGCGCACGGCTTCGTCGTCGTGCAGCCGACCCACCTCGACTCCGCAACGCTCGGCATCGCGTCGGACGACCCGCGGACGCCGCGTATCTGGCGGTATCGCATCGAAGACCTCACGCACATCCTCGACGACCTCGACCGCATCGAAGCTGCCATCCCAGGCGAAGGACGGCTGAACCGTGACCGGATCGCGGTGGCCGGGCACTCGTACGGCGCGACGACCGCGAGCGCCCTGCTCGGCGCGCGCGTGCTCGACCCCGACGGCGGCGTCGGCGAGGACCTGTCCGACCCCCGCGTCGCGGCCGGCGTCCTGCTCGCCGTCGCCGGGACCGGCGGCGAGAACCTGACCCCGTTCGCCGCCGAGATGTTCCCCTTCATGAACCCGAGCTTCGGCACGATGACGACGCCCGCCCTAATCACCGCCGGCGACAACGATCGGTCGCCGCTCTCGACACGGGGCCCGGACTGGTGGACGGACGCCTACTCCCTGAGCCCGGGCCCGAAGAGCCTGCTGACCGTGTTCGGGGCCGAGCACTCGCAAGGCGGCATCCACGCCTACGGCGGCATGCCGCAAACGAGCGCCGAGAATCCCGCGCTCCTCGCGCTCGTCCAGCGGGTCACGACGGCGTACCTGCGCAGTACGTTGGGCGTCGATGAGGCGAGCTGGCCGGCGGCGCGTGACGCGCTGGCGCACGAGACGGACCCGGTCGGTCGACTGCAATCGAAATGAGCGGGACGGTTTTTTTGACGGACGAGGTATGGCATGAACTACCGGCCCCTGGGACGCACCGGCATCTCGGTCAGCCAGATGTGCCTCGGCGCGATGATGTTCGGCGCCTTCGGCAATCCCGATCACGACGACACGGTTCGCATCATCCACACGGCACTGGACGCTGGGATCAATTTCATCGACACCGCCGATGGCTACTCCGCCGGCGAATCGGAGCAGATCGTCGGCAAGGCGCTCGCGGGTGGACGGCGCGCAAACGTGATCCTCGCCGTCAAGTTCGGACCTCCTTTCGATAAGGACCCGAACCATCGCGGAGCGTCGCGGCGGTGGATCACCGAAGGGGTCGAGGGCTCGCTGCGCCGGCTGCAAACCGATTGGATCGACATCTACCAAGTGGGCGTTCCCGACCCGAACACCGACATCGACGAGACCCTCGGCGCCCTCTCCGATCTCGTGCATGCGGGCAAGATCCGATCCCTCGGTGCATCGAAGGTGCCCGCCTCCGAGATCGTCGAGGCGCAATGGACCGCCGAACGCCGCGGCCACGAACGTTTCCGCACCGAACAGCCTCCCTACTCGATGCTGACTCGCGCGATCGAATACGACGTCCTCCCGACCTGCCGCCGCTACGGCATCGGCGTCATGGCGTACTCACCGCTCGCCGGCGGCTGGCTGGCCGGAAAATACCGCAAGGGCAAGCAGATCAGCGGTCCGGGCTCCATCGCGCGGTCGCAGCGCTTCCGGGACCGCTATGACGCGAGCGACCCGTCGAATGCCGCGAAGCTCGAGGCTGCGGACGCGCTCGGCGCGCTCGCCGACGAGGCCGGTCTGACGCTCGTCCAGATGGCGGTCGCCTTCGCGGTGCATCACCCCGCGGTCAGCTCCGCGATCATCGGTCCGCGCACCATGGAGCACCTCGACGGCTATCTCGCGGCCGATGGGATCGATCTCTCGGGCGACGTGCTCGACCGCATCGACGAGATCGTCCCCCCGGGCGTCACGATCGACGTCGCGGACAACATGTGGGAATTCAGCACGACGGCGCTCGCGGCCGCATCCCGTCGCCGCTGAGCGAACCGCAGCCGCACCGGCGATCGACGTCTCCTCGCAGACGCTCCCAACCAACTCTGGATTCCGAGTCGACGATCGGGTGCGTCGACTTCGATTCCTCACGTCGAAAACGACGGCTTGTCGGCGAGGAACCGATTGACGATCGAGTCCGCCGCGGCCACGTTCGCTCGGAGAGCGAACGCACGACCAGAATAACTTGGATTCGCATTCGTTGGCAGCGACGGCGAACCCAACATTTCCGAGGCGCCGCCGACGAGCGCGAGCTCGCAGGCTAGGGTAGCTCATGCGCTACGAGCCGAGCGCTGCGCGGCGAGCTGGTCGCGTCGCCCTTCGCCCCCGAGGTCGAGCATCCAACCCGGATATTCGATCGGCAACCCGCTCACGCGATCGAGTTCCGCGAAGACGGAGCTTGGAGATCCCATTGGAAAACCCGCGCTATCGCTCGAGCAGCGATTTTCGACTACATTGAGACCTGGTACAATCGCAAACGTCGGCACTCGAGCTTAGCTACGTCAGTCCCGAACAGTACGAGTCGTCGCTGCCGATCGCAGCGTAGAAAACTGTCCGGGAAATCGGGGCAACCTCAGAACTCGTCTACGCGACTGATTTCGGCGAGCGAACCTTTGGGATTGGCGACGTCCTCGTCGGTCGGGAAGGCGCGCACGGCGGAGTCAACGGTGATATGTATACGCTCGCCGCGCTTCGCGACGACGGAAGGTTCGAGGTCGTGCGCCGGCGACGGCGAGCATGTGCTCTGGGATCTCCATGAGCATCGCGCGATCGATCACGGATACGCAACGACATCATATCGCTCGCAAGGCCGAACCGTCGATGCCGTTTTCGCGCTCGCGTCGTCAGCTGAGGTGCGCCGTGGGCTTTACGTCGACGTGCGCGCGCCCGCGAAGAAGTTACGATTGCCTACGGTAAGGATGAGGTTCAGGACTTCGACGACCTGGTTCGCGCGCAACGCAACAATGGGAAAATGCTCGTGCTGGACATCGTCGTGACGTCAGCTTCGGGCCGAGCGCGAAAACAAAAAATAGGGGTTGCGCGCTTCAGCGCTCATCTTGGAGCCCGAGCAAAAGATCGAGCGCAGCCAGAGCGAGCAAGAGCCGATGAGCTCCGCGGTTCGTTGCAACGCAGCGCCCATCGGTTGTCGCGCGTTTACGTCATCCATCAGCCCACGTGACGCTACAGCGTCGAGCGCCCGACGCACAAGACTCGCGCGACGTGGTTCGGGCTCTCGCCGCGCTCAAGAATTTTCTTTGCTTCGCAAATTTGCGCCGGCGAGAGAGCCGCCGGGCGTCCGATGTGTTCGCCGCGGCGCTGCGCGGCGCGCATTCCCGCAACCGTGCGCTCACGCAAGACATCGCGCTCGAACTGCGCGACGGCACCGAGAACCGCATAGAGCATCCGTCCCGCGGCGGTGTCCGCGTCGATGTGGTCCGTCAGTGAGCGCAGAGCGGCGTCGCGCTCGCGTAACATTACGGCGTTCTTAACGCCGCGCACCGTCGCTTGTCGCCGAAGCGCGCAGCGTAGGGCGCGAGCTTGTCGTCGTCTCGGTCATTGGGATCAAGCGCGACGCGACGGGCACGCCGCAAGACGCGATCGAGCGATTCGGCTCACCCGTGCACCACGCGCGTGTTCGCCCTTTTAGGCTTGACTTGAGCTTGAAAGTCGGAGATCGGCGATAAAGCTGGATTGCTCGGTCGGATGCCAGCCCAGCCGCTCCTGTGTCAGCGCGCTCGACGCTGGCACGTCCATCTTTGCGATGCGGTCGAGCCAGCCGAAATGGCTCGCTGAGTTCTCCGGAGATAAAGCCACGACGGGGATGTTCAAGCCTCGGCCGATTGCCTCTGCGACCTCACGAACGGGCACGGCCTCCTCCGCAACCGCATGATAGCGCTCCCCCGCGGCTCCTTTCTCGAGAACAAGCCGGTAGAGACGCGCCGCATCGAAACGGTGGACAGCCGGCCAGCGGTTAAGTCCATCGCCAACATATGCCGAGACGCCCTTCTCGCGGGCATGTGCGAGCAGGTAGGTAGCGAAGCCTTGCTTCATCTCGTCGTGGACTTGAGGCATCCGCACTACTGACGGACGCACGCCGCGCTCGATCATCGACATAGCCGTCTGTTCCGACACCCTCGGGATGCCGTGGTCCCCGGAGGGCGGCACGTCGTTCTCGGTCGCAATGCGTCCGAACGTAACCGGCAGTCCCGACGTAACGATCAGAGGCTTGTCAGAACCTTCCATCGCTGCACCGATTGCCGTGATGGCCTGGCGGTCCATCTCGCAGCTCTCCCCGAGCTTGGAGAAGTCGTGGTCGAAGGCTATGTGAACGACGGCATCTGCCAGCTCGGCACCACCACGCAAGCTTTCCAGGTCCTGTAAGTCTCCGCGGTAAGCTTCGCCACCGGCGGCGACGAGGGCCGCTGCGGCTTCATCCGAACGCGCGAGCCCGACCACCTGATAGCCGGCGTTGAGCAAATCCGGAACGACTGCCGAACCAACAAACCCGGTCGCGCCGGTGATGAAAACGCGCTTAACGGTCTTTCTCACTTGGATAGAAGGTTGGCCACGAGATCAGCGGGGTCGCGCGGCGCTATGATGCTGCTGTGCACTATCTCACCACGGAACGGAGCCGTTTTCATCCGAGAAGGTGCCCGTCGGACCGTCGTCACCAATGAGGGCCAAACGTACGGGCTCGCGCGCACCTTCCTCCAGGCTGCGGGTGCCGTTAAAGTTGTTCAGCGCCGTGGATGTGAAGCCGGGGCACGCCGCGTTGACCTTGATGCGCGTGTCCTCAAGAGCGAGGGCAAAGGCGAGCATGACCGCGTGCGCCGCTGTCTTCGATGCAGAGTAGTTGCCGAACATATTGCGATGAGGATTGGTTGGGTCCGAGTTCAGCGTGAGGGACGCGCCCGAACTCCCGGTGATCACGATACGCCCGGCCGGCGCCTCCCGCAGAAGCGGCAACATCGCCTGCGTGACGGAGATGACGCCGAACACGTTCGTCTCGAATACCGTCCGCACGTCCTCAAGGAGCGCATCGATCAAGAGGTTGGTCTTGACCGCATCTTCGAAAGACTGATTCAGCTTTGCGCGCGAGACGCCCGCGTTGTTCATGAGGACGTCCAGCCTGCCGAATTCGCTTTTAATGCGCTCGGCGGCGGTCGCAATGGACTCGCGGTCGGTGACATCGAGCTGTATTGCCTTGGCATCCGCTCCGATGCTCTGAGCGGCAGCCTCGCCCTTTTCCAAATCGCGCGATCCGATCAGCACAGTCAGCCCGTTTGCGGCGAGGTCCTTGGCGATCTGGAGGCCGATCCCTTGGTTTGCCCCCGTGACAAGAGCGACACGTTTGTCATGCATGATAACTCCTCCGCGAGGTGTCGCCCCAACGCCACCTGGCTGATCTATTGCGTAAGCGGAACGCTCGTCCGTATTGTACGGAATGACGTTCCGCTTGGCAAGCGGAAAGATGGTGCACGTCAGAACGGACGAATGAGGCACGACTCTGGAGCTTCATAGTGTGACCGAACGGCGCGTGCGGGCGGATGCTCAGCGCAACATTGACACGCTGCTCGACACAGCAAGAGTGGTGTTTGCGACGTCCGGAGTCGACGCGCCGATGCGGGAGATCGCGGAAAAGGCCGGAGTTGGGGTCGGCACGATCTACCGCCACTTCCCACAGCGCGCCGATTTGATCGCAGCCGTTTTCCGCAACGAGGTGGATGCCTGTGCGGACGCTGCCTCGCTCTTGGCGAAGGAGTACAAGCCCGGCGAGGCGCTGGATCGTTGGATGCAGCGCTACGTGGACTTCATCGTGGCAAAGCGAGGGCTAGCATCCGCTCTCTATTCAGGGTCCGCGGCCTACGAGACATTGCCAGCCTATTTCGACAAACGCCTAGAGCCGGCGCTGCAAACACTCCTCGATGCTGCTGTCGCTGGCGGCGAGCTGCGCGCTGATGTCGAGCCGTACGACCTACTTCGAGCCGTCGCGAGCCTGTGCATGCCGTCGAGCGACGGTGATCCCGCGCACGCTCGACGTTTGGTGGCGTTACTAGTAGACGGGCTACGCTACCGCTCAACCTCCACCGGCTCAGGCAATGCCCCAGGCATGTAGGAGAGAATCCTCGCTAGCTTGCGATCCATCGCAGGCGTCATTTAAAATTTGAGCGTTATCAGCCAACGATCTCAAGTAGCGGCGGGTTGTCGTCGATCGTCGCAGTGGCGATGTAGTTGAGCACGATGCCGCTCGACCGTTGCCCGGTCACGCGCTTGATATTCTCGATTGGCACCTTCTTCTTCGCCGCATTTGTTATGAACCCGCGGCGAAGAGAGTGGCCGGCGAAGTCTCCGGAGACGCCAGCCGCCAACGCCCGTCGTCGTAAGACACGCGCCACGTCTCCGGAATCGAGCCGCGTGGCTGTAAGCTGTCCGTGTAGACCGAACGTTCGAAACACCGCCCCCGCCGCACCAACGGTCGCAAGCCATCGCTCGAGGGCCGTCACAGCACAGAGTTCGGCCTTCGTCGATGTCAATGGCAATCGTGGAACGAAGAGCTCGCGCCCCTTTTTTCTGGGGTCGTTCTTCGCGCTCGAGATCCAGACATAGCACCCCGCTTTCGAGAACCGTAACTGCTCGACATCGAGCGCCACGAGCTCACTCCGCCGAAACGCCCCGGCATAGCCCAGCAGCAGCAGCGCCCGATCGCGCGCCGCAAGCTGGTCGTCCGGCATCGCCATCAGTATTGCCGGCAGCTGCTCGATAAGGAGCGGCTCCTTCTTCCGCACGGCCGTCCCGCGGGCGCGGCTATAGCGGCGGAGCAGCCGCCGCACGAGGGAGTGCTCAGTCGGCGTCTCGAGTCCGGCTGTTGCGTGTCGGCTTGCGATCGCCGCGAGCCGCCGTCGCAGCGTCGGCAGCGAGAGGCCAACCGTCCGGGCAGCAAGGCCGGCTGGGGAGCGGCTGCGCTGGGTCTCCAGGGCCTTGAGGTAGAGCGCGAGGGTCTGCGGGGCCGCCGGGAGCGGCGCGAGGCCGTGGCGGCCGCAGAACGCCGCAAAGTCGGCCCAATCGTGGGCGTAGGCGCGCCGGTGGCCGGCGCGTGGTCCGGAGTCGCCAGGTCGTGCTCAACGGCTCGCGCGAGCTCTGCGAGGACAGCTCCGCCCCCCTCGAGCGGCTCGATCGTTGCCAAGTTGTTGCCGCCAGCGGCGTTTCCGGCGAGCGGGCTGATCTGGGAGCCGTCCGGAGGCGTTTCCACGGCTTCTTCTCCGTCGGGATTGGTCGTGGTTCCCGTGCCTGAGAAGGGGTTCTTCTCAGGCACGCAGGCGACGTAGACGAGTATAACAAGGCACTGATCGCGCGCTTTTGCGACTCCGCTGTGCGACCTCGCAGCCGCGAGGAACGTTAAGTC
>JAABUX010005770.1_pt1 | contig 15080 bp, 14 predicted proteins | sample 5561851 | NCBI WGS metagenome assembly JAABUX01 (sample SAMN10711883, study PRJNA513361) | rock metagenome | isolation source: Antarctica rocks | place: Antarctica: Victoria Land, Richard Nunatak red sandstone | collected 2016-01-03 | reverse complement strand
ATCGTCTGCCCGATCCAGGCGACCGCGTGGCCGTCAAAGCGGCATTGGCCCACATGGCCCTGGCGGTTCTACTCGATGTATTGGGACACTGATAGGACAGCTTCACTGACCACGTCACAAAGGAGTTCTGAACGATGCAAGCGACGGACGCCGCGACGACGCGGCACACGACGATGGAGGCGCGCGACCGGCTGTACATCGGGGGCCAATGGGTGGCGCCCAGCGGGACGGGCACGATCGAGGTCATCAACGCCACGACCGAAGAGGTGATGGGCAGCGTCCCCGAGGGTACGCCCGAGGACATCGACCGCGCCGTGGCAGCGGCGAAGGCAGCGTTCCCGGCATGGTCCGCGCTGCCCGTGCGGGAGCGCGCCGGCCTCCTCGGCCGCGTCGCCGCCGAGCTGCGGGCGCGCATGGCCGATATCGCCGCGGTCATCGCGCAGGAGATGGGCATGCCCATCAAGCTGGCCACGGCCATCCAGGCCGGGCTGCCCACCATGACCTTCGGTTCCATGCCCCAATTGCTGTCCGACTTCTCCTTCGAGGAGCGCATCGGCAACTCGCTGGTGATGCGCGAGGCGGTCGGCGTGGTCGGCTGCATCACGCCCTGGAACTATCCCCTGCACCAGATCGCGGCCAAGGTCGCCCCGGCGCTGGCGGCAGGCTGCACGGTGGTGCTCAAGCCCAGCGAGGTGGCCCCGCTCAACGCCTTTATGCTGGCCGACATCATGGAGCAGGTCGGATTGCCGGCAGGGGTGTTCAACCTGGTGACGGGCTACGGCCCCGTGGTAGGTGAGCGTCTGGCCGCGCACCCCGACGTGGACATGATCTCGTTTACCGGCTCGACCCGCGCCGGGCGCAGGGTCGGCGAGTTGGCCGCCCAGACGGTCAAGCGGGTGGCGCTGGAACTGGGCGGCAAGTCGCCCAACGTCATCCTGGACGACGCCGACCTGGAGACGGCGGTCAAGGACGGCGTGGGCAAGTGCTACCTCAACTCGGGCCAGACCTGCAGCGCCCTGACGCGCATGCTCGTGCCCCGCTCACGCCTCGGGGAGGCCGAGGACATCGCGCGCCGCGTGGCCGAGGGCTACAGGCTGGGCGACCCATTTGTGAAGGGTACCACGCTGGGGCCGCTGGTCTCGGCGACGCAGCGCGAGCGCGTGCGCGGCTACATCGAGCGGGGTATCGCCGAGGGCGCCAGGCTCGTCACCGGCGGGGCGGAGGCGCCGGAGGGCCTGGAGAAGGGCTACTTCGTGCGGCCCACCGTGTTCTCCGAGGTGCGAAGCGACATGACCATCGCCCAGGAGGAGATCTTCGGACCCGTGCTGGCGATCATACCCTACGAGGACGAGGACGACGCGGTGCGCATCGCCAACGACACGGTCTATGGGCTGGCCGGCGGCGTGTGGTCGGGCGACCCGCACCGGGCGGCGCGCGTGGCGCGGCGCATCCGCACCGGCCAGGTGGAGATCAACGGCGGCGCGTTCAACCCGCTGGCCCCCTTCGGCGGCTACAAGCAGTCGGGCCACGGCCGCGAGCTGGGCAAGTATGGCCTGGAGGAGTTCCTGGAAGTCAAGGCGCTGCAACTGCCGGCCGACATGGAGACGCAGCCGGCCGAGCCCGCGCCCCCGTCGCGGCCATGACGGGGGCGTAGGGCGGCCCTCACCCCCAGCGACCCTCACCCCCGACCCCTCTCCCGTGCGCGGGAGAGGGGGGCAGGCCGCGACTGGGTGCGCGGAGAGGGGGGGCAGGCCGGGCTTGACTGGGAGCGTGGGAGAGGGGAGCAAGTCGCGCCTGACTGGGAGCGCGGGCGGGCCGCCCGCCTGGCGCCGCTACCCAGGCGTTTCGATGGTGGGGCGACACGACTGGGAGCGCCCCCGCTCCCAGTTAGCCTTCACGGTAGTGGCCGGATGACGTGGTAGATCGCGGGAACAAGATGAAGAAAGAGGATCGTCTGCTGCGTATCGGCGTGCTGGGCGCGGGCCCCATCGCGCAGGCGGCCCACTTCGACAGCTGCCGGCGGGCGCGCAACGCCGAGTTGTACGCCATCTGCGACGTGGCGCCGGACCTGCTGGCCCGCGCGGCGGCGGTCTACGAGCCGCGCGTCACCTACGCCGACTACGACGCCATGCTGGCCGACCCGCGGGTCGAGGCCGTCATCATCGCCGTGGCCGACGCCTTCCATGTGACGTTGTGCCATCGGGCGCTGGACGCCGGCAAGCACGTCCTGGTGGAGAAGCCGCTGGGCGTTGGCGTGGAGGAGTGCGAGGGCCTGCGCCAGCGGCTTCAGGAGACGGACCTGGTGTTGCGGGTGGGCAATAACAAGCGTTTCGACCCCGGCCTGGCCTTCGCCCATCGCTTCATCGCCGACGAGCTCGGGCAACTTGTCGTGCTCAACGCCTGGTACTGCGACTCCGTGGACCGCTATACGATGACCGACAACCTCCAGCCGGTCATGGTCACCAGCACGAGAGCAAAGCGCCCCGAGGGCGACCCCAAAGCCGACAAGGCGCGCTACTTCATGCTGGCCCACGGTAGCCATCTGGTGGACACGGCGCGCTTCCTGGGGGGAGAGATCACGGGCGTGCGGGCGCGCCTGCTGCGGGCGTTCGACGCCTACCACTGGGCCGTCGAGGCGGACTTCGCCAACGGCTGCCTGGGCCACCTCAACCTGATCATCCCGGCGCGCGGCGACTTCGGGGAGGGCGTGCAGGTCTTCGGCGAGCACGGCAGCGTGACCGGCCGCCTCTACCTGCCCTGGTATAAGAAGTCCGGCGACATCGAGTGCTTCTCTACGCGCGACGGCGTGTACCATCGCCCCCTCGGCGCGGACGGCGACACCTATAAATTGCAGATCGAGGGGTTCGCGGACACGATCCTGCACGGCGCGCCTCCGCAGGGCGCGACCGTCGAGGACGGAGTGGCCGCAGTACGTGCGATGGCCGCGATCGCCCGATCAGTGGAAAGCGGGGAGTACGTGCGCCTGGCCGACGTGGAGGGAGCGGTATGATAGAGATCGCCATCTTTGCCAGGACCTTTGTTCGCCCCACGCTCGGAGAGACGCTCGACGCGGTGGCCGCGCACGGCATCCGGGCCGTGCAGTTCAACCTGAGTTGCGCCGGGTTGCCCAGCATGCCTGAAGAGATCGCCCCCGCGCTCGCCGTCCATATCCGGGACGCGCTCGCCGCGCGGTCGCTGACCATGGCCGCGGTATCCGGTACGTTTAACATGATTCACCCTGACCTACAGCAGCGCGAGGGCGGCCCGCGGCGGCTGGGCGTGCTGGCGGCGGCCTGCGCGGGGCTGGGTACGTCGGTCATTACGCTCAGTACGGGCACGCGCGACCGCGACGACATGTGGCGCCGCCACCCCCACAACGACACGCCGCAGGCCTGGGACGACCTGCTCATCTCGATGCGCGAGGCCCTGCGCCTGGCGGAACAGACCGGCGTGACGCTGGCCTTCGAGCCGGAAGTCGCCAACGTCGTCGACTCGGCCTATAAGGCGCGGCGCTTGCTGGACGAGGTGGGCTCGCCGCGGCTCAAGGTGGTGCTGGACCCGGCCAACATCTTCCACGCCGGCGAACTGCCGCGCATGCGCGCCATCCTTGACGAGGCCTTCGAGCTGCTCGGTCCCGACATCGTGCTGGCCCACGCCAAGGACCTCAGCCACGACGGCGAGGCCGGCCACGAGGCCGCTGGTCGGGGCGTGCTGGACTACGACCGTTATCTGACGCTCCTGAACGGACTGGGGCGCGACATGCCGCTCATCCTGCACGGCCTATTGGAGGATCAGGTCGATACGTCGGTCGCCTTCCTGCGCGCCAAGGGCGCATATCTGTCGTCTGATTTTGTCGACGGGGCGCGGGCTTCCGGCGAGGGTGTGGCTGGACACTGTATCCGGCCCCGTGAGTGAGAATGGTATGCTCTGATCAAGTCAGCGTCTTAGTTAGTGAGGAGAGCATTCATGACGACACAGCATACCGAGGCATATCGGCAGGTGCTGGCGCAAGCAACAGGCCTGGCGGCGGACGACAAGCTACGCTTACTAGAAACGCTCGCCGCTCAGGTGCGCGGCGCTATCGCGCCGCGTAAGCCTCACCGAATCGTCGAGTTCCGGGGCATCGGCCGGGACGACTGGGACGGGACCGATGCCCAAGACTACATCAACCGGGAGCGAGACGCGTGGGATGGGTAATTGAAGCCGCGTTATTCAATAGGGAAGCGGGCAACAAAGAGTAGCAAGGGTGTGAACAGGCTCCTTACGCTCCCTCATCCTCGTCGGGCGGCAGCGGGGCGGCCGGGAAGCACAGTTCGACGCTCGTGCCACCACCCTCGTTCGCCGCGATTTTGAGCGTGCCGCGCAGGTCCTGTCGCGTCAGGGCGTCGACGATGGAGAGCCCCAATCCCTTGTGCGTCTCGGGGTCGAAGCCGGGCCGTAGGCCCACGCCATCGTCGTCGACGGTCAACTCGACCAAGTCTCCCTTGTCGCCGGACAACCCGTAGGTGATGGCGACGTGGCCCTCGTTGCGGCCGGCGAAGGCATGGCGCAGCGTGTTGGTCAGCAGCTCATTCAAGGCGATGGCCAGCGTGGTGGCCTGCTGGGTCGCCAGAAGGATGCGCTCGCCCTCGACGGTGAAGTGAACCTTGCGGTTGGGCGTCTCGCCCTGCAGGTCCGCCACCTCGGCTACTTTGCGCGCCACCTCGGCCACGGTGGTCAGGCCCACGTTACCCTGCGAGAGCAGGTCGTGCACCGCGGCGATGCTCTGCACGCGGCTGCGACTCTCCTCCAACACCTGCCGCGCCTCCGTCCCGGTGGCGTGGCGCAGCCCCAATGAGAGCAGCGAGGCCACCGTCTGCAGGTTGTTCTTGACGCGGTGGTGCAGTTCGGACAGCAGCACGGACTTGGTGGCCAGACCGCGCTGCGCCTCCTCAAAGAGGGCCGCGTTCTCCAATGCCAGGGCCGCCTCGTTGGCGAACGCGGCGACGAGGTCGACCTCTTCGCGCATCCAACCGCGGTACGAGCGCGCGTAGACGCAGAGCGCCCCGCGCGCGTAGTGACGACCCTGGAAGGGCACCAGGAACAGAGAGTGGAAGCCGTGCCGCAGCGACACGTCATCGCCGCCCGGCCCGAACCGGCGCGCCGGGATGTCGGGCACGAGGACCGGCCGGCCCGTCTCCAGCGCGTGGTTGACGGGGCCGTCGCCCAGGCGCCCTATCTGGTCCTGCCCATCAGGAATGCCATAGCAGGAGGCCATGCGCGTGCGGTCGCCGTCTGGTCCATCGACCACCACGATGGCCGAGGCGTCGGCCTCGACCAGGGTCACGGCGCCCTCGGCGATGTTGTCGAGCACGCGCTGAACCTCGAGCGAGGAGACGACCATGGCGATGACGCGCCGCAGCGCGGTCAACTCCTCCACCTTGCGATGCAGTTGCCGGTCGGCCAACTCATACGAGCGGGCGTTTTCGATGGCCAGCGCCAACTCGCCGGAGACCATCTCCAGGAAAGCGACCTCGTCGTCCTCGAACTCGCGCGCCTCCACGGTCTGCACGTTGAGCACGCCGATGAGGCGGTCGAGCGAGCGGTTGACGATGGGGACGGAGACAATGGCGTGGAAACCTTCCTCGTCCGTCTCAGGCAGATAGTTGGAGCGGTGGTCGCGCCAGATGTCGGCCACGGCCATGGTGCAGCGCTCGCGCGCGGCCCAGCCCGTGATGCCCTCGCCCAGGGCCATGCGCGCGTGCCCCACGGCGTCTGGATTGAGGCCCTTAGTGGCGGCCAACACGAGCGAACGGGGCGGCTCCAGCAGGTAGATCGAGCAGACGGCGGCGTTGCTGACCTCGGCCACCACCTGGACGACCAGGGACAGCATGGCGCGCTCGTCGAGCGTCGAGTTGGCGGCCGCGTTGACGCGGTGCAGCGCGGAGAGCTCGGCCTTGCGCGAGGCCAACGAGTCCGCCGTCTCGCGCAGCGAATCGCCGTCGCGCCCGCGCTTGGCCTCGGCATAGCCCTGCACCGCCCACGCCGCGCCGCGGACGGCGACGCGCGGCTCCGTGTCGAGGGTCACGACAAGCGACTCCCAGGCATCGACAACGGGGGCAAGAGACCGTCCCGTGGCGCCCGCGGCGCGGCCAATCGCGCGTAGCGGCTCCTCCAGCGCGGAGACATCGTCGGACGTCAGCGCGGCGCGCAGGCGCGCTAACAAACTCGTATCGACGACAGCGCCATCCCCGGCATCGCCCACGAGGTCCCGGATAAGGTTCTCCCGCGCGTCTTGCTCGATGATCATGTGTTCATTTTACCTGCTCACGCCCATCCCGCGCTAATGATCCGCGTCTGAACATCCGACCCGCGACCGCGGTCGCGGGTCGGATTCCACAATTGCAAGGCGCGCCCTTTGTTCCCCTCTTTCATGGTAGGGAGAGGGCTGGGGGGTGAGGTCTATGGAGGCGCGGGCTACTCAGCCACGACGTACCCGCTCCCCGCGCGCTTGGCGGCGTACATAGCCCTATCGGCAACGCGCAGCAGCGCGGCGCCATCGTGGCCATGCACGGGATAGAGGGCGATACCGATACTGGCGGCGACGGACAAATGATGGTCCTCGACCATGAACGGCTCGGCGAGAGCCTCCCCAATGTGGCGGACGACTTCGATGGCCCCGCCCTCGTCGGCGGTGGGAAGGACGACGGCAAACTCGTCGCCGCCCAGGCGGCCCACGGTGTCCGAGGCGCGCAATACGTCGTGCAGGCGCCCGGCCACGCCCTGGAGCAGCAGGTCGCCGTAGTGGTGCCCAAGGGTATCGTTGACCTCCTTGAAACCGTCCAGATCCATCAAGAGCAAGGCCAGGGAGCCCACGTCACGCCTGGCGACGAGGAGGGCCTGCTCGAGGCGGTCGTGGAGCAGCGTGCGGTTGGGAAGACCGGTCAGGGCGTCGTGCAGGCTCTGATGACGCAGGCCTTCCTCCACCCTCTTGCGGTCCGTCAGGTCGATGAAGCTGGTCACAACCTGGACCACGGCGCCCGCATCGTCGAACACGGGGACCGCGTCGATGCGCAGCCAACGGCGCTCCGCGTTCGGCCACGACAGGCCGAGCGCGACATCGCGCTGCGGCTCTCCAGTGCGCAAGGCCACCAGGCAGGGGTGATCTTCCCGGGGCAGGTCCGAGCCGTCTTCGCGCGTCGCGCGCCACACGAGGTTGGGCAGCGCCTTGCCGCGCATCTGGTCGAAGCTCACCCCCAGGATCTCTTCCGCCGCGCTATTGGCGTCGACGATCCCGGCGTCGGCGTCGAAGACCATCACGCCGCAGGCCATCGCCGCGTACGGCTCCGCCATCCGCCTCAGTTTGTCTAACTTGTCGGTCCGTGTCATGCGCCCACCCTAACCAGCGGGCAGGGGGCAGCAACACGAGGCGCGCGCGGGGGTAGCATCGTCGATCTATTGATTGTACTGCTCCTCCGGCCAGGTAACCCGGAGCCGCGGCGCCGGGCGCGCGTAGAGGTAGCCCTGGGCCAACTCGATGCCCAGGTCGTGGGTGTAGTTGCAGTGTACCAGTGTGCGACGACGTAGGGAATAGTAGCTTTAAGCGTGCAGCTAGGCGTGCAGCACGGCGCGCACGGCCAGCACGACGCCGACGCCGCAGGCCAGGGAGAGGAGCAGGTTGCCCGTGCGCAGGGCGGCCAGCGCGGTCGCCAGCGCCGCCACCTTCTCGGCCACGCCGCCCGCGACGACCGTGGGCGCGATGATGGCCACCAACACGGCGGCGGGGACGTGGCGCAATGCCCGCTCCAATCGGCTGGACAACGGGACGCGGCCCATCAGCCAGTATCCGCCCGCTCGCGCGGCGTACGTCGCGGCAGCCATGCCCAGAATGACCAGCAGCGCCGTGCCGGACCCGCCGTGCGCGTCACCCGCCATGGCCCGACTCTCCGACCAGGATGGCGGCGAGCGTGCCAGCCACGCCGCCGAGGAGGATGTACCACGTGCCGGGCAACCACTGGTGCGCCGCCACGGCCACGGCCGCCGCCACGACCCAGGCCACGAGGTCGGAGCGGCCGCTCCAGAACCCGCGCAGCAGCGCGATGACCACGGCCGTGAAGGCGAAATCCAGGCCCCAGCGGGCGGGGTCGCGTACCACGTTGCCCAGCAGACGCCCGCACAGCGTCGCGCCCATCCACGTCAGGTAGAGCAAGAGGCCGCTGCCGAGCAGCAGCGCCGCGTTGCGCCGTCCGCGGGCATAGGCGCCCATGCCCAGCGCCCAGCCCTCGTCGGTCAGGAAGAACAACGTGCCGTAGGCCTTGAGCGGCGAGAGCTGGCGCAGCCACGGGCGCAACGTCGCGCTCATCAGGGCGTAGCGCAGATTAACCAGGAACGTGGCCAGGATGATCGTCCCGGCGGGCAGCGGCGTGGCCCACAGCCCCACGGCCACGAACTGCGAGGCCCCGGCGAAGACGGTGGCGCACATCAAGGCCGCCTCGCCCAAACTCAGACCGGCCTGCCGCGTCAGCACACCGAAGGCCAGCCCGTAGGCCAGCACGCCGACGGCAAAAGGCACGCTCTGCCGCGCTCCCGCCCGCAGCCCGGCGCGGTCGAACGTCACAGGCTCCTGCCCTGGCGCGGGTCGCGGCTCTGTCCCTATCGGTCCCCGAACTGTCGTCATACCATCAGCGTAGCGCGGGCAGGACAGCGCGTCTTGTACGTTCTTGCTCTCTTGATCTACCCGTTGGCTACTGCCTACTGCCTACTGCCCACTGCCCACTGCCCACTGCCCACTGCCCACTGCCCACTGCCCACTGCCTACTGCCTACTGCCTACTGCCTACTGCCTACTGCCCACTCCGCGCGTACTGACCTGGCGTCACGCCGACGAGACGCTTGAACTGACGCGTGAGGTGGCTCTGGTCGACGAAGCCCGTTTCGGTCGCAACCCGCGCCACGGGCCAGCCTGCCGCCAGCAACGCCTTTGCGCGCGCGATGCGCACCCCGGTGAGGTAGGCGTGCGGCGGCAGCTGCAGCGCGCGGCGGAAGACGCGCAACAGGTGGAACGGGCTGAGGCCGGCCAGGCGCGCCAGCTCGTCGAGCGACGGATTCTCGCCGTAGTGTGTCTCCAGGTAGTGGCGCACCAACTCGACGGCGCCACGCTCACGTCCAGTCGAAGGCAAAGCAAGCCGCGAGTCGCCGTGCCGCGCGACCAGGCGCGCCAGCGCCAGGGTCAGACCGGACTCGCGCTCGAGGGCCGACGCGGAGCCATCGAGCGTGGCATGGAGCTGCTGAAACAACGCGTAAAGGACCGGGTCCTCGATCACGGCGGGGAAGGACGGGACGCGGTCGGGGCTGCCGCCGAGCGCGACCGCGGCGCGCTGGAGCAAAACGGCCTCGGGATAGAGCACGCGGTAGGTCCAGCCCAGCCGGCTACCGGCCTGGCCCGTGTGCATCTCGCCGGGCTCGACCACCACGATGCTGCCGGCTGGCGCCAGGCGCGTTGCGCCGCGGTAGTAGAACGCCTCCACGCCGCGCTCGATGATGCCCACGACGAAGCCGTCGTGCGTGTGGCGCGCAAAGGTGTGCGTCAGGTAAGTGGCGTGCAAGACTTCGAGGCCGTGCAAGTCCGGGAGCCGCCAGAAACGGGCGCGCTCGCGCCCGTCCTCCAACTCCAGCCCCCGCGATCCGACGCTGTCCGGCAATAGCCTGCGCGCCTCTCCCGACGGCCCAATGCTATCCGACATGCGTGTGCTCCTCCACGGACATATCTTCAGGAGCGGGGAGTGGGGTCGCCGCCCGGCGCTGCCGGTCTAGCTCGTAGAGCATGATCGAGGTGGCGCTGGCCACGTTGAGCGAGGTGGCCGAGCCGACAATGGGGATGCGCACCAGGGCATCGCACAGCTCTTTGTAGCCGGCGCTGAGTCCCCACGTCTCGTTGCCGACCACCAGGACCGTCGGCGCGGTGAAGTCGTGCTCCGCCAGGTCGACCGTGCCCCTGGCGCTGCTGCCGACGACATTGAACGGGCCGACCGCTGCCCTGATGGCGTCGAACCAGGGCCGCAACTCCCTGGAGGAGGGCAGGCGCACGGTGGGGATGGCAAAGAACGAGCCAGTGCTGGCGCTGATTGTCTCGGGATCGTACAAGTCGACGGAGTGCCCGGTGATGACCAGCCCGTCGGCGCCGAGCGCGTCACAGGAGCGGATGATCGTGCCCAGGTTGCCGGGACTGGCCGGGCGGTCGAAGACGACCACGCGCAGGCCGGGCGTGAGGGGGATGCGCGAGAGGTCGTCGGCGGGCATGGCCAGCAAGGCGATCAACTCCGAGGGCTCCTCCTTGTTGCTCAGCCGTTCCATCAGATGCGCCGGCAGCTCGTAATGCGTCGCGGCGCGCGACGAGGCCAGGATACCTTTGGCCCAGTCCGATAGTTGCGCGTCATGGGCGTAGAGGAAGGAGTTGACCGTCCAGCCATAGTGTAGCGCCTGGTTGATGGGGCGCACGCCCTCCACGAAGAACGCGCGGCTCTTGTGGCGCTTCTCGCGCCGCCGCCGCAGCGTCTCCACATACTGGAAGTCGTTGTTCTCGGAGTAGACGCGGGTTATCTTGGGCATGTTGGAGCGTCGTCCTGGGGTGTCATGCTCCCTGCTTCGACTACACATCTATATCGAGATGGCACTTTCATCTCGCGAAGCCCACGATAGTTTAGATTGTATGCGTCCCCGTAAGCCGTGCAGAAATTGCGTCAGGTTTGGGTCCGAGGCGAGCGCCAGCGCATCCTCGACGCGTTCCTCAGCAGCCGCCGCCCGATTCGTCTTGTAGAGGCTACTGGCGAGCCAGGCAAGGGCGTGGCCCTGCGTGTCGCGATCCAGCCCCAACGCGAGAGCACGCTCGTAGTGCGGGATGGCCTCCGCTTCGCGGCTATTGTTGTCGTGGAAGACTGCGAGGTGATAGTGGGCCATGGCTTGCTCTCCTATCGTCCCTGCCTCGGCAATGGCGCGCTCCAATGTTCTGCGATCTCGTCGTGTGGTCATGTCGCGTCTCTCCACTTCCCCGCGCACCCGCGATGGTAACGGCGTCGACGGGGACTATCCCAGGTTCTACCACATCGGGCTGCCCTCCGTCCAAGCACGACAGTGCGTGCGCGTTCCAATGCGGCGCGTAGGGCGTCGTCCCGATCCTTCGCCCCGACCAGGGGCACTGCCCACACACGATGGCCTCGGCGCGCGGGGACACCTCCTCCGCGCACCAAACGGACCGACATGCCTTCAAGCAAGGAGCTAAGAGGCGGGCTACATCGCGTACATATGCCGCGCCGACCCAAGGCAGCGCGTGGTCAGGTCATATGGCGTCCAGCCCTCGATCCACAGGCCGGGGCTATTGGCCCAACTGAGGCGAGCCGTGGCGTAGCAGATATGGCTGCGCCGAGGCCGATTCGTCACGACCTCGTACCGCACCGTGTACGTGAGGAAGCGGCTGGTGCGACGCGGCTGGTCCACGCTCCAGCGCGAGGACACCGCGACGGTTCCGGACAGCGGCGCAGTCAAATCCGACGAGAGGACGGCCGGTTGTCCTCCGCTCCACGCGCGGTCGACCACCACGGGCGCGGGGTTCAGGTAAGCCAGCAAGAGGGAGGCGAGGTACGCCAGAAGTAGGCCAAGCGCACAGTAGAGCGCCCGTCGCCGCGCGCTGCCCCGCGAGAGGTATGATGCGGGAACGGAGCGGACGTCGGCGACGAGCGTCCCGGCCAGCCGGTCCCCGATGCGTTGCCGTTGCGGCGAGAGGAGAATGGCAGCGCACCCGAGCCAGAGGAGCGCGTTCCACCCTTCGACGAGGCGCAGCAGGTTGCGCAGCGCGACCGGGCCGAGGCCTGCACGTGTCCCGTCGCGGTTGACGACGCGCAGCCCGGCGAGCGCCTTGCCCGGTGTCAGGCCGAACAGGGCCTCGAAGGTGATGAAGTAGAGCAGGAGGACGGGGGCGACGAGCGGCCAGAACGGCGCAACGGGCTTACCAAACAGCAGTTGAAGGACGGAAACGGACGACCCAAGGGACCCAACCGTGAGGTGGAGCGGGATCAGGGGGCGGCCGACGACCCCCGCGACGAGCCACACGAGGACCCCATCGACGACAAAGGCGAGCAGCCGGCGGACCACAACTCTGGTATCCGGCGGGGGTGCGTTCTCCCATGGCGCCTGCAAGGATGGCTCGACAACCCTCATGCCCGGATGTCCTCTCTGCTACACCAACTCTACCACATCATCGTACGCTAATCAGTTACATTGCAATGCAGCTTCGGCTTTGACATCGTGCGGCGCCACACGCGGGCCAACCGGCAATCAATTGGACCCGGCCGCACGCACGATCGTACACGCCGGAGGCTTGGCGCTGGTGCAACGCCACACCGGTACGCCGGGCGGCGGCGTGTAGGTGAAGGTGTCGGCCGGCGCGTTTGCCGCCGGGACGACCTCGTAGGTGACGACCCGCAACCTGCCCGTCCCTACCGTGGTCCCCTGCGCGTTCTGGTCCTGCTCGTCGATGCGCCGGAGCAGGGAGCTCGCGGCGTCGATGTAGAACGTTAAGGTTTCCATCGTGGCCCCGTCGCGCGATGAGGGGATCGACACCCCATCCACGATGACCGGCCACCGATGCACGACCTGCACAACATCAACCAGGCGCCCGTCGATGGTCTGTTGAGGGAGCAGATGCGCCTCGTCCTTCGTCGCGGCCGTCATCAGCAGGCTGCGGAGCGCCCCCAGGTCCTGGGGCTCGACCATGAGCATCAGCGGCCAGACGATCCCATTGGACCCCAGGTCGGGCCGCAGCGGCGACGCCGGTTGGACCGATGCCTCCCCTCCAGCCTTCACCATGTATTCCCAGTGTTCCCGGTCGTTGAGCACCTCCTGCTGCTCGACGCGCCCATCGACCACGAGGGCGCTATTGACGCGGTCAACACTCCCGTCGGCGGCGAACCGCACCCATTGCGTGGCCGTTTCGTGCGGGAGCGGGGACGAGTTCGCGTCGGAGCCGTCGTAGGTCATCACCTGCCGGAGGAGGTCGCCGCCAGCGGGCGGCGCCATCGCAAGGGCCGTGCGGCGCAAGATCTGGGCGGCCGAGACGGGGGTCGGCGAGCGGAGTTGAGTGTACGCGCCGAGTCCGGCCAGGGCGAGCAGGGCCGCGCTCACGAGAGAAGCGACGCGCATCCGGGGGGGATGCAAATAGCCCCTCGCCAACCGTGGCTTCACCGCTACGCGCCACTGGGCCTTCAGCGCGTGCGCGGTCAGCGCGCGTCGGATCTCTCCGTCCTGCTCCGGGGACAGGCGGCGCGCGGTTGCCGCCTGGCCGAGCGTGTCCAGGCCGGCGACGACCCGCAGCAAGCTCGGGTCATGGCCGGCGCCTGCGAGGTCGGGATAGCGATCATCGAGTGTGGTCATGGTACTGCTCCTTCAGTGTCTGGAGGCTTCTCCATATCTGTTTTTTGGTCGCCGCCTCACTCTTGCCGACGACCCTGGCGATCTCGGGCGTGCTGAGCCCCGCCACGAAACGCAGGATCAGCAGCTCCCGTTTGGCCGGCTCGAGGGCATTGACCAGGGCCGCGAGGTGGGCCAGGTCGTCGCGCCGCAGTACCTCCGCCGCGGGGTCGCCTTCGCCGACGCGAGATATCCCTGATGTCTGATCCCAATTCACCGTCGCCCCCCGCACGATCCGCGCGTCCGGGTCCTGCGCTGCGAACGGATGCAAGGCCTCGGGCACGAGATCCCAGGCGATGGTCTGACGGTGGCGGCGGTGATGATTGGCTGCGGCGTTCCGCGCGATGCGGAACAACCAGGCCGCGAAGGGCGCACCGCGGGCGCGATAGCGCGGCAGGGCATCAAGGGCCTGGAGGAAGACCTGCTGCGTCAGGTCGGCCGCGTCCTCGGCAGTGGCCGCGCGCGTGCGCAGGTACGCATGGATGCGGTCCCGGTAACGCTGGTACAGGGGTGCGAAAGCGGGGGGATGCTCCTGCGCCGCGCAGATGAGCGCCACCTCGTCCTCGTCGCCCGTGGCGCCGTGCGCGTCCTCGCATGACACGGCCAAGATGTTAAGCATGGGGCTGTCCCCGTGGCGGTCTGGTCATTATCGTCCTCCGGCTCCGGTTGTACAATCAATCGCGATTGACACCTATTACAACACCGGAGCCGACGAAACGGGGACATGCGCGCGAGGCGCACTAGATCGTTGCGAGGTTACGCATAACTATGTCCCTTCGTCCGTGTGCTCACAACCGTTCCTGTTCTCCATCCAATCTACGGCATGACGGGGATGACGCCATCGCGATAGCGCCTATTACTACGCAGAAGACCAGAAAAGGGGACATGGGCATGGACGGGGACATGGACATGGGAATGCCGCGTCGGCGTCAGAGTCAGAGTTTCATTGAGGAACGCCGCGGGGCAAAACGCAGCCGGCTCTGAGAGATGGCGACGCCGAGGATGACGATGACGGCGCCGACAGGCTCGTACCAGGTCAGGGGCTCACCGAGCAGGATGACGCCCTCCAGCGTCGAGAAGAGGGGGATCACGTAGGTGACCGTGGAGGCGATAGTGGCGCCGGCGTCGCGGATCAACCCGTAGTTGAGGATGTAGGCGATGCCCGTGCCGAGCACGCCAAGGGCCGCGACGCTGGCGACGACGTGCGCCGGCGGCAGGGCCGGGACGCCGGCGACGATCGGCGTCACCGGGGCGATCCAGAGCGTGCCGCACAGCACTTGCCCCGTCGCCAGCACGACGACCGATTCGGGCCGACCGGCGAGATACTTGCGGGTATAGGGGAACCCGATCCCGTAGCTGATGGCGCCGCCGAGGCAGGCCAGGTTGCCGGGCAGGTCATGACCGCCGAAGCCCTGCCACGCGCCGAGCACGACCAGCACCCCGAGGAAACCGACGGCGAGGCCCATGGCGCGTCCGGCGCCGGGCCGCTCCGCGCGCAGCATGACTATGGCGATGGGCAGGGTGAACAGCGGCGTCGTCGCGTTCCAGATGCCGGCCAGCACCGAGGTGGTACGCAACTCACCGTAGGCAAACAGGGAGAACGGCAAGGCGTTGAGCAAGAACGCGGCGACGGCGAGGCGC
>JAABUX010005769.1_pt1 | contig 15081 bp, 12 predicted proteins | sample 5561851 | NCBI WGS metagenome assembly JAABUX01 (sample SAMN10711883, study PRJNA513361) | rock metagenome | isolation source: Antarctica rocks | place: Antarctica: Victoria Land, Richard Nunatak red sandstone | collected 2016-01-03 | reverse complement strand
CCACGTAGTCGCTGCCGGTGTAAACCTGGACTTTGGTCGCGCCCAGGGGGAACGAGCCGTTGGAGCTTTGGTAGTTGTGCAGCGCCAGGCCGATCTGCTTCATGTTGTTGACGCACTGGGTCCGGCGGGCGGCCTCGCGTGCGGCCTGGACGGCGGGCAGGAGCAAGGCGATCAGGACGGCGATGATGGCGATGACCACCAGCAGTTCGATCAGGGTGAAGCCGGGTCGTTGAATCCGGTGACGCACGGGGAGGCCCCTTCGGTTCGAGTTCAGGACGAAAAATTAAGGATCGGACGAGTCACGCGGATGCCCGTCTCGCGTATCGACCGTGCCTCGAAGGGGGCGGCGACGACGATACGCAGGGTCGAGCACCGCGCATGCGGCGATCGCGCGGGACGGACGTCTCGTTGGGCCGAAACAGGTTTTTGCGAAAAGCGTCGGAAAGTGACGAAAGGATTGCGAGCGACTCCCAATAAGCTATAAGAGAGCACCAGAGATGTCAAGCGGCCCCGGAACCGAATCGTGGCACGTCGCTTGGAATCATCGTCCGATGGCATGGTGATTGCTTTATCGGAGCAGACGGAGTGTGACGATGCGCCAAGTCCTCCGCCCCGCCTCGGTCTTGATCCTGGCCTGGGCCTGGGTACCCCTCGCGTCCGGGCAGGCGGCGGTCGACCGCGTCGGCCCGCCGTCCTGGTGGGTCGAACCTACCAATCAGACCTTGATGATCCTGGTCGAAGGGAGTGGGCTGGAAGGCGCGACCGTCCGGTTCGAGGGCGGCCCGGTCCGGGTCGACCGGGTCGAGGTCCAGCCCGGAGGCCAAGCCCTATTCGTCGACGCCACGATTCCCGGCGGGGCCTCGCCTGCGGCTTGTCGGCTCGAAATCATGGCCGGTGACCGGACGATCGAGCGGCCTTGGGACCTCGTGGCCAAGCCGGTCCCGAAGGCCGAGACGGTCGGCCTCGACGACGTGATCTACCTCATCATGCCCGACCGCTTCGCCGACGGCGACCCCTCAAACAATGAGGTTGGGACCGTCGGCGACCGGCTCCTCGACCGGGGGGACGTCCAGGGATACCACGGCGGCGACTTCGCCGGGATTCGAGGCAGGCTGCCTTATCTGGCCGACCTCGGCGCGACCGCGATCTGGCTGACGCCGATCTACAAACCCGCCGACACCTGGTTCGTCCCGCCGGGGGCCTCGGGCAAGCGGTTCTCCGACTTCCACGGCTACAGCCCGGTCGATTTTTATGAAACCAACCCCCGGTTCGGCTCCAAAGCCGAGTACAAAGCCCTGGTCGACGCCGCCCACAAGCTCGGCCTCAAGGTGATCCAGGACCACATCCTCGGCTTCACCGGGCCGAAACACCCCTGGGTCAAGCACCCGCCGACCCCGGGTTGGTTCAACGGCCCGGTCGACCATCCCCCCTCGTGCAACTTCCGGTTCGACGCCGCCGCCGACCCGCACGCCCTCGAAGCGACCCGCCGAGGCTTGACCGACGGCTGGTTCGCCGGCTTCTTGCCCGACCTCGACCTCCGCTCTCCTCGCCCGGCCGCTTATGCGACCCAGCAATCCCTCTGGTGGGCCACGCTTTTCGAGGCCGACGGCATCCGGCTCGACACCTACCCGATGGTCCCCCGGACCTTCTGGGCCGAATGGTCGCAGAGGCTCCAAAAAGCCCGCCCCGGCCTCTTCGCCGTCGGCGAAGCCTGGACGATCGACCCCCTCGACCTCGCCTTTTTCCAAGGGGGTCGGGTCGGCTGGGACGGGGTCGACCCGGGCGTCCCCTCGGTGTTCGACTTCCCGCTCTACTCGGCGATCAACCGCGTCTTCTCGGGCCAAAGCCCCGCGTCCGACCTGGCCAAAACCCTGGCCCGCGACGGCAACTACCCCCGCCCCGACCTCCTGGGCGTCTTCCTCGACAACCACGACACCCCCCGCCTCGCCGCCGTCCCCGGAGTGACCCCGGCTCGGCTCCGGATGGCGGTGGCCTTCCTGCTCACGACCCGGGGCATCCCCCAGATCACCTGGGGCGACGAGCTGGCGATGCTCGGCCACATGGACGACCGCCGGGACTTTCCCGGGGGCTTCCCCGGCGACCCCCGGGGCGCTTTTGAAGGAGCGACCCAGACCCCCGAAGAACAGGCCATTTTCCGGACTTACCGCGACCTACTCCGAGTCCGAAAGCAAACCCCCGCCCTCCGTCGAGGGACCCTGACGCACCTCCAGGCCGACGCCACCATCTACGTCGCCCTCCGCGAGTTCGAGGGCCAAAAAGCCGTCGTCGCCCTCAACCTCGGGCCATCCCCGGCCTCAATCAAACTCCCCCCCGGCCTCGATGGACCCTTCGACCGGGCCTTCGGCAAGGGCCGGTGGGCCGAGACCCCCGAAGGCCCCCGCCTCGACCTCCCGCCCGATTCCGCCTCAATCTTCCGGACGCCCATTCCGCCCGTCCCGACCCGATAATCGAGGCTTCCGGGTGGCAGGGGTCTCCGGTACCCCGGAACCCCGGGATTTCGTCGGGCCAACGACTCAAGGACCGGGGTTCCGGGGTACCGGAGACCTCTGCCACCCGGGAATAACCCCCAATCCGAGGGTGATCCTCTCGGTCAAGGATGCCACCCGGAGCTTCGACCAAATCGGGCAGCAACTTCGGCCCTGGTCCGGTATAATGATCGGCTTGCCCGATTCGGCTTCGTCGGAGGATGTGTCCATGCGATGGCCTCGGCTGACGACCCGGCGGATCATGGTGATGGTATTCACCTCGGCCATGTTGATGGGTTTGGGCATTCCAGCGGCTCAGCTTGCGACGGACTCCGAGTTTCACCGTCATGTGTGGTGCGAATACGGACCTGATCCTGAAACACCAAATGAAGAGATTCAGCTGTCGTATTTTTACGCCCCGCAGGATCGTCCCCCCTTCTGGCCACGCTACTGGCGTCGCCTCGTCGGTCGCCGCTGGGTCGCTTCGGAGATTTGTGGGTCGGGTGAACATTGTCTTGGGGAATCTAGTATCGGCGATTCGACGCTAGGCGATCTCACCAACCGGGAGTCCCGTGGCCCAAGGCCGAGGTCCTTCAACTCGGGCGGGAAATCCGGTGAGTTGGTTCAACCTGGCAAGCCTTAATTTGGAGTTCCGCCGAATGCCCCCGCCGTCGAACTCGAACCTTCGGATTCCGATCAAGCTCCACAAGCAGGTGGCGTTGATCCGGACGATGGACCCGATCTTGGCCGAGGAATTGCTGGCGAGGAAGACCCTGGCCAAGCTGGTGGCCGGGCGGTTGTCGGACACGGTTTTGTTGGTCAGGGTCGAGGAAGAGGACGCGATCCTCGATGAGTTGCGGCGGATGGGGCACACCCCCCGGGTGGTCCGGTGACCGGGCCTTTTCTTGATTGATCGAAGCCGAAACGAAGGCGAAGCCGCTGAAATCCCCCATGAGCATCGACACGACCGACGACCTCGACCCATCAAATCCCCCCGGCGCGACCGGCGACCCGTCCTCGGCGGCGCCGATCGTCCCGCCCGACCCGCCCTTGATCGCGTATCGGGCGGCCTTGAAGCGGTACGACGGTGCCCGGCTGGTCGAGATTCACGCGGCGACCGGCGGCGCCGACCTCGGCGGCAAGCCGAATCGGCTGCCCGACGCCATCGCCGACCGATTGGCCGAACTCCGGGCCTCGGACCGGATGGTTTCGAGCCTCCCGCACGGCCCGAGGCTGGCCCTCGGGCTGTTCGCCCTGGCCGAAACCACCGCCTGGCCCGCCACCGGGATGGCCTTGAGCCTGCGCTGCCTCGGCGTCGACCCGGCCCCGGCGATCCGCCGCCTGATCGAAGTGGGCCTGATCGCCGTCAAGGTCAGCGACGGCTTCGACGTCGTCCACGACTTCGACCTCGCCCTCGGCCCGCAGCGGTCCCAGACGACTTTGCTCGCCCACCCCTCGGCCTTGAGCGCCGCCCGGACCTTGCTCCCGATCGCCCGGAAGCGGGTCGAGGTCGAACCGGAACCAGAGCCGGAATCCGACCCGGAAGCGACCGCCGAACCCTCCGAGATCGAGGACGCCCCCCGGATCGAGGATGGCGGGCCGACCGACGCGGACCCTTCGATCGAGCCGGTCGAGCCGACCCCGACGGTCGAGGCCGAGCCGGTTTACGAGGAACTCCTAGCCGAAGCCGGTCCGGTCCGCCAGGTCCGCGAGAGCGACGGCCTGGAGCCGATCTTGCGGCTGGCCGCCGCCTGGCAGCGGATCGACGAGGGGGCGATCCGCCAGACCCAGCAGGGGACGTACTTCAAGCGCGACCGCGAGCGGCTCGAAGACGACCTGGTCTTGGCCGGGCCGATCGCCGACGCCATCGAGCCTCTGCCCGACATGCCCTTGCTCTGGGTGGCGATGGCCCGAGCCGTGGGCCTGGTGATCGCCGAGGCCGGGACCGACCGACTCGTCGCCGCCGACCCCGAGTTCTGGGGCGACAACGCCGTCCACCTCCCCCAGATGGCCGCCACCCGCTGGCTCGCCCTCCGCGACTGGCACGAGCAGGCGGGGATGAAGCAGGAAGCCGGGCCGAACGACCTGGGCATCCCGTATTTGCGGGCACCCGCCCTGCTCTGGCTCGCCACCCGGCTCGAAACCGCCTGGGTCGCCCTCGACGACCTGGCCGAACTCTGGGACCGGCTTTCCCCCGGCTGGGACCGCGCGTTCTTGACCGACTCGGGGCCGCTCGAAGTCCCTCGGGGGGTCGAAGTCCTGGCGAGCATCCTCCTCGGCCCGGCGTACCAACTCGGCCTGGTCCGGACCGCCGAGGAAGCCTCGACCGGCCGGAGGGTCGCGCAGATGACCCCGCTGGGCCGGTACGCCCTGGCGCTCGGCCCGCCTCCTCCGCCGAGGGCCACGTTCGACCACTTCCTCCTCGCTCAGCCCAACTTCGAGATGATCGCCTACCGCCAGGGGCTGACCCCGCAACTGATCGGCCAGTTCAGCCGGTTCGCGCGCTGGACGCAGGTCGGGGCGGCCTTGGAGTTGAAGCTGACGCCCGACTCGGTGTACCGAGGGCTCGAAGGCGGCCTGACCACGCGGGCGATGCTCGACCGCCTGGCCAAGCACAGCGCCCGCCCCCTGCCCGCCGGCGTGGCCGAGGCGATGCGGACCTGGGCCGACCGCCGCGACCGGGTGACTTACTTCGCCTCGACCACGCTGGTCGAGTTCGCCTCGGGCGCCGACCTCGAAGCCGCGCTCAAGCTCTGGCCCGCCCCCCCCGCCGGCCGGGCCGCGCCGAGTCGGATCTCCGACCGGCTGCTTTTGGTCGAGGACGAGTCGGTCATCCCGTTCACCCGGTTCCGGATGGTGGGTGCCCGCGACTACCGACGCCCCCCGGAAACCTGCGTCGACGTCGACGGCGACGGCGTGACCCTCTCCCTCGACCTCGGCCGATCCGACCTCCTGGTCGACGCCGAGTTGTCCAAGTTCGCCGACGAGATCCCCTCCCCCCGCCGAGGCAACCAAGACCCCGGGGCCGCGCCCGCCAGCCCGAGGCGATGGTTCGAGGTTTCGCCCAAGTCCCTCGCCCGGGCCGCCGAGAACGGGATGACGATCGCTCAGATGTCTCGATGGTTCGAGCAGAGGACCGGCGAAGAGGTCCCCGCCGCCGTCCGCCTCCTGCTCCACGCCGCCGACCCCAGGGTCGAACCCTTTCCCACCAAGCGCCCGGTGATCATGACCACGCCGACCCCCGAACTCTTGGACGGCCTCCTCCAGCACCCCGCCACCGGCGCCTACCTCGACGACCGCCTCGGCCCCACGACGGTGATCATCCCCGAAGACGCCGTGTCCGATCTCCGAGCCGCCCTCGCCACCCTCGGCCTGACCCTGGGAGAACTCGGGGCCGCCCCCCCCAAGCCCGCCCCGGCCCCGTTGCCTCCGCCCAAGACTCCCCCGCCCCCCGCCGCCAAGACCAAGACGACCCCCCGGCCGAAGCGGAGTTGAAAGCCAAATCGTCCGTGGATTTTGAGGGATGGCCAGGTTGCAATCCTTTCAAAGCAACCGTCGAAACTCATCAATTGTGAGCCCCGCGCTCCGCAAGATGGTCCCCATCGTGATCGCATTGACCGGGTTGTTCCGAGGGACTATGACGATCCGAGTGCCATCTGTCATCACGATGTGTTTACTTTGACGCCGGACGTGGAAACCGGCCTTCTCCAAGGCGCGAACCGCGTCGAGATGGTTGATTCCGGGGAGTTTGGGCATGATCAGACGGCAACCTCGACCTCGCGGACTTCCGCCTCCTCGGCCAATTCCGCCGCGACTTCGAGGTACTCGCGGATGGCCTCGGCGATGTTCTCCAAGGCTTCGGCCTCGGTCGCCCCTTGCGAGCAACATCCCGGCAACCCGGGCACCGCGACGCTGAAGCCCTCATCCGACCGATGGAGCGCTACCTTGTAAATCATGCGGATTTCCCGATTTCGAGATGTTTGGACTTCCATTCCACGGCGCAAATCTCGCCCTCTGGCAACCCAGTTTAGCAGGCTTGGCCTCGGATCAGCCAGCGTCCCGAAGCCCGTGGCATGGTCAGGCGATGGCCTTCCGCTGTTCGTTGCGGACGGTGACGGTCGGGTCGGGGTTAGTGGGTAGAACGGGCAATCCCCGCTCAGCAAGCAACTCGACGTGCTCCGGCATCGCGGATCGAGCTTGTTCCAAACAATCTTCGATGGAATGACCAACCCCGGTGAAGCCGCTGAGGTCGGGGGAGTAAAACCCGAAGAATGTCGGGTCTTCGGTGGCCTCGATGATGAGTGAGTAAAGCAAATCGATCATGTCGGACCCTCAAATCCGCCATCCGGCAAGGCCAACCAGTTCCTTGAAATGAGCGCACTCTTTTGACGACCGCAGCAGGTCAGGCGACTTTTCTCGACGGCTGATGCATGAGGAAAGAGACCAAATCCGAAACGGTCTTTATCTTACCCGCCAATGGGTTTTGTTCGCAATTCTCGATCGACCGCTGTGCGCGATCGGCGATGTCACCGATCAATTCCTCCAGATCCTCAAGGTCGATTCTGAGAACCTGTTCAAGATCATCCGTGGCTCGAAGCGGCAGGACCCGTTTACCGGACTTGCACCAAGGTTGCAACTCTTCAAATACTGCGCGAAGTATCCAGGTATCGATGGCGCGGCAATCGAAGGATCTTGCGAATGTGCAGATCGACTCGCCCTGCCGCTCGATCGCGAGCCGCGACAGGCGACGATTTTGTAAAGTCCCCTCGACGACCGTCAAGACTACGATTGCGCCGATGACTATCCATAGTAAGGGGAAGCAAACCACGAGCGCAACAAACCCGATGCCGAAGAACAACAGCACAATAGTAGTCGCCGCCCAGCCCAACGGCTGGCGGGATGTGGGTGGCATGCTCCGTGACGGTCTTCTCATGGTTGGTCTCCCGAAAATCAAGCCAGATCGAACAGCATCACTTCGGTCTCGCCATCGGATCGGATCGCCAAGGCGGACTCGTCACTGACGGCCGCGCCGTCTCCGGCGGTCATGGAGGAGCCATTGAGAGTTATACTCCCTCGGAGGACCTGGAGCCAGGCGTGGCGGTTGGGGGCGATCGGGTGGTGGACTTCGCGGGCGGGTTCGAGGGTCCCGAGGAAAATCCGGGCGTCCTGCTTGACGGCCAAGGCGCCTCCTTCGGCCCCGGGGGAGGCGACGAGGCGGAGCTGGTTGGTCTGACCAAGGTCGGGGAAGGCTTTCTGCTCGTAGGACGGGGTCAGCCCTTTGCTCTCGGGCATCAGCCAGATCTGGTAGAGGTGGACGGGTTCGGTGGGCGAGGGGTTGAACTCGGAGTGGGTGATCCCGGTCCCGGCGGTCATCCTCTGGAACTCGCCGGGGGTGAGCGAACTGCCCGAGCCGAGGCTGTCCTTGTGGGCGAGCGAGCCTTCGAGGACCAAAGTCACGATCTCCATGTCGGCGTGGCCGTGGGTCCCGAAGCCTTCGCCGGGGGCGACCCAGTCTTCGTTGATCACCCTCAAGGCCCGAAAGCCCATCTGGTTGGGGTCGTAGTAGCTGCCGAACGAGAACGTGTGGTAGGTGTCGAGCCGGCCGTGGTTGAGGTGGCCTCGCTCGGTCGACTTGCGGATTCGGATCATCACTCGTCTCCCCTGTCTGGATGGCGGGGGCGACTTCGCCCCCACCTCAAAGGATAAAGCGGCGGGGTAGCGGTACAAATCGCTCGAAGCTCGACCGGAGGGGTGGGCCGCGTTAGACTTGCGGGCGTGGTTCGGGGACGACAGGAAAAAGGGGATACGCCGTGGATCGACGCCGGCATCGGGTTCTTGTTCTTGTCGGGTTGGTGGCGGCCTCGGCCTCGGCGGCCGACCCTTCGCCCGCGCCGAAAGGGTATGTTTGCGGGCGGGCCGCAAGCCCGATGGTCGTCGACGGGGCGCTCGACGACACGACCTGGGCCTCGGCTCCCTGGACCTCGGACTTCGAGGACATCGAGGGGAGCAAGAAGCCCAACCCTCGACTCCAGACCCGGGTCAAGATGGTCTGGGACTCGGAGTTCCTCTATGTCGCCGCCGAGTTGGCCGAACCGCACGTCTGGGGGACCTTGACGGAGCACGACTCGGTGATCTTCCAGGACAACGACTTCGAGGTGTTCCTCGACCCCGACGGCGACAACCACCAGTATTTCGAGGTCGAGATCAACGCCCTGAACGCCGAGTGGGACCTGTTCCTCCCCAAGCCTTACCGCGACGGCGGGCCGGCGCTGAACGCCTGGGAGATCCCCGGCTTGAAGAAAGCGGTCAAGGTCCTCGGGACGATCAACAACCCGGGCGACGTCGACACCGGCTGGACCGTCGAGCTGGCGATCCCCTGGAAGGTCCTGGCGGAGTACTCAAGGCGGACCACGCCCCCGGGCGATGGCGACCAATGGCGGATCAACTTCTCCAGGGTCGAGTGGGACACGGACATCAAAGAGGGCAAGTATGTCAAGGTTCCCAAGACGCCCGAGCACAACTGGGTCTGGTCGCCGCAAGGGGTGATCGACATGCACCAGCCCGAGCGTTGGGGATACTTGCAGTTCTCCAAGGAAGCGCCCGGAGTGGCGGCCTACAAGGTTGACCCCTCGGGACCCGTCCGCGACCGCTTGATGACGATCTACCACGCCCAGAAAGCCTTCAACAAGGCGGGCGGGCAGTGGTCAAACTCGCTCGAACCCCTCGGCCTGAAACCCGACGACCTCAAGGCGCCCGGAGCCTCGGACCCGACCCTCAAATCGACCCCGACCGGCTTCGAAGCCTCGATGACGCTCGCCCCCCACGACGGCCAGCCCGCCCGGACCTGGGTGGTCGACCAGGACTCGCGGCTGACCAGCCGACCTTAGTTATTCAGCCGCGGATGGAACACGGATCAGAAATATCCTGAATTGGCTTATCTGTGTCCCATCCGTGTTAATCCGTGGCTAAATTTCGGAATTTAACGGGGCGGTGGGGAGGTGGATCGAGAAGCAGGCCCCGCCGCCGTCGGGGTTGCAGACGGTGAGTCGGCCTCCGTGTTCTCGGAGGATCTCGGCGGCGAGGTAGAGGCCGAAGCCGGTCCCGCCGACCTTGGTGGTGAAGAACGGCTCGAAGATCCGGTCGAGGAAGCCGGGGCCGACGCCGGGTCCGTCGTCCTGGATCTCGATCTGGATCTCTTTGGCGTCGGGGTCGGCCTCGACGCGGACCTCGATCCGGCCGTCGGGGCGCCGGGTGAGGATCGCGTCGTGGGCGTTGGCCAGGAGGTTCAGGACCACCTGGATCAGCCGGCCCGAGTCGACCAGGGCCAGGGGGATTGTCTCGGAGGGTTTGGCGTCGATGAAGTCGACCGCGACGACCCCTCGGCGGGAGTCGATCCCCTTCTCGAACAGGCTGATCGACTCGCGGAGGAGCGGGACGACGTCGACCGGCTGGGGGTCGCGGGGGCCGACCCGGACGGCGGCCATCAGGTGTTCGAGCCTGAGCTGGAGCGTCCGGGCGTTCCGCAAGATCGGCCGGACCCAGACCTCCGAGGGGTGATCCCGGCCCAGCTCCAGCGCCATCAACTCGGCGTTCCCTCGGATCACGGTCAAAGGCGCCCGGATCTCGTGGACGATCCCCGCCACCAGCCGACCGACCTGGGCGAGCTGCTCGTTGAGGATCGCCATCGCGGCCAGTTGGTGGAAGGCGAGCAACCTCCGAATCCGGCTCGAAGCGACGCAGGAGACCTCATCAACGCCGAGGTGGTCGTCGGCCCCGCTGCCCAGGGCTTCGCCGATCCGGGCCGCCTGGTCGTCCGGGAAGGGGTCGCCCCGGCCGCCCGACACCACGACGATCGAGGTCCCCGCCGACGCCAGCCCTCCTCGGAGGCTCCGGCAAAGCGCGGGGACGTCGGCCCCGTCGAGCCTCAAGCCGAGCACGACGAGGTTGGGCCGGACCTCCGAGGTCCGCGTGAGAACACCCTCGCCGGTCGCTTCTTCGACGGCGGTCAAGCCGGCTTCGAGGAGCGTCGCGCGGACCGCCGCCCTCTGGCCCGGGTCGTCGATGATCAGCAGCGCCGTGGCCATCCCGCCAAGCTCCTCCCGCCCGTCAAAAGGGCCGAGGTCGGTCACGATCCCATCGCGGCAGCTTCGCGTCGCGGCCCATCCAGGCTACCAGAACCCCGCCCTCGACGCGACCTCGACCCGCTCGACAATCTCGGGGTCGCCTGTTTTTAAGCCGAAGCGGGGCCACGGATCGCGGACAACCCGGACAAATGCCAAGGACGGACCGCAGGCCGCAAAAGGGGGAGGAGATGCCCCTCGCGGCCTGCGATCCGTCCTTCCCGGCCCGGAAAAATACCGAGGATTGTGGAAGATTATTTCGGCGAGATCGACCGGACGAGTCCATCAAGCTCATCGGCGGTCAACGTCCGGGCCGTCCGATCGAGCATCCGGCGGAGGTGGCGGATGTCTTCCACCGAACTCGGGAACCCGACGTTCCCCAGCGGGCCGACGCTCGTGGCGAGGATCTTGCCGTCCGGCTCGGTGATCGCGAACCATGGGATGCCCTCTCCGGGCTTCACGGGGAGGCCGGCGACCACCTCATCGGCGTGGTCGTCGAGACCTTCCATCACCTTGACGACGACGAAATCCTTGGCCAGAGTCGCGTGCCGCTCCTCGACCCAGCGGGCAAGTCGGAAACATGGCCCGCATCGCGGACCTCCGAGGATGACCCAAACCCGTCGGCCGCTGCCGGCGGCCTCCTTCCTCGCCTTGGCTAGCGCGGCGAGGGCGTCGCGGGTCGGCGGCAGGCTCCGCTTGAGGAACTCTTCGCCCAGGCGGACCGAGGCGGCCACGTCGGCGACTGCCAACCTCTGGGTGGCGATCGGCCGCCGCTCGCCGTCGAGCGCGATGAGCACGACCTGTCCCGGGGCGGGGATCGGCCAGCCGAGATCGGCCAGCGTCGCCGCTTCGGCTTGGAGCTGCGCCGGCCTGAGCCGGATCGTCAAGTAGTGGAGCACGGACCGGGTTTGGTCATAATCGAGCAAGCGGTCGGTCACCGCCAAGACGTCGCGGGACTCATCGCCGTGGAGGGCGACCAGGGTCAGCATCCCGCTCGGCCGGGCATTGCGGCAAGTGGCCTCAACCTTCTTGGCCAGCGGGATCGACGGTTGGGCCTGGGTTGTCGATGATTGCACCCGTCGGGGGAACACCCGGTCGTTTTCCCGGACTTCGCCGGGGTTGAACAGGCGGTCGCGGTCGAACAGGAAGTACTCGACTTCTTCGCCCGAGTTCACGACGCTGAGCTGGAGCGGCACGGTGGCGGGGACGGCGGCGAACCGGAACCGCCCCAGCCGGTCGGTCTGCTGGGCGGCGGTCGCATCGAAGTCCGACGACTTCACCGACAACCGCAAGGTCCGGTCGGCCAGGGGTTGATCATTGTCGTCAAGGAGCGTCCCGCCATAGGTGGCCATCTCTTCCATCGCCAGGTCGACCGTCGCATCATTGAGGCCGATCTGGGCAGAGCCGGCGCGGCGTTTTTCGCGATCGGCGACGAAGATCGAGAGCGATTCTGCGTCGAACACGACCTCGAACGTGCCGTCGGGGTGGACGACCGGCTCGACTACGATTGGGAGCGTGTTTTGCTGAGGGGTCCAGGCGTGGGCCGCCAGGTTCGGGGATGGTTCGTATCGGGCACTGCCGGCGGTCAGGCGCCCGGTGACTCGTCGCTGGCCGACCCAGGGGCGGTAGAACTCGACCTCGATCGGCTTGTCCGAGTCTACCTTGATCGTCCGCTCCTCGTCCCAGGTGCTCAAGGCGAGCCGCACATGCGGCTCGCCCCTGCCCAGACCGGCTCGGGCCACGCCTTCGGAATCGGTCCTCGCCCAACTCCTGATTCCCCCACCTCCGCTACGTTTCTCGCCGGTCGAGTCGGTCCAGGAGAAGTTCTTCATGCTGCTGCCAATTTCCACGAAGGCATCCGCGACCGGTTCATGGCGTGGTCCTCGGGTCACCCGGACGGTCAAGGGCGTCGCGGGGTAGGCGTTGATCGTGATCTCGGCGGCCTGCGCCGCGTCATTGGCGAGGATCAGGCCCGTCCAGGGATCGCTGGCCCAGTTGAGGTCAGACACCCCGAGCACGTAGCCATGATCCGACGGGACGCGGATCATGAAGGTGCCGTCGCGCCTCGCGCGGGCTCGGGGGATGTCGCCCCGGTTTTTCGGGCCGAAGCCGAAGCCCGTGATCAGGATTCCCTCGGGATTCGCCCCCTCGGGCATGACAAGGCGGCCCTCGACGGCCCGCTCGGGGCGGACATGGACGGTGGTGATCCCGGCGGCCAACTGCTTCAAATCGGCCTCATCGACCTTCCAGGGCGAACCGACGACTTCAACCTCGACATATTGAAGCTTGCCGCGCGGCGCCCAGGGGACGATCGCCGTTCCCGCCGCATTCGTCCGGACGTGGGCTGCTTTAACCTCTTTCGTGACTATCCAGTCCGAACCTTCCGGGTGGATGTTGACGCTGAGATCCAACCCGGCGACGGGTTTGCCGTCCACATCGACCACCCGAATTTCGTGCGGTCCCGGCGGGATGAGCGTGAGTTGGGTCGAGGTTGTGGCGGGGCGAGCTTTCAGATCCTGTACCCCGATGACGCCCAAGACCGGATGCCAGGCGACCACCTCGTCGAGTTGCCCCTGGGCGGGCAACCGGAGGTGGACCCGGCCATCCTGTCCGGTGACGCCGTGCACTTTGAACTCGAATCCCTTCGCCACCACTTCCGCCCCGGCGACCGGACGTCCCGCCGACTCGACGGTGACAACATGGGCGATCGCGGGCGAAAGCTTGATGACCAGGGGAGCCGCGAGGGCGGATCGGGCGGCGAACGACGGGATTTGCCAGATCGCCTGATCCGTCCCGTCGACCGTCCTGGCGTGCAGATGACCGCCGTTGCCGAGCATATCCCGAAGTTGGAACCGACCGGTAGCATCCGTTCGGGTCGAGTTGGGCGGGTCGCCCGGCTCGGTTATCGAGGCCACGGTCGCGCCCGACGCGGGCGATCCGTCGGGGAGGAGGACCGTGCCGGTGATGGTCAACAGCCCATCCCGCGCCGGGTCGTCGGCCGGAGCCTTGGGTTGGACCACCGCCCCGGCCGGCATGGCGACCGGCTTGGGAGGGGCGTTTTGTTGGGTCCAGGCGACGGCCCCGGTGGCGATCAGCCCGGCGGTCACTCCCAAGGCTAGGCCGACGGTTTTCAACTGGGTGAGTAACATGCTTCGGACCACTCCTTCGGCGAGGATCTTGACGGCGGCCGGGAACGCCCCGACCGCCAGGGGCCGACTCATTGCCAACCGGGCGGTGGAACTCGCCAGCGCGGCGGGGACGGCGGCTTGCGCCCCGTCGATGGCGAAGCTGGACGCCGCGAGCGCGACCGACGGGGCCAGGCCGCGCCGGGTCAGTCGGACGCGGAGCCGTTCTCGACCCCGAGCCAACCGGCTTTGCAGCGTCCCGAGCGGCCATCCCATCCGCTCGGCCGCCTCGTGCTGGGTCAGCCCCTCCAGGTAGCAGAGCGAGACGGCGGTTCGATAGCGGTCGGGGAGGCGGTCGAGTTCTTCGTGGACCACCGCGCCGAGGTCGTCCCAATCGCCCCCGCCGCCGGATTTTGGCCGCGATTCGCCCGCCTTCCGCTCATGCGATCGGCGGCGATCGGCGGTCGATCGGGCCGAGGTCGCGACGTGGTAGGCCACGCCATGCAGCCAGGCCGAGAGCGAATCGCGCCGCCGGATCGACCGCGCCTTGCGGGCCAGGACCAGGAAGGTGGCCTGGAAGGCGTCTTCGGAGTCGTGGGCGTCGCGGAGCACCCCTCGGCAAACCCGGAAGACCATCGGGCCGTGCCGCTCGACGAGGGCCTCGAACGCCACCCGGGCGGACTCGCCCTCGCCCCCTTCGAACCGGTCGAGCAACTCCGCGTCGGCCAGCCCGATCGTGGTCCCCGCCGCGAACAGCGCGGCGATCGGTTGCACGTAAGTCCCACTTTGATGGCCGGCCATGAGTCGCGGACTCCTCGGGTCGATGTCGTTTCCACCCAGATAGTCTCGCCGCGGCGGCCCGCTATTCCCACTTTTTCCTCCCCTTTCCTCCCGAACCGGGCCGGTGTCGCGCCACCTGGTCCACGGCAACTTCTGGGACCCATTCGCGATCCTGGGGGCCCACGAGGTCGAGTCGGGGCAAGCCCACGTGGGCGATCCGGGCGTTCCTCCCGCATGCCAAGGATGCCTGGAGCCGGAAAAGATGAACTGACACCGAATGCCATTAAGTTAAGAATCAACTTGTTGCGAGGCAATGACTTGCGTCACGATGGAATTTGACGCCAGAGAGGTTGATTTTTGGCGTCGATTTCCAGCAGACCGAATTTTTCAGGCTTATTTGCGATATATCACATTTGGATAAGTCTAATTATCCTGGGAAATTTGGCACTTTCTCAAACGCTCCTTGATTGGGAGGTATTTACTGGACAATTTGCGTCAAGGTCTGTGCAATCGTAGGTCTGACCTCTGGATTGACCTCTAGCGAGTGTCGCCCATGCCTACCATCCCGCA
>JAABUX010005766.1_pt1 | contig 15085 bp, 23 predicted proteins | sample 5561851 | NCBI WGS metagenome assembly JAABUX01 (sample SAMN10711883, study PRJNA513361) | rock metagenome | isolation source: Antarctica rocks | place: Antarctica: Victoria Land, Richard Nunatak red sandstone | collected 2016-01-03 | reverse complement strand
CTGACAGCAGAGACCAACTCCGTGTTCGCAGCAGGCACCGGCACGGGCACACAGATGGACCGATGCCGCCATGGCGCGCACCCGTGGCCGGTGCTTGCCGGCAGCCCAGGCCTGCCAGATAAGGTCTGGCGGCTTTTTCGTCACGTTCGCCCGCAGCATGGTGACGAACAGCGGGATGTCCGCAGAGCTCAGCACGACGCCGTTCATGCCGTAGCTGAGGCGGATGCCCAACCAACCGGCTGTCGTCCGCGTCGGTCAATGGGCAAAACTGGGCCGGCGCTCACAGGCGGGCAGCGGCCCGATCGTTCCGCCAGCCGGAGCGCGCGGTCGTGCTGGGCATCGTGGCCAGCGCGGGGGACACCCAGCCGAGGCAGAGGCGCGCGCCTCCCCGCCTGCAGAAGGCCCGCGCCGCGATCACTGACTCCCTGTCGCTGCTGCGGTCGGGCGAGGAGCAGGAGAACCTCGTGGGCGTCTACGACGAGATGATGGTCGACAAGTCCGGCAGGATGGCGAAGGTGAGGGGTCGTCCCAATAGGACGGCGGCAGTGCTGACTAGGCATGCATGGTCCGCAAGGATCATATTGTGAAAACAACCGCTCGGCGCTGTGATCAACCTGAGCGGGGAAGCCGTCCTTGTCGCCGCCGATTGGGCTCGTGTCGCTTGTGCATTACGGCAGATCCATGGCAGCAGCATTGATGACCGTATCGTGATGCTCAAGCCGAGACCCTGCTGCAGATGGCCACCGCATGCGCAGGTTGCTGGAGATTCGTAGTCGTGCCGCAGAACACACCGACTCAGCGATCTAGAGCCGTCACCCGGCACTGCATCTGAGCCTTGCTCGCGCTGTCGCAGGTCATCCGGGTGCCGGAGGCTTTCGTTTTCCAGGAGGGCGCGCGAGTCACGGAAGACCTGGTGGCCGGGAAGCTGCTGGGCGACGGGGTGCAGGGGCAGGTGTACGTGCTCAAGCGGCCCGACGGCAGCAGCACGAACCAGCTGCTGAAGGTGCGCTACCTCTCCTTTGTTGCGCGCCCCTGCTGAACCCTTGTGCATCACCCTGACTCGAGTTGTCGGGCAGGGAGGCAGCCATCCCTGCCTATGTGTACGCGCCGCTGCGAGGCGTGCTGTGCTGCTCGCCACGGCGACTTTCCATTTTGGTGACCAATGCCTCTAGGCGCGACCGCATGTCCTGTCTGCAGGTGATGAAGTACAAGCCTGCAACGCCAGTCACCGGCATGGACGTCGGTGAGCATTTGCTGTCCGTGGCGGCATGCTCGCAGCGTTCATGTATCTGGTTTCATGAGCACCCCACCCGAGTCGATGCGCACAGCAACCGCTACAATCTGGCACGCGCAGCCGAACTTGCATGAGCGTCACTCTAGCCAGACATGCTCGCAGATGCGTGCCAGTCAGGATCCACCTGCTCTGAGCATTCCGAGCACATGTGCTTCCTTCCGCCGAAGTGGTGCTGAACACGCAGCCATGGAGCGGGAGTGGCTGATCGGCCAGCAGATCGACAGACTTGCTGCAGAGGACGGCGATATCCCAGGCATGCTACTGGCCCGGCTGCCTGCGGAGCAATAGGACCCGTGTCTGTCTGTCTCGTCGCTGACATGTAACTAGAGGTTTACTGGGTGGACCCTGAGCTGGCTGGAGCTTTAGTTGCGCCTTCACCGTCGCAGGATTTGTGCAGACGGGGGCGGGCATAGTGACGGGGACGGGGGAGAACACCAAATTCATGGGCCTGCTGATGGGCAAGATCAACGGCAAGGAGCTCGAGAAGAGGCGCGAAACCCTTTGGAAGCAGCACGCCCCGAAGGTCTTGCATGATCAAATGACTCTGGAGACATGGACGCTGGTTCTGCATTACACAAGCGCCTTGCAAAATTGGCGCTTTGCTGCAAACTGGCGCTTTGCTGCCAAACTGGGGGCTTGGGGATTTTCTCGCCAAGCCTGACCATAAACCTGAACATCACTCGAACCTTGACACACACCCTATATCCTGACTCTGTTGTCCGGCAGGTTGTGGAAGGACGAGTCCTGGGCGGATGCGAGGTACACTCTGGAGATGCTGCGCCAGGTGCACTGGCAGTCGCGTTGACCCCAACATTGGGGGGCGTTAAAACACCCTGTGTATGGCATATAAATGTGTGTTGTCCGTCCTCAGGTCACGATCAGGGGCATGGTTCACCGGACATGTAACAACCCTGTGCAGTGGACCTGGCCCGGCTAACATCCAAAACCCTGACTGGGATCCCGGCTCCACACCTTGTCTTGGTCCTACCCAAAGCGTCGAACGTCCCCTTCAAATGCAGATCTTCCTATATCGCGCTTCCCTGCTAAGAGAGAACAGCTCAAATGTCTGAGGTTGCTGACATAGTATTCTGACCTTTCACTATTCTGACAGCACTTTCACTGGAATTTGCAGGTGCTGACGGCGCTTGACATCGCGGCGCGAGAGCTGGGCTTCGTGCACGGCGACATGCGCATCGCCAACATCATGGAGCACCGGCCGCGGGACGACGCCCAGGCATGCGTCATTCGCAGCAATAGTATATATAGTCAGTCTCAGTCTCAGTCTCAGTCCAAGAATATGACATTGCACGGACTGAAGCCGGTGAATCTCCTGGACAAGCCCGGTAAACAGATGCCGTGTAAACAGGCGGGCGATCAGGAGTTCCTGCCGCGCGGGTTCAAGCGGGAGATTGGGAAGCTGCAGAGCGCCGACGAGTTCAAGCTCCCAGGTGCTCCCAGCCGCGGCATCCATGCGATCGCGAAGTGCAGGCTGTTTCAGAACAAGAGACAAAGCGATGGTGGCAGATTTAACTTTGTCTTACAACCTTCTTTTTCTTGCACAAGCTTCTTCTTCAACTTCGTTCAGTTAAGTAGCAGGTCCGATGTAAGTTGAATAAGCTTGCTTTCCACGCTGCTATCACCCTGATGCGCAGCATGCAAGCGCCAAGATCGATGACCTGTGGCATCATTACATGTCTGCCATCAGCACTGAAAAAGGTGGCCGCTGCGTGCAGGCGAGGACCCGGGGGTGATGTCCTTCAAGATCATCGACTTCGGGCACGCCCGGCTGCTCGGCGACAAGCGCGGCGCCAGCCTGCCCGGCTCGCCGCAGATGGAGAAGTGGTACCGCAGGTGCCGCCAGCAACCCTAACCCTAGCCCTTGTTTTAACTCTATGTTTAACCTTAACCCTAAGATTAACGCTGACCCGAACCCTAAGTCTAATACTGGACCTAACCCTAAACCTCACCCCAATCATGAGTCACCTCAACATGTAGTCTGTTGCTCGGCACCCCTGGCCGCGAGCCGGATCAACTGGCCAGAGGGCCAGCAACCCTCGGCGACTGGAAGGGATTTGTGGGATTCTGTCGAGCAACAAGACGCGTTATTGCAGCCCGCCAGCTGCATGTCGACACTGTTCTTACGCGGACATCCTGACAGGACGCCTCCTGAGCGATTGCGTGTGCGGAGCTACAATCGTCGCCGTGGTCTTGTAATGGTTGCTGGCCGGTGCGAGCACCTGCACAACAAGAGCCGCTCGGCTCTGCCGCAGGTGGTTCGCCGGCAAGGGCGACGTGTGGCGGCTGCTCCAGGACCTGGGGGACACCATCGACGGCCGGTCGTGGCCGGAGGACCAGGCGGTCGAGGTGCGCGCAGCTCTCGGGCTGAAGTAACATTTAAACTGATTTGCTTCCACGGACTAGAACAGTCGAAGTATCGAAACTTTGAGTACTTCAACAGGCTTGTACATCACTCGTTTTCTGAACCATCATGTCTCTCTAAAATCACATCCAGGTCTACCCCCAGCCGGTGCTTCCAGGCTTGCTGCGCCTCCTGACGGGAGATAGAACATGAGAATGCTCCGCCATCCTGCGCTTCCGCGGAGCCAGCATGCAGCTCAATGCTCTCCCCGCGCGCATGTGCCGCATGCAGTTGCAGCGTGCTGTCAAGCTGTTGGCTTGCAAGCAAGCATTGGCGTTGTCCTCCAAGATTATGATCCCCACATGCTGGCCTTGTGGTAGTCGTCTGTTAGCGATCAGATGCTGTCGTCCCTGGTTCCTTCACACGTAGGTACTCCCTGCATGCCTTCTGCCGGCCACCCTAACCCTAACCCTCACCCTAAGCCTGACCCTGACCCTGACCCTAACCCTAGCCCAACCCATGCTCATGTGGCGGCGCATCTGCAGGTGTGGCTGCTGCTGGGACTGGTCCGGGAGGTGACCAACGTGCAGCTGACGCCGTTCTTCCACCGGCCCGGCGAGCCGGACCGCCGCGGCTGGTCCTGGGAGCGCGTCGGTGGCTTCGGCCACGTCGTGAGGCGCTGGCTCAACAGGTGCGGTCGCCAATGCCTGCAGGCTGAGATGCAGCGAAGCTGACCTCCCTGACGACAAACGACAGACGCGCATAGGCCGCCCGACCTCAGCGCTGCAGCCGGGACTGCGGGCATGTCATGGCATGCACTGGGAATCATCGCCCGGTGCATGCTATGACATGTCTGCACTCGGGCGACGAATCCCTATGCTCAGCTCGGTCTTTCATCATATACGCGTACGTCAGACTTTAGTCGACTCATAAATTTGTGCACATAAAGACCTCCAGCACTGCGCCGGCTCACAATGCCGTCCTCTGGGCCAACAGGGCTAAGGCGTTCCTGTTCGCGACAAAGACCGGGTACTCCGCGTCAGAGGCGCTGGCGTTCCTCAAGCGCCACAGCCGCAAAGCTTCGTACAACGGCTGAGCATGACCGACCGTGGGCCCCTGTGCCATCTCCCTAGATCTTAGCCGATGGTCAGACCCACAGCCGCAGAGGCGCTGCTGAGACCGTTGCCTGAGTGCAGTCTGGGCATGCGGAAGTTTGTCATAACATCAGCGATGGTCGGTTCACCATCGGGCTTGTTTTCGTCAGCCACTGGTGAGCGACGCCGAGCGGCACTGAGCAAAGCTGACGAGCTGTGTGTTAGGCCTTTAGACATTCGCAGTACCGGACAATGGTCCCAAAAGCACTAGTAGATAGGACAAGTCGGGACCGAGTGTGGATCAAGTGTCTGCTTGACTGGCATTGCTCGAATTGCAGCTAGGGTGCTTTGAACTGGCTGTGCACGCCAACTGCGCAACATGTTGCAACTCCAACGGCGACCACAAAAATCAGAGCAGCACTCATACCCAAGTAAAATGCAGCCGAAGCGCATATCAGGGCTCGGCTGCACCCTGTGACACCTTCTCAGCAGCCTCTGTGCGCCTGATCGAGAATGTCTTGCGCAGCGTCCCGTCCAGGGGCTTTTGAGCTGTTGCCCGCCATACCGGTATGGTGGGCATGTCTGCAAACGCTGACAGGTCCACTGCAACGGACGACACCGGCTCCGGACCAGAGGCGGCTCGCTGCAGGAGCTGTTGTTCTTCAGTGCTCAGCTCTAGATGCTGCGCTGCAGCTGCAGACGATGCTTGACTCATCAGTGCGCTGCCCACGGTGCCTGTTGCCTCCGGGCTACCATCATTCAGGACAGAAGGACCCCGGGCAGTGCCGAGCTTGAGCTTCCGTTGCAAATCCAGCATCGCAGCCAGCCTGCCGAAAAACAAAGGCTTTGTCCTCATGGTCTGGTTGCCAGGCCCGGGCTCACGTGCCCTACCGTCTGCGGCTGCCAGCCCATATCTTTCTCTCTCATCTGCTAGGGTTTGGCCGCGACCACCGCGCAGCTGCTGCGTATGCTGCGCCGCGAGCTTGCTCTTCGACCGCTGCGCTGGCATCTTCTCACGCCTGCGGCTGCCACATACACGCCCTGATTGCTGCAAACAAAAAAAGGCACGGCCTGTCTGCTGCGACCCAGCACCAAAGCTGTATGGAGATTCCGAACCCACACATTGCAGCTTGTCACAGCCGATGCTGCCTGCAAACTCACCTGCGACTGGCGCCCATGCCACTGTGGCTGAGAGCGCGGGCGATGTCCAGGACGCTGCGGTGGCGCATCAGCTGCGCCTCGACGCCGTCGCTGCTGGAGCTGCTGCTGCGCCGCCGGAGCAGGCCGCCCGTCCCCAGCACCGCCCTGCAGATGCAAAGAGGCGTTTGTGTGCTCGCGACTGCGCCAATGTCGTGCCCACATGGTCAACGGCTGTATCATGGAAGCGGTAAGATGGCACCCACCGGTGAGTGTTTTTGCAGCCGAATTGGTGCTTGCATGACATGCATAAGCAACAGTATAGGAAGTGCGCTTGGTGGGGGGACAAGCTCGACGACGGAGGCACGAGCCATGCATGGGACCGGCCTTGCCTTGTGCTGCCGGCTCGGCTGGGGAGGGTGCTGCCGCTGCCGGCATCGCCCTCGCCGAGCTGCGAGTGTCAGGAGGAGGTCTTGGGCCTTAACACGGTCTGGAGCCTTCACAGCAAGAGCTCGCCAGCCCGACCGGGTCGCTGTGCGTATGCAGTCAGACAATTCACTACGAGTACTGGACGGTGCTTGTGCTGCGCAGAGCTGAAGCCAAGGCTCGTGGCGTCGAACAAGGCCTCTCATGGCTAATAACATCCTTGCGCCTGGTCGCTACCCCGCCTGGTCGATATTCTGCGCCACCTCAGCTTATGAAGAGGGCATACGTCCAGCTTTCGCAGCCCCGCAAGCAGGCGGACGAAAGACGGGCAACAGGGTTCACAATTCGTCGCCGTCACCTCGTTGCGACATGAACCATGCTGGCAGTGCGAGTCGGGCACGAGCCACAGCAGGTCAACTTTTGAGTCGGTCATCTTATATGTAGTTGTTGAGGCAGTCATGGCGGGGCTCTTCGTGGTGTCTGTGCAGACAAGGAGCCGTCGCATGATAGCAGCTGCTGAAACACAGAGCGCTTGGCAATCTGCGTGGCCTAGAGACTGTCGAGTCTGCCTCCTACGCCGCGTTCTCATGCACCTACTGCAAATGCCTCGGCCTGTTGACGTCACGCCATGGGAAAAGCCATACTGACCGTTCAGAGCAACGTAAAGCAAGCACTGATAGGCTTACGCGCATGGACGACAGCTTACGCAGCAGATAGCCGGTGCACCTCAGCACAACAAGGTTGGTATCATCTCAACTGCTTCTGCTGCACCTGCGGCTGTACTGCCAGCTTGTCACGGAGGTACATTTTCCTGATACCAGATCTGCACTGCCCTAGGGGTCTCTGCTGTGAGTCGGGGGCATCAGTCGTGCTGATATGGCAGCAAGGCTTTTCTCAGCCGCATCATTATGCCCATCTTCCCACACCGGGGTCATGCGGCATGTGAGAAGCAGGACGTGACGACTTTTGCTGAGGCAAGCACCCCGCCGTGACAGGCACTGTCCAGCTGAGATGGCGTCCTTGCGAACGTCGCAGCATGCCTGCATCTAATGATGCACGTTCTCGACCGCTTGCCCTGCCCATCCTGTGGTCTCCTGGGACATGCTCCAGTGCTACACGTTGACTGCCAGCTGCTGTCTGCGAGGGCCTGAGCATAGTTGGTGCCATGCAGATGATGCGCAGACGTCACATCGGCGGCGGTCGGGCCAGAAACGCCCGCCAGTCGACACATTTTGGCCTGCGCATGGCGTGTGCCACGGTTTTGGTGCTCACGCTTGTAAGCCAGAACGGCTTCGTTGCCGCGCACACGCTGCAGGTAAATGTCGCGCATGGCTGCCTGCTGTTGCCATGGTGTCATCGCCTGGCACTGCACGGAGAGCTGCACAAATAGAGAGTCATCCTCCTATACCACAGCTTGCACGCCGCGCATAATTGTTTCCAGCTTGGGATGCGGAACTGAAGTGCATGATTGGGTCACATGCAGGTAGGCCAGGATGACGTGCAGTCATTTGTGGGTCGGCAGCTCCAGAGCGCGGCGACGGCGGACGAGTCGCAAACAGCTTGACGAAACATATGCCTGGGGCGAGACCCTGCCCGGCTCATCAGCCAGGCGATTGCAGCAGCTGCAAAGCAGTGTGGCGACTTGTCAGCCTGTGGAGTATCTTTGCGGAGACTCAGAATTGGTCCTCGATGTCGCCTACAGCGCGATCATCGCGGGTCCGTGCACGCAGGACGATCCAGGCGAGTGCTCTCGCTTCAGACGACCTGCTGTAGCCAACGCCGCACCCCTTCCCCTCCCACCCAATGCATGACCCTCTTCCACCTGCCTGAACACGTTCCGCTTTGCAGTCTTCGGCACCTGGACGTGCGGCGGTCCGGATCCGGTGGTCGTCGATGGCGACGCGTACGCGGCGGTCACTGCGGGCGGCTGCCTGGGTCAATGCCTGCTGCTTGGTAAGCACCTGGCTCGTGTGGCGACCGCTCTCTGTGGAGGCTTGCATGCTCAACATATCGCCGTCAGCGATCAGCTTCTCATCAGAAGCAGTGGTGCTGACGGCTGTCCGCTCACGGTCACGCTGGGCTGCTGTTCAAATGATGCACCCCAAAAAGGGCAGTTGCGCTGCAGGTGGCGCGGCGGGCGCAAGCAGCCAGAACTACTGGCGAGTGCCACAGTGGGGCGCGTGCTCGGCGCCGTGCGGCGGCGGCACGCAGACGCGGACGGCCACGTGCGTCAACGCTGCAGACGGCAGGTCAGTGCCACGGTCCTTGCCTAGGACCAGGTAAGCCATGATACCATGGTACCGTACAGCTAGGAATCGATCAAGCAGTCCTCAAGTGCCTCTGATAGTGAGTGGCGATAGCCCAAGCCACACTCGCCGTGGACGTCATGCGATCGGGCGACTGTATGGCATGGCGAACCCCAGAGCACTGAGAGCGCTACCATCTGATGCCGCTTGTATCACGTGGTGCTGACGCCTGCTCGGCTCCGCGCAGCCAGGTCAGCGGCTCCCAGTGCGTCGCGTTCGACCAGCCGGCGACCGTGCGCGCGTGCGCCGCCACGCCCTGCGCGGTGGCCGCCCAGAACCTGAGCCTCGTGTACAGCCCTTGGACCCTGTGCGACGTGCCCTGCGACTCGTCCTCCAACTACGCAGACCGCGCAGCAGCCTGCGTCAGCGTGCAGGGCTGGCTGGCCGAGGTCGACGCGTGCAGCGCGTACTCAGGTTTGACCACCATGCTGTCGCCCCGTGTTTTCACCTGCAAATTTGCTGATGCCAACACCTGCGTCTTGCACAGAATACGGTTTATCGTCCCAGGGCAGACCTGACATGCCTACTATGCATGCATGGACCAATGTGTCGCTCTTGTGCTGGTGGTTTCTCATGGCAGACCCCATTGCGCGCGCCACGGCACGTAGATCGGTGCTCTAATTGGCTTCAAAGACGTCGGACCAGTGTCTTGCTGTCACCAGGTGAGGCGCTGAGCAAGATGTGCACCGGCACCGCCGCCTGCGCACCAAGCGCGGCCGGCAACGGCAGCTCGACGTGGGTGCTAGGCAGCTGGAGCACCTGCACTGAGCGCTGCGGCGGTGGTTTCGTCAACCGTACCCTCAGGCACGCCGCCAGGACTTCGTCTGATTTCCTTACCTCGCGTTGGCTGCGTAGAGCTGAGCGACCTCTGTGTCATCGTGTTGCCGAATCTGAGCAGCTCTGCCGTCGCAACTGCTGCATGTCGGACCAGTATTCCGACGCTCAGAGTGCACTGCAGTTGTGCCGGGTCGACGGGTCAACCGGCGTATGACTGCGGGACGCCGCCAGCAGCGGTCCTCAGCATGAAGTGCAACACAGCGCCCTGCATCAGTTACACCTGGCAGGCACGTAGTCAGCCTCTTTGCATGCCGTAGGCTGGCTGCCAGCGTGCCTCCAGCAGGCCGCCAGTAGGTGACAGTCAGCAGGAAATTATTGGTGGCAGGTGCTGCGACGTGAGTTGCTGTGCACATCCGCTGCACAGGACATGACATGTCAGAACAGTTTATGTGCCATACAGCACCTTCAAGCATGGTTGAAGCACATACAGCCGTTGCACCGCAGTGCTTCCCGAGAGGTACCGGACTGGCCTCTTCCGCAATGCAGCATGTCCCATAAGTCATGTATGCAACAGACAGGTCGGCGCGTACGGCCCGTGCAACGCCACCTGCGGCGGCGGCATCCAGAGCCGCCTAGTCGGCTGCATCGACCAGCTGGGCCGGGCCGCGCCGGACGCCGCGTGCACGGGCAGCAAGCCCGCGTCCGAGGCGGATTGCAGCACACCGCCATGTGACTTCTGCAGCTCCACGGACTGTACTTCGCAGGTGCCATAGGACCCTTTGGCGCTCTGAAGCGATGCTTAGACCTACCGTTTGCTAGGTTACCGGCCCTCTGTGCATCCACCAAAGAAACTATGACTGAAACTGATGTGAATCCAATCGTGAGGCTGATTTGCACGTTACGCTCACGAGCAGTGCAAACAATGCCCCTCTCACTTACGGCAGTGACACGATGGTTGCAAGCGTGATCAAGGCGAGCAAGCGGGCTAAGGTGGACTGCAGGGCGTTTGCAATGCGGGCGTCTGCACGTGCAACCCGGGCCATCGGGGCCTGTTCTGCGAGATCCCGCCCACTTGCGCCGGCGTGATGGACGTCAACGGCAATTGCTGCCCGTCGTCCGTCATCTCCGCCAGCGGCCAGTGCTGCACGCAGGTGAGCGCTTCATGTTGCGGCAGAATATCTGTTGCACTCGGGCTTGTCATTCCCCCAAGGATACCACTCGGCGTTGGGCTACGGCATAGATTGTGGGGGCGCCCCATCGTCCGAGCTGGGGTGCTACCTTTCCTGAGGCCAAATGTCACAACAATGTTGCGGCTGCATGACTCTAGGCTCGTGCACAACATCAGCTTGATATCGTCATTGACGGCAACATTACGCGCCCAGAGACGGCTGTGACGGTGACCTCGCGCGATGATGTGGCGACTCAGCCTCGGCTGTGAACACAGGGAGCTACAGTGGACAGGTACGGCGAGTGCTGCAGGGGCGGGACGACGGACGCCTGCGGCGTGTGCGGCGGCGCCGCGGTGCACGTGGACGCAGCCTACCTGTGCTGCACGTCCGGCGTCCTGGATGCAGGTGCGTGTGCTGCTCGGCGCGGCTGAGCCTGCCGTTGAGAGCCCTTCTTCCTCATGAGTTTACCCATGTTAGTGCCTACTTAGTCAGCGCATCGCATTGGCATGGTCACACGCAGGCATGCTGTCAAAATGGTAGACTCACAGCTGCGCTCGGATAGTAGGCAACTCTACAGGCAGGGCCCGTGGCTGAGACCAAACCCTGGTCTGATTGCGCAGGCGGGCTGTGCTGCGTCAGCGGCACCCTTGACGAGTGCGGCGTGTGTGACGGAGACTCCTCCTCCTGTGCGATGCAAGCCACGGTGCAAGTCCAGGTTGAGCTCTGCAGCTACAATTTGTGGTAACACAGTGAATCTGATTACACAGCGAGGCCAGCCATGTGCAGACACGCACCGGTTTCTGGCGCAGCATGCAGGGACGGCATTAAATGTTTCTGACCTGCAGCATTGCATCTGCTTCAGGTTCTGGACGCCGCAGTCCTGTTCGATCTGGGCGCTGCGACGGTCACCGCCTCCTTCGGGGCCTTCATGGGCGGCCTGCTCGGTCTGCAGCCCAACCAGATCGCGGTCAAGGATGCCGTGGTGACGCCCGGGGCGACCGTCAGCACTTCAACCTCGGCCTATGTCCCGCTGCAGGCACGCACTCAGCCGCCACCAGACGAGTTGCACAGTGCTCTCTCCGTTGACATCTCCATGACGGACGCTTGCTCGCTGCTCTTCCCATAAACCTCTCGGATGTATTTGCAGCATGGGTTCGAATATTCATGTGGCCGCAGGTCGATTTTGTGGTCAGCCCGCCGGACAACGCTACGACCCAGGTGGGCTCTCTCAACCGGTGATTGATGCAATCTTGCCTCGCGTTGTGGCAGGAAGCTCGTCCCTACGCTAGCTCACGTTTTCGACAATCCCATGCTTCGGCACTGCCGCAGATCCTCAAGGTGTCGTCTGCCGTGAGGGCGCTGCAAAATGCGACTGGCACCGTTGCTCCGAGCCAGCTGTACACGCTGCAGGTGCACACCGACTCCGAAACTGCACCACACAGTGCATTCTCTATCGCAATCACGATGTGATATATATGCCATGAGGCGATGAGGCCCAGCTGGCAGCGTTAGCTGATACTCCAGATGACGCAGGGCTGACCCGCACTGTGAGCCGCAGGCAACCACAGCCGCAGCGAGGGTGGCGGTCTGTGGCAACGGGGTGTGTGAGGCTGGCGAACGCCCTACCGGCATCAACAGCAGCGATGCCACCGGTGCGTCTGTCACCAATCAGGTCCTGCATACTTTGGAGCTCAGCAGACAGCGAGACACAGCGCTGTGCGCTCTGCATCAGCTGATGTCGATCATGCATTGTGTCCTCACCCGCAAACCGCCGCAATATATTACCAAATTGCGATGCAAATCGTTCAAGGAACAGTGTAGTTGCTGGCTGGCAGGCTGTGCCCAGGACTGCCCGTGGCCGCTTGTGCAGTGTCCCATGGCCGCCAATGGCCAGCTGTGCTCCAACCAAGGACGGTGCCTCTCGACACAGGTGCAGCGCCCGATGGTTGCGTCAGTCTTTTTCACCTCAGAACTGCTTCAAGATATACGACCGCTGCGCTGAAGCCCGGCACGTTGTGACGTAAGGACCGTCTCGCGGGTCTAGTTTCGAAAGCATTTGCACAGAGGGCTACACACTGCCTGCCTGCTGCTGCTGTTGCATCCGAGGCCTGCTCAACGACACAGAGCGTGCTCTTGGTGCTGGTTGACAAGCTGAGCAGAACTATGCGCAGGGTTCGTGCGAGTGCTTCGCGGCGTTTGGCAGCTCGGACTGCAGCGCGTGCGCCGAGGGGTACGTCCAATCAGGAGGGACCTGCTCGCGCTACGTCCGCATCCGCCTGCCGTACATCGCCCTGCAGGACCGCGCGGCCAGCGTGAACGTGCGTCTGAGTGCGTCTGACTGCGTTGCCGGCCTGTCACCGACAAGTGTGTGTGGTGTCGCCACTGCGATAGACAGAGCCCGTGCAACAGTGACGCACTGTGTCCTGCAGGCAGCAGAGCAGCATGTACTCTGCTTGAGAGTTAGTTGCCATCCGCAGAGGAATACGGTGTTCGTCTCTGCACCCACGGAGCCAGACGGTATGCTGCACGCGCCCCTGCAACTTGTGCTGCAGATCGTGCTGGTCATCGGGATCGCCATGTGCGTGTTCGGCGCGCTCATGCTGGCCGTGGCGGTGCTGCTGGCTCGACGCCTGCGGCGGGGTCGTGTCTGGCGGAAGCCCCGCAGGCCGAACAGGTGGGACCATACCGCTGCACGTTCGGCACGTCAGCGCAGTGCTGATCACCTGTCTCGTCCCTGCGCATTTGGCGAAACGGTGCCAGAACACAGCGTGAGACGAGCAAGGTCGTTGCGGTCCTCCTCAATGATTGCCATGCAAATCGTGCAATACGGATGCGTTATGTCACCGAGGACAAGTTGGACCCGCCTAAGCAGGAAGGGGAGCTTGCGCCTGACCACGCCTCTTGTATGCATCCTATGCTGCCATGAGCCTGCACTGACCACTCCTGTAGGTGTTACGCATGTTCAGTACTGAGGCCGACGCAGCAGCTCAACGTGACCAACCAAAAGGATTTTTCTTCCTAGGTTGAACCCAAACGCGAAATGTCTGACGACAGGCAGTGCGCTAGACGGCCTAAGGTGTCCACGAACGTCCGCAGTCGTACGGCTACTCATCATAGCGGCAGAAGTGCTTCCGCCACTGGTCAGCCAAACCCGCGGTACACAGGCGGACATTCCTGGCACTCTCACGGACAGCTGAGGCGTGCGCAGCTAGGACTGCAGCAGCGCCACCGGCGCGACGCAGAGGCGCCGGTCTCAGGAGTATCGGCCCAATGGCGTCCGACGAGCTCGAGCGCTGACTGACAGCAGACGATGTTGCCAGCGGATGGCTGCAACCGTGCACGGAGACGCTCGGCACATCGCTCCGCATGGCCCTCGCATAACATGATCTGCCGAGCGACAACCACACGGCAAAGTGGTGCCACACGATTTAGGGGGCATGTAAACGACGCCGGTGACCATCATGCACCATCGCTGGACGTTTCGCAGCTACGCAAGCACGGGTGAGATCGGATCCTGCTCGCTGGCTGCGGTCATGCTGTATCCAGCGGCCTGACCGTTGACGTGAAACGCGAGACTGCTGAGGCCATCGCAGCATCCTGAGAACCAGGTGCGAATGAGTGCAACGCGTGGAACAGACTGGCGATGATCCGCTGTCCCTCGCAGCCAGCTAGTCAACAGCGGCGGTCAACGCAATTTGCCTGGTCGTCAAGCATACAGCGATCCAGACCCCCGCCCCCTCCTCTCCTCTGACTTCTGCATGGCTCTGATGTGCAGCTGTAGGCCCACCCTGTGCGATGCGGCCAGTCACTACTCAGCTCAGGGCAGCTGGTCCACAGCCGGCAGCCGCGTCTGCAGGCGCCGGCTGCCATGCCAAACGTCCACGGCTGCAGCGTCAGCGGGCCAGTGCAAACCTCGGTGCGCGCCAGGGGCAGCATGCAATCAATCGAGGTCCCACTGGCAATGCGCTGTCATCAGTCAGCAGCTCAGGCCCTTCAGCGCGAGCCGGCCACGTCCTGTCAGCCCGCCGGACGCAGCCGAACAGCTCCCTGACTCAGAACCCTGCTGCACGGACACGCCCGTTCGCCGTATCCGGTGAGAACGGCGCATCCCCAGTAGCTGGCGCCGACACGGCGCCGCGAGCCTCGCCGTCCCGTCCAGCGGTGAGCCCAACCTGCGCCGTTTGAGCATGCGTCAGAGATTATATTACCGACGTGAGCATGGCGCTGCTACGGACTGATCTCACCATGGCACCATGCCGTGTCAGTATTAACGTTAGTCACATGATGGTTACAGCGGGTATGCCAGCCGTGTTCGGCCAAGTCCCTTATGTATGGCCATGCTTGGCACATAGCAGCCGATGGCAACCTCAGCAGGCGCTGGTTCTCGCGTGCCAAGCCCGGGTCGTTTGATCCCCCAAGTGGGCTGTGCTGGTCGCGTGATGTGCTGCACTGCTGTGCATGCTCCGCTACGGTGGCTGGGCTCACGCTCGTGACCCTTGCCAACCGCTATCTGGCCTGCCTCC
>JAABUX010005763.1_pt1 | contig 15097 bp, 11 predicted proteins | sample 5561851 | NCBI WGS metagenome assembly JAABUX01 (sample SAMN10711883, study PRJNA513361) | rock metagenome | isolation source: Antarctica rocks | place: Antarctica: Victoria Land, Richard Nunatak red sandstone | collected 2016-01-03 | reverse complement strand
ACGGTCGGCAGAGCGAAGGGCACGGAGGGCAGGTGCGTGAAGGCCCCGAAGGCGCTGGCGATGGCGCTCCGCGCGTCGGCGAAGCTGCTGTCGTCGACGACGGCGCGGATGCGACGGTCCCGCGCCGAGGCCATGATGGTAACGGCCGCGCCGAGCGAAAGGCCGAGCGCGCCGATGCGCCGGCGATCCACGTCATGGCGCGAGGCGACATAATCGACCGCGCCCAGCAGGTCGTACTGCTCCAACGCGCCGAGCGTGACGGCCGCGCCGCCGCTGCCGCCCCGGGCGCGCATGTCGAAGGTCAGCACGCTGAAGCCCGCCCGGGGCAGAAAATCCGCCCACGGCAGCATCTGGTCCTGGTCGGGGCTGAAGCCGTGCGAGAGGATGATGGTAGCGTGGTTATGGCCGGGGAAGAAGCGCCCGACCAACCGCACCTGCCCGGCGCGGCTGGGGAACGAGACGTTTTGCATCACGGCGTCCAGAGCGGGGAAGTCGCGCGGAGTATGGTGCGTGTCGAAGCGCGGCGGATGCAGCCCCAGATCGGCCGCCTCCCAGCTCCCCGCCATGAGGAGCGCCAGCAGCGGGACCACCAGAAACCGGACCAACCCCGAGACGAGCCGGTAGCGCCGCGAGCGCACCCGTCGTGGGGCCTTGCGTCGCCGACCGAACACACGTCGGGATGGCGTCGGTGACGCCGCCATCCTCGACGATGTCGGGCGCGAGGTGTATGATCGAGCCATGGGTCTACCACTCGCCTTCCTCCAACTGTCCGTGCCGCGGAGACGACACTCGCTCGTCTCTACACAGCTTATCAAGAGCGCGCCTCGCGCGTTATCCAGGACTCTGACGCCCAGTCGGCGCACGAGGGTCAGCTTGAGTGCGGCCCGGCCGCATCAGCGCCGCCCTGACCAGCCCGACTGCGCGAAGCGCCAGGCGTCGAGGTCGCGCAGCCCAAAAGGAAGGCAGCCCAAAAGGAAGGCGGGGACAAGGTGAGTGGCGAGGGTAGGTAGGAAGAGGGTATGGATATGCGGCCTGAGCAGTAGCTGGCGGCGGAGGTGAGGGAGCAGTCCTTGCCGCCTTACCACAGTCTTACCACGTCGCGCGGCTCGTCTTGCCTGACCTACGTATACGTAGGTCAGGTTTCCCCATGGATTCGGCGGTACGCCAAGTCATGTCAATCATGGTTTGACAGCTCTCATATAGATATAGTAGCCCAACACAGGTGACAGGACTTCTCGACCTTGGCCCCTTGTCATGCGCAGCGCCGTCACAGGATGGGATGCTCGAGCTACTGCCGTCCACCGCGCCGTGGGTCGGCGTCGCGGCGTTCGAGGAGGCGGGCGCCATTGCGCGGTGCTGGCAGGACCCCATCATCTCTGAGGAGGCGTTGGCTCTGTATGGCGGTGACTTGCTGCCCGACGACCTGTACGATGATTGGACGCGGGGCCGGCGCGAGAGGCTACGCATGCTGTATGTCGACCTGCTGACGGCGCTGGCGGGGGCTGTATGAGGCGCGCGGAGAGTATGCCGCGGCCATCGGGGCGCTGTCGCGCGCTGTCGCGCGCGATTTGTCAGACATAAGTTGGTAAGAGAATAGTACGAGCGATGGGATATAGTCATGGGTGGGAAGACAAGGTGGACATTGCTGAGCGGGGAGAGGGCCTTTTGGGTTTCAGTTTTGCCGGGTAGTAGGAGAAGAAATGGGTGACGCGAGAGGAGTCGAGGACGAGATCGGCCCGGGTCCCCTGCCGCGCGCGTTCTACGCTGCTCCCACACTGGAGGTGGCGCGCGAATTGATCGGCGCGACGCTTGTCCACGAGGCGCCGCGCGGGCTGCTCAGCGGGACGATCGTGGAGACGGAGGCCTACGTCGCGCCGGACGACGAGGCCTGCCACGCCTATCGCGGGATGACGCCGCGCAACAGGGTCATGTTTGGCCCGCCGGGGCACGCCTACGTCTACCGTTCGTATGGGATGCACGACATGCTCAACGTGGTCACCGAGGCGGAAGGCATTGCCGCCGCCGTCTTGATCCGCGCCGTCGAGCCACGCGAGGGCCTCGCCCTGATGGCTGAGAACCGCGGACTGGACCTGGAGCGGGTCGCTCCCGACCTGTTGGCCAAGGGGCCGGGACGGCTCTGCCGCGCCATGGCCATCGGCCGCGACCTCAACGGCGTCGACGTGACCACAAGGACGGTGACGGTGACGGAGGTAGGAACGGGCGCCCTCCTCTATATCCTGCCCCGTGCGGGAAAACTTCCGCCGCTGGTCCAGACCACGCGCATCGGCATCACGCGCAGCGTCGAGCTGCCCTGGCGCTACTACGTGCGCGGCAACCGCGCTGTCTCCGTCCGCGACCGCGCTGCTGAATAGGAGGAAGCGCATAGATAGGAAGCGCATAGAGAGGCAAGAGAGGAGAGCAGAGGCGTGGTCTACGCCAGGCGCACCATCTGGACGGCGGCCGATCTCGCTGCTTTGCCGCGGGACGAGTACGACTACGAACTGGTGAAAGGGCGGCTGATCCAGATAGCCCCTCCAACCGTCGGCCACGATGAGATAGGTAGGAGCCTTCACATGGCGCTGCGGGTCTATGCCGATGCTCACGGCGGACAGGCGTACGGCGCCGACAGGGGCTTCAACCTGACGCTGGCCGACGAGACGGAGGAGACGGTGCTCCGTCCCGCCGCGGCCTACGCGCGCGACGAGACCATGGCGACGGACGATCACGGCTATATCCGCCGCGCGCCCGACCTGGCCGTCGAGGTCGTCTCGCTGAACCAGTTTCGTCCCGCCATAATGCGGGAGAAAGCGCGCCTGTGGCTGTCGCGCGGCTGCCGCCTGGTCTGGATCGTCTGGCCGGACAGGAAGAGGATCGAGGTGTGGCGCGACGGCGACGCGCGGACCGCTCACATAGCGCGAGCGAGCGACGATCTCGACGGCGCGGACGTGCTGCCGGGCTTCCGTCACGCGGTGGCCGACATCTTTAGCGACATCTGAGCCAAACCATCGTACAACTTGGCCGACATAGCTTTGCGTCTGTATCGACTATTTCCGACACGTCAGTGTCCGTCGTTTGCCATGCGACTAAAGTTGCAGGCCACGCCCAACCGCCGAGGTGTTTACGCAAAGTGTCCTACTCCGTGAAGCGGTAGCCCACGTCCCAGACCGTGGCGATGTTCTCGCCGAGCAGCCTGAGCTTCTTGCGCAGGCACTGGATGTGCGTGTCCACGGTGCGGTCAAAGCCGTCGTCGTCGTATCCCCACAACTGCTCCAGCAGGAACTCGCGGCTGAAGGCGCGACCAGGGTGCGCCTTCGACAAGCCGCGGTCGTTGATTACGCCACAGCAATTGATTGCCGAGGTCACCGATGAGATCGAGCGACTGGCCGGTCGCCCGACAACGGAGGACCAATGCCTTGCCGCCCTCGATCGGTATCTGGTATCTGGACGCGCCAACGCCAGTTCATCTGCTGGCTTTACGCGAGGCCTATCTCCCACAGGGTCGGTCGGATCGTAGGTACTGCCACCGAGGCTCAGCGCGACTCCCTTGGCCGTGAGTTCGTCCGCTATGTCTCGAGCGTCGGGCAGGGATCGGGCTAAGCGATCGAGCTTCGTCACCACCAACGTGTCGCCCGCTCACGACGCGGCCATGGCCTGGCGTAGTCCAGGTCATGCCCGATTTGTACCTGCTAAGCGGTATCCGCCAATGCCGCATGCTCGTGCAGTTGTGCGCGGTGAAGGACCGGCTAACGGACGGGGCTCGAGGCAAATGAGGAAATGAGAAGGGGCGCGAGGAGACGCGACGCCGCTCCTCGCGCCCCTCCTCCGACGTCAGGACGCGGCGTATCCGCTCACGACGTCCACGACCCAGGTGACGCCGAACCGGTCCTTCAGCATTCCGTAGAGGGGCGCCCACTGCGACGGCGCCAGCGCCTGCAGGACGGTCGCGCCGGCGGACAGTTTTTCCCAGTACGCGGTGATCTCCTCGGTCTCCTGGCCGCGGAGCGACACGAAGAACGGGTCTTCACCCTGGCTCCACGGCCTCGATGACGGCACGTCGTAGGCCATCACGCGGAAGCCGCTCTCGGCGGCCACCTGGCCCCACACCACCTGGTTCGCCTCGGACGGGTCCTGGACATTCCCCATGTCCTGGTACGACATGATGGTCAGGTCGCCGCCGAACACGGATTGGTAGAATTCGAGCGCCGCGCGGGCGTCGCCTCGGAAGTTCAGATGGGGAGTGACGTTCACGGTCATAATGGGCTCCTTTCCTTGCCTCTAGGGTGATGGTGTCCGGGCGCGTAGGTGCGCTCAGTTCGACGGGCGACAGTGGTTTGTCGACCGCGGAGTCGGTGGGATCAGGCCGGCGGCGTGAGCCGGTACACGGCTCCGGCGTCGGTCACGGGGATCGACCCGTCGGGGCCGGTACGGCCGCGACCGGCGCGGGACGAAGGGCCGGCATCAGGATGCCGTCGATCAATGAGACGAGAAAGTCCCGGTCGACCGGCCTGCGCTGAGTCAGGGCGCGCGAGGCGGCCAACGACGGAACGACATGCGAGATCGTCTCGATGTCGGCGGAGGCGGAGATCTCGCCGCGGTCGACCGCTCGCTGCATCAGCACGCGGTGCGCGGCGGCCCACGGCTCGATGGTCGCGGCGTTCGCCGCCTCGGCGAGCCCCAGGTCGTGCGACAGCATCGACGCGAGCCCCGCCATTATCTTGAGCTTGCGCTCCCCCTCCTCGATCGATTGCGGCTTGATCATCGCGACGAGGTCGCCGCGCAGGGTCCCGGTGTCGGGCAGCCGGTCGAGATCGACCTGACCGCGCTTCATGTGGGCGATGGCTTCGAGGATCAACTCCGCCTTCGACGGCCACCGGCGGTAGACGGTCGCCTTCCCCGCCTTTGCCCGCAGCGCCACCATGTCCACCGTCATGCCCTCGTAGCCGGCCTCGGCGAGCACCTCGAGGGCCGCGTCGAGGATCAGGGCGTCGCGCGAGTGATCGCGCTTCCGGCCGACCCGCGCGGGCTGCGCGCTCTCGGCCGCGCGGGGTCCGTCGTCCCGGACCGCGGCATCCTGGGCGGGATCGTCGTGCGTCATGGCGGCCGTCTCCTCGTCATTCACTGCCTGTCCACCTCATTATACGCGATACGCGCGAGTTCCGCAACTTATAAGTGTCGGAACTGTTCCGTTCCGCATAGGTCGCGGGCACGGCGCGGCGCGGTCCTCCCCGTCGCCTGCTCATCCGTCGCCAGGCCGTGGTTCGACAGCGCGGGCCGCCACGACGAGCCGAGCGAGGCCCTGAGCGGCCCCGACAGAAGCTGATCGACCGAGACCGGATCGAGACCGCCGGCGCGCCACCAGGGGCACATGTTAGCGCTGCCGACGGGTCACCGCACACCTATGCGGCCAGGGCAGCGCCGATCGGCCTGCCCGCGTGTCGTGAGCGTCGGGATACGCGGAGATGATTTGCACCCCCTACAGGGCGATACCGACGGGCAGCCTGTCCCCGTCGGTCAGGTGTACCAGGTCGCCGAAGACCTCCCCAGGGTCTGTGAATTGTACGGCGCCCTACGGGGAGCGCGGGCGGTCCGCCCGCCTCGTATGGCGCTCTGGTGGGAGCGCGGCTGGCGTCCACAACAGGTGGCGGCGCCGATCCGCGTGGCCGCGACGGAAGCGGGCGGGCCGCCCGCGCTCCCAGTCCGACAATTCACAGACCCTGAAGGGTGCACCTCAAAAAAGTGGACTGCGGCCGGAACGGGCCTGCGACGGCGGTCGCATGGCAGCGGACGACGACTGCGGTCGGGTGTGGGTCGCTGCCACGCTGCCCCCGGCCCCGGTCTGACACCGCAGTGTCCGTGCGCTGCCATGCGACTGCAGTCGCAGGTCGAATCCCACAATTTTAAGGTGCACCCACCCTGAAGAACTCCCCGGCAGCGTCGGCGGGAATGGGGTAGAATGGACAGGTGCGCCACATATCCAACGACGAGCGCCGCGCTCGGCTGGCCGTCCGGCACGCGCTGGCCCCGGCGTTCCGCCTCGACTCCCCGGAAGCCGCCACTCTGGCGATGACCGTGCTGCATGCCACCGAGCCGGCCACAGTCTACCTGTCCTGCTGGGCGCGCGTCAGATCACTCGAGGTCGCCGACGTCGACCGGGCGCTCTACGACGACCGCAGCCTCGTGAAGCAGCTGGCCATGCGCCGCACCCTCTTCGTGTTCCCGCGCGACCTGCTGCCGGCGGTCTGGCCCAGCGCGTCTGCCCGGGTCGCGGGCGTCGAGCGGGCCCAGATGTCCAAGGACGCCGTCAAGGCCGGGCTTGCCGACGACGGCGACGACTGGCTCGACCGCGCCCGGGCCGCGGTCCTCGCGGTGCTCGCCGACGCGCCCGACGGCTGCTCGGCCTTCGAGGTGCGCCAGGCGGCGCCGATGATCGACGTGAAGGTGGCGGTGTCGGCGGGCTCCGCGTGGTCGGCGTCCAGGGTGCTCACCCACCTCGGCGCCACCGCCGAGATTGTGCGCGGCGCCAACACCGGTCACTGGCGCACCTCGCGGCCGCGCTGGACACTGATGCGGCACTGGCTCGGCGATGCCCCCGTGTCGTGGGACGTCGCCGACGGCTACCGCGAGGTCGTGCGCCGCTGGCTACACACGTTCGGCCCCGGCACGGAGGACGACCTCGTCTGGTGGCTGGGCGCCACCAAGACTGTGGTGCGGACGGCGCTTGCCGCGCTCGACGCTGTCGCGGTCTCGCTCGATCAGGGCGACACCGGCTGGCTGCTGCCCGACGACCTCGACGAGGCGCCCGACCCCGGCTCGTGGGTGGCGCTGCTGCCGGTGCTCGATCCAACCGTGATGGGCTGGCAAGGGCGCGACTTCTACCTCGGCCCGCACCGCGACCAGCTCTTCGATCGCCGCGGCAACGCCGGCACGACCGCCTGGGTCGACGGCCGGGTGGTAGGCTGCTGGGTGCAGGACGACGCCGGTGTCGTGCGGGTGCGGTTGCTGGAGCGCGTGTCGGCCCGCGCGCGTCGCGCCCTCGACGCTGAGGCGTCGCGGCTGACCGCGTGGCTCGGCGGACGCATCGGGACGGTGTATCCATCGCCGGCCATGAAGTCCGGCCCACCCGCCACGGAGGGTCCGGCATAAGTCGCCAGCCACCCGCGCGGCAGCCACCCCCGGTGCGGCGGCTGTGGACCGCCGAGCCGATCCAGCCGTGATCACCGCCCGGCCGTTGGAGCCCCTGTCGCGTTGCGACCTCGGCGCTATGGAGGCCGAGGTCGCCGACATCGCCCGCTCCCTCACGCGAGACGTCGTCCTCGTTCTCGACGAACCCGACTGAGCTGGGCCAGGACATCCGCGACGTCAACTCGAGCGTCTGTGCCGAGCGAGGGCTGAGGCTGTGTGTACCGGCGCGGACCCCAGGTAGCTGGCCGGTGTTAGAAATGACACCGACGCCAGGAGAAAGGGACAGCAGCGGGCGCGTGCTCTATAGTGTAGGTATAGTGTGGATGAAAGGGGCTACCCGCGGCATAGCAGGGGATGTCCTTGACCAAGGGAGGGGGAACATATGAGCGCGAACGGGCATGACCGGGTGAGCGTGGAACAAGTCATCGTCGAGACGTTGCGCGGGCATGAACGGATCATGTCGCCCGTCACCCTGATCGACCAACTCGTCGAACGTGGTTTGGCCGAAGACATCGTTCGTGCTGCCATGTGGTCGCTCATCGGCCAACGGCGCATCGATCTGACGCGAGACCGCAAGCTTGTGCTTGAGCAAACGAGCACGCCTGCGTCGGCCTCGTAAAGCGACCGGACACACCCACATGCCGGTCAGCGACACCCGCCTCGCGGAACATCGCAACGCACGCTTCCATACGCTGCTCGGTCCGGCGTCCGATCGGGAGGATCAACGGACGCCTGGGCAGCGTGACCGCGACCGCATCCAGTACACCTCCGCCTTTCGCCGGCTCGAGGGGATCACACAGGTGGTGCGCCGACCGAGGGCCATGTCTTCCACAATCGGCTCACGCACACCCTGGAGGTGGCGCAGATCGGGCGCCGCCTGGCCGAGAAGCTGCTGCGAGAGCAGCACGCGGACGACATCGCCGCGGCCGGCGGGCTCGACCCCGATGTCGTTGAGGCGGCGGCGCTCGCGCACGACCTCGGGCATCCGCCCTCCGGTCACGTGGCTGAGGAAACGCTATGCGCGTGGCTCGACCGCACGGGCTCGTTCCAGGATGGCTTCGAGGGCAACGCGCAGTCCTTTCGTATCGTGACGCGGTTGGCCGTGCGTCGCGACGACGTCCCGGGGCTGGACCTCACCCGTGCCACGCTCAACGCCGTGCTCAAGTATCCCTAGGGGCCGGGCGACGAGCGGCAAGCACCGGCGTAAGTGGGGTGCGTACCACACCGAGGAAGAGTACTTGACGTGGGCGCGCCGGGTGATCGACGCGCCCGATGTCGTCCTCTCCGCCGAGATCAGGAGCGTGGAAGCGGAACTGATGGACTGGGCGGACGACGTGGCCTACTCCGTCCACGATGTCGAGGACTTCTATCGCGCGGGTCTGATCCCCATCGACCGGATCACGCGGAAACAGAGCGCGGAGCGCGATCGTTTCTTGCACAACGCGTTCGAGCGCCGCCATCGCGAAGGGACGGTCCTACCCCTACCCCGAGGACGATTTGAGCCGCGTGTTCACCGAGGTGATGCTGGGGTTGTTCCCGCAGACCGAGCTCTACGTGGGGACGCGGGAGCAGCGCGCCGCCCTGCGCCGCTCGACGTCCAAGATGATCAGCCGGTACATCGGCGCCGTCACTTTCGCTCCTCCTACCACCGCCCGCCCGCGCTGGATCGCGATCGACCCGGAACTTGGGATGGAAGTGGCGATGCTCAAGGAGCTGACCTGGTACTACGTGGTCAACAACCCCACACTGGCTACGCAGCGACACGGCCAACGGCGCGTGATCGAGAGCCTCCTTGAGATGTTCATGGCGGCGGCCGCGTCGCGGAAAGACTGGGTGCTTTTCCCGGAAGGCTACCGTGAGCAGCTTGAGTTGCGGGCGTGGGACGCCTCCGGCCCAAGCGACGAGCAGACTCGCGTGGTTATCGATCTGGTTGCATCGATGACCGAACAACAGGCGATCCGGACGTATCACAAACTCACCGGCGTCTCGCTGGGCTCGGTGCTCGACCCGTTGGGGCTGTGAGGTCAGGACGATTGGCGTTCGAACTCGTCGTCACCGATCTCCATGCATTCCTCATCCGGCGGCGCGGCTGATCGCGCACGTCGCCAGGACGAGTCCCGGCCTGGAGGTCGTGATCCCGTGGCTGCGGATCGTGGGCATCGTGGCGCTGGCCTACCTGGCCTCACTGCTGACCACCTACCTGCCCGCCTGGCAGGCGTCGCGCATCTACCCCACCGAGGCCCTGCGCGACGAGTGAGGCCCGCAAAGTATCCCTGCCGTCCCGCGATCCAGCCCTACCTATGCCTACCCTCCTGCCTGTACGATGGATGACGGGGAAGGCGCGGTGCGCGCCATGGTCGTCACACCCTGCCCGCTCCGCCGCGTCGCTAATTCCGCGTGTTAATTCTGTGAGTTTTTCATGGTCGTCGGCGCCGACGCGCTGTAGGATAGGACGTGGAGCGACACGCGCCGGTACCCCAACTTGACAACACGGACATCTAAATACTATCGTAGCGACTCCAGACGAGCGTTTTGAGATGAATAGGAAGGACGGCAGCCTCTCCATCTCAAAACGTTCGTACTCAGGAGGGCAAGTGCGGGCGTTTGTATAAGAAACAGTATGAGTTTTCCACCGCGCGGACCCATCCGCGGGTGAGATACTACGGGTAATCGACTGTGACACGAACGTGGCCCGCCAACGACAGGGCGGGATATGAGAGGGAGTGACAACTTTGATGGCAATAATGAACGTGGTAGGGCGCTGGCGGCTACCGGCGCGCCTGGGCCGGCTGGCTTTGATCCTGTGCCTGTTGTTGAAAGGGATGAGGATACCGCGCATGGCGAGACAAAACGATAATGCAAATGTATATGAAGGCGTCCCGACCAGGGCCGCCAGTGACAACGACACCCCCGACAGGCAGAAGAGGTTACCCTCCTTACCCCTCCTCACCTTCTCCTTCCCGCGCGGCCGGACCGCGCGCCGTGTGGGTCCCTGGCTACTGCTGCTGACGCTGGCCGTGGCCGCCTTCCCGGCCGCGACCGGCGGCTTCAGGGCCGCGCGCGCCGTCGCCGCCAAGGCCGGCGTCAGGCCCGCGGCCGACGGCAACTACACGGTGATCGACCTCGGCGCGTCGGCCAACTTTAAGGTATCTGGGGGCACCGCCTACGCCATCAACGACTGCAACCAGGTCGTCGGCGACTACTACAATGCCGGAGGCTCATCGCACGCCTTTATCTGGAACCCTACCGGCCCGACAAGCGGCGTGATGGACGACCTCGGGGTCGGGGACGGCAGCCACGCCTATGGTATCAACAACCTCGGCCATGTCGTCGGCCAGAGCGCTGGGGGCGCCTACATAGCTATCGCGCCCATGTCGGCCACCACCGCTAGCCCCACCGACACGCCCGTCCCGACCACCGGCGCGTCCCCGATCACGTGCGCGCGCCCGACCACGAGTCCGACCACGAGTCCGACCACGAGTCCGACCACGAGTCCGACCACGAGTCCGACCACGAGTCCGACCACGAGTCCGACCACCAGCCCGACCACGACCGCGCCCACGACGACCGCCACCACTAATCCGGCCTCCCCGACTGCGGGAGGCTCGAACCAGACGTGCGGTCCCTCCTCGGCCCCGACCCCCTCCTCGGCTCCGACCCAGACCCCGACCCCGACCTGTGGGCCGACCACCCCGACCTCAGTCCCAACCGCGACATCAACGACCGGCGCGCATGCCCACCTGGCCGCATCCGCACACGCCGCCGTCCGCCCGACTGGCGCGCATCCGGCCGCCATCGGACCGTATATGGTCACGACGCTCGTCCCGGGAGGTATTGCGTACGGCATCAATAACCTGGATGCTGTCGTCGGCACGAGCGGCGGCAAGGCCTTCATCCGCACCGCCGATCCGCACGATCCGTCCGCCGTTGGCAACGTTGCTTCCATCGGCGCTAGCAACTGTGGCAGCAGTGATGCCCGCGCTATCAATAGCAGCGGCGCCATCGTCGGCAGCGCCTGTGGATCGTACGCCGCTGGTTCGAATGGCTCGTCACCCATGAGCTACATAGGCTCCCTCGGCGGCCGTGCCAGCCGCGCCTACGCCCTTAATTCGTCCGGCCAGGCGGGAGGATATTCGTACGTGCCTGGCAACTACGAGGTCCACGCCGTGCTGTGGGACCCCTCCGCGACCGGCTCATACCCCACCTCCGACAGTACTCATAGCGACCTCGGCAATATCGGCGGCTCCTTCGCCACGATCTTGGGCATCAACGACGACGGCGTGTCCGTCGGCTACGGCACGACCATAACGGGCCAGCCGCACGCCGCTATCTCGCGCCTCGGTCAAATTCTGGGCGACCTCAACGACTACATCGACCCCGGGTCGGGCTGGACGCTCTCGCATGCCTACGCCATCAATAGCAACGGGGTGATCGTGGGCGACGCCAGGACGCAGGACAGCAATGGGAATCCCACCGGGCCCATGCACGCGGTGCTGCTGCTGCCCCCGGGCGTGTCGCTCCTCCCGCCGCCCGACGCGACCGCGACGGCTACCGCGAGAGCTACTCCCACCGGCGGCGCGGGCTCGACCAAAACGCCCGAATTGACGGTCACGAGCGGCCCCGTCGACTTCACGGGCTCGTTCCTGCAGGGCATTCCGCTCACCGAGACCGTCACCGCTAATGTGACGTGGAACGGCTATCTGCCCGGCTTCGTCGACTTCATCCTCGACGGAAAGCTCGTTTCCGAGGTGTCCGTCTACAACGGCAAGCATGCGTTGACGAGCACGGTTACATACGACTTCAACGGGGGTACGATTGGCGAGGGCCCGCACATCCTGCGCGTCGTTGCCGGCAGCGGCGACGTTAATCCCGTGAGATCGAATGTCAAGACGTTCACCGTCTGCGGGGTAGCGATGCCGAATTGGCTCACGTACATGATTAACCACCACTACATCGGCCTCTTCGTGTCTACCGGCAGATCGATAACGTCGTCGGCCAACCTGGATCTTGTCGGCATAGGGGCCCAGTTCCCTAGGATTCAGGCCCTTGCGAAACGTCTGAAGGATAGCAAGATCGAGGTAAAATTTAAGTTCGCGCTCACCTATCTGTACGCAGCCAATCCGAACTCGCTCACAGTGTCCTTCGAGATCTCCGGCGCCGGCCCTCAGAAGAAAACCCTGCTGAACAAGGTAGCGTCGAAAATCAAGATTGTGCCCGTCAAGCTGCTGGGCTTCGAAACGCAGTTCAAGGTCATCGCCTCCGGGAGCCTGGAGGCGACGGTCAACCATTGCCATATTGGAGCCCTCAACGGCACGATCGGCATCAGCGGCGAGGGCAGCGCCACCTGGAAGAAGTCGGTCTTGTTATTCTTGGCCGAGCTGGGGGCCGACGCCGCGACCGATGGGGCCGCCGAGCTCCTGCACCCCGTCTTCCAGTCTCTCGACGACGGCCTGTTCGACCAACTCGGGCACGTGTACATACAGGTGGGCGCCGGGATGGGCGTGCAATTCGCGGGGACGACCTATGACAACGGCAATCCCGCCTACTTCGGCTTCATCCACCCCGACGCCGCTTATACCGTGATCTATCCGTTCACAGAGGGCGGCTATGAGTCGGGCGAATTATCATCCGCCTTGGAAGTGAAGGTGTACTTGAAAGGGACCCTCACCGGGTTCTGGAAGAACAGGCTGCCCTTCTCGGATCCCCTCTGCCAAGGGCTGAGAGGCCGCCTGCCGGACAAAGCGACCTTTGTCGGCCAGGCCGGCGCCCTGCTCAAGTTTCCTAATCTCGTCGAGTTCGAGCGCACGTACAACTTAAACTATGCCTGGCCGGACCCGCGCGCCAGCTCGCCTTCGCCCCCAGGGTGCCCCACGCTGACCCCCACCACGCCTACGCACGTCCCGACCGATACGCCCATCGCCGCGACCGATACGCCCATCGCCGCGACTGGCACGCCCATCGCCGCGACCGATACGCCCATCGCCGCGACCGGCACGCCCGGTGGCCCCACCGGCACGCCCGGTGGCCCCACCGGCACGCCCATCGCCGCGACTGGCACGCCCATCGCTGCGACTAGCACGCCCATCGCCGCGACTAGCACGCCCATCGCCGCGACTGGCACGCCCATCGCCGCGACCGGCACGCCCGGTGGCCCCACTGGCACGCCCGGTGGCCCCACTGGCACGCCCATCGCCGCGACCGATACGCCCATCGCCGCGACTGGCACGCCCGGTGGCCCCACCGGCACGCCCATCGCCGCGACCGGCACGCCCATCGCCGCGACCGATACGCCCGGAGCCGGCGACCAAACCTGTGGACCCGGTTCGGCCCCGACCTGGACCCCGACCCCTTCCTCGGCCCCGACCTGGACCCCGACCCCGACCTGTGGGCCGACCACGCCGACCCCGTTCCCGACCTCGACACCGAAAACCCAGGCCCATGCCAGCCTCGCTGTGGCGCGCATCGGCGGGGCGCGCTCAGTTGATGCGCACCCGTCCGCGGACGCGGGCATGATGTATGTACCGCACGTCGCGGGGCCCCACTACGCCGTCTTCCACGGTGGATCGGGCTCGCGGCAGGCCTTCGCGGCGCCCGCACCGGCGAGCAGGCGCGCTGCCACACGGGGCGCCAACCCGCTCGCGCGCGCGGCGGCGACCACGACCAGCAGCGTGCTGGAGAGCAACACATATACGTACACCGTACCGTCCCTCGCCGTCGACCCGGCCACCGGCAAGTCCCTGCTGCTGTGGGTACACGACGATCCTAGTAAGCCGGCCGGTGGATCGACCGAGATCTACGCCAGCCGCTTCGACGGCTCGTCGTTCGGCACGCCCATCTCGATAACGAACGACAACCTGCCCAACGACGCGCCTCAGGTGAGCTGGACGCACGACGGCGGCGCCGTGTCCATCTGGACGCGCGAGACGCAGACGCCGTCTATCACTCCGACGTGGGACATCACCACGGCCAACGGCATCCAGATCGCCACCTCGTCCTACAGCGATACGGCCAACGGTGGGGTGGGCGCCTGGTCGCCCATGTCGCTGCTGACCACAAATCCCGCGTTGCACTCGACGCCCCAGCTCGCGCGCAACAACAACGGCCAGGTCCTGGCCGCCTGGCGCGAGAACCCTTCGGGGAGCATCATCGGCGACGCCAACCACCCCGACACGATCGCCACGGCCCTCTACGACAATGGCGCATGGACCACGCCGATCACGGCGGTCACCCCCATCAGTAGTGGTCTGGCCGGCCTCGGCGCCGGCCTCGGCGACGACGGTTCGGCCGTCGTCGCCTACGCCCGGCCGGTCCGGCCAATCACGATTACCTACCAGGATAGCATCGCCCCCCCAGACCCCGTGACGCCGACGACCGACATGACGCCGACGGATAGCTCGACCGCGACCGATACGTTCACGACGACCGCGGTGGTCACCCCGTCGCAGCTCTTCACCAGCGCCTACGACCCGACGAGCGGCGCGTGGTCGGCGCCGCGACAGCTGACCGACGACGACGCAGGCATATCGCACCCGCAGGTCGTCTACAACGGCTCCAACCAGCCGCTCGCTGTCTACCTGTCCGGCGACGGGACCGCCCTCTACCTGCGCAACCTGACAACGGGTGACGTGATCAGCCGCACCATGACGGCCGAGGCCGGTCATGTCATCGACGTGAAGGCACTGCGCGACGCGGCCGGCAATGTCGCCGTCGTGCTCAGCGGGCAGCAGGGCGCCCGCACCACCCTGTACGTGGCGCGCTTCGACGCGGCGCACCGGCTGTGGGGCAACCCCATGCCGCTAACCGCGCCCACGGGCGATAGCATCGACTACCCCACGGCCGGCATCGACGGCGGCGGCCGGTTGCTGGCCGCCTACGCCTCGACTGCGCTCTCGGCGCAACCGATCACGACAACCCT
>JAABUX010005762.1_pt1 | contig 15099 bp, 21 predicted proteins | sample 5561851 | NCBI WGS metagenome assembly JAABUX01 (sample SAMN10711883, study PRJNA513361) | rock metagenome | isolation source: Antarctica rocks | place: Antarctica: Victoria Land, Richard Nunatak red sandstone | collected 2016-01-03 | reverse complement strand
TCCGTGCCACCAACGCCTTCGACCAGGTGATCTTCGGCGACCCGGGCCGGCGCGGGCGGGCCGGCGCCGGCCACTACCCGCTGGCCGTGGTCACCCCCCGGGCTTGGGAGGAGTCCGACGACTCCGACCCCACCCTGATCGTCCGCCGCGTCTGTTTCGCGATCCGCGTCGTGATCCTGATCGAGGACGAGGGCGAGCCGTTCGACCGGCTCGACCGGCTCTCGGCGGCCGTCCAGGGCGTGATCGATCGCTCCGACCTCGACGGCTCCTGCCTGGCGGCCCTGACCAGGATCCGCTCGGGCCGCTTCGAGCCGGCGGGCCACTACCCCGAATGGTCAGCGGACCTCGAGGGGGAATTCACCTCGCTCTACGACCCCGCGGCCACCCCCGCCGCTCCCGCCTGATGGAGGTCCGAACATGTCGGCGACCAAGAGGTTCATGAACTGGACGGGCGTGACGTTCGCCCCGCAGAACGGCCCGGCCACGGCCATCACCGGCGTGACGTCGGTGGCGATCGAGAGCGGCGGGAGCCTCGCCCGATTCGCCGGCGACGGCGACCGCTTCGTCACCACGATGGTCAACGACTTCAACGAGCCGATCGTGGTCGTCCAGGCGGCCGACCTGGCGGCGATCCGCGCCAACCCGGTCGGGACCGTCGGGACGCTCTCGGCCACGCACAACGACGCCCGCACCGGCGTCGGCGCCGGCGCCGTGACCTACACGCTGGCCAACGCGGTGGTGGCCGCCTGCCACGTCCACGGGGCCCATCGCCAGTTCGGCCAGGGGAGCGTGACCTTCGCCGCCTTCTCCGGCGACGGCGTGACCAACCCGCTCTCCACCAGCATCGCCCCCTGATCCCGGAGCGACCATGAGCGACTTCCTCCCCGACGCCGTGCTCGCCCCGCTCGACCACGCGGGGCCCGGCGACGCCGCGGGCCGCCTGGCCAGGCTCCAGTCCGAGTTCGCGGCCTTGCTCCGGGTCCCCCGCGTGTATGTCCGCCACCAGGGGACCTCGCACTTCCTCTCGGGCAACCCGGCCGACACCCTCCTGTTCCCCCAATCCGACCCCCGCTGCGGCCGGCCTCGCTACGAGTGGAGCAACCGGGGCGACGGCGTCTCCTACGGGCGATCCAAGGCCGATGCGTGACCTGAGCGAACACCGCCGACGCCGCCCGGGCGCCCGCGGGAACCCCGTCCGGCTCGCCGACGGCCAGCCCTGGCTGCTCGCCGAGCCGACCTTCCGCCCGAGGCCGAAGGGCCTGACCACGCCCGACGTCGACGCCGCGATCGACCGGTTCTACGAGCGGATCGTCCTCGGCGAGGACGTCGCGCTGGCCGAGATCCTCGGCGTCGCCCGGGCCCTCCTGCTGGCCAACTACGACCTGACGGACGACGAGGTCGCCCAGCTCGTCGAGATCGAACCGGGGCCCGAGGCCGAGGCGCTGGCCCGGGCCGTCCTGGAGTCGCTCTTCGGCCCCGACGGCCGCGTCCGGGGCTACGTCGACTGGCTCCGCGCCAGCCTCCTGGCCAACGGACTGGCGACCGCCGAGATCCCCGCCTCGGCGATCAACGACGTGCTCACGATCCTCATGGCCACCAATCGGACCGTCCCCCCCGCGCAATTCGTCGACGCCTGCCGGGCGGCCCTCGACCGCGAGACCCTGGAGCGCTTCGTCTGATGTGCGACGCCCGACCCACGCCCGATCGGACCCGCCGCGAGGGGGTCCGCGCCTCCCCGATCCCCCTGGCCGACGGCCGGGCCTGGGGGCTCGCCCTGCCCACGCACCGCCTCCGGCCCGAGTTCGAGGCCGGCGTCGACGCCCTGGGCCGTCCCACCGAGACGGTCCGGGTCGTGGCCGAATTCGGCTATCCGCTGGAGGTCCGCCGCCTCGTCGACGACCTCCGGTCCGCCTGCGAGGCCGGGTCGCCGGGCCCGCAATACGAGGCCCTGTTCACCCTGGCCGTCGCCCTGCTCCGCCGGGCCCACGACCTCGGCCCGGCCGAGGCCGCCGCCCTGTTCGAATCGGACGTCGACGACCTCCCCGGGCTCGTCGACGCGGTCCTGGCGGTCGTCACCGGGGGATGCCCCGAAGAAACCCCGGGCCCGCCGGGAAAGGATAGCGACGATGCCCGACCATCGCGAATCCCGTGACCCGGCCCGCGCCGGCGACGCCTCGGGCCCTCAACCGGCCCCCGACGGCCGGGGCGGGGGGGCGTCGGAAGGGGCGATCCGGGCCGTCTCCGGCCGGCTCTCCCTGAAGAAGCCGGCCTTCCAGAAGGAGGCGTCCCCCGGCTCGTCACGCCTCCCCGACTTCCCCGGGACCCCCGCGACGACCGCCCGCCGGCTCGAGAAGCCCCCGGGGTTGCGGGCCAAGTTCGACCGGCCCGGGGCCTCGCTCGCCCCCCCCGCCGTCGCGATGCCCCGGGCGGGGGGGGCCGAGGCCCCCGGGGCCTCCGAGCAGCCGCCGGTGGCCGTCCCGGCCGTCGACCTCCCTCGGGGAGGCGGCTCCGCCGACCCGCCGGACTTCGCCGCGTCGCCGACGCCCCCCGGCCCCGGCAGGGTCGGCGACCTCGCCCCGCCATCGAACCCGGCCCGCGAGCCGGGGGCGGCCCCGTCCCCGGTCGCCACGCCCGGCCCGGCTCCTCGGCCGCCCGACAACCCCGCCGCCGTCCGGGCCCCGATCGCGATCGGCGGCCGGGACCTGGCCCCGGTCGCCCGAGGCGACGCGAAGGCGGCCCCCGAGACGCAGCCGGCCGCCATCCGGGCCCCGATCTCGGTCGGGCCTCGCGGCCTCTCCGCGGCGGACTCGGGCCCGACGGGCGGGGGCGGGATGGCGACGGGGCCGGGCCAATCCGGCCCGGGCGGCGACGCCGCAGGCGTCGGGGCCTTCGGCTCCTCGGCCTCGACGCCGGCTCCGGCCGGCGTCCCCGCCGACCTGTCGAAGACCAACGAACTCCTCCAGCAGCTCCTCGACGCGGTCCGGAGGCAACGCGACTCCGCCCTGCCGGCCGGCGGCTCGTCGATCTACCCGGGGCGCTGAGCCTCCCCTATAACCCCTCCATCAAGGTGCGATCATGCCCTCCTATGGTGGCACGCCGATCTTCGGCGCCGCGGTGTCGATGACGACGGCGGACAACCCGCGCGAATGCCAGGTCAACTCGTTCTTCGGGGTCAACGGCCTCGAGGCGCTCGACGGCGGATTCCGGGGCCGGATCACGCGGGTCCGCGGGGTCCTCTCCGGCTCGTCTTCGCTGTCGCTCGCGGCCTCGGAGGGGCTGTTCCGCACCTACAACGACGGCCTGGCTCGCATCCTCGTCGACAACCTCGGGGCGGTCTGGCCCAGCGTCCGGCTCCTGAGCTTCCAGCCCTACGGGCGGGCCCGGCAATCGGCCGACGGCACCTTCTTCCGGGCCTACCTGGCCCAGTTCCTCCACCTGGCGTGAACCCGATGGCCTTCTCCCAGACCGGAATCACCGACGTCCGGGCCACGCCCGACGGCCCCGACCTCTTCGTCGCCTGGACCTCCACGGAGCCGGCGGGGACGACCTTCCAGGTCTACGTCGACCGCAGGCTCGCCTGGTACGGCGCCTCGCGGCGTTGTCACGTCCCGATCCCCGCGGGCAGCCTCGGCCGCAACGTCTGGATCGAGGTGGGAGCGGTGGGCCCCGACGACCCGACGCGCGACCACTCGTCGAGCCTCGTCGCCCCGGGCGGGCGGAGCGAGCGGGCCCAGCTCTCCTGGTCCGGGGGGACTTACCTCGACCCGACCGGCCGGGACGACCTCGGGGGCTTCCGGGTCTACGCGAGCCCCGCCCCGGGGACGCCGGTCGACCCGACCTCGGCCGTCGCCTCCGTCGCGGCCTACCCGGGCGGCTGGATCAACGACGGGTTCGGCAAGGGGGGATTCGGCGCCGCCGGCTTCGGCCGCGCGGCCACCCCCTACCGCTGGCGGAGCGGCCCGCTGGCCTCGGGCGTCTGGCAGTTCGCCGTCGTCCCCTTCGACGAGGCCGGCAACGCCCGGGGCGTCGGCCAGGTCGCGAGCGTGACGATCAAGGCCGCCCCCCGGCCCCCCGCGCAGGCCCCCGGCGGCCCCCGGCTGACCTCGGCCTATTCCGGGCCCGCCGACCGCCGGGCCACGCTCCAATGGCTCCCCAGCCCCTCGGCCCCCAGGTGACCCCGTGCCGACGACCTTCTCCGCGAACGCCCGCCTCCAGAAGCCGGCGACGTCCGACCGCAACTGGGACGTCCCGATCAACGCCAACACCGACGCCCTCGACGCCATGACCGCCCTCGGCGGCCTGGCGGTGACGACCGCGGAGACCCCGGGCACGACCCTCCATGTCCGGGTCTCGCCCGGCAACTTCGTCAAGTCGGACGGGACCGTCGCGAGCTACCCGGGTGCCCCGGCGTTCGCGGTCCCGGCCTCGTCCACCGCCTACCTCTGGCTCACCGACTCCGGCGTCCTCTCCTCCGGCCCTTCGTTCCCGGCCTCGGCCCACCTGAGGCTGGCCCACGCGGTCGCCGGCCCGACGGCGGTGGTCCAGGTCGTCGACGAGCGCATCCAGTGCTGGGTGGGCGGCACGGGCCTGGGGTTCGTCCTCAAGGCCGGCGACTCGATGTCCGGCCCCCTGACGGTCGCCTCGCCGGGATCGGGGACGCCGCTGGTCGTGGCCGATCCCATCAACCGGCTCGTCGGCTTCTTCGGCGCGGCCCCGGCCCCGCAGGCCCCGGCCCTCACGCCGATCGCCTCGAACTCGCCGGGGGTCGCGTCCGACGCGATCGTCGACGTCGGCACTTCGTTCTCGCAGGCCGCGCTCAACAACAATTTCGCCGGCCTGGCGGCCAAGGTCGACGGCCTGATCGCCGCCCTGAAGCGTCACGGGCTCATGGGTAGCTGACGGAGGTCGCGATGCCCGCTTTCGCCTCGATCGAATCCACCGGCGTCCCCCTGGCCCGCCCGAGCACGCCGGTCGGCGTCTTCCGCTACCGGGCGGGCGGGGGCGGCTACGAGTTCCTGGCCAACGTCCGGGCCCTGGCGATCCAGTATCGCGAGGGGGCGGACGCGGGGATCGCCCGGTTCCGCTACGTCTTCGACGCGACCAACCCGGCGGGCGTCCCCAACTCGTTCCAGGAGGCGTTGTCGGTCGACGCGAGCCTGCCGGGCGTCGTGGCCAACGACGACCGGCTGGTGGTCCTGGCGTCGAACCCGGACGGGAGCCCGCAGGTCCTCTTCGACGGGTTCGCTCAGGTCCCCGAGCTGGGGCTGGCCTCCGACCGCGAGATGGTGACCTTCCTGGTCCTCGGCGTCGCCATCCGCGAGTGGGACACGCCGATCGGCGGGGCCCTGATGCGCGACGCCGACGCCCCCTCGACCGTCTCCGACGCCGAGACCGACCTCGTCGTCCAGTTCAACCCCGGCGGGCTCCCCAACGCGACCCCGGAGGGGGCCGACGCCTCGGGCGATTCGGGGGGCACCCATCCGACGTTCCTCGACCCGTTCGCGGTCCGGGTCCCGGACCTCCGGCGGCCCTGGACGCTGCCGATGGCGGTCCGCTACCTCTGCTACCGCCACAACCCGGGCCAGACCTACGTCGCGAATCCCGACGGCTCGCTGCTCGACTCGCTCCTGATCAGCATGGTCCCCGCCCCCGGCGGCAGCCTCCTGCCCGGCGACCCCGGCACCTACAACAGCGACCCGCTCGTCGTGCCAGACTACCCGGCCACCGGCAAGGCCTGGCCCTGCGCCGTGCGCGACCTGCTCGAGCCGAACGGGTTCGGCATGGCCTTCCGAATCGGCACCGACGACTCCGGCAACCCGACGACGACCCTCGACATCTTCCGCCGCCAGGACGGCTCCGCGTCGACTTACAAGGACCTCCACCTCCAGTCCCGGGGGTCCGCCCTCGACCCCGGCCAGACCAACCTCGCCGAGGCGAGGCTCGCCCGCGACATGGGCGGGGTCGCCAACGCCGTGACGGTCGAGTCGGAGCTGGTCCGCTACGAGGCGTCGTTCGTCCTGGCGCCGGGCTTCCCGATCTCCGCGAAGGATGCGGCCGGCGACACGTCGCTGGCCGCCTTCGACAAGAACGGCGCCGGGTTCTCGAAGACGAATCACGACGCCTATCGCCTCTACGTCTTCGACGAGACGGGGGAGGGCCACTGGGACCGGCCGTCTTCGAGCGTCTCGACCAAAGTTGCCCCGCTCGACAAGCTCCTCGGCGGCGAGGACGACCCGGCCGGCGGCTACGTGAAGCGGCGCCGGGTCCCGATCGGCGAGCTGTTCACGCTCGACCCGAACCAGAAGCCCCTGAGGGCCCGGCTCTCGATCTCGACCGATTACACCGGCCCGCAACCGGCCCTCTGGGACGGGAGCGGGGCCTGGCAGCCGGTCGGCGGCGGGTTCGAGCTCCTCAAGGACCGGCTCGGGGTCTGGATCAACGCGCCGAATCCCAATAGCTGGAACATCCAGGCCTCGCGCGTCCCGGGGATGCCCTATCCGGCCGGCGTCGTCAAGGGCGTGGAGGACCAGGCGATCTCGACGTCGAGGCGTTTCGCCCTGCGGCTGACCTGCGTCATCGAGGGCGACCGCGTCCTGGATGCGACGGCCGAGCGTCGGCCGTCGAGCCCGACCAACTACACGATCACCAGGCGGGTCGACGCCCGCGACCGCTATGCCAAGCACGTCGTGGCCGCCGGCAGCGAGTTCAACCCCGGCCCCGACCCGATCGTGGTCCGCGACGACGGCCTCGACGCGATCGCCGAGGCCGTCGCCCGCCGGGCCGCGGGCGAGTCGGGCGAGGTCGCCGGCTCCGTGACGATCCCGAGGTTCACGCAGGCCTATCGGATCGGCGATCGGATCTGCTCGATCCGGGGGCGCGACCTCTCGCTCCGGACCAACGCCGGGGCCCCGACCGAGGAAGGGGAGGTCTACCCGGCCGTGGTCGGGCTGACCTGGGACTTCGAGGGCCGGCAACAGACGATCCTGCACCTGTCCGACCAGAGGGGCCTGTCCCGATGAGCTCACCGCAAGACGAGGCCAAGCGGCTCCGGGTCCGCGAGGCCGCCCTGGTCGACGGGCCCGGTCGTCGCGACCGCGACCCGTCGTTCGCGATGCCCTGCCTCGCGGCGCAGACGAAGGTGCTGACGGCCTATCCGGCCGCGGTGCAGCGATTCTACGCCTGCGCCCCGATCACCGTCCTGGGCGCGGAGGTCGAGGGCGGCCCGGGGGTCGTCACGCCCGGCCCGGCGACCTTCTTCGCGCTGAACCTCGGGTCCGCCATCCCCCCGGCCGGGACCAACATCCTGGCGACGTTCGTCGACAGCCGGTGGGTCTTCCGCTTCGACGGCTGACCGCGGGCGACGCGAGGCGATCCCTCAGGCGATCTCCACCTTGGCGCGGCCCGTCTTCACGCACTCGAGGTCGGCCAGGCCGGCGCAGCCGGGCGGCAGTTCGGCCTCCTCCACGATCATGTTCGGGATCTCGTCCTTGATGGCGAACCGGAGGCCGCACTGGGTGCAGATCAGGGCCTCGCCCTCGTGCTTGAGGGGGACCTTGCCCATCGGACAGACCAGGAGCGCCAGGAATTGATCGCTGACCATCGGCGGGTAGATCCTTACGGCGGTGGGTTCGGCGGCCGTTTCGAGGGGTCCGGTCGGTCGTGGGGTCGACGACGCCTCCGCCTGCATTATGGGGCGGGCGACCCCGGGGGGAAAGGCGAATCCTCGACGGGCCGCGGGGTCCCGAATTCAGGCGCGACTCCCCTGGTCGGGCCGGCGAGAGCGGTTATACTGGGCCTCCGGCCGGCTCGGGGCTCCCGCCCGTCGGGGGTGGTAGACTCTCGGGCCGCTCGAACCCCCGCCCCCTCCCCGCAGGCCCGATCCTCGCCCCATGAACACTTTCGTCGTCCGCTATGGCCAGATGCGCCTCGTCGGCGAATATGAAGGGGCCGCGGGCCGATCGCACCGTCGCGGCGAGCGCGTCGTGGTCCAGAGCGACCGGGGGACCGAGCTGGGCGAGGTCCTCTGCCCGGCCACCGAGCGGACGGCGCTCTTCCTGGAAAGCCCCTCCCGCGGCCAGATCCTCCGCGAGGCGACCGAGGACGACCTGGCGGCGGAATCCCGCCTGCCCGGGCGGGCGAGCCAGGGGCTCGCCGCCTGTCGCGAGTTCGCCGCCGGACGCCGGTTGCAGATGGACCTCGTCGATGTCGAGGCGATCCTCGGCGGCGAGCGCATGGTGTTCTACTACGTCTCGGAGAAGCGGGTCGATTTCCGGGAGCTGGTCAAGGACCTGGCCCGCTCCCTCCAGACCCGGATCGAGATGCGGCAGATCGGCGTCCGCGACGAGGCCAAGCTCCTCGCCGACTATGGCGACTGCGGCAAGCCGGTCTGCTGCAACACCCACCTCTCGCGGATGCCGCCGGTCTCGATGCGGATGGCGAAGGTCCAGAAGACCACGCTCGACCCCTCGAAGATCTCGGGCCGGTGCGGCCGGCTCAAATGCTGCTTGCGTTACGAGTTCGACACCTACCAGGCCCTCGAGCGCGAGCTGCCGGCCGTCGGCTCGCGGGTGGTGACCGGCCGCGGGACCGGCCGGGTCCTGGCCCAGGAGGTCCTCGCCGGGAAGGTCGTCGTCGAGTTCGAAGACCACCGCCGGATCGTCGTCGGCCGCGGCGACATCCTCGGTGTCGAGAAGTCGAAGGCCCGGCCGGACCGGCACGAGGACGATGATGATCGCGTCGAACCGTGAGCGTTCGACGCCCTGGCGCGGAAGGGGACTGATCGATGAGCCTTCGCGAAGAACTGGCGGGGGTCCTGGCGTGTGACCCCCGCTATTCGATCCACGCCTACGCCTTCGTCTTCGAAGCCCTGGAATACACCAAGAACCTCAAGAAGCGGATCCAGGCCAGGACGAGGGCCCGGGGCCGTCGCCCCTCCGGGTCGCGCCACGTCACGGGCCGCGAACTCTGCGAGGGCGCCCGGATCTTGGCCCTGGCCCACTACGGGATGCTGGCGATGGCCGTCCTCAGCCAGTGGGGCATTCGCTCCACGTCCGACCTCGGCGAGATCGTCTACAATCTGATCTCCTCGGGCGACCTCGAGCAGTCCCCGAAGGACTCCAAGGCCGACTTCGATCGCGTCTTCGACTTCGAGGAAGCCTTGCGTCGCGATTACGTCCTGGCCCTGGACGACGTCGCCTGACCCGTGCCGGAGACCTCCGCCGATGGATCGACGCCGACTGCGATTCTGGCTCGCCCTGACCCTCTACGCCGGCTGGGTGCTCGGGCTCGGCGCGATGGCCTGGCTCTCCGGCGATCGCCCCCAGACCCGCCCCGCGGCCCCCGTCGCCCGCTGAGCGACGCCGCGAGGCAAGCCTTCTTCGGACCCGGGCGGATCGCGAGGCATCGATGGCCTGGGCCTGGACGCCGGATCGCCAAGATGACCCCGAGCTCATGGACGCCCCGGGGCTGGCCGAGGCCGAGGTCGAGGACGCCTACCGGGTCCTCCGCCGCGTCAACCGGCAACTCGGCAACCTGCGGACGATCCGCCTGGAGTTCCTCCGGTTCGCCCGCGAAGACATCCCCGGTGCCCCGGGATTCACCGCCCTCGACGTCGGGTCCGGTTCGGGCGACATCCCCCTCGCCCTCCGGGGGCTCGCGCCGGGTCGCGTGGCCCGGGTCATGGCCCTGGATCGGGACGCCACCGCGGTCCATGCGTCCCGCCGCCAACCCCTCGATGCCGTCCGCGGCGATGCCCTCCGCCTCCCCTTCGCCGACCGGTCGATCGACCTCGTCACCGCCGTGAAGTTCGCGCACCACTTCCACGGCCCGGCCCTCGCCGTCCTCTTCGGCGAGATGGCGCGGGTCGCACGCCACCGCGTCGTCGTCCTCGACATCCGGCGGCATTGGGTCGCCTACTGGGGCTTCCGAGCCTGGAGCCGGGCGTTCACGACGAACCGCCTCGTGCGGCACGACGGGCCCCTCTCCGTACTCCGCGGCTTCACGACCGAGGAATTGATGGCCGAGACCGCGCACATCCGCGACTATTCCTGGCAAGTCAGACCTTACCTCGGCTTCCAGCTCGCGCTGGTGGGCCGGCGGTCCGGAACCAATGCGACCTGATCGGCCTCGTCGATCCCGACGCGGGCCGCCGATCGATGGCCCGGGCTCGATCACGGAGGTGTGGGCTTCGCGGCGTCCCTCAACGCCCGGAATAGCCGGGCGAGATCCGCGATCTGGTAGTGGGCATTGAGGCCGCTCGGGTTGGGCAAGACCCAGAGTCGCGTCCCGGCCATCGTCTCGGCCTGGAGCCCGATCGATGCATGCGGCCGCGCGAAAGCGGCCCGGTAGGCGGTGATCCCCAGGAAGGCGACGAAGGCCGGCCGATGTCGCCGGATCTTCTCCTCCAGTTGTCGACCGCCCTCGACGAATTCCCCGTTCGAGACCTCGGCGGCGGTGGCGGTCGCCCGGTCGACGACGTTGGTGATCCCGCAGGCGAGCCCGAGCAGGTCCCGTCCCTCGAACGGCGAGAGCAACCGAGGCGTGAAGCCGGAGGCGTGGAGCGCGGGCCAGAACCGGTTCCCGGGTCGGGCGAAGTGGTGGCCGACCGCGGCCGAATAGAGGCTCGGGTTGATCCCGCAGAACAGCACGTTCAGCCCGGGCCCGATCAGGTCGGGCACGGTCTTGTCATGAGCCGAGGAGATCTGCTCCTTGGTCGGTTTCCAGGAATTCGACAACCGTTCGCCCTCCCTCGCAAGACGCCATCCCGCTATCAGCCGAGGGGTGGACGGTCCGGCTTGACGAACACCGCCAGGCGTCGGGATGAGCATGTCTCCGTACCGATTGTGGACAGCTTCGTCGATCTAACGATTTCCGAAAGTGGTCTCCTCCTCATTCCTTCCCCGATCCGATCAATTCGAGGCGTGATCCGGCCAAAGAAATGATCCATCAAACTGTGGCCGACGAAAAAGTCGCCGTATTCGCTGAAAAATTCGCAAAATTCCCAGAACACGCAAACGATGATGCCGTATAATGGATCGACCCGGTTGTAGCTGTCGTGGACCCGGTCGCGACGGCCCGATCGACCCGGGCGAGAAGAATCACTGGAGAACGCATCGATGACTGACCGCAAAGTTTTCGGCTGGGCCGCCGCTTGTCTCCTGAGCATGGGATTGGTGGCCAACGCCCAGACCCCGACCAAGACCCTGCCGGCGGCGCAGGCCCCGGGCAAGTACGCCCCCGCCGCTGTCGCCGCCATGCAGGCTCCGGCTCCGGCCCCGGCCAAGATGATGCCGGCGGCGCAGGCCCCGAGCAAGATGGCGCCGGCCCCGGTCGCCGCCATGCAGGCCCCGGCCCCGGCCCCGGCCAAGATGATGCCGGCGGCGCAGGCCCCGAGCAAGATGGCGCCGGCCCCGGTCGCCGCCATGCAGGCCCCGAGCAAGATGGCGCCGGCCCCGGTCGCCGCCATGCAGGCCCCGAGCAAGATGGCGCCGGCCCCCGCCGGTGCCCCGCAGATGCCCTCCAAGACTCTGCCGGCCGCGCAGCGGTAATCCCCTCCCCGGGAGCAGGCAAGCCACCTCCCCGGCCGCACATGCGGTCGGGGTTTTTCGTTGGTCGGCGGAGCTTGAACTCGCTTCGAGATCGATCCTCCGCTCGCCATGAACCGGCGGAGTCTCTCGGTTCCCATCCTCGTTCGGGATCGCGATCGGTCGTCGGGTGCCTCGGCGCCCGGCCCGGACCGGCGGGACTTCCCTGGCGGGTGGGGTCGGCTTGCGGTACACTATCGACCGACACGACGGTGCCCGGGGTGGCGCCGCTTCGGCGAGACGCGAACGACGCCCGCGGGTCCGGTCCCCGGCGCGTCCCACTTCAACCGCGACCGGCGATTCCGGCGGGGTTGTCGTCGCGGGGCGGGCGGGATCGCCCGAGTCGAACGGGCCGGCCTGGCCCGGTTCGATCCGACCGAAGATCGAGGCACGGCAAGCGACCGAGACGAGCGGCGGGGGCTTGCCGCGCCGCTCGGCCCGATGAGGAGTTGATCCCCGCTATGATGATTTACGTCGGGAACCTGGACTACGCGGTCACGTCGGAGGAGCTGCGGGCGTTGTTCGAGCCGTTCGGCGCGGTGGCCATGGCGGAAGTGCAGGTCAAGGCGCGGACCGGCCAGTCGCGCGGGTTCGGCCTAGTGGACATGACTCGCCCGGCCGAGGCCGACGCGGCCATCGCCGCCCTGAATGGCAGCGACTTCAAGAGCCGGGCGCTGACGGTCAACGAGTCGCGGCCCCGACGGACGGTCCGCGACCTGTACGCCGGCGGCGGCTGGTTCGGCGGCGGTCACGGGGGCTGAGCGGCCCGGCGCCTCGACCGTAGTCCCACTCCGTCCCCTCGTCGCGGCCGAATCCGACCGTCGCCCCCGCCGGGCCTTGCGGATGAGCAAGGCCCGGCGGGGGCGTTCTTCTTGACGCCTGTTACGCCCGTGCATCCCTCGTAAAATCCGGCTTCACGACCCGGGGAGCTTCCCCGCGTGCTCGGATCTCTTTAAGATCGTTCGATGAGGCGAGGGGGACCACTCCGCGCGGGAAACCGCCGCGCGTCCCGGCCGATCCGACATCCACCTTCGTAGCGTGCCCCCGAGTCAGCTATGACCAAGCCAGAACGCGAACGCAGCCTCGCGGTTTTCGTCGACCTCGAGAACCTCGCCATGGGGTTCCAGAACCAGCGCAAGACGAAGTTTGATATTCAGAAGGTCCTCGAGCGATTGGTCGAGAAGGGCAAGCTGATCGTCAAGAAGGCCTATGCCGACTGGAGCCGCTACCAAGCCTACACCGCGCCGTTCCACGAGTCGGCGATCGAGCTGATCGAGATCCCCCGTCGGAGCCAGACCGGCAAGAATTCGGCCGACATCCGCCTCGTGGTCGACGCGATGGACCTCGCCTGGAGCAAGCCGCACGTCGACACCTTCGTCATCGTCTCGGGCGATTCCGACTTCTCGCCGCTCGTCTCCAAGCTCAAGGAGAACGGCAAGCACGTCATCGGCCTGGGCATGAAGGGCTCGACCTCCGAGCTGCTCCGCGACAACTGCGACGAGTTCATCTACTACGAGGATCTCGAACGCCAGGAGCAGGACGAGCAGCAGATCGCCACCAACCTCTACGCCGACATGCCCGACCGCAAGCGAGAGGTCTACACGCTCCTGGTCGAGGCCTGCAACGCGCTCCGCCGCGAGAACCACGAGATCCTCTACGCCTCGATGATCAAGGACACGATGAAGCGCAAGAAGCCGTCGTTCGACGAGAGCTATTACGGCTACCGCAGCTTCACCCACCTCCTCGAAGAGGCCGACAACGTCGGGATCGTCGACATCGAGCGCAACCCCAAGAGCGGGACCTACGTCGTCACCCGCTTCGGCGAGCGCGAGGCCCCCAAGATCGGCGGCGAGCGGGCGGCCGGCGCGGGACGTCGCTGATCGGCCCGGTCACGGCGCGAAGGCGTCCCAGGCCATCCGGGCGACGATCACATAGGCATTCTCCCACGAGCCGCCGCGGAAGAAGCGGACCGGCTCGTCGGGGGTGCCGATGAAGGGTCGGAGATTCCAGCCCATCTGGATGCCGACGAAGGCGTAGAGGACGATCCACGTCCGGAGCAGCCAGAGGTGCTTCGGGTCGCGGGCGATCAGGGGCCGGTACGACCGCCGGAGCAGCCCTTGGGCCCCGGCGCTGGCGACGGCGAACATCAGCGCGTTGAACAGGATCGCCGCACGATAGCTCGCCGAAGACGCATACCAGAAGGCCGTGAGCGGGGCCAGCGAGACCAGGATGATCGTCAGGCCGGCCTGCGAGGCCACCACCGCCCGCCAGGCCGCGGCGAAGTCGGAGCGGAGCCCCAGCAGCGTGTTCAGCACGAAATAGCTCGGCAGGCTCAGGGCCAGCGTGGCCATCAGGAGCAAGGGCACCTTGATCGCCGAGTAGGCCACCTGGCCGGGCCGCGACCCGAACGCGCCCATCACCCCGCCATAGGCCAGTCCGCAGCCGAGCACGACCAGCCACGACCCGGCGGCCGGGCGCCCCCGAAGGATCGCATCGGCCCGCCGGAACGGGTCGTTCACGAGAACAGGCTCGACAGGGCGTTCAGGACCGCCTGGAAGAAGTTCGAACCCCGCCCACGGAACCACGCGAATGGGGTATTGGGCTCGCCGATGAACGGGCGGAGCACCCACCCCATCTGCGCCCCGACCAGGCCGAAGAGGACCATCCAGCACCGGAACACGGCCTTCACGTGGCGGCCCAGCACCTGCCCTTCCATCGGGTCCAGGGCGCCGGGCGGCCTCGCCCCGGGCTCCGCGGGGGCCTCCGCGATGACCAGCATCTCGGCCGCGACCCGGGGGGCGACGCTCAGCCGGTGCAACGTCTGGAGCAGGAATGACAGGCCAAGCGTCCCCGACACCGCGAAGACGACGACGTTCGTCAGCAGCATGAACGGATACGATGTCGTGCTGAGCGAGAAGAACGAGACGATCGGGCCCAGCGAGGCCAGCACCGTCATCATCACCGCCAGGGTCGCTATCAGGAGCCGGAGCACGGCGGCGGGCGCGAGCCGCGAGCCCACCAGGGCGTTGAAGACGTAAAGCGAGGGGAGCGTGATCGCCAGCGTCAGCAGGAACAGCGCGGGGACCTTCAACGTCGACGCCGCCAACTGCCAGTAGGAAGGCCCCCCGACCTTGAACAGCGCGAAGCTCCCCATGCATGCCCCATAAATCATCCCCAGCGCGATCAGGACCAGCGACAGTCCCCCCACCGGCACGTCGATCGTCCCTCGCCCGAGCGTCGAGGGATGGGTCGCATCCCCCCGCAAGATCCGGTCGAGATCCCGCAACCATCGCCCCATCGTCGCCCCTCCCCGAGCCGGCCGCCTGGCCGGCGAACGTCGCGGGCCGAAATTACTTTGTCACGCAAAGTTGGCCGTGTCAAGGAAAATCGAGGGGCGGGCTTAGGGGGCGGTGAGCGTCACGAAAGTTGGTGGAATCTTTGTACACAATGGGACGATCGGCGATAGTGGCGGGAAACCCGAACTCCCGGACGGAGCCTTCCCATGTCGATCCCCTCC
>JAABUX010005761.1_pt1 | contig 15099 bp, 18 predicted proteins | sample 5561851 | NCBI WGS metagenome assembly JAABUX01 (sample SAMN10711883, study PRJNA513361) | rock metagenome | isolation source: Antarctica rocks | place: Antarctica: Victoria Land, Richard Nunatak red sandstone | collected 2016-01-03 | reverse complement strand
AGCAGAAGCTTTTAGACTTTATTGCCTACTACAACCGCACGATGGCTAAACCATTTTTGTGGAAGTTTGAAGGCTACCCAGAGTCTGTCTAATCTGGTGCGTTACTTCTGCCGAACTGCACTAGGGTTTTTCTCAGCCAATTCGGCCTACTGGCGAGTGCGCTTCGAGAACTCCAGTACTGGGGTGCCCAACCGGGTGATGGCATGCTACAAGGATGCTTGGGCGCAGGATCCGGTGGCGCCAACTAACAAATTCCGCAGCCCACAGAATAACCGCCCCGAAAACGCCTTACTGGGAATAATGTACACCGGCGATCGAGACCAACTCTATAGCAACACTGGTAGTAGCAACCCCACCTACGGCGGCTACGACTTTGTCGTCACCAATACTACTGACCCCTACTACGCCAACACTAATCTGCACGACGGTGACACACTGAGTATACTGGTGGGTTTTGAATGGGATGCAATTGTCAACAACGGCTTTACCCCAAGTGGGCTGGTCGTTCTGTCCCAATCGCCGGTTAACCCATCCAACCTCGACACGGATCTTCCTTCTGGAACCAATACCCAGATCTCAAATGCAGTCCGCTATACCGCTGCGGGAGGTGCCAAGGTATTTTCCACCGGGTCAATTCAGTGGATGTGGGGGCTGGATAGCGACGGTGCCAACCCTCCACATCAAGATGTCCGCGCTCAGCAATTTGCTGTCAATGTGCTGGCAGACTTGGGGGCCAAGCCGATCGCGCCAGCATCCAATATAGTTGTGCCCTGATAATAACCCACCATTGTGACTTTTCACAACAAGACTCGGTACGTTTGGGAGTGTAGATATGTATCATAAGATTCGACGCCGAAGGTTTGGTCAGCTGGTGTTCAGCACCACAGCAGTAGCTGTGTTCGGGAACTTTGCAAAGAAGACCCTGGCGCAAGAGCCACATTTCATCTACGGTGCGCGTGTTGTCTCTCAAGGAGTGGTACTGCAGTCGTTGGATCTGAAGACCGGCAAGATCAAAGATCTAAGCGATCGCACCAAGGGACTCACCGTGGATGCCGACGAGCGGCTGACGGGTTTGACTTTGCTAACTGATAAAAACACATTAGTGGTGGCTACTGCCCCCGCCAAGTCTGTCACGACCCGGAAACCGGTTAAACATAGTCGCATCGGCAAAATTCTTACATCTCCACAAACCCTGGCAGCATTACCAGGATTGGATGAGAAGAGTACGGTTGAGACAATTCTTGCCACCAACGAGGGCAAGCTCCTCAGTATAGTAAGTCTCAAGCAGGGCACTCCGCCCTTCCGTCTAGCAAATATTGACCTCCAGACAAGTCAGGCTAGCTTCATCGATGAGTTGGATCAGCTACACTCGGGCAACCTGCCACCACCAGGTGCGTTCGTCCTGCCACCACACCAGCGGTTCAGTAATCTGACCCAAAGCCCGGATGGAACAATTTACGCTACCTCCTCCCAAGGGCGCGAAGGCTTCACCCGTTTGGTAAAAATAGATCTGCAGCAACGACAGCTGCTCAGCCTGCCGCAATTAAGCTTTAACAACCATCCTTGGCTAAATGACGTATCAAGCCTAGCCTTCTCTCCAGAGGGCCAACTCTATGCGCTCGGTGACCCCAACCATCAGGGAAGTAATTCCCTATTTACAGTCGATGTGAGCACCGGAGTTATGCGGCTGGTGGGAGCATTCGCTGTCGATAAGATTACATTTACTCGTCCTTAAGATGGCCTATCCTGCTGATTCCGTGCCCCCAGAAGAGGACAACTTCTTCGTTGACTGGTGGCTGGCTGCCGTACTTGCCTGCTTTACCCTGCTGGCATGGGCAAGTTGGGGCAAGTTGGAACTTCCCATCCTTGACGTTGGGCGCGAGATTGAGATCCCTGCTCGTCTAGTTGCAGGGCAAGTCTTGTACCGCGATGTGGCAACCTACTATGGTCCACTCGCCTACTATGCTAATGCACTAGCGCTGTTGCTGTTTGGGCACCATTTGGAAGTATTTTACACAGTGGGTCTGGTCTTAGCGTTGGCAGCAACGTTTCTGTTTTACCGATTGGCGCATCGGCTCACTAATGCGCGTTGGGCCGCCCTCTGCACCGTGTGCATGTTGATATACTCTGCCTTAGGGCCGGGGTTGTTTAATTTCATCGTGCCCTACAGTTATGGGGCGGTCTACGCCACGGTGCTCTGCCTGCTGGCGATCACTGCCCTCGACCGCTATGGATGCACAGGTAAGGCAGGATGGCTGGTAGCAGCAGCGATCGCCTGTGGACTCGCTGGACTTGCCAAACAAGAGTATGGGGTAGCCGCGCTCTTAAGTGTGTTAGTCGGTGCTAACCTGTGTTCTCCTCAAAACCTACGGACTAGAGTTGGGCGTAGCGTACTTGTGCTCGTGGTAGCGAGTGCCTGCGTACTACTACCGCTTGCCTTACTTGCTCAGCTTGTTTCCTGGGAGAAGCTGTACTTGTCGCTGCTGCCGATTCCCAATGTTGGCCTTTTGAACCACAACGATTATTTTCAGGTTTCGCCAGCCAAAACCCTCTATAAATGGTGGCATAGCTTGATTATTTTCGCTGCCGCTTCACTGATAGTTTGGGGTTCAATGCTAGCAGCTCACTGGCTCTCAAAACCCAAGTGGGTTCTCGGCCCCAAATGGCTCAGCGTTCTAGTCGAGTTTCTTGCCAGCGTCGCCATAGCCTCAGTTGGTCTGAGCTTGCTGAGTCAGCCGGTTTTCTCCGGCAGTACCATCGCTGTTTTCCATCCTCTGGGTAGTATGTCTTGGTGTATACCCCTCTTAGTAGGATGGTTTGCTCTAACCCGGCCCCAGCTTGCTCGGCATCGACATGCACCCCTGCTGTGGACATTACTGGTGTTCTCGCTTTTGCTCAATGCCCGCTGGTTATTCTATATCAATTTCTATGGACTATATGCCACACCAGTGGTGCTGCTGTTTTTCACGCTGGTTTACCATTTAGCTCAAAGATCTAGTGCATCAGTGTGGCGTTACTTGCTAATTTGCCTGCTAATCGGCGGTAGTATTAAACTAGGCGATTTAGCACAGTATCGCTACGCAGTGCACTCATCCTCTGGAACTCTGTACAGTAGGGATGCTGCCCTCGCTCGTGCCTTCAACCAGACTATACAAGCCATCAACGCCTCTAGGGCTGCCTCCGTACTGGTGTTGCCAGAAGGATCTGTCTTAACTTTTCTGAGTGCAACTCACTCGCCTAGTCGAGAAATAACCTTTCTTCCAGTCACCCTTCCTACTTCCGAGGATGAGCAGGAGTTTCTGGCACGCATGGAGGCTAACCCCCCTGATCTCATCGTCTATGTAGACCGTCCTTTCCCAGAGTGGGGATATCGAACCTACGCCGAATTTAACCCGCTTGTTGACCACTGGATTACACAGCAACATCGGTTGGTTTACTTCTTCCCTAAGGACAAGGGTGCTATTCGGATCTACGCTGGGTAACCCAAGAGGACTTTTGTGACAAGGAGACTACTATGCACTCACAAGCTTTGCAACATTCGCTCAGTAATTCTCATATTCAGACAGAGGATAGCCAATCAGTAAGCATCATCATTCCATGCTTCAATGAGTCTGAAGGGATCGAACCGCTAAAGATAAAACTACTTCCAGTATTGGAGAAGCTACGGTTACTCGGGTCAGTCGAACTCATTTTTGTCGACGACGGCAGCACCGACGATACTGTTTTGAGGTTACAGCTTTGCTTTGGCCAACTTGCCCAGATAGTCCGTCATCAGAGCAACAGAGGAATCTGGGCGGCCATCCTCACAGGGTTGGCGCACTCGACGGGAAAGATTGTCTGCACCATAGATAGTGACTGCACCTACGATCCTCTGGAGCTTGTTAATCTTTTGGATTTAATTAGTGCTGATGTCCATATCGTTACCGGCTCTCCATATCATCCAAAAGGTACGGTGAGAAATGTTCCAGCTTGGCGCCTAGTTCTTAGTAAAGGTTTGTCACAAATTTATAGATTAGTATTGCCGCGAAAACTCTATACCTATACGAGTATTTTCCGAGCGTATCGTCGTGAAATTTTGGAAACAGTACCAACTACGTCTCCAGGATTTCTTGGTCTTGTAGAAATTCTGGTCGAAGCAATTTTGCGCAGATATAAGGTTGTGGAGTATCCAACTCAATTGAGTAGTCGCGTGTTTGGGCAGTCAAAGCTGCGTGTTGTCAGGGTGATTTTGAGTCACTTCAAGTACATTAGTAAGCTCATATTCCGACGATTGCTTCGACAGAAACAATTACGGTTAATGCTACACAATTAGGAATAAATTAATTGGTTAGTGTTGCTCCCCTACCGCATTTTGAGTAGTGAGCAACGCCTTGCAAGTGATAATATAGCGGTTCCCGGTCAGATGAGATACATGCATAGAGGCTGCAAAAGTTGTGAATCAAAGGTTTTGGCGTACCTCACGCGAATAGGAACCGCTATATAGCCTACTTCTACTTGTCTGCATGTACATAGTCAACGAAGTAAAATCTCGGTTCAACCCAGACCCTCCGGGAGAGTTGCATCGGAGGGAGCCTTCTTTTCATGGTGAAACTGGTGAAACTGGGGAAAATCCGGTCAAATCAAAAATCGAGAAAACCAGAATGGATATGGTTTGCTTCTCGCGTAGATAGTGAATTATAATAAATGGGATAAGTTGAACGATCAAGTATATATGGCAAGAGCAGAATCTCAAAGACAGTGGCGCGTTCGCTCTCGTGCGGGACTTATCCGCCACTGCTCCAATTGCCAAAAAAGACTACGAGCAGAATCAACCCGCGATCTGTGTAAAACCTGCTGGATGAAAACGCCAGAAGGTAAGGAATACAACAGGTTACAACAACAGAAACACAGGCAAAAACTTGTAGATAATGGCTTATAATAGAGATGAGGGGCAAAAAAAATTATCCCTTAAAAGGAGGTAAAAGCGATGACCCAATCTGGAGGAAACGGGAATAAGCCTGATGTCAATCCCGATGACATGACGACTTATGAACCCGTGTATGCTCCAGGTGATGATACAGAACCGATTGGTTGGTGGAAAACCGAGCCGGATGAGGAGGAAGGGGAGTTTATTCCCGACCTATCACCCGAACTAGATGAACCAGAACCCCCAACCTCTAACTAGCACCTAGCTAGCGACAGCCCTCAAGGTCGCTCTTGAAGGCTGTCTTAAAAGAACTGTGGAGAGTATAACTTATGTCAGATTCAGTCATTATTCATCCCGATTACATTCGTATTGTAGAGCGTAAACCAAGGGGGTGGTTGTTAAAAACAGGAAAGATGTTTTACAAACGCCTGCCAAGTGCAGTGGATTTTCAAGACTTTGAGCTACTTTATGGGATTTCAAAGCAACAAGTTGTCATCGAGCTATTTCGAGTTAATGGGGGAAAGGCAGGTTACTATCTCGCAAATCTCAGGAATAAAAAATACTACTACTGCGGGCTGAACTGGGAGGATGTCAGAACCACTCTCCAGAGTCTTGGAATTGGTCGGGCTGATCCAGTTGAGAGCTGACTAGCACTTGACAACAGTTGTCAGTGGTCAAAGCCCCAGATACAGCCCCGCCGAATCATCTGGTTTTGCGTCAACTACCCCGACCTGAAAGAGGTCGGGGCTTGCAAGGAAACACGCTCGCCTGAAGGGTAACTAGTTGAATAGCGCACTCTCGTACAACAGCCTTACAGACCTCCGGGTGCCACCCCAGCCCGGATTACCTCTTTGACCCAATCAGTTGTTGGGATTCGGACTGTTGTATGCGCGAGGAGTAGTAGAGGGAGCCCCTCAAGGTTTCTCCCCAACAAATACATTAACTGGATTATCTCCAAAATGCCAACAAACAAGAGAGTTCCAACTGTCTTCACCCAACGGCACCCCTTTAATGCCAACCAAGGCTTCAAGGGCAAGAAAATGGCTACAAACAGGCAAGGCTAAGGTTGTTCAAAACGACCTGAAAATCTTCGTCATTCAGTTAATCTCGGAGCCATCTGGGTATCAAACTCAAGAAATTGCTTGTGGACTAGACCCAGGAAGTGATTTTACCGGCGTTGCCGTTCAGTCAAAATCCGAAACATTGCAAGGTTTAAATCTAAATCTACCAAGGAAGCAAGTTTCCAAGCGGATGGTAGATCGAGCAGTACTGAGGCGAACTAGGAGAGGGCGGCGGATTAAACGCAACTTAGCCTTTAAACAACGAAATCACCGCTCGAAGCGCTTTGATAATCGCAGACAGTCTAAACTCCCGCCTAGTATTCGAGCCAACAAACAACTTGAACTTAGGGTAGTTTTGGAATTACTGGCTATCTACCCAATTACCCACTTTTATGTGGAGAAATTGACCAAGTCCGATAGCCCAGGTTTTACTAGGGCGGCACAGGGGCAAAGCTTCCTGATTTCTCAGCTTAAAGCTTTGGGACAAGTTGTTTTAGTAGAAGGATGGGAGACATCGATTACCCGACAACATCTGGGACTGTAACTGCTCAATAACCGCTGGTAAGAGTAACAGAGGTAAGCAGGTGAAGTGAATCCAGAGTCAGGCAACAGACTGGGTTGCAAAGGAGACCAAAATCTGGTTAAACAGAAGGATGACACATCCCTTCCTGCCGGTCGAAATCTCTGAGTCAGAACGCACGCCACTAGTGAACTGGCTGCTCCAGGTGATTGAGCAGCAGCAGCAAGTGATTGAGCAGCAGCAGGGAGTCATTGCCAAGCTAGAAGAAGAAGTCAATCAGCTCAAAGCGAAAGTGGGCAGTCTGGATGAGGAACTCCTCGCCGCCAAGAAATTGAAGGGGAAGCCGCAAATTCGACCAAGCAGGTTGAACCAAGAAGAAAAGCCGCCCAAGTTAGGAGGGAAACGACCAGGCTCGGACAAACGCAGTAAGAAGACAGAGTTTGTGGTCGATGAAGAACGCCGGATTGAGCCAGAAGAATTGCCAGAAGGAGCTAAATTCAACGGGTATCGGGAATATGATGTCCAAGACTTGCTCATCGAGCGGCATAACATCCGTTACTTATTAGCGGAGTACATCACGGCTGAGGGCAAGACCATCACCGGGAAGTTACCAGCCCAACAGCAGGGTCATTATGGAGTGACGCTGAGAGCGTTTGTGCTGTACCAGCACCATCAATGCCGAGTGCCACAGCCGTTAATCGTGGAACAACTACGAGAACTCGGCATCGAGATTTCGGCAGGACAGGTCAACCGATTGCTGATGGAGGACAAAGCCGCCTTTCACACGGAGCAGCAGCAAGTGCTGAGTGTGGGGTTAGAGATGGCTGAGTATGTGCATACAGATGACACCAGTGCCCGTCACCAGGGACGCAACGGGCAAAAGCACGGTGATTGGGAACGACCTGTTTGCCTACTTTAGTAGCAGTGACAGCAAGAGTCGAGAAAACTATTTGCGGCTGTTACGCGGGTCTTGTGAGGACTACGTGCTGAATGAATATGCCCGCAGCTATTTAACCCTTGCAGCAACTGCCTCAGCGCCACTTGGTCAAACTCCAGTTCAATAGCCCCAGTGTCGCTCAAGGAGAAGCCGCTTGGCAGGCATATCTGCAGGGGTTAGACATCACCAGTCATCAGGCCGTCAAACTCTTGACCGAGGCCGCTTTGTTAGGGAGCGCGATTGAGCAGGGACTGTCGCCAGATTTAATCATCCTGAGCGATGGGGCCAAACAGTTTGCCATCCTGGTTCATGCTCTGTGCTGGGTGCACATGGAACGAGGCATCCGCCGTCTGCCCGGCAACACCGCCTTTTCCCCGACAGGAAATCGAGGCGGTGCAGGCGGACTTGTGGGATTACTACCGCCAACTCAAGGACTATAAAGACCAGCCTTCAGAGACAGAACAACAGCGATTGCGAGTCCGCTTTGATGAAATCTTTGGACAGCGTTACCCCCATCATTCTGGTCTTAACCTGGCGCTGCAGCAGTTTTGCGCTCATAAAGCCGAGTTGCTCCGTGTCCTCGATACTCCTCAAGTGCCACTGCACACCAATGCCGCAGAGGCTGATATTCGCGAGTACGTCACTCGGCGCAAGATTAGTGGTGGTACCCGCCACCCGGATGGTCGCCGTGCCCGTGATACGTTTACTGGCCTCAAGAAGACCTGCCGCAAGCTCGCCTATTCGTTCTGGCAATACTTGCTGTCGCGGTTGCAGGGGGATGACCTTGTTCCCTATCTACCTGATGTGATTCGCACACGCATAAATCAAAAACTTGAGTTGGCCCACTCCCAGTAAGAGCGATGGCTCTGGTCTAGCTCTAGAGTAACTAAACCGCAGCATCAGCGGTTATTGAGAAGTTACGTTATTATATCTCTTCATTGAGTGCAACAGCACAGGAATTTGGCGATCGCATCCGGGGATATTGGGGAGTCGAGAACAAAGTCCATTATGTTCGAGATGTAACTCAGGGAGAGGATGCATCTAGAGTTCGCACTACTCATGCACCTCAAATTTTTGCTATAGAGCGTAATTTTACTCTCAATTTAGATCGTAACCAGATGTTTGAAAACATGGCGCAAGCTCAACGACTATGCTCTTTTGGTCTAGACACACTCAAGCAAATTTTTAGAATGAAATAGCCCTGCCTATCCTACACATTAAGCAAAACCTAAATTTGAGTGATACTATTGGTTCGTAGCAGCTCAAACAGCGATTGTAGAGTGCCGCTTTGTAGGCAAATACAATAGTTTGAGAGGACATTTGTTTACAACTGTAGTGCTATTTTTCTTCTGATATCATCTTTGGCAACAACCGCTTAACTCAAATTTAGTTTTGGTATTTAGCGAAGGTGTCGATACCTTTGAATAAATTAGTAATTCTACTCTCATCCGTATAAGGATTGAGCAATACACCTCTGAGCCAACGTTGCCCACGATAAAGTGGCAGCGAAAGGAAGGTTTCAAATCTTTGGAGTAGGTAAGTTTGCAGATCTACGTTCCATTGGTCCCATTTCTCAGGTAATACGCAATCTGGAACCCCCCGGAAACAAACTATATTCATTTCTGATTTTCCAGTCATTTCCAGAAATGAACGGCTCTGTACTTCCTTAACGAAAGACTCGGTCAGGCAGTAACTCTCATCAATCAATTGGGTGTAACCACTTATACCAAGATGCTGAAGCGACAGCCACAGTTTTAAAACGTCGGCGTGGCGAGTGCCTTGAACACTAATTTCACCCAGATTGTGCCAGTCGTCTTCGGAATGCATATATGGAGCTTGTATCTTGAACGCTGTCTCCAGGCTACTGGCATCTTTAAACAAGACCATAGCGCAAGTCTTAGCAATATAAAGCCACTTTTGTGGATTAAAAGTGATTGAGTCAGCGTGTTCAATACCTGCCAGCCGATGTCGGTGCTGGGGGGAAAAGACTAAGGCTCCGCCGTAAGCCGCATCAACGTGAAACCAAAGCTGATTTTCCTGAGCCACTTGGGAAATATCGTCTAATGGGTCAATATTTCCGGTTGTTGTGGTTCCGGCTGTAGCCACGACAGCAAAAGGTGCCTGACCTGCTACTAGAGCTTGTTCTATTTCATGTCTCAAACTCTCCACCTCCATCTGGGAATCGGCATTTGTCGCCACCCGAATCACTGACGACGTCCCTAGTCCAAGCAACATGGCGGCTTTCTGGAGCGAAGTGTGTGCCACTTCTGATACGAAAAGAACAGGCGGCTTCTCCAGTCCCACTATTCCCTTTTCAAGGGATTGGAAAGCGATATTACGAGCTACCGCTAAAGCTTGAAGGTTGGCTAGAGTGCCTCCGCTTAGTAAGACTCCGCCCGCCTGCTCTCTTAACCCGAAGAGTGCAGCGAATTGCTTGAGTAAAAGTGGCTCCAAGCGGGAAAAGACGGGTGACATCTCTACACTGAGCATGTTGTTATTGAGTGCGGACGCTACCAAGTCTCCTAAAATTGACATGGTGGTGGGGAGCGAATCCATATGACCGATGTACCCTGGATGGGCAGCATTCATTGAGGCAGCTAGGATGGTCTGTAGCTTCTCTAGCAGAGTTGCATCACTATTAGGCGTTTCAGGAATACAGATTAGGTCAGGAATACGAGCAATCTTCGGCAATGGAGACCGGCTGGTAGCATCTGTTGTATGGGACAGTACTAGCTCCAGAATCTGCCGAGCCAACCTCTCAACTTCCTGACGATTGCTGCCTTGAGGATCTATGAAAGCCGACGATGGCAACTGTGAGTGATTCAATGTTTTGCACCTATTCTCTCGCTACACGCTCCAGATCGAACCTGGATAACCATCCCGAAATGACACCTCGGCTCTCAGGGTGAAAGCCTGCAACAAGAAACATGTCAGCCTGAGCAATTCACTTTTGCTGGATAGGAATCAGTCTGTTCTGCTTGCGTTCGTTCAGCCGCTCAGACTCTGCTCAGCTTTCCTTGCCAATTTGAGTCGCTTCTGGCACCTCAATTAGCTTCCCCGTTTTGACATCGTAGAGATATCCATAAATTGGAATCTCACGCGGAACTAAGGCATGCATTCGCAACCGTTTCACATCTACACACAGGCTTTTAATTGGGTTGTCGATGGTCAACCAGTTGATGAATTCTCCCTCAGTTGTGCCCGAACCATCTTCAACATCATGCCAGCCTTTCTCATTTAACATTGCGGGTTTAAGACTCTTAGATAATAAGCTGCAAACTTCTAGGTCTGTAATATATTCCATACCGCAATCCGTGTGGTGAATCAAAAACCATTCACGAGTTCCCAGTAGCTTGTAGGAAACCACCAGTGAACGAATCGCATCCTCTGTGACACGTCCTCCGGCATTGCGAAAAACATGGGCGTCTCCCTCCCGTAGTCCCGCAAACTTAGCCGGATCTAAACGTGCATCCATACATGTGAGAATGGCGAAGTGACGACCTGGGGGCAGTGGTAAAAGAGCCTTATCACCAAAGTTTTGAGCATAAGCTGCATTCGCACCGAGTACTTCTTCTAGGATTTGGCTCATCAAATTAATCTCCAGAGTAAAATAGATGTGTTCTTTTGATCGCGAACGCAATGCATCTCACGTAAACTCCTTATGAGTTTGCTGCCATCGGATTGTGAGGAGAATAGTCAAGAAATTCCCAGTGGAGTGGCTTAGGCAAATCTGTCTCTAGCCACTGTTCAATAGTAAAATCCCAATAACGGTGAGTACCGCCATTTGGATGTATGAGATCGTCCAAGTTCCATTGGATGGTAGCTTGACCAATTAGTTGTAGAGTGCGGCTTTGAGCGAAATCTAGAAAAATCAAACCGGCACGAGGATTGATAACTAGATTTCCCAAAGTGTTAAACATGCTATTGCCTGAATAATCTGGAATGCGCAGGGTCTGGCTTGCCAAAATTTGGATGAAACCTGGATTGCCGCCGCGATGAGAGGCATCGACACCACGAGTTAAATGTGCGCTGGCAACAAAGAAAGTATCTGCTGATCCGATCCATGCCTGATGCTGGAACGTTAAAGATTTTCCGGCTTTTAGCTCAGACAGAGGCTGAGGGATTTCTTGATGGTTGGGAGAAAGATGCCGTCGTTGAATATACTTGGGGCAATTGGGATAAGCCTCTAGCACATTCAGTCGCAACTGTTTGGATGCCGTTTGAGAGATCGTACCGTTAATGCGAAGCCGACGGCGACTTGCAAATTCAATTACTAGCATTCCAATGCGATTGTGATGACGGATGTTAGCCCAAAACGGGTCGTGTGGATGCGAAATAACTTGGGTTAAATCAAGTTCGATGGTTTGTGGATCGACAGATTTAGCGAAACCTGGCTCTCCAAATAATGCCGATGCCCAAATGTTCTGTTGTGGATCTACACTACCGACAATCACCATCGGCTGCTGCTCAATAAATTTGAGCGCACCTTTGGGAACGGTGTTAGCAATTATTTGTCCATTCTGCTGGGCAAGGCTCTCCTCACCAACTGTTTGTTGTACCAGCAGTTCGCCTTCGTGGAAAGGATTCTCAAGACGCATAGGATGTGCTTTCTAAGTTCTCATGGAGTGGGTGAGGGCTGAACTAAGTTGCAACTTGCTCACCCAGTTGATTCTGCTAGAATGTCAAGATTGAGTAGCCATCTGCCGTCAGCTTGCGGAAGCTGGGCAATCCGGTTGTACCCGGAACTGGATTGTCTTTGATCAGTTCAAAACCAGATTTAACCGCCTCTTCACTAGCACCAAAAACATCAGCGCAACCACAGGACACGCCTGCAACAGTATCTTTAATTGACTCAAACAAATTATGGGCGGGGTGTTCGGCTTTGCTTAGTTCGCCAATCCAACGAGTTCCCGCTCCTTGAAACAGCACAGTTACCTCATCACCGTTGTGTTTAAATTCGTAAGCCGAGGCTAATGCATTAAAAACTCGTCCCAAGGCTTCTTCAGTTCCTGATTTGGGGTCGGACAGCACTACAATTGCAGCTTTCATGGAATTTCTCCTAGTTGTTGGAATCATTGTGAATAGAATGAGCAAGGTAAGCATCATGTACTTTTGGGTACTAAAGCTGTCCCTTAAACCGATCATTCGGTACTAATTTAGAGTACCGAATGTTTGGTACAATGTCAATCACATCAGCCGAAAAATATTTATGGATCGATCGGAAGTAGTTCAGAGAATAGTCAAGGTCTTTCGCCAGCAAGGGTATGAGGGGACAACGCTATCCCGAATTTCAGCAGCAACGGGTTTGGGGAGGGCAAGTCTCTATCATCACTTCCCGAACGGAAAGCAGGAGATGGCAGAAGCAGTACTAGAGTATGTGGCTCAGTGGTTTGGAGAAAATATTCTCATGCCATTACGGGATCAAGGAAAACCAGCAGAGCGGATTGAGCTAATGGGCGATCGCTTGAACCAGTTCTATGATTGCGGACGGTATGCGTGCCTACTGGCCATATTTGCCTTGGGCGAGCCAGATCATCTTTTTCACCAGCAACTCAATCAAATGCTTAACGCCTGGATTGATAGTTTAGCTATGGTGTTGACAGAGGCAGGTATTCCGGCAAACCAAGCGCGACAACGGGCTGAAGATGCTGTGCTTGAAATACAAGGGGCATTAGTTTTAACACGGGTACTAGACAGTACCGAGCCGTTTGAACGAGTCTTGCAACACCTTTCATTGAAACTCCTGGCACCCGTGACCTGCTAATGGCACCTTCAAGTGACTACCTCATTAATTAAGTAGAGGTATCATTTCTACTTATTACACCCAGATACTGATATCTACTCCATAAGCTTTCTATTCCAGATCTCTTGTGTAAATAGAAGTGATGCTCTCTCGGATAACTTCTGCCAGTTGACTTTGAAGGCGATTGATGTGAGTCTGCATGAGTGCAACACAAGCATCGGTGTCACGTTTTTTGAGGGCAGTTAGGATTGTTTGATGTTCAATCGAAGTATCCATCCGTCGCTCTTGCTTTCCCATAAACACGAGACGCACAAAGTACCAGGGCTATTTCATTCTAAAAGGTACAATTTTGTGGTAGAAAGCAGCCCAAGATAACCAAATATGCACAGAGCAGCCATTTTAGAAGCTTTTGCTGGCAAAGCTTACCGTCGTCGCGGAGCAGGTCAGCGCCATAGCCTACCTCTGTGCCTTGCCTTGTTTACCTTGGCCATCACCGCAGGTCAAAAAGGTTTCTTGGCCATCGGCGACTGGTTAAAAGCCTATCAAGGCGAGTTGATAGAACTGTTTGAGCAAGATTTGGGAAGACTGCCCTCTTACAGCACCATTCGACGGGTGTTGCTGAATATAGACTACCACCAGTATTCTCAGTGTTTGGCTAAGTTCTTTGGCATTAGCCCTCTAGCAGGTGAAACTCTGGCCGTGGATGGCAAGGTGCTACGGGGGTCTTATCAACTGGAAACCGACAACCCTCACAGTGAGGCTCATCCAGCCATTATGCTAGTGAGCGCTTACCTGGTAGAGCGGGGCTTAATTTTGGAGCCGTATGAAGTAGATGCCAAAACTGCAGGAGATCAAAGCCCTGCCTGAGTTCATCAAAATCTTGGCCTTGCGTGGAGTGGTGTTTGCCTTCGATGCCATCAGTATAGGACTTACGCATTGACAAAAACAGGAAAAAGTGTATGGGGGGTTTTAGTAGTTTTAGCTACAATTGCCTTGGAAATTCTTGACAAAACACCCAAAATTCGATGATCTGGGCAAAGAGTCTCTTCTGACAGGCCAGAGCATGAGAATCATCACCAAGCCTTCCACAGCTAAGTGCAATCTCCAGATTTACATTTTATTTTTGCTCTCTGAACCTAAATACGTGAGCTGTGTTCGCTTGGCGGGAATTTTGTCAGACTTGTCTCATGACAGCATTAATCGTTTTTTAGCTCGGGAAAACTATACTCCCGAGGATTTATTTAAAGAGGTTGAACCTAAAATTGAGCTGGAAGGAGGAACTGTAAGTGTAGACGATATGGTAATTGACAAACTCTACAGCGACCCAACTAAAGCCGAGTTAATCGATTATTTCTGGTCGGGAAAACACAAAAAAACTGTTAAAGGAATTAATGTGGTGACCTTGTATTACACCGATGTCAAAGGAGTGTCATTACCAGTAAATTACCGTCTAGTTAATAAAAAATCAGGTCAGACTAAGCATGATTATTTTTTAGAGATGATGGCTGAAGTTATAGCTTGGGGACTGAAGCCATCAACAGTAACAGGAGACAGTTGGTATGGAAAGATTAAAAACCTTAACTACCTTAAATCCAAGGAGTGGGGGTTTCTATAAGCTTTACAGCCCAATCGTTCCGTCGCTTTAGAACATGGCAAATATGTTCAAGTCCAAAGCTTAGATATCCCTGAAGATGGGCTAATAGTTTACCTGAAGAAAGTGGGGCGGGTCAAGGTATTTAGGACGGTATTCAAAAACGAATTCCGGTACTACGCCGTGTCTAGGCCTACCGAGACGGAACTACTAGTAATTGGCTGGGGAGAATTCAAAATAATCCATGACCAACATTGGGGGATTGAACGTTATCACAGAGCCTTGAAACAAGTGTGTAATATTGAACGGTTTCAAGTTCGAGAGAGTCAGGCAATAAACAC
>JAABUX010005760.1_pt1 | contig 15100 bp, 16 predicted proteins | sample 5561851 | NCBI WGS metagenome assembly JAABUX01 (sample SAMN10711883, study PRJNA513361) | rock metagenome | isolation source: Antarctica rocks | place: Antarctica: Victoria Land, Richard Nunatak red sandstone | collected 2016-01-03 | reverse complement strand
CGTGCCAGAAGCTCCTCGCGCAAACCGGTTGATTGTCTGCGTTCCTCTCATTGAACCAGAGGTGCTCCACCTGCGCTACCCGGGCCCATCTCACCACCCCGGAACCCAACAAGAGCCTTGCCGGTTTCGCCCGGTGACGATGTGCCCGGCTGGGGCAAGGTGACCAGCATTTCCCAGCGGGGAACCAGCTGGGTGGTGAAAACCAGCCATGGCTTGATCCAATAGGGAGCGCGGGCCATGCAGGGGTTGGTCAACTTTGCGCAGCAACTCGAGCTCGTCATGGCGGTGCTGCTGCCCACGTTTCTCTATTGCAGCGCGATCGGCCTGTTCCTGTTCGCTGCCTGGGGCTTGTGGCAGCAAGCGCAGCCGCATAATCCGTTCCGCGGCAAGCCCTGGGTCCCCTGGGTGTCGCTTCTCGTCAGCGGCGCCTGTGCTTCGTTCCCGACGATCCTCAATAAGGTCAACATCAGCGGCGGATCGAGCGTCACCACGTCCGTAGTCGCCGGGCTCACGAGCTACGCACCGATCAATACCTCGAACGTTCTCGGTGCCACGCCGGGCGCCACCGTCCTGAACATCGTCCTGGCCTTCCAGGGCTTCTTTCAGGTGTTCGGGGCCATGACCCCCTTCTTTGCGATGATGGCCTGGCGCGCCGCCGTCAGTGGCCGCAGTAATCGCGAGTGGAGCGGTTGCGGCGTGCAGTTCGTCTTCGGCGTGCTGCTGATGAACATCTACACCATTTCGAAATGGCTTGTCGGGATCTTCCAAGCCTGATCTTGCTTCTTCCAGTCATGTGCAGCGGAGCCTGGTGGATCAACCTCGATGTCGCCCACATCCCGGCTCACAGAGCCGCAGCAGCTTCGCCTCGACCGTCCCGAGCTTGCCGCAGGCGCTGCAGGTCAGGCAGGACAGGGCGGTCTCGATCGGCAACAACTCCCCAAACCTCTTGATCAGGCTCGCGACCGGCAGCGGCGCCAGATGGCCGCACTTGCACAGTGCCATCCAGACATTGCCGCGCGGCGTCTCCTTGAGGCTGCGGAGGCGTCGGTGACGGTCATGGACCTGGTCATGGCTCATCACGTGAACATAAAGGGAACGCAGCCCAGAAAGCTAGCACTGAGATCAGACGCTCTGGAAGCTCCATCTTCACTACCGGCCTGACACGGTTTTGAACCCCCTCCATCGATCAAAACGTTTCCGGATGGACAACAAGCTCTAGTGCAGAATGATTCTTGAGTTTGTTCGCTCCGGTCTTGGACATCCTCTGTCTTGAGGGATGGTCCCTCGACAAGGAGAGCTCTCACGTGAACAACAAACACAACATGCTGACGCGAGCCGTCCCGCGCAGCGTCGCCCTGCACATCCCGCAACCGTACGATGTGATGAAAAGCCTCAAGATCCCGTTTGTTGGCCTGATGGCCTCGGTGGCGCTCGTCGGTCAGGCGCTCGCGCAGGCCGCGACACCGAGCACCGCGGGTATCGGCGCCCAGATGCAGAACATGGCGCAGGAAGGTTCGACCACGGGCGGCTTCGTCGGCTCGATGGCGATGTATGGGGCGGCGCTGATCTGCCTGATCGGCGGCGCCTGGGCACTGTGGCAGTCCCGCCAGCCGCAGAACCGCGAGGGCGGCAAGGTGGCGATGGGAATGGCCGGACTGGTGCTCTGCGGCCTGTTCGCCGCCGGCGGCACCTGGATCAACAAGGCCTCGAACACCACCAGCGGCGCCAACGCCAGCATCAGCAGCACGGCCGGTGTCGTGACCTTCGGCGCTGGCTGACCCATGGCTCGCCGTCCGCTTGTCCTGTCGGCACATCCCTCGGCCTGGACCGCCGAAGCTGATCCGGGCAAGCGAGACGAGGGTGCCAGCTTGACAGCAACCTGCCAGTTCTGCGGTCAACCGACCGTAGGCTGGCAAGCGCCCTACCATCTGAATGACAACCACGTTGACAACAGCGCTGGCAATCTCGCCGTCAGTTGTCCGCTGTGCCATCTGCCGCAGCATCTGAACCGGCCCGAGATCAACAGCGAGACGGTCCTGATCTGGCTGCCCGAGATGGCGCAGGGTGCCCTCAACATCCTGGCCCGCCAGGTTCATCTCGCCTGCAAGGCGGCTGGCCTGCCGCCGGCCTGGGGGCAGGCGCGGTCGACGAGCGCCTCTCCTGCTGCCATGACGGCGCTAGCCGCCTATGGCGCGCTGCATGAGCGCAGCCAGGCGGCGGAGCTACGGCTCGGAACCTGCTCGCCGAGGCAGCTCGGGGCGGCTTTGCTGGACCTACCGTCCGAGCAATATCAGCGCCGCGGCGAATGTCTCGGCGGCATTCGCCTGCTGGCGCTGGGGCGCCTCTTCGCCGGTGGTCAGGACATCTATCCGGCCATGCTCGGCGACTGGGCCGCCAGGCCAAAGCCGAACCCATGAACAACGAAACATCGAGAGATCAGCTATGACCGGCTCCTTCACAAAGATGCTCGCCGGCCTCTCGCTCATGCTGCGGCAGCCGCTCTACAGCTACTGTGACGTCGAGACGACGCACGGCGACGCGCTGGTGACCAAGCAGAGCGATTATGTCTCGATCGTCCGCGTCGACGGAATGCGTCGCATGGCGACGCGCCAGGACGTCGCCCGCCTCTCCGCCGCGCAGCGCGTCGATCTGTCAGGCTCGCTCGAGGGCAGGGGACACGCGATCGTTGGCTGGTTCGCTTCGGACCCGGAGCTGTCCGGAGTGGAGATCGACCGGCTCAATCTGGATAGCTGCCGTGTGGTCGCGCGCGAGCTGAACATCGACTTATCCGACATTCTCGATGAGCGCGCCCGGCTGTGGCCGAAGATCATGCGCTGGGAAGCGGCCTATTACGTGCTCTGGACCCGCAAGACGGTGCTGACCAAGGAAGAGCGCAAGCAGATGAAGGAGGAGCAGGACGCGCTGGCGCGCGAGCTTCCCCGCGTCGGCGACAGCCAGCGCTTCTATCTGCGCTCCGAGATCATGGCCGCCCGGCATGCGGCTTTCGTCTCCCGAGTGGTGACCTCGCTGCGCAATGCGGATGTCGCGGCCGTTGAGCTCGATGCCCATGAATCGCTCAAGATCATCCGGGAGTCGATCTACCGGGAAACGGCCGGCTCGGCGTGGCGACCGACGCTGATCGGCGACCGGGTGATGCCCCGCTGCCCGGAAGACGACGAGAAGGCGCAGCCGGAGCATCTGCTGTGGCCGTCGATCCGCAGCCAGATGTTCCACGCCGACGCCGTCACCCAGGGCGGCCAGAGGGTGCAGATCGGCGACTATGAGTATGCCCCCGTCGACATGGCAGTCGGTCCGGAAGACCCACGGCCGTTCATCGAGCTCGCGGCCGCACTCGGCAAGGATCGTATTCCCTGGCGCGGGGCGCTGCTGATCGAGGGCGGCGGCAAGGCGTCGATGGCGATGAAGGAGATCGGCGCCAGCTTTCTCGCCATGTTCCCGAGCAACGGCGATCTGCGACGCGCCTTCGCGGCGTTGCGTCAGGAGCGCGAGCAGAACAACCACATCTCGGTCAAGCTGCGTGCCTCCTTCGCTACCTGGGCGCCGATCGAGGACAACCGTAAGCTCCGCCGACGCGCCTCCACCTTGAGCCAGCGTGTGGAAGGCTGGGGCAACTGCAAGGCGACCAGCGTCTGCGGCGACCCGCTGGAAGGGGCGATGAGCAGCGTGCCGGGCCTGTCGCTGAACTCCACCGGCACGGCCTCGCTGGCACTGCTAGGCGACGCCCTGGCGATGCTGCCGTGGAACCGCACGGCATCGCCATGGGAGCGCGGCTCGGTGTTGTTCCGCAGGCCCGATGGTGGGATCTGGCCCTATGACCCGGCCGGCGGTTCGGTGCGACCCCAGGTGCTCGACATCTTCGTAGCCCCGCCTCGCTCGGGCAAGTCCGTGCTCGCGAACTCAATCAATCTCGGCCTGTGCCTAAGCACCGCGGTCATGGGCTCCAAGGGGGCCAAGCTGCCGCTGATCGGCAAGGTCGATATCGGGCCGTCGGTGCAGGGCTTCATCCGCTTGCTACAGGAGGCGCTCGGACCGGAACGGCGTCATGAGGCGATTTTCGTCACCATGCAGTTCGGACGCGGCTACGAGGTCAACATCTTTGACCTGCAGGTCGGTTGCGAATACCCGCTGCCGCTGGAGCGCGCCTTCCTGCAAAACTTCATGGCGCTCGCGACCCTCCCACCCGACGCGACGATGCCGTTCGAGGGCATGAACCAGATGATCGGGCTCGTGCTGGAGGAGGCGTTCCGGCTTTGCACGGACGTTCCAGGCGGTTCGCCTAAGCGCTATCGCATCGGTGTCGAACGCGAGGTCGATGCGATCCTCGAGCGTCGGCGCATCGACCTGGAACACGAGGAGCCCTGGTGGCGCGATGTCGTCAATGCGTTGATCGGGATCGGCGAGTATCGCCTAGCCGAGGTGGCGCAGCGGCATGCCGTGCCGATCATGGGTGACCTGATCGGCGCGGTCCGCACCGACCAGGTGCGGGATATGTTCAAGAAGCTGAAGATCAACGCGACGCACGAGGAATCCGTCGAGCTGTTCGAGCGCTACATCTACGACATCATCCGCAAATATCCGACGCTGAACGCCCCGACCAGGCTCGACTTCGGTCCGGCGCGCGTCATCGGGCTCGATCTGGCAGCCGTCGCGCCGACCGGATCGGCATCGGCGAACCGGCAGACTGAGATGATGTACATGCTTGCCCGGCACCTGCTGGCGCGCAATTTCTTCCTGCATCCGGATTACGCTGAATACGTCCCGGCCGCCGTGCATGATTACCATCTGGCACGGTTCCAGGACGTGATGGAGAGCATCAAGCGGCTCGACTATGACGAGTGGCACCGCACCGAGCGCAGCCCGCAGGTCCGCGCCCAGGCCGAACTCGATGTGCGCGAGGGGCCGAAGCACAACATTCAGCTTGGCTTTGCCTCGCAGCGCCTGCAGGACATGGGAGATGGCATCACCTCGCAGGCTACCGGCCGCTTCATCCTGCGCGCCGGCGACGAGAAGGAAGCCGAGGAGATCATCACCCGTTTCAACCTCAGCGAGGCGAGCGCCGGCGTGGTCCGCTACGGGCTCAATGGCCCTGGTCCTGGAGGTGCGCCGTTCCTCGCGATCCTCACCGCGGATGGCGAGAAATACGAGCAGAAGCTGATCAATTCGCTTGGCCCGATCGAGTTGTGGGCCTTGAGCACGACACCCGGCGACACCGCATTGCGCAACCGTCTCTACGATCGCGTGGGCTTCAGCGAGGGTCTCCGGCGCCTCTCCAAGGTGTTCCCGCTTGGCTCGGCGCTCAAGGAGATCGAGCGGCGCAAGAAGGAGCGTCTGACCCGTGGTGAACTCGACACCAAGGCCGAGCTGGGCGTCGTCGACGAGCTGGCGGCCGAGCTGACCGACGGGCACGGGATGGGCATGAAGCTGCGCAATCAAGAGGTCATGGATGCCGAACCTTTGTTGCTCGCGGCGGAGTAGCGATGAGGCTGAAATGATTGAAGACGCCGTTCGCGCCAGCCCGGATTAAGCCCGGGCCATGACCATCCCCAGAGGCGGTAGATGACACCGAAATGGCTAGTTCCTGACGGAAGCCGCTGCTTGATGGACAAGCAAGACGGATTTTGGGTGACGCCTGCCGTTGACGGTGTTGGATACAGAGCTGGGCTGTTCCTGATGGGTGACGTCACGCCCAAGCCAGATCGTGTGACCGCCGTATTACTGCTCAATGTTGACGACGAGTGCGGCCTTCGCTGGGCTTCGGGAGCGGTGCTTGACCTTTGGGGCTCTATGCCGCGCGCATTCGTCAGGCTCGGCTTGCAGCACGGCGTGCTGCTCGACTGGAGGAGCGAGCGAGACGAGACGATTCAGCGAGAGTTTCTGTCGCTTATTCCGGCTTGAGAAGCATGAACCACCACAGACCGACGTTCGTTCGCTCCGCTTGCCCTCATGCTGCCGCAGATGAAGCGGGGTGTGTGATGATCTCTGATGGTGCCAAGGCCTTGCCAGTATTTCTCGCGATCGGGCTGCTTGCCGGTTGCGCCGCGGATGTCGTTCCAACTGATGTCGCGACGACGGGCATGCCGGATGCGGAACTGGCGTTGCGACACACGCTCGATCAGGTGAACGGGGACATGACGCAGATCGGCAGCATGCAGCCGCGTGGCTATGCCGTTGCCGCACCGTTGCCGGTCGTGCCCGACGATCTGCAGAAGCCGGTACAGTTCGTCTGGAACGGCGCTCTCGATGCTGGTGTGCAGAAGCTTGCAGCGAGCATCGGCTACACGGTCATCATCTCCGGACCGCAGGACCCGGTGGCAATCCCGGTGGCGGTCAATGTCAACGGACGGGTGCTCGGCGCCTTCCAGGCTCTCGGCGATCAGGCCGGCGCCAACGCGACGGTCCAGCTCGACCCGCTCCACCACCAGGTCCAGGTGATCCACCATGTCTAGGCGATACGGTCGGCTCTGCCCGGCGATGCTGGTTGCCACGCTGGCCTTCAGCCAAGAGGGGCGGGCGGCGGGGGGTGTCTATCCCGATCCGGTGCCGGCGCAGCCGACAGCATCTCAGGTCGATCGGGCGACGCAGACGCTGGGCAACCCGATCAACCAGCCGGTCACCGGTGCGAAGGAACTCCCGGCGGTTGTCGGTGGCGACGCGCCGCCGTCGCTGGAAGCCCTGCAGGCGACCCGTCCCGGCGATCAGCATGGCGATGGGCTCAAGGCGGGACGCGCCGAGGAATTGCAGCAGGCAGCGGCGATCTATGGCGCGCAGGGCGGCCTTGACGCGCGGTCGTTCGCCCTCAACGAGATGCTCCGCCGCTACGAGGCGGTGCTGGACACCTCGTTCGACTTCCGCTCGCTGGTGCTGCCGGTCGGCAGCGGCCAGACGCTGATGCGTCCGCCGATCATCTCGCAGGCGCAGCTGGCGTTCGCGCTCGGCGACGGTGGTCAGGTGGCTCGGGAGACCGCCTGTATCTACGAGATCACGCGAGAGGCGCAGCTCACCTCGGCACCGCCGAACTGGCGCGAATATCTGGTGCGTAGCTGGGCCGCGCCGCAGCGTCCGGCCGATGCCGCGTTGCCACGTTCGGACAAGGAGGTGGCCTACTGGAACGGGTGGGTCGCCGATGGCTGGGCCTCCGGCGAGAAGCAGGCGGTCGACATCTTTCTCTCCGACCTGAGCCGGCTGCAGCGCGATATCACCGGGATGGCCCGCTACCGTGTGCTGCTCCGCTCCGGACTGGTCGAGGAGCCGCGTGTCGCCTTCCAGAACCACGCGGTCGAGGGCGGCCGGGACACGCTGCATGTCGGCGACCGGGTGGTGCGGATCACCAATCAGCCGGGTCTGCAACGTCGCCACGGCGCCAGCGGGTATGGCTGCCAATGACGGCACCGGAGGTCCAACGAGACACAACGTCCCATCCAGGGAGGAGTGCGCGATGAATGCCATCGCCCCGATCACGCCGGGGAGTTTCTTCGAGCAGTGGCCGGGCGAGGGAGAGCCGTGGATACGTGATCCCCGCAAGTCCGCACCCGGCCTGGACTCGATCCTGTCCTTTGCCTACGATCGCGGCGCCTCACGCATCGGTTTTCAGACCGGCCATCCGGTCTGGCTACGCATTCATGGCCTGAACTGGCGCATCACCGAGCGCTCGCTGGACGAGACTGAGATCGCGCAGATCGCCAACCATCTGTATGGCGCCGACGGCACCGCGCGCCTGCAGGGTGGCCAGGACTTCGACGTCTCCTACGAAATCGCCCGCAGCCGGACGCGTCGGTTGCGGTTTCGGCTCAACGCCACGCCGATCCGCACCAGCCGCCGTGAGGGCGCCAACATCGTCCTGCGCCCGATCCCCGACATGCCGCCGACGCTTGCGGCACAGCTGGTCGAGCCAGGCATTCTTGAGGCGTTCCGGCCGCGTGAGGGGATGGTCATCGTCAGCGGGGCTACCGGCTCAGGCAAGAGCACGCTGATCGCCGGCTTTACCATGGCCAAGCTCGAAGATCCGAACGGCCACTACAACATCGCCGAAGGCGCCGCGCCGATCGAGTTCCTGCTCGATCGGGTCAAGAGCCCATCCAGCACGATCAACCAGACCGAAATCCCGCGCGACCTGCCGACCTTCGAGGCGTTCATTCGCGGCTGCATGCGCCGCGAGCCGACGGATATCATTGTCGGCGAGTGCCGGGACGGCATGACGATGACCGCCGCCGTTCAGGCGGCGATCTCGGGCCACGTGCTGACCTCGACCGTCCACGCACCCGACGTGGCGCTGACGATGCAGCGCATCGCCAGCCTGTGTCCACCCGACGAGCGCGACAACCTGATCAGCGCGGTGGCGCAGTCGCTGCGCCTAGTGATCAACCAGCGGCTGGCGATCTCGACCGACGGCCGCAGGACGGCGTTGCGCGAGTTCCTGGTGTTCGATGCCAGGTTGCGGACCCGCTTCCTCAAGACCAACCCCTCCGACTGGCCGGCTCTGACGCGCCAGGCGGTCGAGGAGCAGGGCCAGTCCTATCCCGTCGCAATTCGCCGGGCGGTCGAAGAAGGGCGCATCACGCCCGAGACCGCGGCAATCGAGCTCAAGGAGATCGGTTGATGTGGCGCTACACGGCCTTGCCGGTGAAGGTGGCGATCCTGGACGCGCGCGCCTGCTTTCCGCTGCTGGTGTTCGTGCTCTACTGGAGCTGGATGACGGCCTACATCGCCATCGTCGGCGTCGTCTTCTTCACCGTGATCTCGTGGTTCGGCCTGACCGTGCCGGCAGTCGTCCGCGTCGGCCGGCGCCTCCTGGTAGGCGCGGTCAGACCTGCACTGCCAGCCTGGAAGCGGCGGCGGCTCGCATGAACAACAGCCCGGACCTTAGACTGGTCAGCCGGACCTTGCAGCGTCTGCTGGAGCAAACCGGCCGCTCGATCCTCTATGACTGCCGCGCCTCACGCCGGACGCTGCCTTTTGCACCGGATAGCGCCGCCGCCCCGACCGGGCTGCTGCCGGCGTTCCTGAGCGCCAGCGATGCGGTCTGGCGGGAAGCCACGGGCAAGGGCCTCGGCGTGGAGATCGCCACCGACCCAGGCACGGTGCTCGGCTACACCGTCATCGCCGTCCATGCCGGTACGTTCTCCACCGTCATGCTGGCGGTGATGGAGGCGATCGAGCAGGCAGCACGGCCCAGGACGCTTCTGATCAACGATCTTGCCCGAGTTTGGCATGAAACGGAGGACCGGATTTCCCGTGCCGCCCTTGGGCAAGCTCAGGCATGAGGCGCTGGGTGATCCTGGTGGCGCTGCTGGCTGGGCATATGCCCTGTGCGGCACGTGCCGCGTCACCCGTCGGGGCACCTGTGGCGAGCTGTCTGCAATCCGCCGCCTCGGCCTATCGTCTGCCGCCGGCTGTCCTGCTGATCCTGCTGTCGGTCGAAGGCGGCGCGCTGGGACATATCAGTGCCAACAGCAACGGCACCGTCGATATCGGACCGATGCAGGTCAACTCGATCTGGATCCCAGTCATCGCGCGACGCTGGAATGCAACCTCGTCCGCGACCTATGCGGCGCTACGGGACAGCTTCTGCGCCAACATCGAGGCCGGGACCTGGATCCTGCGGCAGGCGATCGATCAGGCGCATGGCGACTTCTGGGAGGGCGTCGGGCGCTATCACTCGCATGACCCCTGCTACCAGGCCGACTACCTGCGCAAGGTGCTGCGCCAGACGATCCGGCTTCAGGCCGGTGTGCGTCCGACGTCAGCGAGAGGCTGATCATGGCCACTGGACAGAATGCCCGATCCGCTTGGCCCTCCAACGACGACTTCACCTTCCTCAGCCTTGCGGTCGTGGTGATCGGCCTGGCGGTCCTCGGCTGGCTCGGCTGGATCCACTATCACGGTGAAATCTCCGCCGTGGTGGCTTGGGTGGCGCACTGGCAGATCCGCATCGTGCATCACTTCACCCCGGCGCTCGATGGCCTGGACCAGACGATCGCGGTGGCGAACATGGAGCTGGTCACGATCCCGGAGATCCTCGCGGTGTTGAACCGCATCGGCTTCTACCTGCGCATCCCGGTTATCGTATTCATCCTCCTGCTCGCGGGCTTCTGCTTCACGTGCGCAGCGCCATCGCAATTTGTCCGCAGGCTTGATCTCGACAGCCTGATCGCGGAGCAGGCGCAGTTCTTCCGCGCGATTGCCGCCTATGCACGTCGCAACCTGCGGCTGGTGCCGATGCTGCCAGACGCGCTACGGCCAAGCGATCCCGCCCTGCATGTGGCGGAATGGGTCGCGCGGCTTGGTGGCCGATTCAACGGCAAGCCGTCGACCGCCGGTGATCTCGATCAGGCCGCTGCGGTGCGTGCCCTGACCAGACAGCTCGGGCCGGTCTGGAATGGCGCGAAAGCGGCGCCCGGCCACGCCCGGGTGCTTTACGCAGCCTTCACGCTGCATCTGGAGCAGAAGCGCGCCGAGGCGGCAGACCTGCTCGGCGCTCTCGCCGAGGCGCTCCCGCCAGGTGAGCGTGAGGACACGGCTGGACCGGTGAAAGCCTATGCAGTCCCGGCCGACGTCGTGGCGCGCGCTGATGCGGTGCTGGGCACAATCGATCTGCGGCGACAGGCCGACAGCATCGCCGCCGCACACGCCTACACGGCCCCCGCTCTCATGAGCGTCCTGACGGCGGCCCGACGCAAGTCCGGTGTCTTGGCGCCGGCGCAGTTCGCCTGCCTCAAGCTGATCGATCGGAGCCTGTGGTATGCGCTGCACTCCCTTGGTTTCGAGGGTGATGGGCCGGGTCAGATGACCCATCCCACGCCAAGGATCGAGGCAGCTGGAGCACGCGACCATTGGGCGGCGGAGCGGCTTGCGGGCCGCCCGCTGATCATTCCTTCGATCGATCGAGCATTCGGCGCCGTTCGCGCCGCCATCGGCCAGGATGAGGGCGTCACCAATTCCCCGGAGGCCCTATGACCCAACCCCCACTGCGCCTCGTTTTCGACCAGGGCAAGCATGTGCCTCCCATGGCGATGGACCTGCCGCCGGGTAACGCCGCTTTGCACATCCACCTGCATCTTGCAACGACAGCCCGTCAGGAGCCGCTGGAGGCCCTCATGCCACCAGCGGCGGCAGTGCAGGGGCGAACGACGAAAAGGCGGTGGCGCCCCTTCATGCTATGGGCAGCGGGCGTGGTGGCCGCGACAGTCGCCTTCGATCTAGGGGCAAGATGGGGCGAGGGCCATGCCCGCGCGATCGCTGTGTTGCAGGCGCCGCCGCCCTTGCCAGCCTATCCGAGCGAGCTTCCGGCCAACCTGCGGCAGCAGCTCGCCCAGCCGCCGACCGTGACGCCGCCACCGGAGAGAGGCCGAGTGCCAAACGCAGCCGATCCGTTCGGCTTGCAGCACTGATTTCTAACAAAACGTTAGGAAGACGATCGAGAGAATGATGGCTTCATCCCGTTCCCGAACCAGGTCCTGCATCCACGCCGCCGCCTGGCCTTGCCGCCCGCGTCGCAACATAGCGCCCTGGCCCTGACATGATCCGCCGCGAGATTACCGGACCGCAAGCGCAGTTCGAGCGCTCCGGTGCCGAGGGTTTCCGGGACGTCAGGCCGACCACGGCGCGGCTGTCAGAGGCGCTGCGCACCTCCGGCTCCGGCCTCATTCTCTGCGGCATGGCGGGGGCCACCTGGTTCTATCCGGCGTCGTTGAACCTGACCTTTCCGGTGTCGGCCCTCTATGGTGCCTGGGTGCTCACGCGCCGGGTGATACTCCCGCTCCGTCTCCCGCGCAGCGCCCGACGCAAGGACTGGAACTACCCAGATCCAGCTACACGAAAGCCGCAACAGGCTGACGGCCGCTTTCACATCGGCACCGACTCCGTGACCGGGCAGGAGCTCTGGCTGAGCAATGCCGACGTGCGGCAGCATTCGTCCATTCCAGGCACGACCGGTGCCGGCAAGACAACCTCGATCCTGAGCCTGCTGGCAAACGCTCTCGCTCAGGGCAGCGGCTTCGTGCTGGTCGACGGCAAGGCGGACAACACCCTCTACGGACAGGTGCTGGCCCTGGCCCGGCGCTTCGGTCGCGAAGACGACGTGCTGGCGCTGAACTTCCTCGTCGCGTCCGGGATCAAGGAGTCCAATACCTTCAACCCATTTGCCTCCGGCAACGCGGACGCGATCCGCGAGCTGATGGCCTCCCAGCTCGGCGAGGCCCGTTCGGATGATGCGAACGGCGTGTTCCGTGGCCGTGCCGTCGGATTGATCGGGACCATCTCGCCGGTGCTGGTCTGGATGCGCGACCACAAGGGCGTCACCATCAACATCGAGAAGATCCGTTTCTCACTCGAGTTGCCGTGGATCTGGACGCTGGCCAAGAACCGCCTCTTCCTGGTCCGCGACCCGAAGACAGGCAAGGTCGCCGAAATCCCGGTGCCCGACATGCCGCTGGACATCGTTTATCCGCTGCTCGCCTATCTCGGCGAGCTGCCCGGCTACGACATCAGCGTTCCTTACAACGAGCAGCGCAGCGACAAGCCATCCGAGCAGCATGGCTATGCCATCATGTATTTCACCGGCATGTTCGCGCAGATGTCGGTCAGCCTCGGCCACATCTTCAAGGTCGAGAGCGGCGACATCGATATGCGCGACGTCGTGCTCAATCGCCGCATCCTCGTCGTCAACCTGCCTGCGCTGGAGAACTCGGACGATACGCTCGCAGCGCTCGGCAAGATCGTGGTCGCGGGCCTGCGCGGCATGCTGGCGCAGCTTCTCGGTGCCCGGCTCGAGGGCGATCCGAACGAGATATTCGCCCTGAAGCCGTCGGCGGGCGATAGCCCGTTCTACGTCGTCTTCGACGAGGTGGCGTATTACGCGACCAGCGGCATGGACCGGATGCTGGCGATGGGTCGCGGCCTGAACGTCGCGTTCTGGCTCTCCTTCCAGGAGGTGTCCGGCATCTGGGCACGACTCGGTGAGAAGACGCAAAGCCTGCTCGGCAACGCCAACCTGACGATCGCCATGCGGCAGCAGGATGCGAGCCGCACCCGCGAGTGGCTGCAGAAGACCGCGGGCAAGGCGTCCGTCACGCAGGCGACCACCTACCATGGCGGCAGCGTCGGACAATATCGAGAGGCGCAGCAGGCGGAGGTCAAGCAGGTCTCGCGCATCGACTGGCGTGACCTGCAGAGCCTGATCGAGGGCGAGGCCATCATCATGTTCGGCGGCCGGCGCATCTACGCCAAGATGTTCTACGCCAAGCTGGACACGTCCGGGCCGACCCGCCTCAATCGTCCGGTGATGCTCGCCGCACCCGGGCGGGAGGAGGTCAGGGCAAGCGTCAACATGACCAGGAGCGTGGTCGACAATCTGGTCTCCGGCCACACGGCGGGTCCGGATCGGGTAGAAGAGTCACCCGTTCTGAGCGCAATGCTGGATGCGTTCTCGACGGCAGCGAAGGCCAGCCGGCCGCTATCGGCCTGCGCCACCGCGGCGATCGTGGCAGCAGGCGAAGCGCAGGTCCGCTTGCTCCGGGCCGGCCACGTCAACCCGGAGGGCGGCGAGGGCGCGGAACCCCCGGTAACCGACCTGTTGCCGATGCTGGAGGCGACCAGTACGGCGTCGCAGCTAGAGGCCGCGGACCCCGGCCTTCCCGTGAGCCCCGTGAATATCGACACCATGCGTTTGTTGATGGCGATCGAGACCCATGCCTCCGGTACCCCACAGGCTGCCCGGCGGGCCAGTCTGGCGGCTCTCGCAGAACGGGATCGGGCGCGCGACGACCGGGCTGCCCTACAACGCCCGGCAGCACTTCCTGCCCATGAGCTTGCTGCGTTGATCCGTCGCTTGTCAGATCGGTTGGCCGCGTGATCATTGCAACCTTGAGCCGACAGTTACTCGCCCGTATCGCCGTACCCTGTCTTCCGTCGCAGCAAAGGTGAACTTCATCATGGCGTCCGAGATCAAGGAGCCCAACACCTTCAACCCCTTTGCCTCTGGCAATGCGGATGCGATCCGCGAATTGATCGCCTCCCAGCTCGGCGAGACCCGCGCGGATGATGCGAAGTCGTTCAGGAAGTGCTGCTCGCGGGCACACTGTAGCGCGTCTGATCTGGATAACGGGCGACGAAGAGCTGCCGCCAATCTCCGACCGTGAATCTGTCACGGGCATTCCCCTCGATCAGCTCCAGCTGCTCCTTGTCGTCCGACAAGACGCTTTCGTGCCACGCATTGAGGAACTGGTCGTCGCTTATACATTGAAGGGCGGCAGCGCCTGGCGCCCAGTGGTTGGGTGTTTCTGTCATAATGGCTTCGCTCCCAGACCGGCCGCCTTCAGGCCTTGACTAGTTTGCTACCCGGAACGGTTTCCTGGAACAGAAAAGTATGCGAACGGGGTTCAATCTAGGCTAAACTTTCTCGTCAGCTGGTCGTCGAAACCCTTCCACTGCAAAACAACACCCAAATGGGATCCCACCCGAAAAAATGCTCTGAGCACCCCCCATCAAGGCCCAATTTGCGAGGGTAGAGGTTGAAGTCGACTGAGGTCCTGCATCCTGCGAGCTTCGGGGCCCAGCTCACTCACATTCAATCCATTTGCCGCCGAGGTGTTGCCTCCCATATGCTGATTCATGTTCTGCGTTGATGAGCCGACTGCCGAAGCTATCCGTCGAGCCTACGTCGAGGACGGCGAGGTGCTGGCGATGGTTGAACTGCGCCGACACTTTCCGCTGATTCGCCACGACGCGAACGGGCTCAGGTGCCTACGCATGATTGCTGGATGGCAACCGCCGGCCGCCACAGCAGAAGCGACGGGAGAGGTCATCCCATTTCCAGTCAGGCGTCGCACGCCGTAGCTATTTACCGGCTGCCTGAAAGCGATGGCGGATAAGCCGGAGGGCCTCGGAGCTTGTCATCAACTGAGTCTCGAGGACATCGAGACGGCACGCGACAGCGGCAGCGTCGCGTTTAATATCAACGCTCTTATCGCGAAGCCTGTTGGTACGGTCCCAATCCAGCGGCTCCCATGACCCACGCCTTCGGGTCCGACGCGGTTCCGAGGGCTTCGATGGTCCTCCGCCAAGCGAGGTAGTTCGGAAGGTT
>JAABUX010005759.1_pt1 | contig 15100 bp, 12 predicted proteins | sample 5561851 | NCBI WGS metagenome assembly JAABUX01 (sample SAMN10711883, study PRJNA513361) | rock metagenome | isolation source: Antarctica rocks | place: Antarctica: Victoria Land, Richard Nunatak red sandstone | collected 2016-01-03 | reverse complement strand
TGTGCATGCCACTTTGTACTTCTTGAAACGAGGCGACCATTAAGTGCGAGCGCAACACAGGCTTAGCGCTCTGTAAAGATACGCTGCATACGAGGCGAACTCTGTGCTGCTTTCTTGCTTCCTCTAAGGTTCAGGTTTACTTCCAGCTGCGCATGATGGAGCCTTCGACCCCGATCACAGTATTCGAGAACGCCTCTGATGCTGTCCATAAAAACAAACAAGACATCGCTTCGAGATGGTGGTAAGAAAAGGCTCGAAAGACGCTCAATTCTAACATTGAACTCAAGGACATCAACTTATTTGTAAAAACGATTCAACCCCTTCGTCAAACCACTTCTGCCGCTGATGATTCAACTACGTTCTACCACTACGCGGCCTTGGCCGCACTCTCATTCAGTCGTCAAAAAACGGCATCCCTTGCGTTTTCAAAACGATGGAGACGAATGCTCGAGACATTTTAAGTGTCTGCTCCCGTTAAGAATGACATATGAACAAGAATCTGCTTTACTACCGCGTGTAAGTCATACTTTTCTCATCTATTAGACTGAATGCCAACAGTCTCTACTATCCATCACCAAAGCTTTGTGAACGTCATACCACTAATGTCCTTCGGCGCTACGGCTTGTCGAGGGCAAACATGTCTAGAATACTTGCTGTTGCGTCGGAGCTCGCCCGGACGTGCTCCTTTCATCAGGGAGCTACATGAGCAGTAACGACCGCTCCACGCTCACCCTTCCACCCTTGTAGTCGTACTATATCCAGCTAACGCAAAGCCTTTTGTGGGTGGGTGATGAATGGGCCGAGAGAGCAGTCGATCAATGGATTGGTTGGCCTATCGGCTCAAGTCCTTCATGGAGGGGGAAGTTGGGAGATGGATCAAGATGTCACCTAAGCATCTTCACAACTTCGTCCCGCTGCTCCCTCGCTGCCAGCGATATGGCCGTCAACCCCGTAGCATCCCTAGCACCCCGGAAGGCACCGTATTGTAACAGCCGACTTACGACGGCTTCATGTCCTCCCATAGCTGCGAGCATCAACGGCGTTCTTCCTTCACGATCTCTCGTCTCTACATCAGCGCCCCACATCAACAGAAGTCGTGCCATGTCTACGTGGCCCTGTGCGCAGGCCTCAGCCAGAACGCTCTTTCGAGAATTTTCCCGATTGCCTTCGATGCAGGCTTCGATTCTGGCTCCATGGACCAAGAACGTCCATGCTATTTCCTGCTTATTTTCAAAAGAAGCTCGGAGCAGCGGCGTGAGGCCGCCTGCATCCCGAGACTCTATGTCTGCGCCTCTCTTGATGAGTAGTTCTGCTATCTTGACATGATCATGCCAGGCTGTCTCGTGCAGAGCGGTCCCACTGTTATTACTAGACTCGATGTTGGCCCCATTATCAAGGAGGATCTGCACCACTGAAAGGTGTCCCCATTCAGACGCCTTTGTCAAGCTCGTGTCCTCCCTCCCTCCTAATCCACCTTTGCTCTCGATGTCGGCTCCATATCTGAGAAGCATCTCGACCACCTCGGAGCGTCCAAACTCGGAGGCGATCCACAGCGCTGTCGCATCATCGCCACGCCGAACCTCGGTATTTGCGCCTCTCCGTAACAACGCATCTGTAGCGCCAGGCCTGTCTCGATATGCGCTGAGCATCAATGCTGTAGTACCGTCGTGCTTCTTGTGGTCGATGTCCACTCCTGCATCGAGGAGAAGATGTATCATGTCAGCATTCCCACATTCGCTAGCAATATGAAGGTAGAACCCTATCAAATCGGCTCCTCTTTCGAGCAACAAACGGACAGTGTCGTGGTGGTTGAAAACGATGGCAAACGAAATTGCATTGGCCCTTATGGTTGTTGTCGACATAGTAGGGTAGTCTAGGTGATTCATGGCTTCGATGTTGGCTCCTCGATCGAGTAAGACCCTCACGGCTTCTGTGTGACCTCTCCAAGCAGCCCTGATCAAAGCAGTGGAACCGTTAGCATCGCTAGCTTCAACTCTCGAACCTCTATCGAGGAGGAGGAGTACAACGTCCTCCTTCCCATGCGCAGCTGCAGCTATCAAAGGCGTCATTCCCGCCCCGCCTCTCACCTCAATGTCGGCTCCTGTGTCTAGTAGATATCCGGCCAGGGATGCAATCCCTTTGCACGCTGCGACCATGAGTAAAGTATCCCCATGATCATCTCTAGCACCAGTATGAAGTCCATATCTGAACACCCATAAACAGACTTCATGGTCGATGGTTTTGCCTAGGCCCGCGAAGTATACTGGCGTGTGATGGTCATCGTCCTCTGCGTCTTTGTTGGAACCATGCATCATTAACACACGTACAGAGGCCCAATGTCCACGAGCAGCTGCAACGTGAAGAGCTGTTTGTCCGTTCAAATCCTCCGCTTCGAGTTCTACGTGGCTCTTAATCAACGTTCGCACTAGCTGACTGCGACCCGTTGCAGAAGCTAAGTGTAACGCTGTCTGCCCAATTGCGTCCTTGAGGTTGACGTCGACCCCTTGTTGGTTGAGGAGGGTGCGTATTCGAGTTCGGTGGCCCTCGCTTACTGCTTTGTGGAGGTCTTGACCTCATGTAGTCAGTGATCATTATCGTTCCATTGTGTAAACGCTCCACGAGTAAACTTTAACAGCAACAGGAAAGACAGGTTGACACAAATTGCTTAGCCATGACAAGACTTTCAGATTGGAAAACGATCTCGGTGAAATCCACGAAGTAGAGAGAATTCTGAATGCAAGTACCATGTTGCCCGCCTGTGGGCTCTTTTGACATAGTCAAGATGTTTTGGATGTCTGTTCTGGTGTCTACAATAGCCTTCATGACATCTTTTGTACCTGAATCCAGGTCATTAAATCGCTTGGACTGTTGCAGAAATATCAAATCTACACGCTCCCTAGAATCAAGATGCATCAGTGACCATGCTATGTGGTGCCCTAATCATCTTGATATGACAGCTCGTACCTTAGCGATACTATGATATGTAAGGTCAACTCGCTCCGGTAGTCGTTGAGTCTACTGAGGAATTGCGAGAGTTCGTCTCTATGTGTGACGCTCTTGAGAGCTTGGCGAGCGCTCTTCCATTTGCGATGCTTGCCGGACACCTCGACGCGATCTAATCTCGAAAGCAGCTCATCGGCCAAGCCTTTTGATTTTTCACAAAGCTTCATCAAAGATCGATCGTCTTCGCTCAAGGGCGCACTGCTCCCGACATTATCGTATGAAAGTTGCAGCTTGCCGTTCAGCGCACTGAGGTCTTGGGTAATGATTTCAGCGTCCACGTCCTCTACTAGAACTCCATCGCTAGATTTGTAGACTTTGTAGCCTTTGGAGACGATCCTAGCTGAGAAGTCGACGACTTGTATAACATTGCTAGCAAGGCTGAGGGCAGCAATAGCTTCCATCGCAGGTGCATTTGTCGATACGGGGGAGGTTCTGTGTTTACATCAGGCTGGCGAGCACATTTTCGTCGTCTGCTGACGCGAAGACTTCTCGCTGTGGAAAGCGGCCGCTTATAGCATTGCCGATGATATTGTCGTTGATGAAAGACTGGTCAGTCATCATAGTGAATTTTCAAACCCAGCGAAGTCTCGACTCACGTGCGATAAGCTGCACTAGCGACAACGGAGAAAATGCCCCACCGGATAAATCCCACCTCTATCAAAGGCATCTCAATCAATGTCAACCCGAATGGACTCGTCAAGGATACAAATATTGAAGCCTAGTGGTGGGATCGGGACACTCGATCCGGCCGAAGAAACGACTGTGAAGCAGGTTCTACGGGAAGTGGCAGATGGCGGATGGGTTGTCCTCAAAGGATCTACCAAGGCGACTGCTGATTCCGCCAAGAAAGACGTTATCTACAACAAGGTGAGACTTCCACCGAACAGGAAGGGAAGAGCTAATGGGGGTTCCAGTTTATCCAAGCAATCCTATCCTTAGCTCGTGATGGGAAATACATCGACCAAGATTTCAAGCACTTCCAAGTGAAGGCGAGCGATTCCAAATGGGGACGTTCCTCAAACTGGGCGGTACTGGCACAAGGAGACGGGCTGGCTGGTTTTTCCTGCATCCATCTTGGGGGATGCGATGCAGATGAATGGGTAGTTGAGCTTGATATAGGACTTCGGGGGAAGGAGACGGGCAGTACAAGGACAGTTAAGGCGAATGGAACAGATATGTGATTATGTCTTTGCTCGAGTCTTACAAATATTCTGACTCCGGTCCAGTTTTCTATGTGCTGGTTGGCTGAAGTGGAAAGCCCCGTCCCCACAATCACAAGATGACCGTAAGGTGGAATTTATCTGGGTGAATTACCTATGGACAGGGCTGTTCTCCGAGCGAAAGCACGCACTTCCTACATAGGCTCTACGATAATATACCACTTGTCTAATTGACCGTCCTGGCCCTGATCCCAGGGCTGCCTCGCAATCGCGTCATCTCATCAGTGTCCGTTCGGAAGATGTGAGTCTTACCCAGTGCAACACTCGATTGGCCACTGATGAAGTCGATATTCTGTTGTTGGGAGGGAGTGATGTCAAAGGGGAAGAAACTCTGATGGCCACCGAAATCGTCCACCATATTATTGTCTCCAGCGAAATCGACGTTCTTTTGTCGGAGAGAGACCGTAGAAGAGGGAAAATCGGGATGGTGGGCAAAAGAGTTCGCTTGACTGTCTTGAATATAGTCGTCACCGATGCCGATGTTTTTTTGTGAACAAGGGGCCAGGTCGAAAGGAAAGCTAAGATCCTGAATTGACGGATTGCTCGCTTGACTGCTATTGAGTGTGTCTCTCGTAATGGTGTTAGTGTTCAGTTGTTGAATCGGAGCCATCTCGAAGGGGAAAATGGAATCTGGCGTTGTTGCATTATTTGAGGAGAAATTGGATTGAGTGTCCTCGTTAGCTCTTAGTGTAAGAACTGATGTGAGGGAAGTATCGCTTGCTTGGCTCCCGTGGTTGTTGGTGAAGGGCTGAGAACCTGTAGAATTTGCGAGCACATTACATGGTTCTGAACAGCTCGTTTACGGCTGGGAGGCTTGATTAGAGAGAGCATCAAGGTCCTGAGCTGGCCCATTGTTTGCCGCACTTATTCGAGTCTGGTCCACCAGAGGTTCGTGAGGTACATCTTGTGTCAAACATCCCAAAAAGAGCTCGATTCTTGAATTATAAGCCTCGCCGTGACTGGCTTTTTCGTGACGCTGCAAATCCCTTGGCCTGTTGCACTGTAACTCGCAGCGAATACAATAAGTTCGATCGATGATCCGTTTGAGAATGTTATGTCCGCTTCCAGGCTTCCTTCGAATATGAACGTGAAGATCTGCAGCTGTCTTGTAGCTCCGATCGCACTCCTCTGCGGGGCAGCAGAAATTCCCTAGGCTGTCCCTCAAAGTCGTGCGGAAGTTATAATTGATATAGTTTATCTTCTCCAAGCCAGCAATACGTTCGCCGATTCTCAAGGTCTCTTGTGTGCGCTGAGGATCGTGACCGGCCTGATAGCTTGCGTTGTTGAATAGATCCTCCAATAGGCTGATTCGTAGGTGCAAGCATTCCAAGTACTTTCCTTCTACTCGATCCCTTTTGGTATCAGGTCCAACGCTGATCTCGGAGTGACCAGAACGACGGCGCTTTCGGGGGTTCGAGACTCTAGCAGTAGGGTTTGATTCGAGGTCGACCTTGGAGTCGAAGATGTGGTAACTCTCCGTGGGATCTAGGTGTGGTCAGTTGTAGAAGGCTGGACGAGCAAAAGCTTGATCGAGAAGTTACGAACTGTGCTGAGATGGATTGCTAGAACATGTACTCTGGTTTGTCATGCTTAAAACTAGTTCCATGGTGTTTTCTTGTCTTGCAAAGCTCTTACAGGTCGATGCAAAGCTGATGAAAGGGGAGGACTATTGTAAGGAAGCTCTCGTTGGAGTAGGAGAACTGGTGCTCGGTGATGGCGCAGCTGCAAGGATGAGCACTTGAGGTTGATTGTATGTTGGTAAGCCAATCAGGTTCAAGTTATGTAAGCTGCCAAGAGCTCGGATAGCTTCAAATTTGCCGATTCACAAAGTCATACCTGGAACAACGATACCTGCAATCGTCAAAGGGCAGGCACCCCACATCATTGCTATGAGGTTCAAGGGCTTTATCACTCCAAGGACGAGGGCCCTATGTCGCGGGAACCTACTAGAGCAGGACATTTATCAAGTTCACCATATGATAATGACTACGCGAACCTCGCTTCCTTTCAAGCTCGGACTTTACCTCCTATCCAGAGCCCTATACCGACCCCAGCATCACGAAATGCCTTCCAGCGAGTACAAGCAGCCCCAAACGTTCCCATGCGACCTTCTCCTCCTTCACAACAGCTAGACCAACGAAGTTCGCGCCCAATTGGGGTTCAAAACGTCCTCAATCCCCTGAAGGCTGAAGATCATGTAAATGCCGGCAGTGCGCCTGGTACTCTCTCGGAAAAGACTACAGGCCTTCCAGGTTCTACGAAATCTTACGTTCCTGCCTTGCCGTCGGCGAGATCATTTCCACGACGCCAACTGAGTCAAGAGCCTGCTCACTCTCAAGCACAGAATTGTAAACGCGCAGGGGCTATCAAGCCAGCGTCTCCGCAGCTGGCTTTCCAAAGTGACAGCCCAGGTACACAGTACTCTGCTTACGGTCGGGTCAGCCACACTGAACCCACCATGGCACCATCCACAGCGTTCACCAGCCAGCCTCAGCCCTCCTTCTCGAATTCATTCCCATCATCTGGTCCCGCATCGACAATGTCACAGGTGGCTTTCGGTACGGAGGGTCAATATCGAATAATAACCCTCGAGACGGAAAACGGTCCCCTACAGGTTCCTGTTGACGTGCAAGCTGTTTCGAAAGTCGCTGACGAGAAACGCAAGGGTAATGCCACCGCCTCCCACCGCTTTCGTCAACGCCGGAAAGAGTAGGAGCGCGAAACCTCTCAGAACATCTCGAAGCTAGAGCAACAGATTCGAGAGACAGAGGAGGAGAGAGAATTCTATCGTGGAGAGAGAGATTACTTTCGTGACGTCGCAACCCGTACTCCTGGCCAGGCTCAACTTCTACCGCGACCATTATCCCCAAGGCAAAGGCGGCATATTTCACTTGGCGGGCCGACAGGATATAGCAGTGCACAATCTCAAGATCCTGAGAGTGGTGATCGCAACGGTGGCAGAAATACAAGACTGCGTACAAGTGCCTACGCCCCGCCTCAAGGCGCTCTCATGCCCTCCGAGTCCATTTCAAGCGGCAACACACATAGGCCGCAAGACCCCTTTCCACCTAATACTGGGCGCTTCGACCCATCCGCATCATGATAGGGACATCAAATCCTTCCTCATTCATATTCAAAGATCTACCCTGGTCGGCATTCTGTCAGCATTCGAGCGTGCAGCGTATTCCTCCCTGACGAAAAAGGGGCAATGGTTTACACAGTATATACAACATTTCGGTGGCGGTCATGTTTCGTTTACCGGCAAACATCACATTTTAGGGCTGGTGCTTTCGTGACCTTCCTTTATTTCTGGCGATCAATCTTTATTATTGGATGGGATTGTATCTATTGGAAGTGCCTGTATATCTTGTCCGCAATCGCGATCTGGACACTTACACATGGTAATAAATTATTTTGGGAACGAGCGAGACACGCCTTCACTGCCGCTGGTGCGCTGTAGGAAGATGTGTCACGAAGCCTCGGCGGCAGAATGCTAAATTTAGCAGTGATCTATCGGCGCAATGACATTCAGTGATCTAGGTGGGTTCCACCCTTTCCTCAACATTGTTATCTCAAGGAAGGGCTTGGTAGCTCTTTGGCATTTGATCTAGAGTACAATTTGACAAAGCCTGTGATATCCTTGCTGTCCTTGTCTCCTTGACTTGCCTCATCTTTTATTACATTATGCTCCGACTCGCCCTTTCTTCGTTCACACCCGCCAGTACCAGCCTATGACATACCCGAGCGACAATAGCATTGGGGATTTCATGCGTGCCCACTCTCCTCGCACGTATGACTTTATCTGAACCGCGGGCAAAACTTGTCGCTCAACAATGGAAGGATTCGCATCCTGGCCTTCCTTCACCAGGACCTGAAAATTTACGTGGTCTCTTTCAGATTGCGTTGGCTGACGTACTGCCCTCGTCACCTTTGGAATAGGGACCTGGAAATCTGCAGGACAACTGGCGCTCGATTGGTGTAATCCCTATCTTGTTCAATGGTGGCCCAAGATGAATTCGGTGTGACTCACTAAATCTCCCGACGGAGGCCAATTGGTCTCCTCTGTCGATTTATATGTATGATATTTATTGTTATGCTGGATAATTATGTGTACCTTTGACTCTGTCATCCACGCCAGCTCATTCGCTTTCTTGAACAGATTTGTCTTTCGTTTGCGGAACTTTTCTCGGAGTCGCCGTTCATTCGTCACTCTTGCCATCTTCAAGCGATTCTTTGTGGAGCTGTTAGAGCTATACCTAAATCCTATCGACTTTTGTATTGCGCGTCCAAGTCAACACTCTATGGAACAGTTACGAGGGGATTGAGTCAAGATGCTCGGGATGAGCTGTGTAGTTAAAGGCGAATGAAATTGCAGCATCCAGAACTGGTGGCATCGAAAATTGGCGGCATCCACAACAGGTCTCCACGGACGGCGCGCAAGTTCAGAACCCCGAATCGGCGGCATCCAGATTTGGCAGCGACAACACTCAAAGTGAGATGCAATTGCACTGTCTTTCAATTGGCTTCTCACCATAATCGGGGTAAGTGGAACTCCATATTCGCTATGTATGTCTGTAATCTATTGATGTTAAATTATGAATCCCACTCCTGCGTTTCATGGCCTGGTCCTTACTTTTACATGGTGCGGTATGCCTGACACGTCTTGCAAGCTGTGCATATTGAGTCGCCCACCTTGTGAGCCATGTATTTGAGGCTGGAGGTCGAGTAGCTCGTGGATCTTTAGAGCCAAATTGGGAACTTGCAAGAATTATCAAGAAAACACGAACGCCAGGTAACGGAACGAATTATTGGCATCAGCAGTCGGGACGGAACGTACATTAATCAACCCATCCGAGTTTAGCGATCAAGGTGACGTCTGCAGCGTATCAACAGGCGGTGATTTGTTGTATGCCTACAAGACACCCTTTGCCTTGTTTTTGATGACAGCAAGCGACGAATTTGAGGGAATTCTACATCACATGGCAAAGAAAGCGATGGCCATTAATGTATTCGACCAAATTTCTATCTAAGTACATTATCCTCATCGGCCATAATAAGCCGGCTATTCCTCATGTCGACATTATTCGCTCAGCGGACATTCATCAATGATGTCTTAGAAGCTGATAACATGACCTATCCGTCGATAACGTATCGCGGCGAGTAATGACGGTGGCGATGTCTGAATGATGACGAGACGCTCCTTCCCGGGAGGTGTGATTTTGTGTTTCGAATTCTCATACGCTCATCGTGTAGTGTGTTACCTTGTTCGGGTTGGCGTGGAGGTGCATTGCATGACGTGCCAATGCAACAGGAAACTAGGGCACTCTTGAGGTTGCTAACATTGGCGTCGTTGTCATTTGGATAGGTGTAAGCTGCCCCGGCACAGGCTGCGAAAAAAGGTGGAGCGGGTCCGTTGGCAATATTCTGTGCGGAGTTCAGGCAGACGGGACCGTCGACTTGATCGTTGCATGAGATACCCGGCTGCTTGAATAGGTCGATGTTGCAACCGGACACCGCTGTCCCCTCGGAAGAGCACGTTATAGGCACAGAATAGCCATCCACATAGCTGACATCGATATCAGGGGGACCGGTATAGCTGCCTTCAATCTTGCTGCCGTCGGGGTTGAGATTCGGGCCCACATAGATTCGTCCTGCCCATCCAGTCGGGAAAGCATACTGAGTGAAACCATTATCATGCAATGCAGTAGGTGAGGGATTACCTACCGGAGACGGGCCACCAGCATTTGAACCAAAAGAGAGAGATACATCGTTACCAAGCTGATTGGTCACCGCAACTGTCATATAATTGGCACTTGTGATAGTATTCTTCGCTTCCGGAGTGCCCGTGATTGTAATAGTGCTTAACACTGTAGTGGTATATAGGGCCTCTAAGCCTACTGTCGAAACAGGGCAGTTTGGCGTTGCAGCTACCAGAGCCACGAGCATAAAGACTGCGATCTGACAGGAAATTTGCATTCTGGGTCCAACTCTCCAGAAAGTGACTTGTCTTGGGAAAAGCTGGACATTTGTTGCCTTTTGTAGGGCATCCGGTATGTCACTTTTTGGATGCTTTTGGGACCGTCCGTAATGGAGCCATATGATGTCATTTTTCCCTAGTAGCTGCTGAATGGGCATTCCGACGCAAAATGAAGTATCTTTGAAGGTCCATACAACTGGATATATGGTAAATTGTGGGTTTTGTGCAGAAAGGCGCTTGAAGCAAGACGCCAGCCAATGACGTCAAAGATATTGGATTCCTAACGGTACCAAGCCAGGTTCAGCACTGGCGGGTAGCCTCGGAAGGGTGTTACTTTGCCCCATAAGAGATAGGTGTGCAAGCTTCCATACAAAGTCGAGCCGGGCCAACTTCAGCCATTATCATGATCCTCACCGCATTTTTCCAGCCCTAGATGTATTCTCTCCCTACCCAAAGCTTCCGACATGTTTTGCGCCTCCAACCTCAGCTGTAGCCTCAGAATTCAAGCATCAGTTTCGCGTTCGGTTCAAGCTTTACAACGAGCAAAAAGGATAGAATGAAGCGTCGGCAGGTCGATGACCGTGTTTGGGTTTGATGACCTGGTCTATACAGTTCCTCCTTCATCCAGCTTCGCGGATATATGCAAGATACGCCCGAACGAAACCTCAGCTGAAGACTACAGCCCTGTGTTCTTGGGTCATGCCCGACTTTATGTTTTTTCTGAGAAATGGGACATTCAACCACTGAAAGCCCTCGTACTTCACAAACTCCATGCCATACTACGCGCATATACGCCCTATGAGGCTCGCTATGGCGATGCTGTTGAGCTGATCAGGTACACATACGAGAACACTCCATGCCGCAAGCGTATGGACAGATTAAGAGAGCTCGTGACTCAGTATGTGGCACATGAAACAATACAGATAGCAGGGTCCAAGCCGTGTCTCTCGTTAGTCGAAGATGGTGGACCTTTTGCAAGGGATCTTTTGTCAATGGTGCTGGAGAAAGTAACAAAGTCAGAGTCGAAAGGGATACATAATTGGTAGCTATGTCTCGAGTTAAATACCATGAACACAAAGCCACTGTAGACCTTAGCAGAGATTGAGACCTTGGTTGATGAGTCATGGAAGACCTAGTCAGCAAAAAGCAGAGTGACAGCCGCATTCAACCTCAACAACAAACGGGCTTTCCGCAGAGGAGGCCTTCATAGCACGGGATATTCAATCGCAGGAGCATGTTATGCTCTTCTTGAACGGCTTCGTCAAAGACAACTTCGCCGGCCCTGGAGGAGGTTGTCGCCAGCGTGGCATTGACAGTGGTTATTGCTAGGCTTGTCCTCGCCAAACCCAGAAGCCCAATATTGCGCAGTGCGAAAGTAAGCTTATGAGGAAAGAAGCTCGTATTAGTTCTTATCTGGAATTTGCGCTACTCTTTAAAATATTCGGATCCATCTTTGCCTTCTCCAGCACCGCTTCCATTGCAGAATATAAACGTGAATCCTCTGTCTTCCATCTCCGGTTATTTGGGAACACTTCCCTTTGCAAGTCTCTGATGAAAGGGACGAATGGCTTGTAGTAAGCGGTGAAATACTGCTCCATAGTTCCGTCAAAATCACTTTCATCGTCAATTACACCCTTCTTCCATTCTGCAAGTTCTCTGATATCAGCGTAATTCCATTTCTCGTACTTAGAAACCAGTCTCCTCTTGACCCTACCCTTCTCATCCAAACCATCATAGTGTATACAGATCCAGAAAAGCACCCAGAAAAACGACTCGAGATCGTGCATGAAAGTATGAGGATCACCAAGAAGCGCACCGATAGCCATGAAAACCTTGGTCCCGGTCTTGCTGGGTGCACCAGACGCTTGGTCATCGCTCGTCTTGATGGCAAGATCGAGATCGATCAGGAAGCCGTCGTCTTCTTTCTCAGTGAATATAATGTTGCCAATCGATACATCACGGTGGAGAATTCCGGCGTTCAACAAAGACTCATGCCCTGAACAAGTCAGTGAGATATCGTTGATGCGGATGCCGGCATACTTACCAGAGATGGCTCCAATGAAGCCCTTGATAACCGCCACCCGAGAAGATGCTTCATAGATGGGCCTACCAGGATCACGGGTAATGACACGGCGATGGACGCGGTTGTGGAAAGACTTCTTTGGGTTGATTGACCGGAGGCTTGAGCACGACCTCTTGGTCAGTGGAGGGGCCATTGGGGTCGAATCTGACGATCGCTTTCGTGAGTTACTTCGGCTTTGACTTCGGCTCGGAATAGTCTTCTCTAGCGACTCCGAAATTGGTGCTTCAGGCTTGTTGGAAGATTTCTGCCTGAACGTCGTTCGACCGCATGCTTTCATCAACCCTCTTCGTACATTCCCGGTGGTATCGTCGTTCTTTTCATCAACCTGAACCGTCTCGTGATGATAGTACCGAGCGATGTTTCGCACGCCTTTGTCTATTGCTTCCTTGATTAACTCCCCCTCTTCAGGCCTTTCCTCATATTGCCACGAATCTTTCACGACCAGGGGCTCCTTTGAATTGACACCATCACTGTATGCCCTCCAACAGGTCGTAGCACGGCCAGCAACTGCAGCTTGCTTCCTGATCTCCTCGGTAAGAAACAGCCGCTCGATCTGATCATCTCGCGTGATCTCCATGTAGCGCTTCCCATCTGACTGCTGAATCGTAGGGTCAAAGCCGAGCTGCTTGTCGTTCATTAGGAAGTAGCCGAGCATGACTTGAACGAACCGAAATCCTGCCTCGTTGATATCGTAAGAGGAGGATCCAGAGCTGCCCGACCGGTCAAACTGCCACAAGCGCATCATAGATCCACAGAGAGTGAACCCAAGGACGAACCTCCGATCTTGTGCACGGAAAACCTCGCGAACGTACGTAGCCAGGTCCAGCCACACTGGCATCTGCCCATCTTGGACGGGGTTGCTCTTCAATTCTCCAGCCACGAGGATCTCAGCCCAGTTGGAGATCGGTGTATTTGACTTTTCCTCAACTCCGTCCTCCTCACTCTTGCTCCTTCCATGGCGTGCCGTAATACCAACGTCCATTTTCGGTTTGATTGGAGAGCCATCGAGGTAGACGGTCGGCCCTTGGTATATCTGCCGGCAAGTTGTAGAGTGCGAGCCTCGGTTGTTGATTCAGATAGCAAGACTCTTCGTGAGGTCTTGAAGCCATTCGAGCACAAGTTCTTCCTTTGCGCTTGGAGGCCACTTCGTCCAACCGGAGCCTTGTTTGTAAAGTGGTGTTTCCTCATCTTGACATTTATCGAATAACTCTTCTGCCAGCTCATCGAGTTGTGGGACCTGTCCGAAGACGGCGGGAACGAAGTCAGGGATGTCGAGTCGGAGGCCGGACAGGAGTTCCTCTTTCAATGGTCCATCGACCTGGTTCCTGTGCTCGGATGTGTCTGCGAAGCTGCCCGTGTTGAAGGACCAAGGCGTCTGTTGGAATGACGATGTGAACGATGGACCGGAAGGGGGAGGAGTGGTCGGTTGCGGTAACGGTCTCGTTCGCGCGAGGACTTCGTATAGTCTCATCCATATCTTCTGATCGTCCTCCTGAGCGACTATAGCGCGTAGTAGGCCAGCGATGAGCTTGATATCGGTTCGGCGTGAGGAGAGGCTGGAGTAGAGTAGAGCTATTTCTCCACTAAGAGGTCCATCTCCTCCTCTTGAGTGCAGAGCTGATGCAGCTGGGAGTAATTGCAAGGTGCCTATGAGCCTAAGAGCTAGATCACTTCCATCTGTCTTGCATCAGCCACGTCCAAAAGAATTGTGCGTTGAACGTACTTCGATGTAAGAGAAGGTCCTCATAATCAAGTCGCGAGTCCGTCGACTTCGCACTGGGATACGTGGACGTGAATGTGGCGAGGAAGGGTTTGAATTGATCGTTAATGGGATGGGCTTCAATTATTTCAACCATACCCTCAGAGAGCAGAGCCATAGCATAGAATAGGGCGAAATGACGCGACGTACAACGACTTTGACTGAACAACAGGCTGAACGATTAGCGCTGGCATTAGTCACGTGAATCTAGCACTAGTCCTAGACTAGTAAAGCCGCCGCTGTGGCCAGGTGACGTGCAGTGTGCCTCGGTGAGCCCTACTGCGATGCAAAAAGCCTTTGGTTCGCCTCAATTCTGTCGTTGCGCTTCGATCCTTCATCTGGCGCATGAGTGTCCTTGGTAGATAATTCCTTTCGTCTGCGGTAGCGATCGACTTTGATATAAACGAAGCTTCAGCTAATATTCTATAGCGCCGTGCGCGAATTCTTATCCCTTCTACTACCCTGCCCGAAATCGTTTATAACCTCCTTCATCGACGTAAATCGTATGCTATCGGACCGCTTGGACAAGGACCAAGATTTAAAGCCGCATGTAAGACGAGGAAAAAAGGGAGGCCACTTCCTGGACTGCTGCCGGGCTCTAGGCGGCATATACTCGCAGGCGACTACATTGAGTCCGAAGTCGGCTCATGTAACTGCTCAGTATCCGCATCCACATCCTTCCCTGAGACCGCGATCAACGCTGCTCGTCGGTAGGAGTCGAACGAGCCTCACTCCGCACCACAAACCGCTGACTGGCCTTATCTGCCGCGTCATATACGCTTCAGTGTAATAAGAAGCGCAAATTGCCTCTGGTTTTTGAAGCCTCCGCGACCATCTTCTTTCGCATATCGCCCACCGATCTCCGAAACATTCTTCAGTGGACGCAGAACCATATAATCGATTCAACACGATCTTCGAAGAGTCACCAGCGGAATATCTCATCAGCTCCATTTCCACCAGGCCCACTCCGTCTGTATTGTTCTACCCTCCATACGCCGCCTAGGCTGTCGAAGGTGCGAAGCACGGCTATCTTGTGGAGGACTTGATCTCACATTCGT
>JAABUX010005758.1_pt1 | contig 15104 bp, 10 predicted proteins | sample 5561851 | NCBI WGS metagenome assembly JAABUX01 (sample SAMN10711883, study PRJNA513361) | rock metagenome | isolation source: Antarctica rocks | place: Antarctica: Victoria Land, Richard Nunatak red sandstone | collected 2016-01-03 | reverse complement strand
TCTGTCATTGGCGTGCCTTCCTGCCGGCCATCGCCGGCTTCGGTCTTCAATCAACCGGGAAGGTACGCCGCCTTTCCTCTCAACGCCGTCCACAACATTCGGGTATAGCTCCATCGATGGCACTGAGCAGCACGTGCGCAGCCGGCACGTGCACGGTGCAGTTCCGCCGCGTGCTGTCGGATTCGACCCTTGAGACGCTCACCTTGTCGTCAAACAGCCCGACTGGAGTGTTCACCGGGCCGATCCCGGGCACCGATGGCGACTCTACGTGCGCCAGCGGCGGCAACGGACCCATCAAAGAGCACATGCTGGTCCGGCTGAGCGCCCGCAGCAGGTTGGGGGCCAGATCGTCGCGACCATGATCCAGGGTCGCATCTTCGCCGACTACACGTGCGCCGGTCAACCCCCGTTGAGGACGTGGTGACTTACCAGGGACAGCGTCAATAGATCGCGCTTGACCAGAGTCGATGGGCTACGAATTCGGGCAGAGATCGAGTGCTAGGCTTGCACCATCGTCGGCTCGTCGTCCTTGACGTCGCTGGGGTCCTCGTCGGTGAGCTCGGTCAGGCGGCCCGGGTCCTTGTCGGTGCCCGCGATCAGCACGTCGGATGCCTGCCGGTCGCTCTTCGGCAGGAAGCCTGACTTCATTCCGAAGTACACGGCCTGCGGGTGGTGGGTCACGATCGCCAGCGTGGACTGCTCGGGCTCCAGCGCGTAGCCGTCCGAGAGCCGCAGGCCGATCGACGACGCGTCGAGCAATGCAAAGACCTTCTCGTGCTCGGACTGCTCCGGGCAGGCGGGGTAGCCCCAGGAGTAGCGACGCCCCTGATCGGGCGCGACGCCCAAGTCGCTCCGCGCGCGTGCGTGCAGCCACTCCGCGGTGCCCTCGGCGGTCTGGACGCCGAGGCCGTGGACGAAGAGCTGCTCGGCGAACTCGCCGTCCTGCTCGAGCGTCGCCATCAGCTCGGTCACGTCCTCGCCGACCGTGACAGCCTGGATCGCCACGACATCGACATCCGCACCCATGCCCGCCCCGGGCAGCGGGCGATAGAAATCGGCCAGGCAGATGCGGTCGTGCCTTGGCTGGCGCGGAAAGACGAGTCGCGTCAGCTCGCGCTGCCCCGGAGCCTCAGGGTCCCAGACGATCAGCTCGTTGCCGCTCGAGTTGCACGGGAAGTAGCCCAGCAGCGCCCGCGGGTGAAGGTAGCTCTGTTCGCGCCACATACGCTCCAGGCGCGGCTGAAAGTCATCTCGTACGAGGCTGGTCCAGCGCTCGCCCTTGACGCCGCGCCCGCCCCAGTGGAGCTTGAACAGGACGTGGGTGTCGAGGTGGTGGTAGACCTCCTCGATCGGCACATCGATCTCTCGCACGCCCCAGTACGGAGGCTGCGGGACGGGGTTGGCGGTGTTCGCGGCGCTGCGGACCGAGGTATCGGTCACCGGCGGCCCGTCCTCTACCTCGGCGCCGGGTTGCTCGCGCAGCCGGCGCGCCGCCTCGCGCGTACTGGCGACCAGTTTCTCGCGGGCATCGGCGTCGACCAGCTCGTCCATCCGCGCGAGCCCCTCGAATGCGTCCTTGCAGAAGAAGACGCCGGGCTCGTAGACCTCGTCGGAGTCGAGACCGTTCGGGTACAGGATCCGCAGACCGAAGTTGCGGTTGATCGCCGCGCCGCCGAGGAGCACGGGAAAGCCCAGCCCCCGGGCGTGGAGCTCCTGCACGCACGCCGGCATCTGCTTGGAGGTCGAGACCAGCAGCGCGCTCAGGCCGATCGCCGTGGCGTCGTGCTCGAGCGCCGCATCGAGGATCGTCGAGATCGGAACCTGCTTTCCGAGGTCGATCACGGTGTAGCCGTTGTTGGTGAGGATCGTATTCACGAGCGACTTGCCGATGTCGTGCACGTCTCCGAAGACCGTGGCGATCACCACGGTCCCTTTCGTGTAGCCCTCGATCCTGTCGAGGTAGTTCTCGAGCTGGGCGACCGCGCGCTTCATCACTTCCGCTGACTGGAGCACGAACGGCAGGATCAGCTCGCCGGCGCCGAACTTGTCACCGACCTCCTTCATCGCGGGGAGGAGCACCTCGTTCAGGGTCGGCACGGCGCCGATCTTCACGACGCTGCGATCGACCCAGAGCTCGACGCCCTCTCGCTTGCGGCGCAGGATGTGGAAGTGCAGCGCCGCCTCGGGCTCCATCTCTTCGGTTGGGTCGGCTGCGCCGGGGGCGCCCTCAGCGTCGGGCCCCTTGATCTCGAAGTGCTCGATCAAGCGCTCCAGCGCGTCCTCGCGGCGGTTGAAGACGAGATCGTCGGCGAGCTCCCGCTCGCCGGAGGAGATCTCCGCGTAGGGCGTGATGTGGTTGGGATTGACCATCGCGAGGTCGAGCCCGGCCCCGACGCAGTGGTGCAGGAAGACGCTGTTGAGCACCCTCCGTGCTGGGAGCCCGATCCCGAACGAGACGTTGCTGACCCCCAACGAGGTCTTCACGTCAGGGATCTGGGCCTTGATCCTCCGGATCCCCTCGATCGTCTCGACGGCGCTCGGCCTCCACTCCTCATCGCCTGTCGTGAGCGTGAACGTCAGGCAGTCGAAGATCAGAACCTCCGGGGGCAGGCCATGCTCCTCGCAACAGAGCTGCGTGATTCGCTGTGCGATCTCCACCTTGCGCTCGGCGGTCTTGGCCATCCCTACCTCGTCGATCGTCAGGGCGATCAGCGCCGCGCCATGGGCCTTCGCGAGCGGGGCGACATGGTCGAGCTTGTCGCGCCCTGCCTCTAGGTTGACTGAGTTGACCACCGCGCGCCCTGGTATCTGTTGCAGCGCGGTCTCGATTACGTCGGGCTCGGTCGAGTCGATCTGGATCGGGGCCGGCTGGGTCAAGGAGATCTTTTTCACAACCTGACGCATCTGCTCGGCTTCGTCCTGGCGCTCGGTGAGCGCGACGCAGACGTCGAGCAGATGGGCGCCCGCTGTGACCTGGTCCTCGGCTACGGTCGCGAGCCCGTCGTAGTCGGCGGCCAGCAGCAGCTCCTTGGCCTTGCGCGAGCCCTGCGCGTTGACCCGCTCGCCGACCAGCGTCGGCCGCGGATCCTGGACCAGCGGCGTCGCGGCGATCATCGAGCTCAGATGGGGAGGGCGCGGCGGCGGGCGCTTCCCCGGAGCATGGCCCTTGACGCGCTCGGCGATCGCGCGGATGTGCTCGGGGGTCGTACCGCAGCACCCGCCGACGATCGACACCCCGTAGCGCTCGACGAAGGACCCCAGCACGTCGGCCAGCGGTCCCGGTTGCGTCGGGAATATCGTCTCGCCACGCGGGCCTTGCTGCGGCAGGCCCGCGTTGGGAATGCAGTGGACGGGGACAGGACTGAACTCGCCCAGGAAGCGGATCGCATCGCGCATGTCCTCGGGCCCCGTCGAGCAGTTCAGGCCGATGAAGTCGAGATCCAGCGCCTCGAGCGTGCTCAGCAGCGCGCTGGTGTCGGTCCCCAGCAGCATCTTGCCGGCCTGGGGCAAGAGCGACACGCTGCATTGGATCGGCAGTCGCTTATCGGCGAGCTTGAACGCCTCGCGGGCGCCGAAGACGGCAGCCTTGACCTCGAGGATGTCCTGTGCGGTCTCGATGATGATCAGGTCGGCACCGCCCTCCACCAGGCCCCGGGCCTGCTCGGTGAAGACCTCCAGCAGCTCGAGGAACGTGATCTGGCCGAGCGACGGGTCGTCGCTGGCGGGCAGAAAGCCCGTCGGCCCGATCGAGCCCGCCACGAAGCGCCGCTCGCCGGCGGCCCTGCGCGCCAGCTGCGTGGCCTTCAAGTTGATCTCGTGCGTGTGATCCTCCAGGCCCCATTCGGAGAGCTTCAGCCTCGATGCCTGGAAGGTGTCGGTCTCGAGCACCTCGGCGCCCGCGTCGAGCATCGCATGGTGGACCCCCTCGATCACGTCGGGCCGGTTCAGGACGAGCGCCTCGTGGCAGCGCCCCGGCAGCCTGTAGTCGTCCTTCAGGCTCAGATCGAACTGCTCGAGCGTCGCGCCCATGGCGCCGTCATAGACGACCACACGTTCACGCGTGGCTGCTGGCAAGTCGCGCACATGCTCCATGCTAACAGCGCGGGCTCCAACCTTGACACGAGTGTGGCAAGGTTTGTGGCACCGTTGCCTATTGCGCCGCCGCGCCGAGACGCCGGCGCCGCCGCCGGGAGCGCTTCCGCGCAAATGAGCCTTGGCACGCAGCCGACGCTTCGTCAACGGCGCCGACCGGCGCTTGACCCGCGGCTGTCCCGCGTCTGGCGCCGGCGGGGTTCTCGCGTCCGGCGCCGGCGGGGTTCTCGCGTCCGGCGCCTGCGCAAGCCGAAGCTGACCGCGGCGACGAGCAGCACCAGGACCGCGATTATCGCCACGATCGCCAGGCCCGGGGCGAGGATCAAGACCAGGGCCGCGGCAAGCACCGCGAGTCCGGCGTCGATCAGCAGGGTTCGGCTGCTCAAAGTGGCAGCCTGCGGTAGACCGAGCGGGGAAGGTGACGCAGCACCGCAAAGAGGAGCCGCAGCCGGCCGGGCACCCAGATCGTGTGGGCGCTCCCGTCGAGGGCGCGTACCGTGGCGTCGGCTACGGCGGCAGGCGTCGTGGCAAACGGTGCGGGCGCCAAGCCCTCGGTCATCCGGCTCCTGACAAAACCCGGGCGCACCACCAGTACGCGCAAGCCACTGCCCCTATCCGCGGCCGCGTCCGCGAGCCCCTGGGCGAGGGAATCGAGCCCCGCCTTCGCCGCTCCATAGACCGCGTTGCCCGCCCGCGGACGCTCGGCGGCGACGCTGGAGAGGACCACGAGCGTACCCCGGCCCTGGTCGCGCAGATGGCGCAGGCAGTGCAGCAGCAGCGACCCGCAGCCCAGGAAGTTGACTGCCATCACCCCGGTCGCGAGCTCGGGGTCGGCATCGAGCGCCTGCTGGGCGCCGAGCGTCCCGACCGCGAGCACGACGAAGTCAAAGCCACCCGTGCGCTCGAAGGCGCGCGCCACCGTGCCGGCGTGGGCTGCAAGATCGAGCGCATCGACGAGATCGATCTCCGCGGCGGCGCAGCCGCCGCGGGTCAGGATCTCAGCGGCGGCGTCGAGACGAGCGCGGTCGCGCCCCAGCAGGTACGGTGTAAGCGGCGCGTCCAGCGCAAGCCTGATCGCGATCGCGATTGCGATCTCGGAGCTGCCCCCGACCAGCAGCGCCCTGCGCTCGGGGGCGGCGCTCAGAGCCATGTAAGCGGGGACCCACCCGTTGGCGCCGCCGGGGTGCTCATCGCTGCACCGCCGGGATCAGGCCCGTGCGCAACGCGAGATCCGAGCGCCACAGTCTCTCCGGATCCGCGCGGTCTCGCATCGTGCGCCACTCGCCCAGTCGCGGGTACATGGCGGATGCGGCATCCGGGCGCAGCCGGGCATCCTTGGTCAGGTAGACGCGCCCGCCGGCTTGCGCCACCAGCTCGTCGAACCCGTCCAGCAGCGCGCCGAGCCCGAAGGCGGCGCGCGGAAAGTCCAGTGCGAGCGTCCATCCGGCGAGCGGGAACGAGAGCGGGGCGTCGTTGGCGACGCCGAGGTCCTTGAGCACCGCCAAGAAGCAAGGAACGCGCCTGTGGCGCAGTCGCTCGATCATCGTGCGCAGGACCTGCTCGCGTCCGCGCGGCACGACGAATTGGTATTGGATCAGGCCGGCTCGACCGTAGAGGCGAGGCCAGTTGCACAGCGTATCGAGCGGAAACATGTGGGCGCCGAAGCTCTGGCGCCGGCCGCGCTCGCGGCGCGGCGCCCGGCGAAAGCGGAGCTCGTTGAAGGCACGAACGGTACTGGTGCGAAGCATGCCGGTGGGCCATCGGCTGGGGACCGTCGCACGTGGGCAGACCGTCGCTCCTTGGCTCGCGGAGTCCTGGGCGCTCGCGGAGTCCCCCAGGATGTGCTCGGCACGTGTGACGATGCCACGGCCTCGGCGCATACCCAGCAGATCTAGCCATGCCACCCGATACGATCCTCCCGGTGCGGCGAGTGCTGCGAGCGCCTCGTCGATTCCCTCGACGCGGTCTGTGTCTACCCCCATGAGGCCGCTGCTCACCGGGCGCAGAGCGATCCTGGCCCACAGAATCACACCGGTGAGGCCCATGCCCCCGACCGTCGCCCAGAACAGCCGGTCATCGCGCTCGAGCTCAAACACCTCGCCGGCGGCGCTCAGCAGCCCGAGCGCTTGGACGTGAGCCCCGAAGGTCCCGGCGCTCGCATGGTTCTTGCCGTGGACATCGCTCGCGATGGCGCCTCCGACGGTGACGTACTGGGTGCCCGGGACGACGGGGAGAATCCAGCCGGCGGGCACCAGTGCGTGGAGGAGGTCGACGATCGCGGCGCCTGCCTGAGCGGTGACGGTGCCCTGCTCCTCATCGAGCCGAAAGTCGCTGCACCGCGTCATGTCGAGCACCGTGCCGCCCGCGAGCTGTGCGGCGTCGCCGTAGCTGCGCCCCCATCCCCGTGCGATCACGCCGCTGCACGCTTCGTCGCTGTCTGCGGCGCAGCGGCACACGGCGAGTGCGGCGCGAACGTTCTCGCCGCTACGGGGCGCCACCACTAGCGCGGACGTTCCCTGCCCGCCGCCCCAACCCCGGATCCGGCGGCGCGTCGAATCGACCGGGCCGGCTTCAATCGGCGCCACGCATGCCGTGAGCTCAGCCCGCGGCATGGACGCTCAAAGCGAACATCACCAGCCAGGCAACACCAGCGACCTGCAGCCAGCGGTCCGCGAGTAGCACTTCCTCGGGGGCCTCGCCGTCACCAGCCTTCACCAAGGCGCCGTAGCGGAGCAGGCAGGCGGCAAACGGCACAATTGTCAGTGGCCGCCAGGGAAGGCCATGGATCGCTGCAAGCTCAAACGCCCAGACGCAGTATGCGAATAGCGCACAGGCAGCGCTGGCGGCGAGGATCGTGCGCAGCCGCGCCTCGCTGTAGAGCTCCAGCACCCGTCGCTTGCTTCCCTGCGCGTGGTCGGTCCGTCGCAGCTCCGCCCGGCGCTTGCCGGCTGCCACGAACACCGCGGCGAACGTGACGACGAGCACGAACCAGCGCGACAAGGTGACCGGCGCCGCAACGCCGCCCGCGACGGCTCGCAGTACGAACCCGCCCGCGATCGCCACCAGGTCGAGGATCAAGATGTTTCGCCAAAGCGCTGTGTAGCTCAGGGTGAGCGCGAGATAGCCAGCGCCCACCGCCGCGAGCAACGGCGCCACGAACGCGCAGAGAGCGAGTCCCGCGAGCATCGCCACGGCGCCCAGCGCGAGCGCGGCGCGCGGATTCAGCTCGCCTGCCGCGACCGGGCGGCGGCGCTTTCGCGGATGACGCCGATCCTCGGGCGCGTCCCTGACGTCGTTGACGGCGTAGATGCCCGAAGCGAGCAAGCAGAACGCGAGGCACGCGAGGCCGACGCGCACTGGCACGTCATCGTGGCCGAGCGCGCCGGCAGCCCCGGCGGCGGCTATCACGAGGAGGTTCTTGATCCACTGCCTTGGACGCATCGTGACCAGCGCCGCATGGAGGGGGCGGCGCCGGGGAAGGATGCCGGGCAGCGAGACGACCGCCGCCATCTCGCCGGTCTCGAGAACCGGCGGGGCGCAGCCTTCGGCGAGCAGCGGCTCACGCCGAACGGGCTCGCGCAGGGTGGAGCCTCCCTCGGAAGATGGCATCCCGGTCATCGTAGACCTCAACTTTCAAGCTCGGCTGTGCAATTGATGAGGAACGTCTCAGCATCCCTTTACTTGCCGCTGGGAGATCGGTGACAAGCTATCCGTCGTGCTGGCTGCGCAAGACACCTTCGTCGTACTCCCGTCTTCGCCTGCTTCTAAGTCGCGGGCGCTTAGCCGCCCCGGTCCGCCGGGGCGGGGGCGGCGCGTGCGCAGGATTGCGCTGTTCGCAGCGATCCTGGCAATGGTTCCGGTGCTCGTGTCCTACGCACAGGCGCTCGCGCAGCCATCGAACTCGAGCGTCGGCATCCGCACGGTGGAGTGGATGCGCGACAACGGCGCGCGTGGCCTTGTCACCAAGGTCGAGTCGCTGTACTACTCGCTGAGCGCCCCTTCAAAGGGGGGTCCCGCGCTGCGCTCGCTGCCCGGGCAGCCCGGCATCGTTCCGTCTCCGGCGGCTGGGCGCACCGCTGCCGGACACGCCGTCCACGTTCACTACTACCGTCCACGCGCGATTACGCCCGTGATCCAGCCCGCGCTGGCGGGCGAGGGCGCGTGGAGAGCTACGTTCGCGGATGGGGGCGCGCGGCCACCGGCGCTGGTGGCGAGCTTCCGTCCCGATCCCGCCTACCCGCAGACCGTCGCGGGGGTGGCGTGGATCGACCACACCCGCACCTCGACGTGGCTGTATCCCGGGCGGCTGGAGCCCGCCGTCACGCTCTCGCGCGGCCCGATGGAAGTGCCACCACGCCTCCGCTCCAACCTGGTCGCGACGTTCAACAGCGGCTTCAAGCTGAGCGACTCCGGTGGCGGGTTCGCGGTCGGCGGTCACGCCTACGCGCCGCTGCGGCGCGGGCTGGCGACGATCCTCCGCTACCGCGACGGAAAGGTGAACGTGGTGGACTGGAGAGGGGGATCGGATGTCGGGCCGCACATCATCTACGCGCGCCAGAACTTGCCACTGATCGTCGACAACGGGCAGCCGAACCCAAACTTGTCGTCGGGGCCGCAGTGGGGGGCGACGCTCGGCAACGCGGTGCGCGTCTGGCGCTCGGCCGTCGGCAAGGATCGCCACGGCAACCTGATCTATGCGGCGGCCGAGAACCAGACCGTCGGCTCGATCGCGGCGATCATGATCCGCGCCGGCGCGGTGCGGGCGATGGAGCTCGACATCAACAGCTACTGGACGAGCTTCATCACTTACCGCCACGGGGGCGCCGTCGGTGCTGCCAACCTGCTGGCGACGATGAGTCGGTCGCCGCAGCGCTACCTGACCCCTGACGATCGGGACTTCTTCGCCGTCTACGCGCGCTGAGCCTGTCGGCGTGGTCCGCGTGGGAAAGGTGGCGCCGGGCCCCGGAGGACGCGTCGGACCTCGCGCGCTGCTGGTTGCCATAGCCGTCGTCGCGCTCGCCGGTTGCGGGGGCGCGAAGGAGCGCGGACCGGTGAGCGGAAGGGGCGCGCAAGCTCCGGCGCCCAGCGCGAGCCCGGGCGCGCCGGCCCGCGGGCCGAGCGCGCCCGCCGTCAAGCCACACCTGCCGCCCTCGCGGTCCGCTCGCCCGCCATTTGCCGTCGGCGAGCGCGTGATGGCGTTCGTGGACCGTAGCCGCACGATCCGGCTTGTCTCCGGTGCGCGGGAGCCACGGCGACTCGTGACCGTGATTCGCTACCCGGCGCGGGGCCCCACTTCTGGCGTGGACGTTCGGGGGGCGCCCGCCGCACGGGCTGCCAAGCCCTTTCCCCTGGTGGTGTTCGGCCACGGGTTCGCGGTCACCCCGGGCATCTACGCGCCCCTGCTGAGGGCGTGGGCCCGTGCCGGCTACGTCGTCGCCGCGCCGGTCTTTCCGATCGAGAACGCGAACGCACCTGGCGGCCCCAACGAATCCGACCTCGTCAACCAGCCGCGAGACATGAGCTTCGTGATCTCGGCGCTGCTCGCGGACAGTGCCCGGCGTGGAGGCGCTCTCTCGCACCTGATCGACTCACGGGCGATTGCCGTCGCGGGCCAGTCTGACGGTGGCGAGACCGCGCTCGCGGCCGCCTACGACAGTCACTATCTCGATCGCCGCGTCCGCGCCGCGATCATCCTCTCCGGAGCGGCGATCCCGGGCGCCGGTGGTCTCGACTTCCCAGCTCCCAGCCCGCCGCTGCTAGCCACCCAGGGCACCGCCGACACGGTGAATCCACCAAGTCGCACAACCGCGTTCTTTCGCCTCTGCCCCGCCCCCAAGTTCCTGTTGACGATGTTCGGAGCGTCGCACCTGGGCCCGTACACCGACGAGCAGCCCCAGCTTCAGATCGTGCAGCGCGTGACTGTCGCCTTCCTCGAGCGGTACCTGAACCGAGCCCCGGGTGCGCTGCGCCGGCTGCGCACCGCGGGCGATGAGCCGGGCACGTCGGTCGTTCAGGCCGATCCCTGAGCGGTTGGTGCATCCCCTGGCGATGCGCAGGAGATTGGCGACGCTCAGAAGATTCTCACGCGCGCGGGAGACGCCGGGGAAGGATCGGCTTCGCTTTCGTGGAAGTGCAGTCAGTGTCCGTTGGTGGTTCTGTCCTGGCCGTAGGTGTGGTGCATGCCGCGCGCTAGTCGCTCGCCGGTGGCCAGCTATGAGGCGCGGATCGTCGAATACGAGCTGCGGAGCAGGACCCCGGAGCAAGCGCGATATTCCCCAGCCCTTCCGACGCAGCGCAGCGCGGCAAGACCAAGCCCACGAACGGGTCCCGCCCGGCTCGCGTCGCTTTCGCATCCTCGCCGCGCCGGCCGCCCGCTGAGCCGCCAGCGGGCTCGAGTCCGCGCGCGCGCTCGGCTGCGCCGGATCGTCGCGCTGACGTTCGTGATCCTGGTCGCCGACGCGTTGGTCTCCTATTCAAGCGCGATGCTGGGCCCTTCCAACGTCGGTTTCGGGGTACGAACCGTCGAGTGGCTGCGCGACAATGGCGCCGCTGGCCTCGTTTCGGATATCGAGCGGGTGTACTACTCGGTGGGTGCTCCGGGGACCGGCGGGCGGGCGCTCCATGCGCTGCCCAGGCTGGGGTTCGGCGGGAGCGCGCTGGCCGGCGCCTACAGGCCGGCGCCGATCGCGCCGGCGATCATCCCCGCGTTGCCGGGAGAGGGCGCCTGGCGAGGAACTGGCGGTCCACTCGTTCGGGGTGCACCGCCTGTGCTCGTAACCACGTTCCGCCCGGATCCGAGCTACCCGCAGATGGTCGCCGGCGTGGCCTGGGTGGATGCATCGCGGGCATGGCTGCAGCTCTATCCGGGCCGCTACGAGCCGCCGAGCTCGACCCCGATCGGCGGGGCGGAAGTCCCCCCGCAGCTACGCGCGGGACTGCTCGCGACCTTCAACAGCGGCTTCAAGCTCGAGGACTCCGGTGGGGGATTTGTCGCCTTCGGGCACGTTTATGCGCGATTGCGCGATGGACTGGCGACGTTCGTCCGCCTCCGCGACGGGACCGCCGACATCCGCGCTTGGAGTGGCGGCGCTGATCCTGGCCCCGAGGTGACGTTCGCGCGCCAGAACCTGCCGCTGATCGTCGATGGCGGCCAGCTCAATTCGAACCTCAGCGACGGCGCTCTGTGGGGCGCGACGCTCGGTAACGCGGTACGCGTCTGGCGATCGGGTGTCGGGGTGGACGCGCGCGGAGACATTCTCTACGCGGCGGCCAACGATCAGACCGCTACCAGCCTCGCTCAGATCCTCCAGCGCGCAGGGGCGGTGAGGGCGATGGAGCTCGACATCAACTCCGAATGGGTGACGTTCAACTTCTACGGCTCGCCGTGGGCGGGCAATCCGTCGAAGCTGCTTCCGGGGATGACCCGCGACCCGACGCGCTATCTGAGTCCGGACGATCGCGACTTCTTCGCCGTATACGCCCGCACTGGAGGATGAGGCTCACAGCCTGCATGCGGCTGGCCGAGGAGCTCTCGTGTCATCACTCAGCACGACGCTAGCCGTTCCCGCGATGGTGGTGAGCGAGAACGCCGTGCTGCGTCCACGCCGCGAAGTCGGGAATCAGGACGATCGCGAGGACGAGTCCCCCGACCAGCGCGCCCGCCAGAGCGATCCGGCGTCCGGCTCGGCCGGCGTTGAGCCCGGGAGGCTCGAGGCGAGCACGGCGTACCTCGCCTGCGCGGCTTCCCCATCCCAGCAACGGGAGAATGTCTGGCAGGTGGCCGAGCAGGTGAAGGGCCGTGAATGCGACCCAGACGAAAAAGCTCGCCTTGTGAATCAACAGCATCTGACCGCGGTCATGCGGGCCCTGGAACAGCAGGATAACTCCGCTCACGAAGACCACGATGGTGGAGAGCACGAGGACCGGTGCGATCAGCCGCATGAGCGTCTCAGGCGGACCCTTGCGCCTGTACGCATGATCGCGGGTGTAGTAGCGGGCGAACCGGTAACCGGTGCTGCCCATCTTCAGTGCGACCGGTCCGATCACCAGGAAGCCGATGAACAGATGCAGCCAGATGAGCTGACCAATACGTAGAATCGTGACGCCGATCACGGCGAGCAACACGATCAGGATCAAGCCCGTGACCGCGGTCAGCTGCGCGTTGCCGTTAGTTCCTCCGCCGGTAAAGGCAGCGGGACGGCTGGGGCTCCAGCGGCCGCGGCGCTGGGCCGGGTGGGCAGTGGACGGAAGAGCCGTCTCTGACGGGCTCGCGGCACCAGGGGCTGCTCGCATCGCGTAAGTGTCGATCGGGGAGCTAAAGCGTCGATGACCAGTCGATGAAAAGCCCTTCATGCCGTGACCTCGTCCTCGGCCGGGTCGCCCGGCATCAGGGGCGTAGGGTCGGCCCGACAAAGGTGAGGGCGCTCATCCCTGCGAGCAGAGCACCGGTCACCCAGACGAGCCAGCAGTACGTCCTGCGCTTGACATAGCGCGCAATCACCAGCACGGCTGGGAAGGCCGTGATCAGCAGTCGCGGATTCGGCGGCGTGTTCTCGGTGGTGATGGCGAGCAAGCCGATGCCGAGCGTCCAGACGATCGCCTCCACCGAAATCGAGCGCCGCGTCCTGAACAGCAATACGAGGAGGCCGATCAACAGGATCGCGCCGACGAGGCCGACAACGAGGTTGAGGTTGATCGTGGGGTGATTGAAGTGGGAGAGCGAGATCTCGTCTGCGAGGCGCTCCATGAGGTGAACCAGCGCGAAGGGGCCGGTCTTCGAGCCCCATCCGTAGCGTTGCGCGAGCATGTAGGCGAACGGCGTACCGGTCCTCGCCCAGAGATAGAGCGCGAACGCCGCGACGCCCGCCAGCGACAGCAGCGGCGCAAGCAGGCTCCGACGCGCCTGCACCGTGCGCCAGCCGCTCCGGCGCAGCTCCAGCAGCGCCGACGTGAAACAGACGACCACGAGCACCAGCGCCTCTGGCTCGCATGCAGTGGCGAACCCCGCCAGGACACCTGCCAGCAGCCAACGACGGTGCTGGAGCGCGAGGATGCAGGCGACCGCCAGCGGGATTCCGAGGCCTTCGGCATAGACCATCGAGAACACGACTGAGCCCGGGAAGAGGCAGAACAAGGAGGCGGCGCGCCGTCCGGTCACCTCACCCCACCAGCCGGCGGCCAGGCGCTGCACGAGCACCGTCGCCACCAGCCCGCCGATGCCCGACACCACGACGCCGGCGACTGTGATCGCCAGGACCGGGTTGTGCGCGCTCCACCAAAAGAAGACGTGCGAAACGAGCCAGATCACCATCGGGTAGAGCGGAAAGAACCCCAGCGTGCTCTGCAAATGGGAGACGTGACCCGGATAGCCGTGGTTGGCGAGCCCCCCGTACCAGCGGCCATCCCAGTGGGCCAGCTCGTTGCTCAACGAATGGTGGCCCAGCACGCTGTCCAGGAACGCGACGAGGAGCAGCAGGACTCGCGTACCCAGGTATACGAGACCCACCCAGCGCAGCCGTTGTAGCTCGGCACCGATGCGCCGCCGCTGCCCCGCCGCCCGCGGGCCGAGGAGCTCGCCCGCGTCGCCGTTGCGCCCCGCCGGAAAGACCGCGAGCTCGCGCGTGGCAACGTCACTGGAGCGATCATCTGCTTCGCCGAGCGCAAGCGTGACGTCACTGCGCTCATCAAGCTTCGGCGTTGATTGGGCTGGCATCTAATATTCTTGGTGGCGATCCGCTTGGCACCGAGCCCGGCAAAGCGGAGACGATCACCCCGCGGAGCCTCACGAGTGCCGTCTACGCTACATCGCGCGCGGTAAGGGGAGCGTAAGAATCACATTGGCAACGAGCGGCTAATCGCGGCGGGACGACCGGGCGGAGCTCTTGGTCCGGGTGCTGGCGGACCGCGCCGCGGCGTAGGCGAATGCGATCAGCGTCACGCCGAGGGCGAGCCATGTGCCCGACGAATCGACGCCCGTTGTGAGGTCGGTGTCCAGGTGGACGCCGTGGGGGCAATCGTCCAGCTTGCGAGGGCGAGAGCCACAAACCATCGTCGCGAAGCGCCCAGGGTCATCAGAGCCGCGGGCAGGAGGACCAGGTGATGGCTCCCGAGCACGGGCGTGAGGACGAGCAGCCACACCAGCAATGGCGCGAGGAACAGCTTGGAGGCGATCACCGGCGCGGCCAGCATCGCAGCCCCACGAACGGCCATACGGCAAAGTACGGATAGACAAATGACGCCCCCGAGTAGGCTACTGGAGAACCGGGCTTGGGGTATATGCTCTGGCCAAGCAGCACTGCGTGGCCGGCGCGCAAGAAGACGTTGAGGTCGTAGGTGCGGCTCAGGCGGCAGGAACACGACCACGATCGCGGCTACGACGAAGAGCGGAGCGGACACGCGGCGAAGGGCCGGCGCCCAGCGAGCGGGTGAGGTCATTTTTCACACGTTCGCCGACATGCCCGACGTGCGGCCGCCCGAGGCTTCTCCCAATTGTCGACAGGAGCGCGTCACCGACTAGGGGGGCGAGTCGCAGGGACTTCGTGGCCTGATGGCAGGTGCTAACACCCGTGATTAGGCGCGCCTCATGGGCGGCAACGTCTAGGAAGATGGCTTTTCCGTAGGGCGCGCCTTGAGCTGGGCCATAGCCACCCTGTAGCGCATCCCAAGGCCCGGGCTCAGTGATTGGGTAGACGCCCGAGCCCGAACAGGCAAATCGAGCACCTTGGACGATCGGATAGGCGCTGATGGTCGGGTCTCCTGAGGCGAGCTTGGCCGCTGAGGAGAGGTCCCAGGACTCAGAGAAGATCGAAACGCCGGGCGGCGTTCCGAGCAGTTACCGCACCTGTACCCATTTCAAGTCATCACTCCGATCGCCCGGGTAGGACTCAGCCTCGATCCACCGCGGCTCGGTGTCACGGCTGGTTTTTCGCTGATTTGTCCGATTCTCGGCGGTGGCGGCGATGATCGGGCGGCTCGATCGTGTTGATCGGCCGACGGCGACCGGTGTGCTGGTT
>JAABUX010005757.1_pt1 | contig 15105 bp, 14 predicted proteins | sample 5561851 | NCBI WGS metagenome assembly JAABUX01 (sample SAMN10711883, study PRJNA513361) | rock metagenome | isolation source: Antarctica rocks | place: Antarctica: Victoria Land, Richard Nunatak red sandstone | collected 2016-01-03 | reverse complement strand
GCAGTGCGCGGCGAAGCGGTCAGCGATTGCCTCATGGTCCCGCGTGCGCAGTACACGGGAGCGGTACTTGCCCGTGTACTGCTGGATCATATGGTGCCCGACCTCGTGCATGAGCACGTCGAAGAGAATGAAGTCACGGAGGGTCTCCCCGGGCCACGACACGACGGTGTGGTGGCCCGCGCCGATCAGCTCGACGAGCGCGCCGGCCCGGCGCAACCGCTCCTGCTCGTGGAGGACGAGGCGCCCCGGCAGCAACCACGGCGACGGCCGGTGATCGTAGAGCACGATGCGTCCGGGCACGAGTAGCCGCCCGAGGTGGAGGGATGCGCCAGGGACGGCATCCTCTCCCTGGATGAGACTGATCGCCCGCAACCCGTAGAAGCTGTGCACTCCAAAGAAGGCGAGGATACGCCACACATCGGTCAGCGTGATTCCATAGCTATGGCTAGCACGTGGGCGCTGCGCATAGAGGCGCGGTCCCCACACGGGGCACTCGTCTGTCCGCGGGGTCTCAACGCTCTCCGCGACGAGTCCCACTTCCTTGAGCAGACGTGCGAGCGCCCGCTGCCGACGGTGCTCTCCCTGGCCACGTGGCGCATAGGGCGCCCGCACGCGGTAGTACGCGCGCATAGAGGGTGGTGTTGTGTGCTTACTACGCGACGTGTTCGACCCCCTGGCGCGCAATGGCGTCGAATAGCGCACGAACGCCCGCCTGCTCCGTGGCCTCTAGCTGACTGAGCGCGGCGAGGGCCCTGCTCGGCACGACGACCTGCCCCACATATCCGTTCTGTTGCGCATGATCCCGCGGAATCTCCGTCATACCCTTACCCACCCTTCCTGCCAGTTGCTACGTCTTGCTACAAGGGTAGCACGAACGGCTCATTCGTCACTCCCTCCGTCGGTCGTTCTTGCGCGGCCCGAGGCGTGCCCGTCCGTGCGTTCGTGCAGTTCACGATACACCCTCAGGAGGCGCGGCGCTGAGGTCGCTCTCGATCACATCGCGGATCACATCGTGGGCGAAACGGTAGGCCGCCCTCCCCTCTTCCTCCAGCAGGCGGGCCTGACAGGCCGCGTCGAGCGCCTCCAGTATCGCCGCAACCGGCTGGGCCACCATGTCCAGCAGGACCGCGCGCTCCATGACCCGTCCGACCACCGCCGCGGCGCGCAAGACCTGCTGGGCTGTCGCCGGGAGGGCGACGACACGCTGGCGGACGCTCTGCGCCACATCCCAGGGCAAGGCCCCCGGATTGGCGTCCAGGGGGCGCCCGCGCAGTCCGCGGGCGCAACTCACAAGGAAGAAAGGAGGAAAGGAAGAAAGGCGCCCCATCCGCCCGTTGCAGCACGCGCTCACGGGTCGCGGTCGACGCCTCACTGTCGGCGAGCAGGCAATCGAGGAGGAGGGTAGCCTCCGCAGGGTCCAGGGGTTCGAGCAGGTGGTGCGTCGCTCGCGCGGCGCGGGCGAGCTCAGCCAGGACGGCCGCCAGCGGATCGTGTACCCGCACCTCGCTCAGAGGAGGAGCGGGCGCGGTTGGTCCAGGAGCAGCAGTGCCACGTCACCGTCGGCGAGGCCCGGCGGACGCTCCAACACCTCCATTATCGCCACCTCCTGGGCTGGATTGAGCACGAGATCCACGCCGGCGCCGATGCCGACACCCTCTTCGATCACCTGGTCGCCGAGCGGGACCCAAATGTGCAAAGATAGAGCTGCACTGGACGCGGAGAATGCCGCCAATAGTGAGGAGGTCGAAGCTGTTGTAGAGAATTTCTACGCGATCATCAACAGCATTGATCCGAAGGCCATGGAGGTAAATTGCTTCTGGACAGCGTTTGTTGGCGACGTATCGGTCGGAGATTATGCGAACAAAGACGAGGTTGACAAGGAAAGGCTAGGAGGTAGAGAGCTGTTGTGAAAGAACTCAACATGACTATCGGCAGCATGTGAAACCTGTTGGCACCGCAGCCTTTGTCGGAAGAGTGGCAGGACGACGGCGTTGCATTCCCTGATAATCGCACCTTCCCTGATGAAGAAGGCGGCATCGGATCAGGTTTTCCGTCGCACATCCGTATGACGAGTGAGTACTACGTCGATGGACAGTATTTCTTTGACGCTTGCTCTGCCGTCTGCGCGGCCGGGCCGATCAGTTTTTCGACGATCTTGGCGCTGGAGAGCACGCCGGGCAGGCCGGCTCCGGGGTGCGTGCCCGCGCCGACGAAGTAGAGGTTAGGCACGTCTTCGCTGCGGTTGTGCGGCCGGAAGTAGGCCGATTGGGTCAGCACCGGCTCAATGGCGAAGGCGCTGCCACGGTAGCTGTTGAGCGTGTCGCGGAAGTGCCGTGGGTCGATCATGCGCTCGGTCGCGATGTGTTTGGAGAGTCCGGGCATGAACCGCTCTTCCAGCGCGGCCATGATGCGGTCGCGGTAGGGTGTGGCCGCCGTGCGCCAGTCGACGTGGGGCGAGAGGTGTGGCACCGGCGAGAGCACGTAGAAGCCGTCGCAGCCGGGCGGGGCCAGGCTGGGGTCGGTCACCGTGGGCATGTGCAGATAGAGCGAGAAGTCGTCGGACAGCGTCTTGCGCCGGAAGATGTCGTCCAGCAGCGGCTCGTAGCGCGGTCCCAGGATGATGTTGTGGTGCACCAGGCCCGTGTCGCGGTACTGCCGGTCGGTCCCGAAGTAGATCACCACCAGCGACATGCTATAGCGCAGGCGGCGCAGGCGCGCGTCGGTGTACTTGCGCCTGGCCGACGCAGGCAGCAACTGGCCGTAGGTGTGGGCCACATCGCCGTTGCTGACCACGGCGTCGGCGGGGATGTCCGTGCCGTCGCGCAGGCGCACCCCTGTGGCCCGGCCGCGCTCCAACGTGATCCGTCCCACCTCGGCGTCCAGCCGCAGGGTCCCGCCCAGCTCACCGAAGACGCGCACCAGGCCGTCGACGATGGCGCCGGTACCGCCCATGGCGAACCACACGCCCCACTCGCGCTCCAGGTAGTGGATCAGCGTGTAGATGCTGGTGGTCTGGAAGGGATTGCCGCCCACCAGCAACGGGTGGAAGGAGAGCACCTGGCGCAACCGGTCGTCGGTGACAAACTTGGAGACGAGGCCGTAGACGGTGCGGTGCGACTGCAGCCGCGCCATGTCGGGCACGATCTTTAGCATGTCCCACGGCGTCAGGAACGGCTGGTCCGCCAGCTCGGTGAAACCCTTGGCAAAGATGCGCTTTGAACTATCCACAAACCGCAGGTAGCCCGCCTCATCCGCCGGGTTGAGGCGGCGGATCTGCTCGACCATGCGCGCCGTGTCGCCGGAGTAGTCGAAGCTGTCTCCGTCGGGGAAGAAGATGCGGTAGAAGGGATCGACCGGGACCAGGCGCACATAGTCGGCCACATCGCGCCCGGCCAGCTCGAACAGCTCGTCGACCATCCAGGGGGCGGTGATGACGGTGGGACCGCCGTCGAAGGTAAAACCGTCCTGCCGATAGACGTAGGCGCGGCCGCCTGGCTGATCGCGCTTGTCCACGACTGTGACGTCGTGCCCCGCGGCCTGCAGACGCACCGCCGCAGCCAATCCGCCGAACCCGCTGCCAATGACGACGATGCGCATGATCCCTCGTTCCGGATAGTCGTTAGTGGTTAGTAGTTAGTGCTACAATATTAAGACCGGCCTTTGCCATGCGACTTGGGCCAGCAGGTCTACGTCACGTTGTAGTATTAGTAATTAGGACAGGCTCTGCCTGAGGTATGGCCCACAACGGTCAGCGTCTCTTTAGTATGCCCATGCGCCGTGGTTTTCCGGAAACCGCGCGCCGCCGCATCGCGCGACGGCTGGTGACGGATGGCTTCATGCTCTTGGCATGCCAAAGGGTTAGCGACGCGCGGGTTCGATGCGTAGGGTGGAGCGGTCTCCCAGGAGGCTGTGCCACGTGATGAGGTCCGCATCGTTTTCGGTGACGAGGAGGAGGGCCAGATCGACGGCCCGACGAATGGCTTCCGACTCACTCGACACGTCATAGAGCGCGCGCAACTCCTCCAGTGAGCGCGGGTTAACCAGCAGGTTGCGGCGCGCGAGGCCCGACGGCGCAGGGCGCTTGCGAGGTCTGCCCAGATGCTTCCTTCCATCGTCCATCCATCGTCCCATTTCGCTTGGTTGATGTAATCCTTAAGATCATGATACACCAGCTCAATCCACCGATCGTCGATTAGGGATGGTAGGGGAACCGGTGCATTGTGCATGCGCTCTGGGCTGACAGGGTGTCGTAAACACCGAACAGCCGTGCCCGCGCGCACCAAATGCGCGCGGGCACGGCTGTTCGTGCGTTACGTCGCTTGTCGGGCTAGGCGGCGGGGCGTAGCGTCTTGGCTGGAGTTTCGGCCGCGGTGGGGAGTTGCAGCACCCACTCGCGCCCGCGCTCCTGCAACCCGGGCACGCCGCTGGCGCGCCAGTCGTACTCCGCCATGATCAGCGCCCCATTGCGGACCAGCCGGCGCATCTCGCGCTCACTTGCCGTTCGCTTGATCTCGTGTGCCATCTTTCGTGTCCTCTTACCGTATGAAATATATGACGCCTGGGGCTGACAGGCTTTATGATCGTTGTTTGTGTGGGACGCAAGGGACGTGCTTATAACGCCCAAACATCGCTCGTCGTATCCGTGACTGCGCCCTTCATTAGCACAATACGTGCCACGGCCTCACCTGGATCACCGCCTGTCGTTCTATGCAAGGCGTTACGCTGGCCCAACCGTCCTGCTGGAGACTAGGACAGCGCGGTGGCGGCAAACGGGGTCGTGGTCGGCGTCGCCGATCCGGGGGTAGGCTCCCTGGTCAGCGCGGCGAGGTTGTACGCGCCGATCTGCTGGTTCGGAACATCAAGCGTACCATGGCCATCAGGAGTAGGATGGAACTCGCCGATGCCCCGCAGCCGCGTGATGCCATGGGCGGTCTTATGGATCAACCACAACTCGTACACGTGCGCGTTATCCAGCGGACGCAGGCCGCTAAGCGTCAGCGTCAGGCGTCGGGCGCTGCTTTGATAGACGAGTGAGCCCTGCACGGAGCCGTCCGCCACGTGATAGGTCTGCTGCGATCCCTGCGGCCCGTTCAGGACAAGCCAGACACCGACCGAGCTGGCTGCCGCGAGCGCCAGCGCGACCAGCGCGGCGAGCGCCACCAGCTGGCGTGACCAGCGCGGCCGTATGATGGCCCCATCGCGCGGCACGACGCCACGCGGTACGACGCCACGCGGCCCCGCAGCCTGTACCCGTCCTTGCGCTGACCTATCCGCCCCCTCAGCAGTCGGGAATGGTTGTGATACGGCGCCGGACGCGTCATAGTACGTCCCGTTCCTCGACGATCCCTGGCCCGCCGTTCCAAGGGCGAGCGGGCGGACGGCTGTCCCGGCAGCGGGTGCGCGAACGGGCTCAGCCTCGATGGCAGACATGACGCGGGCCTTGAGGGCGGGCGGCGGCGTGCGCTCCCCGGCCAGTTCCGGCAGCACCGACACGACGGCGCCTAGCTCATCCTCCAGACGCCGGCAGCGCGCGCACGAGGTCAGGTGCTCCTCGACCATCGCCGACTCGGCCGGGGTCGTCGCGCCCAGCACATACGCCGCCACGAGGTCGTGGGCATGCCGCTGCTCGTCTATGTCTATCATCATTGCGCTTCCGCTTCGTGCGCGCGCAATTGGCCGCGCAGCTTCTGCAGCCCGATGCGTAGCCGGCCTTTGACCGTGCCCAGGGGAATGCCGAGCAGGCGGGCAATCTCGTCATGGGTGTAGCCGCCGAAGTAGGCCATGGTCAGTGAGCGCTGCTGATCGAGCGGTAGTTGCTTGAGCGCTTCACGCACCAACTCTCCCTCGACGTTGAGTTGCGCCTGCTCCCCCGTGTCGATGGTATCGGGCAGCACCGTGATGTCCTCGATGTCCTGTTTGCGGTCGTCGTGACGGTGGCGCACATAGTCGACCGCGCGATGGTGCACGATAGCCAGGAGCCACGAGCGCACGCTCCCGCGCGCGTGGCCATACGTGGCGGCCTGTCTCCAGACCGTCAAAAAGGCGTCCTGTACCGTGTCCTCCGCCATGCCGGGCTCTCCGAGGACGCGATAGGCCAGACCATAGGCTGCACGGGAATGACGGTCGTAGAGCAATTCGAACGCGGCCTTGCTGCCGGCCACGACCTGATCTAGCAACTCGCCGTCCGTGGGATTGTTTACATCATCCATCGTTGCCTGGACTATACCAAATTGCCCTGCCTGGCGCGCGCAACGCGCCGCCGCCACCAACTGGCGCATCGCACGAGCACGGTGGACCAACTGTCCCTCAAGGATTGCCGGCTCCACGACGAACCTCTCCTGGCCCTGTCGCATCCGAGCGGACCGCTGGAGGATACCTACCGTAGCATACGTGGTTGCACAGGCGCCTGACCAATGCTCGGAGCGGATATCCCTCGTTAGCATCGCGCGGCGCGGGTGTAGTGGAGTAGTGCGACGCGTGGATGCCTGCCCACGATGCCAGGCCAAACAGTCGCAGGCCATAGGTGAGACGCCGGGTCCCGATAAGGCTAGAGGCAGGGTAACAGAGTTCATGTTATGACAATCAGGACACGGTATGATCAGCGTGGAGCACTAACACGTCGCTCAGCTGGGACAGAGCCTGTGCCACCCCGTCCTGCTTCATCCTACGTGCGGCGCGCGCTCCTGGATCACACACGGCGTAGACTGCCACTTGTACATAATGCACCAGACTGGGACCATGCCTTTGCGACGACACAGGGGCGCGGTCGGAGGTCACTCCAGGGAGGTAGGAGCAGCGGGATAGTGAGGAAGGAAAAAGAAAGGGTGGCGGAGGGCAGATTTGAACTGCCGGCCAAGGGCTTATGAGTCCCCTGCTCTGCCACTGAGCTACTCCGCCATGGCGCAAAATCAGTATACCAAGCTTGCCCCGCGAGTCACAAGGGCAGGGGACCGCCCGACACAGATCAGTACGTGGAAGAAGAGGAAGGAGAAACACGGTGACGAAATCCACACCCACCTTGAAGGGATACATAATACGGCCGGGCCGCCGGATGAAAGAGGCGGTCGACGCCATTGGTCCGCTTGGGTACTTATTCGGCTCGGCGTCGACCGCCCGAATGTTGCATGTCTTTACTGCCACTCCGGAGTCCCATTTTACGCTGGGAGAGTTGCAACGCCGTTCCGGGGTCGCAAAAGGCACGGCTCAGGTTGACGTGCGCAAGCTGGTGGATGCGCGGCTGATGCGCCGTGAGGGCCAGGGTCCAAAAACGTGGCGCCGCTATGCTCTCGATGAGGATTTGGGGCAAGAGATGCTGCGCGTAGTCCGCGTGTCCAGGCGTCAGATGCCGCATCAGCAGGAACAGGCGGACATACCCTGGCTGGCAGGTTTGGCCGGTGGATTCTTTCCCCAAGCACCTGCAGCGTTACGCCGCTAGTGGAGCGACGGGATACGTGCCTTTTGCTCTCCCTAATTGGATCGGGGATACACGTCCCTACGCGGTGGACCTGAACCGCATCTCGACGGTGAGTTGGCGCGCGCTCGAGCAGCGCAACGCGCTGTCGGTGGACGACGCCGGTTGGCGACAGAGGTTGCAGACGGGACTGTGCCGTTACTTCGCCTCGCGTACAATCCGTCTCAGCGCGGACCTCCGGGAGATTTTCCAGCAAGCGGTTGTGCGGGCGGAAGCCGTGGGCGTCCCAAGCGGGAATCCACCACGGGTACGGGTGCGTCTACACTTCGAGAATATGACGAGCATTAATCTAGAGGCGATTCAGGACATGGAAAGTGGACGTGATCCAGAGGGGGATGGCGGCCCTGGCCTGCATACGCGGCGCTAATCCCCGTCTTCATGGGTGGATTTCCCGTAGTTCCGCCGGTGTTATCATTGTATGTGATAGAAAACCGTGATGGGAGGGGAAGCAGCAATGGTGGAAAACCTGGGCAGCGGTCATCCGGCCGGCGTGCGGGTGATCCGGCCGGCGGATCGCTCGTCGTCCACGGCGCAGAACATGGGTATCCGCCGTGAGGCTGCCCTCGCGCCCGATACGACCGGCGCCACGAACCTGTGGATGGGCCTGGCGACCACGCCTCCCGGCACGGTCTCGGCCTGGCATCACCATGGCGACTGCGAGACGGGCATCTACGTCGTGCAGGGCCGCGCCCGCTTCTCCTGGGGTCCCGCCGACGCCGAGGGCGCCGTGGTCGGCCCGGGAGACTTCCTGTCCGTGCCGCCGTACGTCGTCCACCGTGAGGAGGCGCTCGGCCCGGAGGAGGTCGTCATGGTCATCGCTCGTGGCTGCAGCGGCGTCCTCTCCGTCGACCTGCCCGGCCCCACGCCCACGGGGTTCGCACACGACCATGCCCGGTAGGACCCGTCGATCGTTGCCAACCATCGTATCCACTGGGACCGCCGGCTTCCGGCCGGCAGCGTCCGCGGGCAAGGGGTGTGCCGCGAATAGGAGCGCCAAGGGCGTCGCGCTGGCCGGCAGGGATGCCCGCGGTCCCGGCGGGCACGTCTACACCCGACCGCAGTCGGCGTGGTTTGCCCTGCAACACATGCGGACTGGCCCCCGACCAGCTGCGCTTTGCGGACTGGCCCCCGACCGGCTGCGCTTTGCGGACTGGCCCCCGACCGGCTGCGCTTTACGGACTGGCCCCCGACCGGCTGCGCTTTACGGACTGGCCCCCGACCAGCTGCGCTTTATGGACTGGCCCCCGACCGGCTGCGGCCGGTCCCGGTCCAGCTGGCTGCGGCCGGTCCCGGTCCAGCCGGCTGCGGCCGGTCCCGGTCCAGCCGGGCAGTCGCAGGCCGCGGGGGCGAGGCTGCCATGAAGATCCTCCACACCGCCGATATCCACCTGGGGACCGAGCTCTACGGGCACTACGACCCGCTCACCGGCGCCTCGTCGCGGCTCAAAGACTTCACCGACGCGTTCGACCGCGCCGTCGACTACGCCATCCGTGAGCGCGTCGACCTGTTCCTGTTCGCCGGCGACGCCTATAAGACGCGCGACCCCAACCCGACGCAGCAGCGCGCCTTTGCGCAGCGGTTGCGCCGCCTGCTCGAGGCGTCGGTCCCGGTGTTCTTGCTGACCGGGAACCACGATATGCCCAACGCCTTTGGCCGCGCCACCTCGCTGGACATCTTCGGCGCCCTGCCGCTGCCCAACCTGCACGTGGCCTCGCGCCCTGACGTCCACCTGGTACGGACGCCGTCCGGACCGCTGCAGATCGTGGCCGTGCCCTGGATCAGCCGCTCTACCTTGCTGACCAAGGACGACCTCAAGAACAAGACGGTCGACGAGATCAACCGCGAGCTGCTGGAGCGCCTGGAGTCGTTCATGGAGATGGCCGTGGCCGGGCTGGACCGGGACATCCCGGCCGTGCTGACCCTCCACGGCTCCATCGTCGGCGCGACCTACGGCGCCGAGCGCAACACGATGCTGGGCCAGGATTTGCTGATCCCCAAGAACCTGGTGGCCAACCCGGCCTTCGCCTACGTCGCGCTGGGCCACATCCACAAGCACCAGCAACTGTCCAGCGACCCGCCCGTGGTCTACTCCGGCGGCGTCGAGCGCATTGACTTCGGCGAAGAGCGCGATGCCAAGGGTTTCGTCGTGGTCGACATCGAGGGCTGGCCCCACGGGACCACGCGTTGGCGCTTCGTAGAGACGGGGGCGCGCCCGTTCCGCTCGCTGCACGTCGAGGCCTACGGCGACGATCCCACGGGCGAGGTGCTGGCGGCGCTGGAGGGGCGCGACCTGCAAGGCGCCGTGGTGCGGCTCGACGTGCACCTGCTCGACAGCAACCAGTCCGCCTTCCAGGAGGGGCGCGTACGTACGGCCCTACGCGCGGCCTACCACGTCAGCACGATGCGCTCGGTGGATCGCGCCGGCCGCCAGCGTGGCAGCGGCTTCTCGACCGCCCTCTCGCCCCTGCAGAACCTCGCCACCTACATGGAACGCCAGGCGATCCCGGCGGAGCGCGGCGCCGTGCTAATGGACTACGCCCGCCGGTTAACCGGCGAGGGCGCCGACCGCGCCGACCGCGCCGGCGGCCGCTCCATGGTCCGTGCAAGGACGCGCGGGGACGATGACCCGAGTGCGCCCGAGGGGACGCCATGACCATCACACTGCTGCGTTCGATCCGGCCCGCCCTCGCCGTCAACGCTGGCAAGATGGCCGGACGCGCCTCGCGGCTGACCGGACGCGGCGGCGCCACCAGCCTGCCGGGGCTGGTGGCGCAGCGGATCGCCCCCGACATCACGGCGGCGCTGGCCGCCGACCTGCCGCGCGGCTCGCTGGTCGTCGCCGGCACCAATGGCAAGACGACGACCGCCGCGATGCTCGCGTCCGTGCTGAGCCTCCACGGCCTGCAGCCTGTCCACAACCGTGCCGGCGCCAATCTGCTGCGGGGCGTTGCCAGCGCGTTGCTGGTTCGAGCGGCGCCTAACGGCCGCCTGCGCGTAGCGGCTAACGCCATCGGGCTCTTCGAGTCCGACGAGGCCGCGCTGCCGGGCATCGCGCGCGCGGTCCAGCCCACCTGCGTCGTGGTCACTAACCTGTTCCGGGACCAGCTGGATCGCTACGGCGAGCTCGACGGCATCGCGGTGCGCTGGCGCGAGGCCTTCGCCGACCTGCCCGCGGACGCCACGCTGGTCCTCAACGCCGACGATCCTCTCGTCGTCACACTCGGAGACGGAACTGGCCGCCGCGTCGTCTACTATGGCCTCGACCTGCCGTCCGGCCGTTTCGAGCGGCCGCCCGAGAGCGCCGACTCCATCTCATGCCGTCGCTGCGGCGCTCTGCTGGACTACGAGGCGGTCTACTACGGACACCTGGGCCGCTACCGCTGCCCGCGCTGTGGGTGGGCGCGTCCCACCCCCGCCGTCTCCGGGCGGGCCGTCGACGCGCACGGCCTGGAGGGCTCACGCCTGTCCGTTGCCATCGGGACGGAGACGGTCGATGTCGAGTTGCGCGTGCCCGGCCTCTACAATGCCTACAACGCGCTGGCCGCGCTGGCCGCCGCCCACGTGCTGGGTATTCCCGCGACGGACGCGGCGACGGCTTTGGGCAGCGTGGGCGCGGCCTTCGGACGGGCCGAGCGCCTGGAGGTGGGGGGACGCGCCGTGTGGTTGCTCTTGATCAAGAACCCGACGGGGGCCGATGAGGTATTGCGCCTGCTGACCGAGGCGCCGGAGCCGATAGACCTGCTGGCCGTGCTTAACGACAACGACGCCGACGGCCGCGACGTCTCGTGGATCTGGGACACGGCGGTGGAAGACCTGGCCGATCACCTGCATCACGTGACCTTCGCCGGCACGCGCGCCGAGGATATGGCGTTGCGCTTCAAGTACGCCGGCTACGACGACCCCCAGGCGCCCATCGTCCGCGATCCCCTGGCCGCTTTGGACGCGGCCCTCACCCCCCATCCCCCTCTCCCGCGACAGGGAGAGGGGGGGATGGGGGGTGAGGGCCGCCCCCTCTATGTCGTGGCGACCTATACGGCCATGTTGGCCGTGCGGCGCGGCCTTGCGGCGCGCGGCGTGGTGCCGCACTATCTGGAGCGAGGGTAAGGACAATGCGCATGCCTGAACAGCCTACCAACAGGACGAACGACGACCCGATCCTACGCCTACGTTTGGTCTATCTGTACCCCTTGCGCATGAACATCTATGGGGATCGCGGCAATGTGCGGACGCTAACCCAGCGCGCGGCGTGGCGCGGATTGTGGCTTGACGTGGCGCCCGCCGAGATCGGCGACGAGCCGGACTTCGCCGCGGCCGACCTCATCTTGATTGGCGGCGCCGAGGACCATGCTCAGCGCGCGGTGGCCGACGACCTGCGCTCCGTCAAGGGACCCGCGCTGCGTCGCGCCGTCGATAACGGCGTGCCCATGCTGGCCATTTGCGGCGGCTACCAGTTGCTAGGCACGTCCTACCGTCCTTTCGAGGGCGATGAGCTGACCGGGCTGGGCATCCTGCCGCTACATACGGTCCATCCGGGCCTGGCGGCGCGGCGCTGCACCGGCAACGTCATCGTCGACTGGGGCGGGGAGCGTCTGGTTGGCTTCGAGAACCATGGCGGCCGTACGTACCTGGACGGAGGGACTCCGTTGGGCCGCGTCGTGTCCGGCTTCGGCAACAACGGCGAGGATGGCTACGAGGGCTGTGTGGCCGGCTCGGTCTACGGCGCCTACCTGCACGGCCCGCTGTTGCCCAAGAACCCCGCGCTGGCCGATCACCTGCTCGGCCTAGCGGCACGCCGCCGGGGCCTGCCGCATCTGGCCCCGCTCGACGACACGCTGGAACATCGCGCGCACGATGCGGCCCTCGCCCAGGTTGCTGGACGTGGGTAGCCGAACCGAAGCCCACGAGTGCGAGCAGTACGACAGCGCATCAGAGCTTGCAACAGATTACCCGCGTTCCCAGATCAATCCAGACCTTGTGCCCGCCTACGATCTTTCGTAGGCGCACAGAAGCTCTGGGGTTGGGGGGCAAGGACACGGGGAGCGCGGGCGGCCCGCCCGCATCGATCGCATCCACGACGGTGGCTACCACGCTCACGAGGCTGCCGTGGGGTCAAGCGGGCGAACCGCCCGCGCTCCCAGCCGTCCCAGACCTTGTGCCCGCCTACGATCTTTCACAGGCTTTGGGGAGGCATAGGGCTCAAAGATGTTACGCTGTGTCGTTATCGGGGTCGGCATCATCTACCTGGTGGCCGCGACGGTGTTGCTGTTGGCCATCCACGCCGGGATCTGGGTAGCCGTCTACCTGGCGCTCAACGGCGCGGTCATCGCCGGCGCGGCGCTGTTCGAGCGCGGCCGGTACCGGCCGCGCATCGATGCGGGCAAGGGTGTGTGGCAGCCCACCGGCGAGCGTTTTATCGATCCCACCAGTGGCCAGTTAACCAATGTCCACTACAACCCTGCCACGGGACAACGCAACTACGTCCCCGCCGACGACCCACCGCCCGCGCTTCCGCCCACGGCATCTCGGTAGCTTGCCATACGGCAGCCCCCCGATCAGCTGACGCTCGAGAGCCATTTAGTTTTCGGTCATGCACGTTGTTCCCAGGGTAGGGGCGTATTGCATACGCCCGGTGGCAGCGACCGGGCGTATTGCATACGCCCCTACGCCAATCTGGTCGCCCTCCTGCGAGAGCTAAATGGCCTTGGTTGACGCTCCATTGTCCTGCCCTTCTCGACGGTCCTTCTGTTATACTGTGCCAAGACCCCCCAGTTGCTTCGGTGGCTGGGCGCAGGAGCCGTTGACTGAGGAGTCACCGGCTCTCTGCATTTATACACGAGGCTTTGGAGTATCTATTCTGATCCAATTAGGTGGCGTGTTGCTCTCCTTCCTCTTATCCTATGGCTGATAAGAATAAGAAACAAAGGGGCGGAATCATGCCACCGCAACTCCCCAGGACCGCGGCCCTCGCGGCGCTTCCGGGTGGGCCGCTCGACGATCGTGCCGTGTACAGCGACCTGGTGCTCGCACAGGCCGATGTGTCGGGGCAGATTGCGCGCGGCGTGACCTTTGAAGAGGCGCATCTCAAGCACGTCCGGCTGGGCGGTTCGCGCCTCGTCGCGGCGAGCCTGCGCGACGTGCGCCTGGAGACCTGCGACCTGGCCGAGGCGGACTGGGAGAAGGCGCACCTCACGCGCATCGAGTTCGTCGAGAGCCGCCTGGTCGGCTTCAAGGCCACCGAGGCCCGTATCCAGGACGCGACCTTCACGGGCTGCAACGCCCGGTTGGCCCTGTTCTGGTCGGCGACCTTCAAGGCGGTGCGCTTCGAGCGTTGCGTGCTTGCCGAGGCCTCATTTCACGGCGCGGACCTCTCTGGCGTCGTCTTCGCCCACTGCGACCTGCGCGGCGCCGACATGCGGGGCGCCAGGCTCGCCGGGGCCGATTTCCGGGGCTCACAGGTGGAGGGCCTGCAGGTGGGCAGCGGCGACCTGCGCGGCGCCATCATCGACCCGACGCAAGCCGCGACCTTTGCCTCCCTGCTCGGACTCGTCGTCAGGTGGGACGAGTGACGCGTAGGGGCGTATTGCATACGCCGGTGTGACGAGCGACGAGCAAGGGCGTGCGCGGGCGTCCACCGCCGGCGTCGGTGGCAGCCCGACTCGTTACTTTTGTTGCCGCCGTGGCTATCATAGAAAGGGGCATGCATCGTCGGATAGCGCGGGGAGGTAGTGGTAAGAGTGGGGCGAGAGACCGAGCCAGGAGCGATGACATCGTCCCGGACGGCCCTGAGTCGGTGGATCACGGCCAACACACTGATACCCTCCTGGATGATGGGTCGGTGGCCGCAGCCCGCCGCCAGCTATCTGGCGTCCGCGCTGATCCAGGTTATCGCCGTCATCGCGGCCGCGGCGCTCCTCCAGGCGTTCCCGACGTTCCGTTTCCCCGAGGCCCTGCCGATCCTGGCCGTGGTGCTGGTCGCTCTGACCTGCGGCGCGGGCCCCGGCATCCTCGCCACGTTCATCGGCGTTGCCCTGCTCGATGTCGTCATCCTGTCCCCATCCTTTGCCCTGTCGCTCGCCCGGGCGGAGGACGTGGTCAGTGTCCCTGTTGCTCGCGCTGATGCGCGTGGGGTCGCGGGTCGTCGGCGTCCTCTCGCTCGATCACGACGGGGTCGCGCACGTCTACACACCGGATGACGTCACGCTGGCCCGTGCCGTGGCGCGGCTTGGCGCCCTGGTGATCGAGCGCGAGCGGCTGCTGGGCAAGCGGGAGGAGGCCCGCACGAGTGCGGCGGCACTGCGCGAGGCCAACCGGCGCATGGGTGAGTTCCTTTCCATCGCCGGGCATGAGTTACGCACGCCGCTGACAAGCATCGGCGGCAACACTCAGTTGCTGCAGCGGCGGTTGCGGCGCCTTGCCGCGGATGGCCCGCTGGCCCCGCACGTCGCGCCGCTGCAGGATGTGCTCGACCGCATCGCGCAGCAGAACGGCAGGATGAACCGGCTCGTCGGCAGGGCTCGTGAAAAGTCGACGACGAGTGTTTCCACTGGGACCGCCGCAGTCCCTGCGGCAAGCCGTCGCGGGACGCCCGTCCAGCTCCGACAAACCGCGCGCCCGCGAACACGGCCGCAGGGACT
>JAABUX010005756.1_pt1 | contig 15108 bp, 13 predicted proteins | sample 5561851 | NCBI WGS metagenome assembly JAABUX01 (sample SAMN10711883, study PRJNA513361) | rock metagenome | isolation source: Antarctica rocks | place: Antarctica: Victoria Land, Richard Nunatak red sandstone | collected 2016-01-03 | reverse complement strand
GGCTTGGTCCAGACGCCGAGCGTGGGGAAGCCCTCGAAGCCGACTGCGATCCCCGGCCCCTTTCCTGCGCTGTAAACGACCCTTCGGCTCGTCAGCCGGTCGAAGATCAGCGCATCGTCCTCGAACAACGCGTCGCGGAGCAACAGCGTGTCGCCCACCACCGGCGTTGGATGCTCTTCGGCAGTAAGCAGGCCCTCGCGGTCGATCCGCCTCACGGGCGCGGGTTCGTCGTGCGCGAAGCGGATGCGGTGCCCGGCGCGCGGTTCGCCGAACGGCAGCGGCCACGCGAACGCGGGGTGAAGCCCAAGCTCGCGGGCATGGGATCGGCCCCGGTGTTGGCGATCGTCGCGGTCACCGTCAGCATCGCGCCGCTAAGTGCGAAAGCGATATCGAACCTGAAGTCGAATGGGTAGATTGCGCGCGTTTCCGCCGTATCGCTTAAAACTAAGGTCGCCGCGTCTCCCGTCTGCTCCGCGATGTCGAAGGTCGCGTGGCGCGCGAAGCCGTGCTTGGGCATCGCGTAACGCTGGTCGCCAAGCCGGTAGCCGCCGCCCTGAAGCTGCCCGATGACCGGGAACAGGATCGGCGCGCGGCCGCTCCACACCGCCGGATCGCCGTTCCACTGCAACTCGCGGCCGTCCGCCGTGGTCAGCCGCTGGAGCTCGGCACCCAGCGTGGACACCTGCGCACGCAGCCGGTCCGAGGCGATCGTAACGGTGCGCGGCAATGTCGGGCCGATGTCTTTCATCTCACGCCTCCGAAGCCCCTCATGGTCGGGACTCCACGCCTGCTTGGTACCTCTCTCATCAACATTCCGCCAAGCGCCAGGCTTCATCGAACTTGATCGCGCGTGCGGCGGTTTGGTACGGCGCTCGCCGGGGCGGAACAGCGGCGTCGCCAATGCCCCGCTCCCCGACGACGTAACCCCAGGCCAAAGACCGGCGAACCCGCTTCCTGAAAGGCACCCCTTCGCATGACCGCGCTCGCCAACATCCTCGATCTGACGCTCAAGCCCGATTCGGGGCGCACCGTGCTGCGCCCCTTCATGCTCGGCGATCCCGACGGCTACGCCGTCCAGAACCATCCACGCATCCAGCGTATCGCCGACCGAGTGATGACATTGGACGACGCGGCGCTGCGCGCCAAGCTGACCGCGATGGTCGATACGCTGAGCGAACGCCATCGCGGCGTCGACAGCTTCCTGCAAAGCCGCTTCGACGAACTCGAAGGGCTTGGCGACATCACGCGCGAGAAGATCGGCGATGAGTGCGCGATGCTGATCGCGGCGTACCTGAGCGAGGAGTTCTCCTTCGAGTCCGCCGCGCTGTTCAACCCGAGTATCGTCGCGCACCCCGACCCCTCGAAGGTCGAGGGCGACACGCGCTTCATCCTTACGTTGCGCGGCATCGGCGAGGGGCATGTATCAAGCCTCACCTTCCGCACCGGCCTATGGGCGGCGGACGGATCGGTCAGTGTCGATGAGTCGAGCAAGGTCGCGGTGCCGCCCACGATCGGCGACGTCACTGAAGCGGACGGGGTACGCACCGTCCAGCTCGATTGCGGCGGCAGCCGCGAGGTGTCCGAGAGCGTCATTTTCCCGTTACGGCCGAGCCAGGGCAAGGGCATCGAAGACGTGCGGCTGTGCGCCTTCACCGAGGACGACGGCACGATCGATTACCGGGGCACGTTCACCTCGTTCAATGGCTCCGAGGTCCGCCAGACTTTGCTGCGCACGCCCGACTTCAAGGCGTTCACGATGCACTCGGTCGCAGGCCCGCTTTCGCCGTCCAAAGGCGCGGCGCTGTTCCCGCGCAGGATTGGGGGCAAATACTGGGCGCTCGGGCGGCAGGACAACGAGAACCTGTGGCTGTTCTCGACCGACGATGATCGTCGCTGGGAGGGTGGACAACGGCTGCTGACGCCGCGCTTCGATTGGGAGGCGGTGCAGATCGGCAATTGTGGCTCGCCGATCGAACTGCCCGAAGGGTGGCTGGTTCTGACGCACGGCGTCGGCATGATTCGCAACTACTGCATCGGCGCGTGCCTGCTCGACAAGAACGATCCCTCCAAGGTGCTCGCGCGCCTGCCCGATCCATTGCTCGAGCCGACCGCGTGCCAGCGCGACGGCTACGTTCCCAATGTCGTCTACAGCTGCGGCGCGCTGCTACGCGGGCGCGATCTGCTGTTGCCCTACGGCGTGGCGGATACCTACACCGCGTTCGCCACGGTCGAGATCGATCCACTGCTTGCCGCGATGCAGTGAGCCGTTCATTGCGCGCGCGGTCCAACGCGGAGCGCATCCAAATGCCGCGCCGTCCGTTTGCCGATTTCCTGGGGAGAGCTTCATGACCGATCAGCCCATGGCCGCGAGCCAGGTGCACGAGGACGGCAGCCCCGCGCGCCTGGCGATCGACACGATCCGCACCCTGGCGATGGATGCGGTGCAGAAGGCGAACTCGGGCCATCCGGGCACGCCGATGGGCTTGGCCCCGGTCGCGTGGGAGCTGTGGGCGAATCACCTGCGCTATGATCCCGCCAAGCCTGATTGGCCCAACCGCGACCGGTTCGTGTTGTCGGTCGGGCACGCGTCGATGCTGCTGTACGCGGTGTTGCACCTGGGCGGCGTGATCGAGATCGGCGCGGACGGGAAGCCGTCGGGCAAGCCCGCGATAAGCCTCGACGACATCAAGCAGTTCCGGCAACTCGGATCGAAGACGCCGGGCCATCCCGAGTATCGGATGACCACCGGCGTGGAGACCACCACCGGGCCGCTCGGTCAGGGCTGCGGGAATTCGGTAGGGATGGCGATCGCGGCGAAGGCGCTGGCGGCGCGGTTTAACCGGCGGGGGTTCGAGCTGTTCGACTTCGACACCTACGTGTTCTGCGGCGACGGCGACATGATGGAGGGCATTTCGTCCGAGGCGGCTTCGCTCGCGGGACATCTGGCGTTGCCGAACCTGTGCTGGGTTTACGACAGTAACCACATCTCGATCGAGGGCTCGACCGAACTGGCCTTCACCGAGGACGTCGGCAAGCGTTTCGACGCCTATGGCTGGAACGTGATCCATGTCGACGACGCGAACGACACGGCGGCGGTCGGCCGCGCGCTGGACGCGTTCAAGGCGACCAAGGATCGACCGACCTTCATCGTCGTCCATTCGGTGATCGGCTATGGCAGCCCCCGCGCGGGGAGCGAAAAGGCGCATGGCGAACCGCTGGGCGAAGACAACATCCGCATCACCAAGAAGGCCTATGGCTGGCCCGAGGACGCGCAGTTCCTCGTACCCGACGGCGTGGCGCAAGCATTCGGCGGCGCGATCTCGGCGCGGGGCAAGCCGCTGCGCGAAGCGTGGGAGGCAATGTTCGCGCGCTACCGCGAGGCATTCCCCGCCGAAGCCGCCGAACTCGATCTGGCGCGCGAGGGCAAATTGCCCGCCGGCTGGGATAGCGAGATCCCGACCTTCCCCGCCGACGCCAAGCGCCTCGCCAGCCGCGATTCGGGCGGCAAGGTCGAGAACGCCATCGCCCCGCATGTGCCGCTGCTGATGGGCGGCGCGGCGGACCTGTCGCCATCGACGAAGACCAATCTCACCTTCCAGGGCGCGGGCTCGTTCGAGCCGGGCGACTACACGGGGCGTAACTTCCATTTCGGCGTGCGCGAACATGCGATGGGGTCGATCGCCAACGGCATGACGCTGACCTACCTGCGCGCCTACACGGGCACATTCCTCGTGTTCGCGGACTACATGCGCGCGCCGATCCGACTGGCGGCGATCATGGAGGTGCCCACCATCTTCGTCTTCACCCACGACAGCATCGGCGTCGGCGAGGATGGCCCCACGCACCAGCCGATCGAACATCTCGCCACGCTACGCGCCATCCCCGGGCTGGATACGATCCGGCCCGGCGACGCGAACGAGGCGGCGGTGGCGTGGAAGGTCGCGCTGACGCATACGCATGAGCCGACCGCGCTGATCTTCTCGCGCCAGGCGATCCAGACCTTGGACCGGAGCAAATACGCATCCGCCGACGGCGTTGCCAAGGGCGGCTACGTGCTGGGCGACTGCGAGGGCCAGCCCGAAATCATTCTGATCGGCACGGGCAGCGAGCTGCCGATGGTCGTCGCCGCGCACGAGAAGATGACCGCCGAGGGTGTCCGCTCGCGCGTCGTCTCGCTGCCGAGCTTTTATCTATTCGAAAAGCAGGACGCGGCGTACCGCGAAAGCGTGTTCCCCAACGCGGTACGCGCGCGGCTCGCGGTCGAGCAGGCGGGCGAGTTCGGGTGGGACCGTTACGTCGGCCATGATGGCGGCACGATCACCATGTCCACCTTCGGCGCGTCCGCCCCGCTGGCGAAGTTGCAGGAAAAATACGGCTTCACGGTCGCAAATATCTGCGACGTGGCGCGCAAGCTGATCAAGGATAATGCATGACCAACCGGCTTAGAGACCTGAGCGCCGCGGGACAGGCGGCGTGGCTCGACTTCGTCGAGCGCGGCTTCATTCATGATGGCGGCCTGCGCAAGCTGATCGCCGACGACGGCGTCAGCGGCGTCACCTCGAACCCGTCGATCTTCGAGAAGGCGATGGGCCACGGCGACAAATACGATTCGGGCTTCTCCGCCTTCCTGACCCGCGCCGACGCGAGCGTCATCGACGTTTACGAGAACGGCGCGATCGCCGACATCAAGGCGGCGGCCGCCGATCTGCGCCCGGTGTACGACCGGCTTGAAGGTAAGGACGGTTACGTCAGCCTCGAAGTCTCGCCCTACCTCGCCCTGAACACCGACCCCACGATCGCCGAGGCGCGGCGGCTGTGGAAGGCGGTCGGCGAACCCAATTTGATGGTCAAGGTACCCGGTACGCAGGCGGGCACCCCGGCGATCCGCGCGCTGATCGAGGACGGGATCAACATCAACGTGACGCTGCTGTTCGCGGTGGACGCCTACAAGGCGGTCGCGGAAGCCTGGCTGGCGGGGCTGGAGGCGCGCGTCGCCACGGGGCAGCCGGTGGACAAGATCGCCAGCGTCGCGAGCTTTTTCGTTAGCCGCATCGACACCGATATCGACAAGGCGATCGACGCGCGCGTGAAGGCGGGGGACGCCGAGAGCGCCGCGTTGAAGGCGCTGCGCGGCAAGGTGGCGATCGCAAGCGCCAAGATGGCTTATGCCTGGTATCAGGGGATGATCGCCAGCCCACGCTGGCAGGCGCTCGCCGCCAAGGGCGCGATGCCGCAGCGGCTGCTGTGGGCTTCGACCGGGGTGAAGGACCCCGCCTATCCAGACACGCTGTACTGCGACGGGCTGATCGGCCCCGAGACCGTCAACACGATGCCGCCCGCGACGATGGACGCGTTCCGCGATCATGGCACCGTCGCGCCGACGCTGACGCACGGCGTGGACGAGGCTCGGCGGGTTCTGGCCGAGGCGGAGCGGCTCGGGCTGAAGCTCGGCGATGTGACGGGCGGGCTGGTCACGGCGGGCGTCAAGCAGTTCGCCGACGCGGCGGACGCGCTGCTCGGTGCGGTGGCGGGCAAGCGCACCGCGTTCCTCGGCGACCGGCTGAATGGTTTGGAGGCGGTGCTACCGCCCGCGCTCAAGGACGCGGTCGAGAAGCGGCTGGAGACCGCGCGAGCCGATGGCTGGTCGCGGCGGCTGTACGCGGGCGACGCGTCGCTGTGGACCGGCGGCGACGAGGTCAAGTGGCTCGGCTGGGTTCCCGCCGCCAAGGGCGAGCAGGTCGATGCGGGCGAGTTGGGCAAGCTGCGCGCGGCGGCCCAGCGGTACTCGAACGCGGTGCTGCTCGGCATGGGCGGATCGAGCCTCGGTCCCGAGGTGCTCGCCGCGATCCTGGGCGATCAGGCGGACGGGCCGAAGCTGCATGTGCTCGATTCGACCGATCCGGGCCAGATCGCCGCCGTCGCGGGCGCGATCGATCCCAGGACCACGATCTTCATCGTCTCATCCAAATCGGGTTCGACGATGGAGCCCGAACTGCTGCGCGCCTACTTCTGGGAGCTGAGCGGCAAGGATGGATCGCGCTTCGTGGCGGTCACCGATCCGGGATCGAACCTGGAGAAGGCGGCCAAGGCTGACGGCTTTCTTGCGATCGTGCCCGGGGACAAGGCGATCGGCGGCCGCTACTCGGTGATGTCCGCGTTCGGCATGGTCCCCGCCGCGGTCATGGGGCTGGACGTGGCTGCGTTTTACGCCGCGACCGCGCCGATGGTGTTCGCATGCGGTCCCGATGCGCCGCCCGCAGCCAACCCCGGCGTGCATCTGGGCGCGATTATCGGCGAGGCGGCGGTGCATGGGCGCGACAAGCTGACCATCCTGCCGTCCAAAGGCCTTGCGCCATTCGGGGCGTGGCTCGAGCAGTTGCTCGCCGAATCGACCGGCAAGCAGGGGAAGGGTATCGTTCCCGTCGATCTCGAGCCGCTCGGTGCGGCCGGAGCCTATGGCGACGACCGGCTGTTCGCGCACTTTCACCTGGAGGGCGACGAGGATGCCGCGCTCGATGAGCGGCTGAAGGCGCTCGCCGACGCCGGGCAGCCAGTCGTGCACATCCATGTCGCGCGCAAGGAGCAGATCGGCCAGGAGTTCTTCCGCTGGGAGGTCGCCACCGCGATCGCGGGCGCGGTGATCGGCATCGATCCGTTCGACCAGCCCGATGTCGAGGACGCCAAGATCGCCACGCGCAAGCTGGTCGATGCGTACGAGGGGTCGGGCAAGCTCGACCCGGAGACGCCGGTGGCGGAGACGGCAGACTTCGCGCTGTTCACCCCCAAGGACGCCAGCAAGCCCGACGGCGACGCGGCGGCGATCCTGAAGGCGCACTTCGCGGGGTTGAAGCCGCCGCACTACGTGGGCTTCTTAGCCTACATCGAGCGCAATGCGGCGGACGCGGCCGCCATCGCTAGAATGCGCGTAGTCGTGCGCGATGCCACGCACTGCGCCACGGTCGCCGGGTTCGGCCCGCGCTTCCTCCACTCGACGGGGCAGGCCTACAAGGGCGGCCCCAAGACGGGCGCGTTCCTGACGATCACGCGCGAGCCGCATCCCGATCTGTCGATCCCGGGCAAGCGCGCCAGCTTCGGCACCGTCCAGATCGCGCAGGCGCGCGGCGATACCGACGTGCTCGCCGCGCGCGGGCAGCGCGCGTTGCGCGTGCATCTCAAGGCGGGCGGCGGCGGCGTGGACGCGCTCGTCCAGGCCGTTCTCGCCGCCATCAAGTAAGGGAAACATTATGCGTTTGGCGATGATCGGCCTCGGCCGAATGGGGGCGGGCATCTCGCGCCGCTTAATACGCGCGGGTCACGAGATCGTGGGTTTCGACCATAATTCGGACGTCGTGAACGCGCTCGCGGGCGAGGGCGCCACCGCCGCGCATAGCCTCGACGAAGCCGCGCAAGCGATGCAATCCCCGCGCATCTTCTGGGTCATGCTTCCCGCGGGCCTTCCGACCGAGCAGACGATCGATACGCTGATCAAGCTCTCGCAACCGGGTGATATCATCATCGATGGCGGCAACACCTTCTACAAGGACGACATCCGCCGCGCGAAAGCGTGCCACATGCAGGGCGCGAAGTATGTCGACGTCGGCACCTCGGGCGGCGTCTGGGGCTTGGAGCGCGGCTTCTGCATGATGATCGGCGGCGACAAGGAAACGGTTGATCTGCTCGATCCGATCTTCGCCGCGCTCGCCCCCGGACTGGGTACGATCCCGCGCACCAAGGGGCGCCATTCCGAGGACAACCGCGCCGAGTGCGGTTACATCCATGTCGGCCCGGCGGGATCCGGCCACTTCGTCAAGATGGTCCATAACGGCATCGAGTACGGCCTGATGCAGGCCTATGCCGAAGGGTTCGACGTCCTCAAGAGCAAGAAGTCCAGCAAGCTTGTCGAAGAGGAGCGCTTCGACATCAACCTGACCGACGTCGCCGAGGTCTGGCGACGCGGCAGCGTGATCTCGTCGTGGCTGCTCGATCTATCGGCGGAGGCGCTCGCCGAAGATCAGATGCTCGAACATTACAGCGGCAAGGTTGCCGATTCGGGCGAGGGTCATTGGACCATACAAGCCGCGATGGAGGAAGCGGTGCCCGTCTACGTCCTCTCCGCCGCGCTGTTCGCCCGCTACCGCAGCCGGGTGGACGGGACATTCGGCGACAAGCTGCTTTCCGCGATGCGCTTCGGTTTCGGCGGGCATGTCGAGATGCCACAGTGAGCGACGCGACGATCGCCGCGCAATCGGCGGCGGCGAACGAGGCGCGATGCGCCCCCGCCGCGACGCTGGTCATCTTCGGCGCGTATGGCGATCTCACCCGGCGGTTGCTGATCCCGGCGATCGTCAATCTGTCGGACGCGGGCCTGCTGTCGCCCGACCTTCACATCCTCGGTGTCGCGCACAACGATGTCGATGACGAAGGACTGCGTGAGGAATTGAAGGAGTTCGTGGCGCCGGGTGCCGACTATTCCAAGGTGCGCGGCCGCATCACCTACCTGCGCGGCGACTTCGACGATCCGGCGCTGTTCACGCAGATCGCCGGGCTATGCCTGGACAACGCGATTTTCTACCTCGCCACTCCCGCGAGCTACTTCAAACCGTTCGCGGACAAGCTCGCCGACGCGGGGCTGATGGACGAGGGGCGCGGGTTCCGGCGCATCGTCATCGAGAAGCCGTTCGGGACCGATCTGGCCTCGGCACAGGCATTGAACGCGAAGTTGCTCGAACGCGCCCAAGAGGACCAGATTTACCGGATCGATCACTTTCTCGGCAAGGAGACCGTCCAGAACCTCATCGTCGCGCGCTTCGGCAATCGCATGTTCGAGGCGTTGTGGTGCGCGGACTTCGTCGACCACATCCAGATCACCGCCGCTGAGACGGTGGACGTCGGCAGCAGGGGCAAGTTCTACGACGCGACGGGCGCGCTCAAAGACATGGTGTCCAACCACCTGATGCAGATGCTCTCGCTGATCGCGATGGAGCCGCCCAAAAGCCTTGACGCCGAAGATATCCACGACGCCAAGGCGACGCTTGCCGCAGCAATCCAGCCGATCGCGCCTAAAAACGCGGTGCGTGGGCGATACGCGGCGGGCACGGTCGCGGGCAAGCCGGTGGTGGCCTACACCGCCGCGCCCGATGTCGAGGCGGACAGCAGCACCGAAACCTATGTCGCGGCTAAGGTCGAGGTGGATACGCCGCGCTGGAAGGGCGTGCCCTTCTATCTGCGCACCGGCAAGGCGCTGAGCGCGCGCGACACCGAGATCGTCGTCAAGTTCAAGCCCGCGAAGGGGCCGTTCGCGGGCGCGGATCCGGCGAAACTGCCCGCGAACCAGTTCGTATTGCAAATCCAGCCGCACGAGGGGCTGCGGCTCGACATTGTTGCCAAGACGCCGGGGCTGGTGCTCGAAACGACTCCGATCGCGCTCGACTTCCGTTATGAGGACGCGTTCAAGATCGGCCACCAGACGGGGTACGAAATCCTGCTCTACGACGTGCTGATCGGCGACCGGACGCTATTCGCACGCGCCGACCAGATCGAAGCGGACTGGCGCGTGGTGCAGCCGCTGATCGAAGCGTGGCGCGGCGGCGAGCCCGAGGAGTACGCGGCGGGAAGCGATGGCCCCAAGGGTGCGCAAGACCTGCTCGCGCGCGACGGGCGGGCGTGGCACGAACTCGGATGAGCGCGGCGATCCGGCTTTTGCTGTGCGATGTGGACGGTACGCTGGTCCGCTCCGACAAGTCGCTCGGCCCGCCCGTGGTGGACGCGATCGCCCGCCTCCTAGCGGCGGGCGTACCGGTCAGCATCATCAGCGCACGCCCCATGAGTGGAATGCTGTGGATCGCCGAGCGGCTGAAGCTCACCAAGCCGATGGCCGCGTTCAACGGCGCGACGATCTTCGGAGCGGATGGCCGGGCGACCAAATCCGATCACGTTGGCGAAACCGAAGCCGCGCGGGCGCTCGCGTTGCTGGTGGAGCGAAAGGTCGAGACATGGGTGTTCGCCGACGCGCAGTGGTACGCGACCACCGGTGACGGCGAACATGCCGAGCGCGAGCGCGGCAGCGCGGGCATTGAACCCACCCTGCAAGCCGACCTCAGCGGGTGCATTGCCCGCGTCGACAAGATCGTCGGCATCAGCGACGATCACGCGATGCTCGCCGCGCTCGAACCCGACATGGCTGCCGCGATGGCGGGCAAAGCCACGGTCGCGCGCTCGCAGCTCTACTATCTCGATGTGACGCCGCTGACGGGCAACAAGGGCGACGGCGTCACCGCGATCGCGCAGGCGTGCGGCGTTCCGCTGAGCGAGGTCGCGGTGATCGGCGACCAGCGCAACGATCTCGCCATGTTCGCGCGCGCCGGCCTGTCGATCGCGATGGCGCAGGGACCCGCCGACGTGCGCGCCGCCGCGCAGTTCGTCACCACGAGCAACGACGAGGACGGCGTGGCGCACGCGATCGACACGATCATCCTGCCGCGCCTCCGGTCATGACCCGCCCCGTGCTGATCGCGCCGTCGGTGCTCGCCGCCGACATCGGGCGACTGGCGGACGAAGTTCGCGCGGTCGATGGCGCAGGGGCGGACTGGCTGCATGTGGACATCATGGACGGTCGCTTTGTCCCCGAAATCTCGTTCGGCCCCTCGGTGGTGCGCGCGGTCCGCAAGGCGACCACGAAGCCGGTCAATGTTCACCTGATGATTGTCGAGCCCGAGCGTAGCCTCGCGCGCTACGCCGACGCGGGGGCGGATCACATCATCGTCCACGCCGAACCCGCCTCCACCATCCACCTGCACCGCACGCTCGGCGCGGTACGCGAACTCGGCAAAAAAACGGGCGTTGCCATCAATCCCGCGACACCGCTGACGTGGATCGCAGAGGTGCTTCACATGGTCGACATCGTCCTCGTGATGACGGTCAACCCCGGCTACGGCGGCCAGAAGTTCCTGCCCGAGGTGCTCCCCAAGATCGCCGCCCTGCGCGCGATGTGCGATGCGCGTGGGTTGTCGCCGCATATCGAGGTTGATGGTGGGCTCGATCCGGACACCGTCGGCCGCGCGCTGGAAGCGGGGGCGGACGTGATCGTCGCGGGCGCGGCGGTGTTCGGCAAACCCGATTACGCGGCGGCGATCTCGGCCATCCGCGCGCACGCAGGGGGAGCTACATGAAGAAACTGATCGCGTTCGATCTCGACGGCACGCTCGCCGAGAGCAAGCAGCCGATCCAGGAGCCGATGGCGGGCCTGCTCGCCGCGCTGACCAAGGTGGCCGACGTAGCTGTGATCTCGGGCGGCGACTGGCCGCAGTTCCAGACGCAGGTCGTCGCGCGCATCCCCGAGGGCGCTGACCTGACGCGGCTGTTCATCATGCCCACCACGGGCACCAAGCTCTACCGCTTCGACGGCTCGACGTGGAAGGCGATCTACGCCGAGGTGTTTTCGGACGCGGAGAAGGCGGCGATCCTGACCGCGCTCGACAAGGCGGTCGCCGACGCGGGGCTGAAGGGCGAAAAGACCTGGGGCGAGCAGATCGAGGATCGCGGCTCGCAGATCACCTTCTCGGGGCTGGGTCAGCAGGCCCCGCTCGACGCCAAGAAGGCGTGGGATCCCGATTTCGCCAAGCGCAAGGCATTGCAGAAGACGGTGCAGGCCGCGCTCCCCGACCTGTCGATCAACGTCGGCGGCTCGACCTCGATCGACATCACGAGAAAGGGCATCGACAAGGCCTATGGGATGCGCAAGCTCGCCAAGAACTCGGGTGTGCCGACCACCGACATGCTGTTCTTCGGCGACGCGATCTACCCCGGCGGCAACGACGATCCGGTGCGCGCGGCGGGCATCGACAGCGTCTGCGTCCGCGACGTGCACGAAACCGCGACGGCGGTGAGCGCGGTGATCGCCTGCCTCAAATAGTCCTGCAAGCCACGGGTTCGCGCGAGCCGATCCCCCTCCGTCGGCTTCGCCGCCACTTCTGGGGGAGGTGCCCGAAGGGCGGAGGGGGTGCTCCGGCTATTTCGCAGCCTTGCGTTCCATGACCCTGACCGTGTCACCCTCCGCAATCATCGCCGTGTCGATCTCGTCCAGAAACAGCCCATGGCCGATCACGCCCGGAATCGCGTGCAGTGCTCGCGCCAATGTCTCCGGCTCGGCGATCGATCCCAAGTGCAGATCGTAGATGCGGTTGCCCTGATCGGTCGCGTAAACCGCCCCACCTGCCCCGGTCCGCAGCTCGACCCTTCCGCCAAATTCCGTCAGTCTCCGCTCGACGAACGCCGCCGCGAACGGCAGCACCTCGACCGGCAACTTGGCCCGGCCCAGCACCGCCACCGGCTTGCTCGAATCGACGATGGCGATCATCCGGTCGCTCGCGGTCGCGATGATCTTCTCGCGCACCAGCGCGCCGCCGCCGCCCTTGATCGCGCGCAGCTGCGGATCGATCTCGTCCGCTCCATCGATCGTCAGGTCCACCCGCGCCACCCCCGCGAACGGCACGAGCACGATCCCCAGCGACGCCGCCAGCGCCTCGGTCGCTCCCGAAGTCGCGGTCGCCGTTACGCGCAGCCCGTCCCGCACGCGCACCGCCAGCGCGCGCACCGCGCAGGCGGCGGTACGGCCCGTGCCAAGCCCGACCAACATCCCGCCCCGCACCTCCTCCACCGCGCGCTCGGCCGCAAGCCGCTGTTCGCGCGCGAGATCGGGAGTGGCGTCCATCGCCGCAGTCTACCCGCGCCGCCCGTCACCCGCCAGAGTCGATGCGCGGCGGGAAGCCCACAAAAGCGGTGGCATCGTCTTCTTCATAACGCGCCGAATCCAATGGACGAGCGGGACATGGGCGTCGTGGAACTGATCGAAGCCGATTTCTGGGGGGTCAAATAGCGTGGATCTGAATTCCAGATGCCGCATAGGAGCCGCCGCTCGGTCAAAAGCCACGCGGCCCCGCGCTGGTCAGCTGCACCACGCGCTGGGGCGCGATTATCGTGTTGCACGCCTTGTTGTATTAAAACCTTGGCGCGGCACGGAAAGGGGTTTCCGAAACCGCCAAAGATGCGATACGACTTGCGTGGGAGCCAAGCGGCTTCACGCGGGTGTGGTGGAATTGGTAGACGCGCCGGACTCAAAATCCGGTTCCGCAAGGAGTGTCGGTTCGATTCCGACCACCCGCACCATTGGCTGATTTGCCGATAGAAGCTCGATTTGTTCTATCACACGTGAATCGGCTGCCCGAAGATCATCATGCCGCCAACCTATCCTCCTTGTAAGCGTGCCACCGAAGTGGTCGAGCGTGGCTGAGAGCGGCGCCATGCGGAGGCGTTCGCCGCGCAGGGGCTGGCGGTGACGCGCGAACTCGGTTGCCCGAGGATGCGGGCCATGTGAATCCCCACGGCGGCGCGATCGCGCTCGGCCATCCGCTCGTCATGTCGGGCGCGCGGCTGGCGTTAACGCTGACGCTGACGCTGACGCTGACGCTGACGCTGACGCTGACGCTGACGCTGACGAGGAACTGACACGGACGGACGACGCCAAGGGCTGGCGACGATGTGCATCGGCGTGGGCAGAGGATCGCGATGACGATCGAGCGTGTGCAGGGAGCATTGGATTAGTTGACCGTAAGGTCGGCTAATGCTACCCGCTCGCTAACGAATCGGGAGAACTTGCGATGTACACGACCGAACTCACGAAGAGTGCGACTGTTCATACGCTTGAAGATCCTGCGCGGCTCGCCGCGTTCGAGGCGCGCGTTGCAGCGGACGAGTTTATCGAGCCGCGCGACTGGATGCCCGAGGCGTATCGGCGGACGCTGGTGCGGCAGATCAGCCAGCACGCGCATTCGGAGATCGTTGGGATGCTGCCCGAGGGCAACTGGATCACACGCGCGCCGTCGCTCAGGCGCAAGGCGATCCTGCTCGCCAAGGTGCAGGACGAGTGCGGGCACGGGCTGTATCTGTATTGTGCGGCGGAGACGCTGGGCGTCAGCCGCGATGACCTCACCGAGGCGATGCTGAGCGGCAAGGCCAAATACTCGACGATCTTCAACTATCCGACTCTCACCTGGGCGGACATGGGCGCGATCGGCTGGCTGGTCGATGGTGCGGCGATCATGAATCAGGTGCCGCTGCAGCGCACGAGCTACGGCCCGTATGCGCGCGCGATGGTCAAGATCTGCAAGGAAGAGAGCTTCCACCAGCGCCAGGGTTACGAGATCATGATGGCGCTGATGGCGGGCTCGGCGGCGCAGCGGCGTATGGCGCAAGACGCGCTGAACCGCTGGTGGTGGCCCGCGATCATGATGTTCGGTCCGCCCGACGAAAACAGCCCTAACACCGCGCAGTCGATGCGCTGGCGCATCAAGCGCGACACCAATGACGCGCTGCGGCAGAAGTTCATCGACGTGACCGTCGCGCAAGCCGCCGCGATCGGACTGACGATCCCCGATCCCGATCTCGTGTGGAACGAGGTCAAGGGCGGCTACGATTACGGCGCGATCGACTGGGAGGAGTTCTACGCCGTGGTGCGCGGCGAGGGGCCGGTCGCCAAGGAGCGCTTGGCTGCCAAGAACAAGGCGTGGGACGAGGGCGCTTGGGTGCGCGATGCCGCCACCGCGCACGCGGCCAAGCAGGCGCGGACCGCCCAAGCGGCGTGAAGGACTGGCCGCTCTGGGAGGTGTTCCTGCGCGCGCGCGGTGGGCTGAGCCACCGCCATGTCGGCAGCGTTCACGCCCCTGACTCCGAACTCGCGGTTCGCCACGCGCGCGACACCTACACGCGGCGCTCCGAGGGCGTTTCGCTGTGGGTGGTGCCGTCGGCCTCGATCGTGGCGAGCGATCCGGGCCAAGCGGGGCCGATGTTCGAGCCCGCCGACGACAAGGTCTACCGCCACCCGACCTTCTACACCGTCCCCGATCACATCACGCACATCTGATGCCGTCGCTCCCCACCATCGCGCCCGAGGCGGAAGCGCGCGCCGAGCGTGCGCCTCACACTGGCGTGTTCGACCCGCATATCGAGCCGCACCGCGAGACCGCCGCCACCTACGCGCTCCACCTCGGTGATGACGCGCTAATCCTCGGCCAGCGCCTGTCCGAATGGTGCGGCCACGCCCCCGCGCTCGAG
>JAABUX010005755.1_pt1 | contig 15109 bp, 11 predicted proteins | sample 5561851 | NCBI WGS metagenome assembly JAABUX01 (sample SAMN10711883, study PRJNA513361) | rock metagenome | isolation source: Antarctica rocks | place: Antarctica: Victoria Land, Richard Nunatak red sandstone | collected 2016-01-03 | reverse complement strand
ACGCCCCGGCACGACATCATGCCGCGCGCCGACGAGCGGTCGATGTCCCACATCCTCAGGAGCGCCGACCAAAACAGCCCAAGGTCCTCGGAAGTCATGCCCGTGCGGGCGGCGAAGTGCGGGTTGACGAATCCATGCGCGCGATACAGCCCATAGGGCACGATCGATTTACGTCCCATCTCGGTTTGCTTGCCACTCTTCGCCTCGGTGTCACCCTCGGCGACCGCGACCTTGGCGTCTTCGGGCTTCGTGACGGCGACGCGGGTAATCGAGAGGTCCAGCGGGATGATGGGGTCATGTGAGCGCGCGAAGGTGATCTGGATCGGTCCGCGCACCTGACCGCAGTTGACACCGGTCGTCATCACCGCTCCGAACATGCGAATATCGAAGAAGTTCTCGCACATCCACGCGCGCGCGGTGTCCACGTCTTCCTTGTTCTGCTTGGCGCCCGTGGACTTCAACCCCTTGGCCGTGTAGGCGCTCTGGTGCTTGGTGTTCAGCGCGTCGCCACCGCTCTGGATGTAGATCTTATATCGCTCCTCATCGCCGCGCGACAGATTCACCCAGTCGCGGACCTTGCGCTTGATCGCCACGTCGGTGACGAGTCCCTGCATCGTTTCGGGGTCCACGCGCGGCAAATTGCCCGCGTCGGGGTCGCCGTTCGGGTTGCCGTCGGCGACATCGAACAGCAAGACGAAGTCGTGGCGGCGGGCGATGTCGAGGTGGGTATTAGGGGTCATCTGTCGGTCTCCTTCGTGATGCATCTTAATCGCACAGCGGGCCGGCGCGAGACAGCGGGACGCTTACTCGGCGTCGTTTCCGTCAATGTCGTCTTCGTCGAGCGCGTCCGTGCCAGGCTTCTCTACCGCGTTCGCCTGCTTGCGCCTGGCGGCATTCTCGCTGCGCTGCGCGCGGTCCCAGGCGCGCTGGTGGTAGTATCCGAGCGAGAACAAGCCTTGCTCTTCGAGCGTCAGGGTCCGTGGGAACGCGGTCAGACCCAACTGTACCTCCTCCAATCTTCGTTGCAGCGCGTTATGTGTTGGGCGCTTGTCACGATAAAGCTTGCTCAGGTGCGGCTGCGCGCCGCGCAGCAGGCGGCCGAACACGGAGGCCGGCGCCGACGACGCAGTGCCGAAAAAGCGATCGACGATGGTCCCTGTCCCGATCGCCGCCTCCTGCACCTCCTCCAGGACGGCGAGCAACCGCCCGCATCGGTACGCCGCGTTATCGTTGTCGCTCGACAAGTTCACTAAACTGTCCTCCTCTTCGCTCGACGGATGTCGTCGTCGCTGCGCCCATTTCTCGCTCTCTAAAACGAGTTTGATCAGCGCCGCGCGCGGTCGCGTGACGCCTTGCTCTGCCCGATTGCGGCGCACGGCCTGGTAGAGCAGGCCGCGCGGGAGCGGCGCGCCCGTCAACGCCGTGTGCAACAACGTACGCGGGGTGCTCACGGGCAGGTCTTTCACCTCGCGCACGGTGGCCGCGGCCAGGCCAAAGAGCTTGATCGGCCGGCCGGGCTGCCCATCGTTTGCGACGATGTCCTGGCCGGCGAACCATTCTTTGAGATGCTGTTGCACCTCGCCGACCGTTGTGTCGATCCAGTCGCGGACCACGACACGGCCACCGCTCGCTGAGAGCGCCGCCGCGTAGAAATTAGTGTCCTCGATATCCGTGCGGTCTTTGCCGCTGCGCGCCGAGTCCAGCAGTGCGCGCACCTCCTGGGGGTTGGGGTCGTTCAGCGCAGTAAAAAAATCGAAGCCGACATCGTCGCGCGTCCAGAAGATGAACGCGGCGTCGCCGACGGTGAGCCTGTTGGTCTCGCTGGCCAGCAAACTATTCGCGGCCCGCGTGAAGCGCTCCCCGCAGGACGCGCAGGTCGGCGCGACGAGCGACGCCTCAAGGCCGTACGAGAGATATGCCTCTTCGTTGGCAGAGATGATGGATGTGCCCGCCGTCTGGCCGCCTGGCACGCCCTTGATCTTGCCCTGCAGTCGCGTCAGCACTGGCTTGGTCTGCCCGCACACGATACACTGCATAACCGGCGCGGGCTTGTCGGGGTCGGCATCCGGATCGTTCACCTCCGCCCAGAGCGCCTGCACCCCTGGCAGGTCTGTCGGGAAGACGGCGGCGTCGATTCCGACGCGGAATGTCGTCGTGGCGCCCCGGTCGAAGTCGTCGTCGAGCTCGAGCTGGGCGACGGGGTCGGCGTGCAGGAAGGCGCGCACCGCTGCGACCGATCGCTCGCCCGTCCGCTCGGCGCAGCGATCCAACAACTCCATGTACGCGTCGTGGCACGCGTCGACACGCTTCTGCTTGTTGGGGTCCCGCGCGAGTCCAAGGGTATATTCGGCGTTGTCGGCCAGCAACAGGGGCTTGATGCCCACGGAGCGCGTGACCTGGGGCATAGGCCGGCGCACGCCGCGCTTTTCCGCCGCGACCTTTGGGTTTGCCGTGTCGGTCGGCCGTGGATTGAGCAAGCGCCCGTCGTCGTCCAGGTTGATGATGTAGCGCACCGGCGTCTTGCTGTACAGGCTGGGCAAATCAGGCACCGCGTCTTGCCGCGCGCCATACTCGTTAAGCCGTTGCAACAGCACGATCGCCTCCCCTCTCCAGGTTCGGCACGTGGATGATGCCGTCCACGACCCGCGCGTCGAAGAAACGCGGCACGCCGCGCCCCGAGCCATCGGGATTGTAGTCCAGGTCGTAGAGCATCGCGCCGATGTCGTCCGTCAGAGCGATCGGCTGCTCGGCCCCGTCGACCGGCGCGAACGCCGCGGAGAACTCGCGGCAGCCGAGGTAGGGCGTGGCGAAGCAGCGGCCGTTTTGCACCCTGCGCCGGAACTGGTCGCGATACTTGGCCACATCGGCGTCGACGCCGGGCTTAACCTCGGCTTGCGCCTTGATGACGTAGGCCACGTCGCGCAAGGCCAGCGTGTGGCGCTGCGCGCGGTTGGCGCTTGCGTCGTAACCGCCACCGGTCTTCTGCCAACTCGCGGCCGCACGCTCGCTGGCGCGCCCCGTCACTTCGTTGCGCAGGATCGAGAAATACTTGATCGGATTCAACACCCATACCTCTTCGACGCGCCAGGTGAACTCCGGTTTCCAAAAAATCGCTTCGAGGACGCCGCGCGCGGCGGATGGCGTGGGCACAGGGTAGGTCACCCGCTCCACTTTCATTTCGGGGCGTGTGAAGCATGCGAAATCGCCCCACACGCGGACCGCCAGCGCCGCTTGACTCTCGCCGTTAGCCATGCTGTCTCCCGTCTTTGATGGTCACACTACGAGCGTTGCCGGGTCCAGTTTCCCTCCGTTCAAGCCACGCACCGCGTCATACCCACCAACCCACTCGCCGACGCCCGGCAAAACCGGCACGATGACGCCCTCTCTCTTGTACGCCTCCGCCTCGCGCGTTCGTACCGCCACCATGTAGGGCTGCAGTTGGCGCAGCAGACGGCGGGCGTCGGGGTCCTGTCTGCGCAGTCGCTCCAGTTTGTCGCGTACCTCCTCCCGTTCCTCCTCCGTGCCGTAGGTCGTGATGACGACGCTTTCGGTTTCATCGTCGATCATCTTGAACCGCTCCGCGACCTCCGGATAGTCGAGTCCCTTGCGTAGGGTCTGAATGTCTTTTTTGTCCAGGTTAAGGGTGGCGAATAGCCGCTCGAAGTATGTGCGCGCGGCAGCGGGGTCGTCGGGGTCGAGCCCGCCCGCCCCCAGCAGCGCGCGCGTCTCTCCGGTGGCGACGGTGTAGTAGCCCTTGGGCATGTGGTCGCCGTCGGAGGCGAAGACGACCACGCGGCCTTTGCCCGGCAGCAGCCCCTCGCGATTGCAGCGCCCCGCCGCTTGAATGATAGAGTCGAGCGGGCCAAGCGCCCGCATCACGAGCGGGAAATCAACATCGACACCGGCCTCGACGACCTGCGTCGAAACGAGCAAGCAAGGCATGCCCCCTTTCAACCGGCGCTTGACCTCGTCGATAACATAGCCACGATGCGCGCCGCACAGCAAAGTGGAGAGGTGCAGCGCGTCGGGGTCGTCGAGCTCGTCGAGCATGGCGAGCGCATCGCGCTTGGTATTGAGGATGGCGAGGGCCGACCCGGCGGCTCGCATCTCGCGCGCGATATCCGTCCACGGGACCGGCGCGTCGACCTGCCACTCGTAGTCCACGCGGCATAGCGCCTCGAACAGGCGGGCGGAATCGGGCACGATGTCTGTCGCGGGCGTCGCGCTGAACGCGGGGATAGCGTCGAACGCCGGCTGCGTGGCCGTCGACAAGACGACTGTCGCGCCATAGTGGGCGCACAGCTGCTTCAGGGCGTCGAGGATAGGCAGCAAGAGGTGCGGGGGCAGCGCCTGCGCCTCGTCAAGGATGATGATGGAGCGCGCCAGGCGGTGGTTCTTGCGGCAGCGGCTTGTCGATTTGGCGAAGATGCTCTCGAACAACTGCACGGTCGTGGTGACGACGATGGGCGCGTCCCAGTTCTCGGCCGCCAAGCGCGCCCAGCGCCCTATCGGCCCCGAGTCGTCCACGGAGGCGCCGCTGTGGTGTTCCAGGATAACCCGGTTGTCTTTCGCGCCGTTCTCGCCCTCATCGAACACGCCGCGGTATGCCCTGGCCGTCTGATCGGTGATAGAAATGAACGGCACGGCGACGATGACGCGACGCATGTCGTGCTGGAGGGCATGGCGGAGTGCGAAGGCCATGGCGGAGAGAGTTTTCCCGCCGCCGGTCGGCACAGCCAGCCTGAACAGTCCCGACGGTTGGGTTGCCGCAGCTATGCAGGCATCGTAGACGTCGGTGCGCACTGCGCTGACGGCATCGTCGCGTCGCGGCATGGAGGCATGGTGGCTTTCGAACCGTTCCCACAGGTCCTGCATGGTCGCCGTGCTACCGCGGCTGCGCGCGTTTTGTCCCTTGAGATGCGCCTCTGTGTCGAGGTAGTCGGCGTCGACAAGCGCCGAAAAAGCCATGCGCAGAAATATTTCCGTGCTCCGCGGATCGCGCCGGATCGCATCGGGGACGGAGAGCCGGTGTGCGACCGATAGCTCTGGTAAGGCCTGTTTCGCCAAGCGGATAGCCTCGCCCGTCGCAGGATCGGCGCTACGCTCCTTCAGCCACTGTTTCACGTCTTTTTGACCGCGTAGGCCACCATGGTGTCCTTGAATGAGGAGCGCGGCGAGGGAGAGTTGCGCCGAGGCAAGTTGTGCGCCCGCGCCTTTGTGATCCGGGCCCCGCCCCCGCTTGATCGTGCCCGCCTCGCTGGCGAGTAGGTAGGCTTGCCAGGCTGGATCGTACTTACCGATATCGTGACAAAGGCCCAGGAAGCGTCCCAGCGGGCCAGCGTCAAAGTCGAATGTAAACTCTTCCGCCAGCGCCGCCACGGCCCGTATATGATCTTCCAGGCCTTGCCGCCGCCCTGAGTCGTTGCGCGAGTGTGCGTAGTACATGGGACCTCCTTTAGGTATGGGTCGACTCAGAAGTTGTAGCGCTACTAAAGGCGATACGGCCAGGGCTTGTCAAATACCGACCTCAGCGACGCGCCGTTGTGTCAGTCGTCGTGGAGCCTCACCATCTCTTGGGCCATCGCGCGCACTTGCTCTCGCAAAGAGTCGGGGGCGAGAACGCGCACGTGCGGGCCGTACCAGAGGATCCATCTCAAGAACTCTGGCGTGACGCCAGCGGTGAGGCGCGCGAGGACGTGGCCGCCGGCCTGCGGCTCGAACGCCATCGCCTCCCGGTCGCGCTCGATCTCCCAGCCGAGACCGCGCAGGAAGGCCAGGTCGCGGTCGATGGTCCGCTCGCTGACCTCGAAGTCGGTGGCGAGGCGCGGGCGCGTGTATTGATAGGGCGCGCTCGTCACCAGCGAGGCGATTTTGAGGGCGCGGACCAGGACCAAACGCCTGGCCTCCTCGCGCTTGCGCTTGTCCGCCGTGCCGTCGCCGTACGTCTCTCTGGCCACCGCGCGCTCCCCCGCCTACTCTCCACCCTTCGAGCACCAGTGTACAGGGGCTGCGCGACAGCGTTGTGTCGCGCTCGTCGGCGAGTTTTCCGCTCCTATATAGAAATCATGGGCATTGGCTCTTGGGACTTGTCGCAGGGCTCGTGACAAGTCGGCGACGCCCCCTTCTCTCCCCGCCCCTCTCTCCCCTTCTCTCGCCGCCTCTCTCTCCTTCTCTCCCCCCCTCCGCCCCTGGCTAACTAGTCCCCCGGACCCTAACCGCGGGTCCGCCGGCCTAGCGCGCCTCCGGGGGAACCTGGGGAGATGGCTCCCCCCAGACCCCCGCCATCCACGCCGCGCAGGCAAATGGACGCGGCTGCTCGACAATGCACAGACCCTGGGTTCCCCCCTGAGTTAGGTTCTCCCCTGAGTTAGGTTCCCCCCTGAGCGCGAGGCGGTACACTCCTAAAGTACACTGCAGCGGATCATCCACAGCCTACTCTTTACCGCTCACCGCTCGCTCGAGATGGCCTACTCTTTACCGCTCGCTCAAGGGGGACGCCGTGCCCAAGACGTTCGAGATTTGCCCTCTCACGCCGGATGACGGCGCGGCGGTCCGCGACCTGGCGGCGCGCCTGCGCCGCTGGTTCAGTCCCGCTGACCTGCGCGCGATCGACACGCTGCTGCGAGAACGCCCGTCGGGCTGGGTCGCGCATAGGCGCGACGACGCCTCCGAGTTGGTCGGCTTCCTGCTCGACGCGCCGATGCCGGACCCTCTCGTGCGCGAGGTCGCCTGGATGGGCGTCGACGAGGCCCTGCAGGGGCGCGGCGTGGGGACGGCGCTGCTGGACCGCGCGATAGAGGGGGCGGCGGCCGGTGGGCTGCGCGCGCTCGAAGTCTCGACCGTCGCGGCGAGCGCGGGCTACGCCCCCTACGAGGCCACGCGCGCGTTCTACCACGCCCGCGGCTTCGAGGACCTGCTGATCGACCGCGACTACTACTGGCCAGGCGGCGACCGCCTGGTGCTGCGCCGCCCTATCGAGGCCCACGCCCTCCGCCCGGAAGATCGATAGCGTCGAGGGCGCTCCCCCTTTCCCACGTAAGGCATGGTTCAAACGGACTTGACAGTGTTGCGCCTGCCAGAGGCTTAAACTGTCAAGCCTCATTGAGCGTCGAGTGAACCATGTCTAAGGGAGAGGTCAGGTGGGTGTGCTCTCATAGGGGTAGGTTTTTCACGAAGAAGAGAGACGCCGAGGGCACAGCCCTCTGTGATACCCCTCGTGTCGTGCGAGGGGGTAGGCAGCGTCGCCGCCCACCCCTCCAAACAAAAACCTACCCCTGTAAGGGTGGGGGCAGAGTCTGTGCATTGTCGAGCTAACCACGCCCGTCCGGCCGCACGCACCACGGATGGCGGGGGTCTGGGGGGAGCCATCTCCCCAGGTTCCCCCGGAGGCGCGCTAGGCCGGCGGACCCGCGGCTAGGGTCCGGGGGACTAGTCAGCCAGGGGCGGAGGGGGGGAGAGAAGGAGAGAGAGGCGGCGAGAGAAGGGGAGAGAGGGGCGGAGGAGGCGAGAGAGGGGCGAAGCGAGGAGGGGAGAAAGGGGCGAGGAGCCCCCTCGAGAAGAGCATGACCCTGACCTCCCCGTTTGGACCATTGTGGCGCCCCCTCCCGTGGGCTACACTACTCTCCATGATGCGCTATGTGTGCCAAAATGCCTGACAGGACATATACGAACGGGCTGCCCCCGTGGGCCGGGGGCGACGCCGCGCCGTCGTCGTCACGCCGCGCCCTCCGCGCCCTCCGCGCGCTCGCGCGGGACCGCGAAGGGCGAGGGTGGTTGCCGGCCCAGCGCGGAACAATGCTCATCCTCTCCTACGTCGTTGCGTTCGGCGCCTGGCTGGCGCTCCGGCCCGGATCGCCCGCCCTCTTCACGGCCGTGGATCTCCTGGCGCAGTGCGCGGGACCACTCCTGGCGCTGCCTCTATGCCTGGGCGGAGACGGCGAGCCGTGGTGGCGTCCGTGGCTCTCGTGGCGTCCGTGGCGCTCGTGGCGCGGCGCGACGACGACGGCGCGACACTGGGCGCCGCCCCTGGTGGCGCTGGCGATCCTCAGCCACGCGGTCGAGCAGATCATCTGGACGTTCGGCGTCCTGATCCTGCACCGGATGTTCCTTTGGGCGGACGCTTTCGATCTCTGCTCGTACATTTTCTTCCTGCTGGCGATACTGCTGCTCCCCGCGCGACCGCTGCTCGCCGTGATCCGCACACGGGTCGCCCTCGACAGCATGGTGACGATAGCGTCGCTGGTCACGTTCAGCTGGTACTTCCTGATCGGGCCGGCGCTCCTGCACGCCCACGCCACGACGTTCGCCAAAGTCGAGGCCGTCGCCTACCCGTTCACCGACCTTGTCCTCGCCGTCTGCTTGATCCGGCTCATCGCGCACTCCGGCCACGGCGTCGCCCCCTCTATCGTGCGCCTGATGTCGCTGATGCTGGGCATCGTCATCGCGACGCACAGCATCAGCGACTATCAGGTGCTGCACGCCAACGCCGGGGGCGCGGCAGGCACGCCCAGCGTGCTGCTCGATATGAACGTACCCTGCGCGATGCTGCTGGCGGGGCTGGCGGCGCGCCGCCTGGGCCGGATGGCCACGGCCGCGGCTGGTAGCGCCGGCAGGGGCGCGCCCTCCGCCGGCGAGGGCGCGCCCCTGCCGGCGCTGTGGCGCGCCCTCCTCCCCTACGCGCTCGTCCCGGCGGTCTGCGCCTTGCTGGTCTATACCTGGCGCCGCCACGGCCTCGCCCCCCTGACCCTCGGCGTCGAGATCGGGAGCGCAGTCCTCATCGGATTGGTGCTGTCCCGCCAGGTCGTCGCCCTGCTGGACAACAGGCGGCTGTACCACCAGGTCGCCGCCGCCTACGTCCAACTGCAGGCCATGGCCACGACGGACCCGCTCACCAACCTGCCAAACCACCGGGCCCTGGTCGGTATGCTCGACCACGAGCTCGAGCGCGTCGACCGCCAAGGCCGCCCCTGCGCCGTGCTCATCCTCGACATCGACCACTTCAAGGCGCTCAACGACGGCTACGGCCACCTCGCGGGCGACGCCGCCCTGCGCGAACTCGCCGCCGTCGCCCGCGTCGCCCTGCGCTCGGCCGACACGTTGGGCCGCTGGGGCGGCGAAGAGTTCGTGGCTATCCTCCCCGATGTCGACCGGCAGGGGGCGCTGATCGCGGCGGAGCACGTGCGCGCGCGGATAGCCGACCACGCCTTCGTGACGTGTGGGGGCGCGCGCCTGACGTGCTCGATCGGCGTCGCCGCCTATCCGCGCGATGCCCCCGAGCGGGACGGCCTGATCGCGGCGGCCGACCAGGCGCTCTACGCCGCCAAGAGGCTCGGCCGCGACAAGGTGTGCCGCGCTGGCGACGACGCCGTGGCCGCGCTGGCGGCCAGGAACGCCGTCGAGTCCCGCGAGGAGACCGCGCAAGCCGGGATGGCGGACGCGCTCACGGCCCTCGCCGAGGTCCACGACGCGGGCGTCGGGCGGCGCGCGGACGATGTCGCCGCGCTGGCGGCGCGCGTGGCGCTGACGCTCGGCCTCGACCCTGCGCAGGCGCGCATGATCGGGCTGGCCGGCCGGCTTCGCGACATCGGCGACATCGGCGTCCTGAACGCCATCCCGCGGGGACCCGAGCCCCTGGACCTCGAGGAGGTGACCGCGCTACAGGCCCATCCCGCCACCGGCGCCGGGATCGTGGAGAAGGCGCCGGCGCTCCGCCCGCTCGCCCCAATGATCCGCGCGCACCACGAGCGGTGGGATGGCGCGGGCTATCCCGATGCGCTGTCGGGGCAAGCCATCCCCCTGGGGGCGCGCATCATCGCCGCGGCCGACGCCTACGTGGCGATGACCTCGGGGAGACCGTACCGGCCCGCGCGCGATGGGACGTCGGCGCTGGACGAGCTGCGCCGCCACGCGGGGACGCAGCTCGACCCTGCCGTCGTGGCGGCGCTGGAGCGCACCCTCGCGACAGGCTCCTCGCCACGGCGCCGCGCGGGCGCCGCGTAATCCACGTCCCCGGTCCCCGGTCCCCGGTCCCCGGTCCCCGGTCCCCTTCCCCGACGCTCCCCGCGCGCCCGCGCATCGCGCGCAGCGAGCCTCCTGACTACTCCAGGAACGCCCGCATCAGCCGCGCGACGAAGCGGTCGGCGTCCACGGCGAGGGGGACGCCGATGGGGTGGCGCGGGCGCGGGTAGCCGGGTCCGCGCAGGGGGCGGCGGTCGGCCACGGTCATGCCGGCCGTCAGCGCGCCCTCCGTCTCCACCAACACGTCGAAGGCGGCGAACTCGGTGACGAGCGAGGGATCGAGCGCGATGCCCAGCGCGAGCGGGTCGTGCAGGGCGCAGCCCTCCACCCCGAGCAGGCGCGTGTAACGTTCCCAGTAGAAGGCCACGATGGCGGCCACGAAGCGCGCCACCGGTTGCGCGGGGGTGGCGGCGCGCAGCAGGTCGAGCTGGGGACGGCGCAGCAGGGTCGTCATGGTGACGTCCAGGCCCACCATGGTGAAGGACGGCCAGCCGGCCTCGAAGACGAGTCGCGCCGCCTCGGGGTCGTGCCAGATATTAGCCTCGGCCACGGGGGTACGATTGCCGATGCCGTCCGCGGCGCCGCCCATGATCACGACGCCTTTGAGCAGGCGCGGCAGGTCCGGCGCCAGGATCAGCGCCGCCGCCACGTTGGTCAGCGGCCCCGTCGCCACCAGGGTGATCTCGCCGCGCCGCTCGTGAGCCAGGCGCACGAGCTGGTCGACGGCGTGCTCGCCGCTGGGCTGTCCGCGCGGGGCGGCGAGCCCCGCGTCGCCCATGCCGTCGGACCCGTGCACGTGCGGCGCGGTGCGCAAGGGGCGGACAAGCGGCTTGTTGAGCCCCACCGCCACGGGGACCGCGCCGGCCCCACCCCCGGTCCTGGTCCCGGTCCCGGTCCCCTGTCCGGCTACGTTCACGCCCACGACGTCGAGCACTTTGAGCGTGTTGGTCGCCGCCTGCCCGGCCTCTATATTGCCCGCGACCGTCCCGATCGCCAGCACCTCGGCCTCCGGCGCGCGTAGGGCCAGGATTAGGGCCAGGGCATCGTCGATGCCCGTATCCACGTCCATAACGATCAGCGTCTTGTTCTTGTCCACGGTGCCCCCGGCGATTAGCAAGTAACAGGTAGCGATTAGCCTTGACTAATTCCCTACTACTATCACGGCGTGTACCACGACGCCGCCGACGACGACCGCGACCACGACCGCGAGCCAATCGCTACCTGCTATCTGCTATCTGCTATCTGCTATCTGCTAATAGCTTTGCAGGCAATCCATCAGCGCGTCGATGAAGCCCTGCCGGTCGATGGCGACGCCGACGTCGGCGTTGGGGGCGCGCCCCGTGACGCCCCACACGTCGCAGACGGTGCGGCCGCGCGTGAGCGGACTCGTCGTCTCGATCTGCACGTCCATGGGCTTCGTGGTGATCAGGCCGGGCCGGATGAGCGCGGCCACGCAGCAGGGGTCGTGCAGCGGCACACCGTCCCAGCCATATAGGTCCTGGTGAAAGCGGGCGTAGTAGTCGATCAGGCCGGCCACCATCGTGGCCACCGGCGTCCCCATGGCGCGGATCGCCGCGACGTCCGGGGGGCCGACGAGCGCCTGGTGCGTCACATCGAGCCCGACCATGGTGATGGGGATGCCCGACGAGAAGACGATGTGCGCGGCCTCGGGGTCGACGTAGATGTTGAACTCGGCCGAGGGTGTGATGTTGCCCTCGGCGACGGCGCCGCCCATCAGCACGATGCGCTCGACCTGTTCCTTCAATCGTGGCGCGAGCCGCAAGGCCATGGCGATGTTGGACAGGGGGCCGGTCGGTACCAGCGTGAGCGGGCGCGGCGCGGCAGCGGCCAACTCGATGATGAGGTCGACGGCGTGGCGCGGGTCGAGCTCCACCGTGGGCGGGGGCAACTCCGGGCCGTCGAGCCCCGTCGAGCCGTGCACGTGCGCGGCGGTGACGAGTGGGCGCTCCAGGGGACGGTCGAGGCCGGCCGCCACCGGCGTGTCCGCGACGCCGGCGACGGAGAGCACCGTGCGCGCGTTCACCTGTGTGTGCGCGAGCGGCGCGTTGCCGGCCACGCAGGTCACGGCCAGTAGGTCGATCGCGGGGCTGGCCGCGGCCATCAGGATGGCCACGGCGTCGTCGTGCCCCGGGTCGACATCCAGGATCACCGGTATCGGTGGCGCGTCCACGGACCCTCCCTCATCGTTTATCGTTGGTAGTTCATCAGCAGCGCGTTGATGGCGGCCTCCTCGGCGCTGCCGCCCTCGGCCAGTGGCACGAGGTTGGTGATGGTCATACCCATGATGTTACCCTTGAACCACCAGGCGCGCCCGTTGAACGAGCTAGTGAAGGGGCCGCACGTGCCGAAGGCGGTCAGCATCAGCGAGCGCAGCTGGTCGAGCGTGGGCAGCCAGATAAGCGCGTCCCGGTCGCCCCCGTAGGGCTCGCCGCCCTCGAGCGGAGCCACGCGCAGGGCCGCCCCGTCGACGCCGACGACGACGCCCAGGCCCTCGCCGGCGCCGGCGCCGCGCGCCACCCAATCCCCCACGTGAGGGTCCCAATCCTGGCCGCCGGGCATCGTTTTGAAGAAGCCGCACAGGTCCTGGTAGCGCGGGTCGCGCAGGGCCGGACCCGGCGGTGTGGTCGGATCGATCATCGCGTGGTCTCCCAGGGTGGTGATGCGTTCATATTATATCCTCCTGATATGGTAGCACGTCGATGGGGACGGCCCAGTCGACGGGACGGCCGGGGGCGCCACACTGCGGGCGGGCGCGCCGCCATCACAGGGCGTCGGGCCATACGGACCTATCCGACATAGAGAACGGGTGTATTATGCCGAGTCCCGCCAACCTGTCGCCCACGATAACAGCGCGCGTCGCCGCTGCGACGGAACAGGCTGCCCGGCTGCGCCGCGGGGTCATACTGGCGCTGGGGGCGACGCTGCTGTGGTCGACGACCGCTCTGTTCATCGACCCATTGGCCAGCCGCTACCACGCCACGCCCGTGCAGATCAGCTTCTGGCGCGCCCTCTTGGTCACGCCGGCGCTCGCGCTCGTCAAGGTGTCGATCGTCGGCCATCGGCTGTCAGCGAGGGCCGATTTCTGGCGGTTGGCGACTGCCGGCTGGCGACTATCGGGACGGGAGGCCGTCTACTACGTCGCCTATGGGCTCGGCGGGCTGGCCTTGTTCAACGTGGTGTGGAGCGCCTCGGTCGCCCTCAATAAAGCGGCCGTGGCCACGGCGATGCTCTATAGCGCGCCGGCCTTTGTCGCGCTGGGCGCGCGGCTGTTCTTCAGCGAGCGCGTCCGCCCGATCCAGGGCGCGGCTATCCTCGTCAACCTGTGCGGCTGCGTGCTCGTGGCGGGCGTCTACGACCCCATCGCCCTGCCGCGCAGCCCGGCGGGGCTCCTGCTGGGCCTGGCCAGCGGGGTGACCTTCGCCGCCTACACGCTCCTCGGCACGGGCGCCGCGCGCCTGGGCCGGCGCGACACGACGACGGTCCTGCTCTACACCTTCGGCGTCGCCGCGCTTGGCCTGCTGGCGTGGGGCCTGCTGACCGAAGGGCCCGCCTTACTGGCCCTGCGCCTCGACGGGTGGGGCTGGCTCCTGCTCGCCGGCCTCTCCTACGGCCCCACCCTTGCCGGATACTATCTCTTCACGGCCAGCCTGGCCTACCTCTCCTCGACGGCGGCCAGCCTGCTCACCACCCTGGAGCCGCCGGTCACCGCTGTGCTCGCCCTCCTGCTGCTGGGCCGCGCCCTGAGCCTCCCGCAGTGGCTCGGCGCGGCCCTGATCGTGGCGGGGGTGCTCCTGATGCAGGGCCACGCCCCGAAGCGAGGAACCGCGTAACATATCGTACGGCGCGGACAGCCCCTACCCGTGGGTCCGCCCGCACGGCGCCGCTCTACGATGGCCGCAGGGCGCTGCTGGACGAGGCCACGATGGGCAGGGTGCGCGAGCGCGCCTCGGTGTCGAGCACGTAGTGGCCGTAGGCGTTGATCACGGTCGTTTCGCCGATGCAGGAGAGGCGCGGCGCCCACGAGTAGGTCAGGTGGTTGTGGCCGTGCAGCCAGTAGGCCGGCCGATAGCGCAGGATGAAGTCGCGGAACGTCTCGAAGCCGCGATGGCACAGGTCGCCCGCGTCGAGGCACGTGTCCAGGTGCGCGGCGCGCTCGGGGTGCGCGCAGGCGCGCCCGATCCCCACCGGGGCGGGACAGCTCCCGAAGGAGGGGCAGTGCACCGGCGCGGCGTGCGAGATGACGAGGTCCACACCGCCGGCGCGCCACACCTTGTAGCCGAGCTTGCGCATCTTCCAGGACATCTGCCGCTCGCCGAACTGGTATTCCTCCGGCCCGGCGTTGTAGGCCATCGAGCCGGACACGCCGGCGATGCGCAGGCCGCCGATCGAGATGACGCGCCCGTCGAGGCTCTCGCACCCCTCTGGAGGCTGCGTGCGATAGGCTGTGTCGTGGTTGCCCGCGACGTAGTAGACAGGTACGTCGAGCACCGAAACGAGGAACTCTAGGTACTCGTGGTCGAGGTCGCCGCACGAGAGCACGACATCGATTTGACCCTTCCATCGCTCGGGCGAGAAGCTGTCGTAGAGCAGGCGTTCGGGCGTATCGGAAACGGCGAGGATGCGCACTTACAGGTCCTCGCGGCGCTCACGCCCGCCCGCGCGGACCTGTTCGCGCGCGTGCCCGGCAATGGTGATGTAGTCGCGCTGCAATCGATAGACCTCGATCGGCGGCAACGGGGCGCCGCCTGCCCTGGCTCGCGGGATCGAAAGCGGCGCGCCCGCGGTCGCGGTTCCCCGCGGGACTGCTTTTATTGCTCCAGTATACCTCTTTATTCTCTTATCGCCTCTCGGACCTTCGGGGGCCGGCAAGGCTCGTGACACACCCTTATCTCTCCTTGCCCCCTCCGCCCCCCTCTTAGGGGTAGGTTAGCCATAGTGCCCTACCAGGTACAGCCCCACGGAACCGTGATCATGCGGCGGACCTCTGGGATGGGGCCGGGAACGGGAACGAGAGGACGCGTCCGCGCGCGGACGGTCGCCCGCGGCGGGGTGCGGCCGGTGCCGTGAGCGG
>JAABUX010005751.1_pt1 | contig 15114 bp, 15 predicted proteins | sample 5561851 | NCBI WGS metagenome assembly JAABUX01 (sample SAMN10711883, study PRJNA513361) | rock metagenome | isolation source: Antarctica rocks | place: Antarctica: Victoria Land, Richard Nunatak red sandstone | collected 2016-01-03 | reverse complement strand
GTCCATGGGAAAGGCGATCATCTTCCCATCGGGCGCGATGCCCTGCTGCCATTTCCAGCCCAGATACTGGCTCTTGACCGCGCCCGCGCCCGCGTCGAGGAGGTTGACGAACTGACTTTCATCGGGGAAAAAGGTGGAGACATCGGAGTTGAGGCCGATGATGTCGGGGACGTCGGTCTGGCCGGCCAGCGCGGTGCGGAGTTTGGCGTTATAGTCGCCGCCGATTTTTTCGGCCTGTATAGTGATGGTGGGGAACTGTGTGGCGGCCTGCGCGAGCAGCGCATCGCTGATTGAGCGGTTCCAATACCATAGCGTCAAGGTGATGGGCTGGCTGGCGCGCGCGCCGCTCCCGGCGCGCGCCACGTGGTAGCCGCTCTGCCCGACGATTACCGTCAGGAGCGCCGCGGCCATCAGAGAGCGGGCCAGCATCCCGCGTTGTCCATGCATGGCAAATCCCCTTCCTTGTGAATTGCCCTACTATGACGATGCGTGGACGGAGGCCATGACCGGTCGCCTGCCGGACGAAACACGCCATCCGCCCCATCGAAAAGACCGTGCCAGAGCTAGCGAACTCTATCTCCTCCTCACGCTCGGCTCACGCCACGAGAGCGGTTCAGCTCATGCGACGAGAGCACTGATGACATCACTTTCACGCGCTTGACTGGCATTGTAACACCGCTGAAACGTGGCGTCAAGAATCGGCGCCTATCCTGACGTTTTGATATAAGGGTTATGGTCAAGTTGTTGCCGTAGCAGGTTCGGCCATGCCGTTGTGCAGGACGCGATAGGACGGGCGATCGCGCCCTCTCAAGCGCGATCGCTTGTCCTGTGCTGTTGTCCAAACCGCAATCCGTTCGCTGCTTCAACTCGTTTGGTCCTTATATCAAAACGTCAGATCACCCAAAAGTACTAGCAGGGTCGTACGCTTATCGTTATCACAGGAACCGAGTATCAGCTGAGGGAGGTGAGGCATGGCCTCAACCTTTGATATTGTTGGCGAAGTCGCACATCCCCGCCGCTTATGCGCCTCGCAACCTGGTGAAGACACTAAGCGCGCCCAGGACGCGGGATGCGACGGGCCCTTTGTCGGCGCGCACCACCCCGTCACCGACTTCGCCAACAATATCAAAGGTTGAGCCGGTCGACGGAGACCTGGGCACGGGCACGGGACGTTTCCTCCTCACGACGCCTGGTCAGCCGTCGATCAGCCGTCGAGCGGATACGCCTCGATGGTCGATGGGTGAGAGGCCTGCACGCAGGGTGGGGCCTCCGCCCGCACCGGGAGGGAGACAGGAGGCCAGCGATCCGTCGGGAGCGCGGTGCGCAGCGTGAGGGCGGGCGGGACGGGATGGCACCAGTTGCGCCAGACGAACGAGAAGTGCTCAGGGTGGCCCGGTAGGAGATCAATGCCGACACCGAGAGGCGCGATCGCCCGCGGCTCCGCGGGCGGCTGGAGGGGGAACCGGCGCCCTCGCGCGTCAAGGAGCGCGACGGGCGGGATGTTGTCGTCGCCGCCGGCAAGCCAGCAGGGGGTGGCCGTGCGATCGCTGATGGTCACGGTCCCCTCCAGAGAGGCGGCGGCGTGGTCCCACGCGGCGGACACGCGCACGTTGGCGACGCGGCAGCTAGTGATGGGCGGGCTGCGCGTGGGGCTGGGTGGCCGCACGATCCTGAGCGGCATTTTGACCCCCGCCTTCACGGGCAGGCCGCCATGGTCCAGCGCCCACGTGAGCGTCTGCACCCCCGGCGACACCCAGGCCGGGATGTCCAGGACCATCGCGAACGCCACCCGCGCGCCGGGCGCGACCGCCCGGACCGCGCCACAGTTGAGGAGGTACCGGTGGTGCACGATCCCCGTGCGCGCCCCGGGCGGTCCGGCCGAGACGACCAAGACCTCCCGGTAAGCGGGACAGCCGGCGTGGAAGCGGACCGGCATCGTCCCCGCGTTCGTGAGCACGACGGCGTACCGCAACGGCTGACCAGCGAGGGCCGTGGCCGGGAGGCGCAGCCGGACGGAGAGCGGGTACACGGGGGTGGCCGGCGCGGGCGCCACCACGTCTTGAAAACCGGTGACTCCGATCTGGCTGCCGCAGGGGGCGATGCGGGTGACGGGCACGGTGAGGGAGCCGCCGCCCGCTGGCAGGACCACGCGCACCGCGACCGCCACGGGCGGGGCCAGCACGCACGCGAAACCGCCCGCCCCGTTGACGCGCCAGAAGATGTCAATGGCGGGCTGACCGGGCGTCGGGAAGCCGGGCCGCAGGGGGCCAAGGCCCGGCGGGAGCACGACGCGCCGGAGTGGTCCGCCAAACCCGGTGGCCGTATCCTGCGTGCGAGGCAGCGGGCGCCCCTGGCCGTCGAGGAGGTCGACGACGGGGACGCCGAACAGCGTGCAAGCGACGGCCGAGCGGTTGCCGACGCCGATGCCCGTGGCCAATTGCCCCCCCGTGAGCGCGCTCGTCCCTAGATCGGCAGCAGTCAGGGCCGCGGCGTGGCACGGGCGCGCGCCGACCGGCGCGCCCACGGGCGTCGGGGGGAGCGGGGGCGTAGCCGTGGTCCAGGGGATCGCCGTGGCCGAGGGCGGGGCCGGGGGTGGGGAGATCGGCGACACCGGGGACCGCGTGCCTGCAGCGCCGACGAGCAGGGCGGTGGCCAGGACCAGCGCGGCCACAACGGCTCGTCGCGCCCCGCTCCGCCCATACCTCGTGCTGCCTGCCATGTCTCGGTACCCCTCCTCGACCTCAACCACGTCCACTTGTCTCAACGCCCGACCATGCGAAAAGGTAACACCCATCAGGGCAACGGGTTTGTCCACCGAGGGGACGGCATCCTCAACCCTCTCAACCTTTGTGACAAAACGAAGCTGCCCCTCGTCCCGCGCCGCTGGGCGCCGGGCGCCCAGCGGCGCGGGGCCGCACAGGACATCTGTCCTGGCCTGTCTGGGTCATGCAGGCCGGGACCATCGTCGCCTATCATCCTCTTGAGGATCGTGCCCCTCGTGGTCTCGCCAGGCGCCCCTGGAGGGTGCCCGCGCGTCAGACCGTCGCGGCAGCAAAGGAGTTCCCCTCATGCCCGTTTTCCTCCCTCCGAACGCCGTGTTCTATCGCGCCCGGCTCGGCCCCGGCGCGCGTCCGCACGGCGAGCACGTCATTTGTCAGTGGCTCGCCTGGGCCGGCGCCGACGCCTCCCTCGCCCAGGTCCGCATCGTCTCCAGCACCGTTCCCGGCCTCCCCCGTGGCCGGGTCGGCCTCGTCCCCCGCGCGCGCCTCGTCCCGCTCCACCGTCGCACGCCGACCCCCGAGCGCGCCGCACCAGGCGGGGAGGGCGACGGGGACGGGGCCGACGCCTAGCACCGCGCGGGCCACCGGCACAGCACGTCACCGGCGTGCCCGGCCCCGTCCGCCCAACACGCACCAGCGGCCACGTCAGCCCCTCGGACGAGGCCGACAGCGACGGATCGCACCGCGTCGCCCACGCGTGTCTGGGGCACACGAGAGGCGGCAGCGAGAGGCCATCGGACGTTTAGAGGCTGAGAGGAGCGAGGGATTGCACGGACGGAGCGGAGGGTGCGGAGCCCGCACCGCGGCGCCCTCCTACGCGGCAAGCACCTCATCCACCAGTGCGATGAGGGCCTCCTCCGCGCCCGTGTGCACGCGGAGGCGCCCATCGTCCGCCACCACGGCGTGCTCCTCGGCCGTCAGCACCCCGATCAGCACCACCGGCACCCCCCGCAGCGCCTCCCGCGCGCGCAACGCGCGCACCAGCGCCAGGGCGCGCCCCTCGTCGCCCAGGTCCATCTCGGTCAGGACCACCGACGGGCGCACCTTCCCGGCCAAGGCCAGGGCATGGACCGCCGTCGCCGCGGAGAGGGCCTGGTGCCCCGCGGCACGGACGCGGCGGTGGCGCTCCGCGCGCCGCCGCGGGTCGGGGCCAACGATCAGGATCAGCCGGACGATGCGCCCTCCCATGCGGGACTCCCCCTTCCCTGCGCGCCGCTCCCGCGCCGGTCTGATCGACACGATGGGGGCGCCACGGGCGACGGGACGCAGGAAGCATACCAGCGGCGTGCTATCCTCTAAGCGGATAAGCGCGGCGCCGCCGCTGCCGCCGCCGCTGCCACACGCGCCGGCCGCGGCGGGGCGTATCGCGTCAGAGAGGAGTCCCGCATGGCCACCCGCATTGCGCTGATCGACGACGATCCGGCCTTCCTCGCCCTGCTCGACGAGCTGCTCTCCACGGAGGGCTACGAGCCCTACCCGCTCCCCGCGGGCCCGGACGCCTACCCGCGCCTCCACGCCCTCGCTCCCCACGCCGTCGTCCTGGACATCCACCCCGCCCGGCCTGATGCCGACTGGGCCGTCGTCGCCCTCCTCCGCCGCGATCCCGCCCTCCGCGCCGTGCCCCTCCTCGTCTGTTGCGCCGACGCGCCGGGGCTCCCCGCGCGCGCCGCCGCCCTGCGCGCGGAGGGCAGCGCGGTGCTCCCCAAGCCGTTCGACCTCGCCGCGCTGCTCGACACCCTCGACGCGCTCACCGGTGGCCCCCGGTAGTGGAAGGCGTCACAGTTCCTGCTATTTTGTTGGCGATGTCGTTTTCAGGGTTGTGCCCATGCGTAAAAGTAGGCGCATGGTGGGCATGGCCCCGGGTGGTATGTGACGTCGCCAACACGATCAAAACCTGTGACGCCTTACAGGGCGAGAGGAGAGATTGCACGGACGGAGCGTCGGGTGTAGCATAAGCGCACAGGGGATGAGGGACGCGTGCAGAACCAGCACGGAGGGGACGGGGTATGGACGGGGACGAGCGCCACCACAAGGAGCAGGAGACAGCGCGTGATCAGGAACGGCTTTTGCTGCTCGCGCGCCTACACACCGCCGGACCGCTGGAGCCTCTGATCGCGCAACTCGTACAGGACAGCGTGGGGGCGAGCGTCGTGCTGACGCCAGGCATCGAGTACGCCCTGAGCGTGTCGGCCGATGAGGCGGCCGTCGCGGGCGAGGGCGCGCGGGCCTGGCAGACGCGCCACGCCGCCTGGGTCAACGGCGGGCCGTGCGACGCCGCCCTCCCCCACGCCGACGCGCCCGATCGGCTCGCCCAAGCCGTGGCCAATCTGCGCGACGTGGGCCTCTGGCCCTGGGTCGAGGGGAGCGCCCACGCTGACACGCGCTATGACCAGCGCCTCGCCCCCGTGCGCGCCCTCCTGCACGATCCTACCGTGGCCCCCGTCGCCGTCGGCCAGGCGGCCGTGCGCGCCCTCTACCCCGCCCTGCTCCGCGCCGGCATCCGCGCCTACGGCCTCTACGGTCGCGGCGTCGTCCTCGTCGATCTGCGCCCCGCGGCCGAGGCTGCCGTGAGCTATATCCCCGGCGCCCTCCTGGCCGCCTCCGACGATCTGCTGCCTCCCTACATCGTGGTTCAGGTGATGATCGAGGGCTATGACCCGGAGCAGGCCATCCTCGTCGTGGTCCACACCACCCCCCTGTTCATGGTCTACCGTCTCGATCGCACCCCCGGCGCGCCCCCACCCGACGCTCCCCTCATCGACTTCGATCAATAGCGCCATCGCTCACAGGGCGCGGCGCGGTCACGGTCTGGGAGAAACGCGCGGAGAAGGGGATAGGATAGGACGGCTCCTCCCGTTCCGGGCCGTCGCCCCCTAGCACGGGACGGGCCGACCCTGGAGGACCCGCTGATGGACGACGAGATCGCCCCTGTCCCTCTCGCCGCGCGCCTGGCCTGGCTCCTGGACGCGCGCGCCTGGCGGGTTCTGGACGCCCGTGCCGGCTTCCAGGACCGCCTCACCTACGCGGCGCTCGCGCGTGACCTGGGCATTACGCGCGGCCGGGTCTGGCAACTCCATATCAACCTCGGCCACCGCCTCGCCCACCCCTCCCGCCTGGGACTGCTCCGTGACATCCTGACCACCCTCGACGCCGCCTGGCCCCCGCCCGCACCGCCGGACGAGGGCGGGGACGGGTCCGAAGGGTCCGAAGGGTCCAGGGAAGAGCTAGGGAAGGAAGTGGTACCCGCCGCCCTGCGCACGACGCGGGCCATCGTCGACGCGGCCGGCTATGGTCCCGCCACGGACCAGGACGCACGCCGGCTGCTCCTGCTCCCGCGCGCCCTCGTCGATCTCGGGGACACCCGCGTCCGGGCACGCTATCCCCGTCTGGCCTATGCCGCCTGCGCGTTGCCGCCTGCCATCCTGGCCCACCCCACCGTGGCGGCCGCGGCCGAGCGTCTGCGGCGCGAGGCCGAGCGGGCACAGCGCAAGAACCGGGAACACCAGCACGCGCTCACCTACGGCGCGCTCGCGGCCGCCGTCCTCCGAGAGGCAGCCACGCCGCTGCACTGGACGGAGATCGCTGCCCGCGCGGAGGCGCTGGGTCACCGCTCCCCGTTCACCCCCCGTGCCCTCTTCAACGCGCTCGCGTCGGGCGTGGACACGTTTGTCCGGGTGGGGCCGGGCGCCTACGGGCTGGCCGCCTGGGGCGCGGCCCCGGCCCCGCCGTACCCCGCCCTCATCGCGCGGGTGTTGCGCGCGGCGGGCCACCCGCTCCCGCCCGACGAGATCCGACGGCAGGTCGACCAGATCCGGCCCATCACGGCCACCTCGCTCCAGATGTTTCTCGATCTGCACGCGCGCCTCTACCGCTCCGTCGAGGGGACCTACGGGTTGCGGGCGTGGCTGCCGCCTGACCAGCCGGCGACCGCGCCTCGCTGGCTGGTCGAGGAACAGACATCGGCCCGACGCGTCGCGCGCGCCCAGACCAGGGGCATCGACGTCGCCCGTCTGACGGCCCGCGATGCCGCTGTCGCTAGCGATGCCGATACCGATACCGATACCGATACCGATAGCGTCGGGCTGTGACGCCCTGCCGCGGCCGCGGCTGCGGCAGGGCCATCCGGTGGGCTGCCACATCTCCAGTAACCCCGCGTTGCTCCCCACCATCCCTGCGCCCTGCGAGCTTTAAGAGGTTACAGGGCGCCGCACCCTGCGATACGACGGGGCCATGTGGCAACCACGCCCCTGGCGCCCTGCCGACAATCACCGCGCCTAACGGACACTTTCCCTCGTCGGCAATCATGCGGTGGCGATAAGGGTACTAAACTCGCGCGGGGAAAACACCCAGCGCGGGCTAGGCACCGTCCCTGTCCCCTCGCGCAACCCAACGTAGACCAAGCAGGCATACCCACCACCTGGTGTCCGCACGACATCGAGCACGCCACGGGTCGGATCTTCGGCGCCCATAGTGTCGAGGGCACGACGCACATCGCCCCACGTCATCTCTCCCTCACGCTGGCCTTCCCCCTTCACGTACTGGCCGGGTTCGATGCCCGTGAAGCCGTAGAGTGGCATGGGCGCATTCGGGGCGATCGGGAAGTAGATTGATAGCTGGTAGTACAGGTTGTCCGTGGTGGCGCGCAGGACGACGTGCCACTCACCCAGGCGCGTCGGTGTCCGGAGCGCGCGCTCGACCACGAAGCGTCCCGATCGCTCGGGCGCGTCCAGGTCGTCGAACAGCGTGCGCATCTCCGCGTCGTTCATGAGTCTCTCTCCTCTTTACCGCCGCCCTGCCCACTAGCAGGCAGCTAGACATCACTGCGACGGTCTATCCCTACTATAGGGAACTCTGATCGCTTGTCAAACGGACTCCAACGCCTTCACCCTCTTACGCGCGGGCCGCGGCTAGCCGAGCGTGAATGCCGCTGACGCCGGGGTCACGTTTGCGTCCAGGCCCTAGACGACCCCGAACCACATCTGCGGCGTCTGGCAGAGGAAGTAGACGGACCCGTCCAGGTCGGCGATCAGTTCATCGGCGTCGCGCTGCCCCATCGCGTTCGTGAAGGCGGGCGGCAGGTTCGCGAACGTCCCTAACCCTCCGCCGAGGGATGTGTCGGGAGACCCAGCCGGCGCCGTCATATCCCGCCGCAGCTTCATCACGACCGGGAACCGCGCCAGATCAGCGGGCTGCCATGCGTCGGGGCGGCCGACGATTGTCCAATCGACGATCGCTACCCCGCTCTGCCACAACGGCCTGAGCGCCTGTAAGGATAAGGAGGCGCGCACCTCCTCCGCCGGCCGCGGCAGCGACCATCCCACCGCATCGCCCAGTTCTCGTAGCCGTGCCTCATCGGCGCCGCAGGCGTAGGCCAGGGCGATGAGGTGGGGCGCCTCCAGCAGGTACGGCTGCTGCGCGGGGTGATCCGTCACCGCACGCCGCGCAGCGGCGATCATCGCGTCATATCTCTGCTCTATCCCGTACACCACGGCCAGCACCGCCGGGACCTGTCCACCCCGTTCGTCACCATAGCTGAGGGCCTCCTTGAGCCAGCGCACCGCCTCCGTGCGCAGAGCCGCACGCTCCCCCGGTTGTGGCTGCCACATAATCGGCGTATTGCCATGGTCCCTGATGAAATCCTTCAGCACCTTCTCGGCCAGACGCAGCCCCAGGTCGCTCCGCGCGTTGTGCACATCGGGGTAGAGACGCAGCGCCTCCTCCGTCGCGGCCACCGCCACCTCGACGTTCGCGTCAAGGTTCGTCCGTGCCAACAGGTACGCCTGTATCTGCGTGTCCGCTCTCCGCTCCAGGTCGGGCGTCTGCTCCTCGATGGTCCTCCGGACGCGCTCCTCGACCGTCAGGACGGCGACGACCGCGGCAAGGGCGATGACCAGGCCGCCTACGGTGAACACGGCGGCCATGATCCCGCCGAAGGTGGTGAGCAGACCCAAGGGGTCCGCCTGCTGCGTCAAGCGCACGCCCGCAATCCGCGCCGTGAGCAGCCAGGCGGCTGGGGCCAGGATGAGCGCCAGGATCAGGAAGAGGACGATGGGGATGAGACGCGTGCGGGGCGGCGCAGGCTGGCGTGCAGCGCGTCTGAACGGCAGCATCACGCTGCGCACGCGCCCCATCAGGTTTCTACCCACGCTCGCCCTCCCCCTCCCCCTACAGACTCGCCCGGAACGTTCCGATCACGTCGGTCACGCTCGCGTCCACGTCCATCCCATACGCCGCCAGCCAGGCGTCCCCGAACGCGTCCGCCGCGCCGGCCGTGTCTCCGTCCTCCAGCGCGTCGAACGCCTCGATCAGGCTCTCTCCCGACAGATGCACCGGTGGGATGTTGCGCGGTCGCGCCCGCTCCTCGTTGTAGACCAAGACCATCACCCGGCAGCCGTCCACGTCCAGCCCGTTGTCCATGACCTGCTGCCGCACCTGCTGGACATTCACCCGCCGCTGCTCCGCCGTGGCGATGCCCCGCACGCTGATCTTGAGCCCCGGCGTCGAGCGTGCGATGTTGCGCGCCTCCCCGCCCTCTTTCTGCCACCGTTGCACCGTCCGCACGGAAATCCCGAGTTGGCCGGCCAGTTCCTTGTTGCCCTCGGCGACCTGCTTGCGCCCCTCGCCGCCCCCGAGTTGGCGCACTAGGGTGCGGATCGCCGCCGGCGTCAGGTCCACGTCGGCTGCCGCCACCCGCGCCTCGTACGCTCCCGCCAGATCGCCCGCCAGGTCCGCCATGCTACGGCGTCCCCCGTGCGGCCTTGGCGTCGCGCACCAGGCGCAGCAGCGTTCCCACTCCACCTCCGCGCGTCCCGTCGAACGCTGGCAGCAGCCGCTCCAAGGGCAGCGCCGCGTCCTGCACCTTGAAGTGCCCCAGGCCGCTGCCCAACGTGACCGACGGCGGGCACGCCTTGAGCGGATCGGGCTCGTCGGAGACCAGGTAGACGCAGTCCTTATGCACGGCGACGGGCGTGTAGCCAGCCAGGTCCATCTTATGCAGCGCCCGCGACAGGTTCGCGTTGGCCTGGCCCAAAATTGCGTGCCGCCAGTCGGGGCGGTACAGTGGGCTCTTCTTCTCCTTGTTCCATGCGCTATTGAACGAGCTGATGGTCAGCGCATAGGTGTACTTGAGCGCGCCCAAGGCCAGCCCCCCCGCTGGCGTCGCGTCGCCCTGCAGCGTCGTCCGCGCCCCCCGCAGCCGCTCGTACCACGTCTCCATCGCCCGCCCGTGCCGTGTCCACACGTAGGCCTCGCTGATCGACACGGCCTGGCCGCGCTCCACGGCCCAGGCCACCGTCGGCGTGCAGCACCACGTCTCCGCCGCGCCGGCGATGCGCGCCAGCCAGTAGCCCGGCAACTTCTTGTCGAAGGGCAGCCGGCCGCCCGAATCGCGCCGCTCCTCGATGCCGGAGAGGCCCAGCTCGACGACGCCGGCAGCCGAGAGCCATTGGGCATTCTTGTCGTAGGAGTGGAGGTAGGCCCGCTGCCGCTCGTCGGGGGACAGCGTGCGCAGCCAACTCAGCTCCTTGACCGTGTCAGCCTCCAGCGCCGGCGGTGGCCACACGTCCGCGAACTCGCGCGACGCGCCGGCCCCGCGCTTGCCCAGCTCCTGCAGCAAGTCGAGCCCCGTGCGGCCGGGTGAACTGTAGTACGGCGCGCCCACCGCCGCCGCGTAGGCCAGCAGCGCGGCTAACAGTGTCGCCCCGTCGGTCTCCCGGCCCCACACGCCGTGCTCGTCGTACCGCTGGAACGCCAGGGACACCGTGGAGCCCGCTTCGCCCTTCTTGCGCACGTCCATCCAGGGCGTGAGGTTCTCCGGGAACGTGTGCAGCCCCTCCACCTCCGTGACGAACCGGTGGCGCGCCTCGCGGAAGCGCCCCGCGATCCCGAGCGCGGCGGGGAGGTCGGTCGTGCGCATCCAGGCCTCGGTCAGCCAGAGCTGCGACAGGTTGTGCCGCCGCGCGCCGGCGTACAGGTCGCCGATGTGCCGGATCGTCCCCTTCAGCGGGACGACAGGCCGCTCGGATAGATGCAGCCCGTCCGCGTCGAGGACGCCGATCGCGGGCGTCGCAGGCACCGAGGTCGCCATGTTACGCCCCCTCCCCCGGCTCGCCCGAGGCCTCGGGTGGCGCGACCTCCAGGTACCACCGATGGAGCCACTCGACCACCTCGTCGTAGCGATCCGCCGGCAGCGCCTTGTAGGTGCTGATGCGATAGCGCCGATAGAGGGCGGAGTACACCTGGGCATAGCCCTCACGGTTGCCTCCCGCCTGCAGGCGTTGCCCAATCGCCTTGACGGCCAGCGAGATCTCCGCCGCCTGCCCGTCGGTGATCGTCGCGCTCTGTCCCGTGGCCTGCTCAAGGTCGGTCAGGCGCCGGTTCGTTTCGACGATGAAGCCGCGCACGTAGTCGGCCATCACGTCGTGTTTGCCGGCGACATCGGCCAGGCGCTGCTCGATCTCCAGTTGGTTGCGGGCGAGGTGCTGCACCGCCGTCGCGATCTCCAAGGCGAGCGCCGCCCCCGATACGACCGGCGCGGCCACGTCGGTCGGCGCCGAGGGGACGACGGCCTCGCGCACGGCCCACGACTCGCCGCGGAAGGCTTCCCACAGCACACGGAAGCAGTCAGCGCGATAGCGGTTGAGCTTGTCGATCAACCCGGCCTTGACACGGCCCGTGTCGATGCCGAACAGATAGCCCGGCAATAAGTCCAGCGGCAGGCACAGCAGGTCGCGCCGCCGCCCATCCGCGCCGGTGAGGGCAAGCGTGCGCAGGCGCGGGGCGATCACGGGGTCGGCCTGGGCGCGCCGGCGCTGCGAGCGCGGGTCCAGGCCGAGATGGTCGGTGATCGGGCGGAGCGCGACGTAGGGCTCGCCGTCGGGCGTCGCCGCGACCGGAATGCCGTCGCCATAGAAGTCGACCACCTGTTCTGTCCGCGGCGTCACGCTGTCGCCTCGTGTGTCTTCCTCTACCATGTCTCTCCCCTCTCTCTCATCATCGCCGGATGCCCACTCTCTTGGTCTGGTTATCAACCGAGGTCATGATGACCCCGGTTGATGATCCAACCGAGGTCATGATGACCCCGGTTGATGATCCAACCGGGGTCATCATGACCCCGGTTGAGGCGCGGGCTCGATCCCATAGCATCCATCGAATAAGGAGGGCTGGACACGTGCCCGTTCCCAGGCCGCCACGGCCGCGGGGTTCCGCCAGAGCGACTCAACGCGGCGCAGCCCCTCCCGATGACGTGCCGCGCTGATCGGCACGTCCATGTCCGTGCGCTCCCAGCTGGCCTCCTCCAGCGGGCCGTGTACCGCCGCATGGCGATACCCGCTCAGGACGACCATGGCCGGCGAGGCCAGCAGCGCCGCCGTCAACGCGTGGTGATCGTTCATCGTCATTTCGTGCGCGTACCGCTTGTCGCCCCGCCGCGTCTCCCACACGTAGGGAGGGTCCATGTACACGCACGCCCCGGCGTGCCCGTACGCGGCCAGGATGCGCCGCCAGTCCCCCCGCTCGATCTGCACCCCTTGCAGCCGTTGGTGAATCTCCGGCAGCCGCTCCACGACGCTCAAGTACTTGCGCACCGCGCTGGACACGCGCGTCCCGTTGGCGTTGCTGGCATTGTACCCCCAGCTTCCCATAGCCCGCGCCGCCCCGCCGGCCGCTGTCCCCGCGGCCGTCCCCGCCCCGACGCTGTAGCGCCAGCCGGTGCGCGTCGCCTCCCCCGCCGCAGCGCCCGTCGCCCCCCCGAACGCTTGCCGGACGCTGACGAACCACGCCCAGGCCCGCGCCGCCGGGTCCTCGTCGTCGTGGCATGTGCGCCGGCAGTCCTCGAACTCCTCGCGTGCGTAGGGCGTCAGCTCGGCGAGCAGGCGGAACCGCTCGAAGGCGGCCGGGTCGCGCAGCACCCGATAGAACTGGACGACATCGCCCGCCAGGTCGTTGATCGTCTCCAGCGGCACGCGCGGCTTCCACCAGAACACGGCTCCCGCGCCGCAACAGGGCTCCACGTAGCACTCGTGCGGCGGCAGCAAGGGCACGATGTGCCGCGCCAGGTGGCCCTTGCCCCCGAACCACGTCACCGGGCTGCGCAGGGGCCGATGCAGCGCAGCGCCGCCGTGCTCCCGGCTGTCCCCGTCGAGCACGCCGATCGCCGGCGTCGCGCGCTGCTGAGAGGCGGTCATGGGGCACCCCTCCCCGCGACAGCCGGGGACCCTGCCCGCGCCGCGCCCACCCGGCGCGCGCGCTCCGCTGGCCGGCAGCGGCACGGCGCGGCACGACACAACGGACAGCCCCCCACCAGGTGTGACATGTCCCCCGCAGGGGGCCGATCACCGTCTGACGCTCGTCCCGCAGAACCCAGGGGACGGGCCGCGGCAACCGCGGCAACGGGAGAGGAGACCGGGACCCCCGACGTCCCCGTCGGCGGGGACATCTCCCGTTCCACGCTAGCGTACACGATGCGCACGCCAGCGTGCCCCGTCCGCTCCAGCGCCTGCTGGACCCGCCCGCGTAGCTTGTGCGCTAACCAGTCCGCGTGGAACGGCGACGGCACCGCCACCCGCAGCACGTCCCCCTCCAGCGCGAGGGCGCATGCCGGGGCGAACCACACGGCGTAGTTCTCGGGCGTCAGCACCTCCCGCACCTCGCCCAGCACCGCCCGCCACAGCGCCGTGGCCGCGCTGTCCGCCGGCGGATCGTCCCCGGCGACAGCAGCCGTCGCACCCACGCCGGGAGTACAGGGACCCGCCAGCGCGGGCTGGGCCGGCGCGGGCACGGGCGCGGGCACGATGGCCGCACCCAATCCCGGCCCGGTCCCGGACAGCCGTGAGTCAGGTCGCCCAGCGCCACTGGCCGGGGGGGCATCGGGCACGTTGGGTGCGTCGACGAGCTCCCCCAGCGTGGCGAGCAGGTAGGGCATGCGCACGATCTCCCCGCCGCGGCCCCGCTTGGTGATTGTCGCCGTCTGGGACCGCGCGATCGCCGCCGCCTCGTCCAGCAGCGGCAACACGTCGGCATCCGCCAGGCCCGCCACCCGCTGCATGTTCGCCACGCGTGTGCGGCTGGCTTGCGGGGCATCGTCGCCGAATTCGTCCGAGAGGTCGGCCACCGCAGCGGCGACGGGCGATGGGCTCTCTCCCGTCGTCATTGTAGGAGTGAGGACTCTCATTGATGCGGTCGAGTCGAGAGGGGCAGTGTGGCGCGTGGCTCCCTTTCGTTTCGAGAGAACTGTTTGTTGTTTCGTGTTTGTTGTCTCGACTGTTTGTTGTGGGTTCGATTGGCGAACTACCCGTGGTTCGATCTGCAAACTACCGGTAGTTCGATTTGCGAACCACCCTGGTTCGGTCTGCGAACCACCCTCTCCCGCGTCCTCGCCGGCGGTGTTCGCGGCCGCGTCGCGCGCGTCGTCGCCGACGAACCAGAGGGTATAGCGCGTGGTGGCCTGGTCGCCGGCGGCGGTCTGCGTCTTCACGCTGCGGATCAGGCCCCGCTCCTCCAGCCGGCGCAGGGCCGCCGCCAGCGTGCCCCGGCTCTTGATGCCGCAGCCGCGGTCGAGCACCTTGCCCTCGCGCGTCACGATCCCGTGCAGGAACTGCGTGTAGCTGATGCTGTCCTGGTCCTTCTTGAAGCCCAGGGTGCGGCGCACCACATAGAGCAGCGCGAGCAGCTCGGCGTGGGAGAGGACGTGGACCCACTCCTCGAAGATCTCGTCGGGGGTGGCGGTGGTGGTCGGGCGGGCGAAGGGCATCACGCACCTCCCATCGCGCCGTGACGCGGGGAGCGCAGCGCCTGTAGCCGCCAGTACCGGTATTCGTCCCGCTCGCGCGGGGAGGTCTCGTCCAGGCCGCGCTGGCGCCGCACCTCGCAGCGCACCTGCAGACGCGCGTCGTCGATCCGGCCGGCGAGGGCCGCGCGTGCTCGTGAGAGGAGATCGTCGAGGGCCTCATCGTGGCCCAGGGCGGCGGCGACCCGCGCGCGGCTGTGCAGGATGGTGCTGTGATCGCGTCCGCCCAGCGCCTTGGCGGTGGCCACGCACGTCAGGCGTGCATCTTCCATCAGCAGGTAGGCGCACAGATGGCGCGCACGGGCGATATCGACCGCCCGGCTCGGGCCGAGGATGGCGTCGGGCGTGACCGTGGCCGCGGGATAAGCGTCGCGATAGGCGCGCACGACGGCCGCGATGACCTTGTGTGCCCCCGGAAAGGGGGGAATGTGCGCATCACTTTGACAGGCGCGCGCGTCCGCGTTATCCTGTCGAGAGAGCATGGGCGTGCTTTGCAGCATAAAAGCCTCCTATGCAGGCCCGCAACCCGGTTCGGAGCTGGTAACTCCT
>JAABUX010005749.1_pt1 | contig 15118 bp, 28 predicted proteins | sample 5561851 | NCBI WGS metagenome assembly JAABUX01 (sample SAMN10711883, study PRJNA513361) | rock metagenome | isolation source: Antarctica rocks | place: Antarctica: Victoria Land, Richard Nunatak red sandstone | collected 2016-01-03 | reverse complement strand
GCTGCGCGCAAGGGACTCGACAGCCGGCTCGGACGCACCGACTTCTTGCTGACTGCGGACACCATGGCGCCGGAAGTCTACCTCCTTCTCAGCCTGCAGCAACAGCCTAGCTCAGCTCCTGGCCTGCCATGCAACGAACGGCGGCACGCGCACGCGAGGCGCCGCTTTGATACGCGCGCACCTGCCGGCTCCAGAGGTGCAGCACGAGGTTGGGGAGGCCTGCGAGAGCTTGAGGCGCGGCCAAGCCGCCGCGCCTTTCTCGAGCAGGAAAGCCCTGCAAGCCCTAGCCCAAAGCCGCCTCCTACTCGCAGAAAGCAAGGCCTGCTGTCACAGGCGCGGGCTTCGTTGCAGGGGAGTGGCAGCGGCTGCACACCATGGTACGGCTGTTTTGCGCTGCTGCGCACCGACGCAGGTGTGGCGTACGGTGTTCTGATCACTCCAGCGCGTGGTGTTTGCGCAGGCGCCCAAGCCGCAGGCGAGTAAGGAGGCAAAGGCCATCGCGGCTGCCAACAGCAGCAAAGGAAAGAAGAAGGTGGGAGGCGCAGTGCCCTGTGCGCGTGCTGCGCCGCTCGGCTGAGCCGCTGCCATGTCTGTGTCCTGGGTGTGTTCCTTATCGGCCGCTTGCAGACACTGTAGCGTGCGACCAGAGGCACTGCTGAAGGCTGCGAGCGCTTGCGCTGCAGAAATGGTCGAAGGGCAAGATGAAGGAGAAGGTGAACAACCTGGTGCTGTTCGACAAGGTGCGTCTTGTTGTTGTTGGCGCCACAGCTGCCTGTGCTCCTTCTGGCGGCCAGGTGCCTGCGTGAGGCTCCGTTTAGTGGGCACTCCTCAACGAGCGCGCTGGGCGCAGGCTACCTACGACAAGCTGAACGCGGAGGTACCTAAGTACAAACTCATCACGCCGTCGGTCCTGTCTGACCGGTTGCGGGTGCGGCGGCCCTGGCCAAACGCCACCGCTTGGTGCCGTGGTCCCTCTTGTGCCAAAAAGTGGCTGCAGTCTATTCACAGTGCAGCGTGAGCTTGTGTTAACAGTGCAGCGTGAGCTTGCGTTATCAGCCACTGCTGGAGCAGCACGTGTGGCACTGTGCACAGCGCCTCCCAGAGGGCAGTTGGATACGCAGCTGATGCCAAGGGGCTGCTGTCTTTGCCATAAGCACTCCAGTGGCTTCTAGCAGTGCATGCTGTTTATGCTGTGCTACTGTGAGCCTGGGTTGCTATATTGCCTCGCCAAGCACCTGTGAAGTTCCTGATGCCTGTTGTGTGGCACGGCGCTGCCTGGTGTAACGCACCAGCGCCTGTCGGCCCGCAAGGGCTGTGATGATGAGCAATCTGTTGGCGACTGTGCACCCCAGACAGCTGCTGCACGCGCCCGGTGGAATCAGCTATATCCGCGCTATCCTCACGCGGGCTGTGCGGCTGGGCAGGTGAACGGCAGCCTGGCGCGCGCGGCGATCCGGGAGCTGGCGGAGAAGGGCATGATCCGCGCGGTCGCGCACCACGGCTCGCAGGCGATCTACACGCGCGCGACCAATGTCGAGGAGGAGGTGACTAAAGACAAAAAGCCGAAGAAGGGCGGCGACAAGGCCGACAAGGCGGCTGAGAAGGCCGAGAAGCCTGAGAAGGCCGAGAAGCCTGAGAAGGCCGAGAAGGCCGAGAAGGTCGAAAAGGCGGAGACTGTGGAGAAGGCGGAGGCCTGAAGCCCTATGTCACTGGCGGAGTAGGCGCAGGGTAGGGTGGGTCCTGAGGCCCTGCCCTATTGGCGGATGAGGCGGAGGCCTGAGGGTCTGCCCTGTCTGGTTGGTGAGTGGCTGCACCGCGCACCGCGCGGCGCAAACCGCGGAGGCGTGGGTCCTGCACCGTCGCGGCTGCGAGAGGGTTGCGGCAGCAGCTCTGGGAGGGCGGCGCTGGCGGCGCGCCGCGCGGCCGGACTGCGTGCGGGCTTGCCTTGCAGGTCGAGGGAGCCCTGGGTTCTATGGATAAGGGTCAAGCTCTTTGTTTGGCAGGTAGCAGCCTGCCGTTTGCTGCTGCAGTGTGTTAGGGAGGTTGGCGTACAGCCCTGCTGCTCGGGCGCATGTAACAACATGTGTGGGCGATGCAACGTCTCAAAATGACGAACATTTTGCCTATCTGTTGTTTACTGCGCATGAGCTACCTGGTAATCTGCGTTAGCTTGCAGGCACACCGCGACACGTACTGCCTATCAATATAACCACGCGCGCACAGGCTGGCTTCACACAGTGCTTGTAGGTAGACATGCCGGGCACAATCCCAGGCGCCTTACAAGGCGCATCATCGAGTAGGTTCAGATTTCAGGTGTGCCAGGTGCTGGTGCAGGTCGCCACCCGCTGCCAGGCAAGCGCATACCCTGGCAGCCAGGGCAGCCACTGCGGCAGCTGCGCCGCAGCGCGCCCTCGGCGCGGCCGGCCAGCAACCCCCGGGTCACCAGGCCTCCAGCCCGGTGGCTGCCATGCAGGCGCGTAGCTGCGCCGCCTGCCGCGCCAGCCGGCGGCCGTCGCAGCCCAGCGCCTGCCGCGCTAGCCGCAGCTCCTCACGCAGCGCCGCCGCCTGCCGCGGCGCTTAGAGTCAGCGGCCCCGAGCCTGGGTGAGTCTACACCGCTCGGGTGACCCAACAGTGAGCACCACGTCTGCGTGTGCGGGCAGGCCGCCATGAGCCAGCGTGTCGAGCGCCGGCTGCACGCCCCTGCCTGCTGAGCAGGGCGCATGGGCGACATGCCCATGCGCTTGCCGGGCTGGTCGCGTGCATGTTTCAGCACATCATCCGCAGACAAGGAAGCAGACACGGCGCAACTCCTGCCGCACCTCTGCAGCGAGGCTCCTGTGCGGCGGCCGCTGCGGGGGCGGCGGCGACGGCGAGCATGCCTCGATGCGCCAGTGCGCAGCGCATGCGCCTGATTCGAGCGCATTTGGCCCCGCTTCAGCGGCAGGGGCACGTGCACCCATCTGGATGCCGCCTGTGTGCGCGCCTGGGAGGATACCTCCGCGGCGGTGCTCCTGCGCGAACGGGCGAAGCTCGTACTGCCATGCTCTGAAAGCCCATAGCGCAGTATATACGCAGCCACTGTCTAAGCGGACGGGTCAGTGCCTCTCCAGGCCGCATGAAAAGTACCTGTGCAACGAATACATAGCAGGGCTGGGCAGTGCCGTACCTCGTGTCCATAGGCGCATTTGTGTGACAGCGCCTCACCGCAGGGCTCCGCCCTTGCCTGGCCGGTCAGAACGCCGCGCATCTCTGCCAACAGCTCCTCCGTGTCTTCCTGCGGAGCAGCATGAGTGCTGATGTGTACTTCCAACGCACACACTCTACACTCCAATTCAGTCTCCTAACGATGGAAGCACGCCTGGACAGCATGCGCGGCAGCAACACTGGCGGCTGCGTGGCGCTCCGGCATCAGGCAGGCAGATGGACATGGGCATACAGGCAGAGCAGATCAGCGTGCATGGCGCCCTTCGCACAACCGCGGCACGCACTGCGCGGTGCCCAGCAGCAGGAGCGGGCGGACCCGCGACGCGAGCTCGGCGCGCAGCCAGCGCTCGGCGGCCGCGCGCGCGCCGGCCTCGAAGCGCAGCGCGCTGCCCAGGCGCGCGGCCTCGGCCGCGCGCGCCTCCGCCGCAGCGCGGCGCCGCAGCTGCAGCGCGCGCAGCGCGGCCGCCTCCGCCTCGGCGGCCGCCGCCTGACAGCGCGGCGGCAACCAAGGCTTGACCATTCTGTGTTTGGATAATATAGGCGTAGCGGGTGCACTTGCCCACAGCGCGTGCGCAGGCCTCAGAGCGCCTGGCCAGACCGGCCTCGGGCTCGGCTGCCCGCTGCCGCACTTGCAGCCGCAAAGCGGCGCGCCGCTGGCCGGCGGGGCCGCAGCCGCAGCTGCTCCGCTCAGAGCGCATGGCGCTTGCTCTGCATGCGTGTCATGCGCCCGGAGCCCATGTCCCCCGGAACGGCTACGGTCCTGCGCACCCGCTCGCGCGCGGCGGACAGCTCGGCCTCCAGCCGCGCGGCGCGCGCGGCGCGCGCCTCGCCGGCCAGCCGCTCGCGCTGCAGGGCAGCCGCGGCCGCGGCCATGGCGGCCTCGCGCTGCGCGGCCGCCGCGCCCGCGCCGCCCAGCGCGCGCTCCAGCGCCGCGGCGCGCTCCTGCGCGCGCGCTGGGGAGCGTGGTTCTTTGTGTTCCCTGTCCTGTCCCTGTGATGCAGCTCTGCTCGAGCTCTGTCAGTGGGGATGCTGCCTGGGCTCATTGCGCGGCGCCCTCACGAGTACCTCCTGCGGCGACAGAGCAGGCGGCAAGGAGTCGCAGCTGGCAGCGGGCCCCGCGCGGCACGCCTCGCCGCGTCGCATGCGGCCCGCACAGCGCCTTGCAGTCAAACAACGCCTCAGCTCGGGCGTGCGGAAACGCACGGCGTGGCTGGCTGGGCGGCAGCATGCGCGCCTGCAAACGCTGCTGCTGCTCAGCCGCGGCGGCGGCGGCGGCCGCCGCGGCCGCCTTCGCGTCCTGCAGTGCCGCATTCGCGGCCTCCAGCTCCGCACCCAGCTCCTCCGCCCGCTGTCGCAATGCGCGCATCCGGACGGTCAGCTTGTGGGCCGCGGCAATGCGTGCTTCAGCATACTTTGGTGTGAACACATGGGCCCAGGCCTTGAGCGTGGCATCAATGGCCTGTGATGGCGAGCAGCTCGCCCTGCAGTCAGGCAAGCACATGCGGAGCGGAGTGCGCCAGACCGTGTGGATGCCTCGGCCGCCGCCAGCTCGCTGCACTGCGCCTCGTCGCGGCCGGCGCTCGCGGCGGCGGCCGCCGCGCGCTCGCCGCGCGCCGCCTCGGCGGCCGCCGCGCGGCCGGCGAGCGCGCGCCGCGCGGCGGCCAGCGCGCCGCGCACGCCGTCCAGCGCAGCCTCCTTCTCCGCCAGCTGCCCGCGCAGCTCCAGCACCTGCCAGGCACGGGAACTGAGGCCCGGCGCCCGTGCTGCCCGCTCTGCCGCGACACGCTCTGGGGGGCGGGGGGCTTCTTGGGTGTGGCTCGGAGGGCTGGGCCAAGGCGGACAGCGTGTCACGGACGTCCAGCGCGGCCTCTTCAGCCGGCCGCCAGGCGCGGCGGCGGGTCCTGCCAGCAAGCGGGGCAGGCTCGGGGGTGCGGCCGAACGCCGCGCGTGTCCAGCTGGTGCAGGGTGCGGCGCTCGAGGGTGACCGTGGCGAGTGCAGCTTCAGCGGGTGAGCGCACGGCACCGCCAGGCAAGCCCACGGGACGCGTAGCTGGAAGCGGTGTTATCCGTAGCAGGAGAACTCAGAAAGCAGCTGCTGTGTGCTACGCTGCGTGGCGGCCTTCTAGAGCGCAGCTCGACTGCTGCACGGAGGGGTGGCAGCTGGAGGCGCTGGGCAGCAGCTCAGGCGAAGCCACCGGGGCGCGCGCGCCTCCTGCGCACGGCGCGCCGCGGTGGCCTCGTGCAGCTCTCCCGCGCGCCGCAGCGCGGTGTCCACCTCAGCCTCCCCCGCCGCCATCGCGCGCCCCAGGCGCGCCACGCCAGCCTGCGCGCGCACGCGTGCTCGGTGGCAGGGCTGCTGCGCTGCTGTCAGCGAGCGCTGGTCCTGTGCTGCAGCGCGGGGCACCTCCGCCACGCTCAAAGCTGAGCACAGCTCCATGGCATCGAGCGCGGCGCCAGAGTCTGGCGGCCGCGGCAGTGCGTGGTCTGCACGCGCGGTGCCGAGGTCGTCCACTGTCGGGGACGTGGCCGCCATCTGTTGCAATATTTTATCCGGATGGCTGGCAAGCTGCGTGCACTTGAAGTGCCAGCGAGTGGAAGATGTTACCGCACGCAACACCTGTATTGCTAAGACCTTACAACTTCAGCGCCCCAGGGGGTTTGTGGGACGTCCAGAGTCCCAGGCTATGTTGTCAAGCTGTGAGTCGTATTTGTATGTAACCCTCAGCTCTGACCCTCATCCTAGATGATGGTCAGGGTTGCTGCATGTGACTGATCCAGTTCATGACTGGTCCAGTTCATGAGCCAGTGGCAAGCGGCCCCTGCAACCTGCAAGCACAGTTCTGCGCTGGAGCCAGTGTGGCTGCGGACTGGGGTAGCCAGGAATACAAGCAGCGGCAGAAGTTTTGCAGCGGGTTCACGAGGAGGAGCACCCAGCGTCGCTGCTGCAAGTCCTCAGTCATGCACAGGACATGCATGGCATGCATGTGCACGCAGGAGGCAGCGCAAAGACTGTGCACCCCCCACTTGCCCAGACCTTACTGACCACGCACTGCTGGCGCCAGGCTACGCGGCGGGGTCGGCGGCTGCCGGCAGCCGCGACAGCAGCAGCACAAAGGCCACGCCGGCCAGCGCGCCGCCCAGGTGCGCGATGTGCCCGATCTGCGCGCCGGCGACTGTGTTGCCCGTCGCGCCCCTGATGATGGCCGTCTGGGCGGCCACCTCGTGCCCTGCGCAGCCCAGCCGGGAACACCTGGAACCTGGAACATCAGAAGAGTGCAGCCGCTCGGATGAATACCCCAGATTGATGCTCGCGCTGCACTGTTCTAGCGCGGGCGGCACTGGGAGAGTGCATGAGGCATGCACTGCATATATGATTGCATTCCCGCCACTGTGTTTAGTTCCAGCCACTGTATTTCATTATTGCATGGGAAATGCAGATGCTTGCTCGCTGGGCGCGCACATAGTTGATTCACGACATACTGTCCTAACACGAGGCACTCGATGAGCTTCCGGAAGTTTAAGCGCAGCTTCAGCAGCACTGCGCGCCCGCGTCACCCCCAGGGTCAGCTCTGCCTTGGGGCGCAAATAGGCTGTTGTCACTCACCTGACCACGTCACGCTGAAAGTACTGTCAGCATTTCAGTGCTCGCGAGCCCCGGCGCACCCGAGACGGCAAACAGACCGAAGACCGCGCCCGACGCGCCCAGGCTCATGCAGTTGTGCGGCATGGTAAAGTATGACGCCAGAGATCCACCTGCGCCAGCAGCGCGGTCAGGTGCCTTGCAGCGCAGGAGCACACGCTCAACAACGGAGGCACTGCAGGCCAGCGGGCAGGCGCGGCGGCGTACCCACAGAGCACACGATGTATGTCAACCAGACTCCCAGCGCGCCCTCCTCCTCTTCTACAATGCGTCCAAACACATACAGCATGAAGATATTGGAGCTCAGGTGCTCCCACGACGCGTGCGCGAACGCTGCGGTGATGAACTGCCACCTGCGCGCCTCGCACTTCAGCACCTCGCACCGCACGCACGCCTGCCAGACTGATATCGTGCGTGCACAGCGAGCGCGGGACGCAGTCGCGCCTCACTCACCAGTGCGGCGCCTGGTGGTTCAGGTACAGCAGCGGCATGAACGGCAGGTGCAGCAGGTGGTCCGCCACAAAGGCCGCCAGGTTCAGCACCAGCAGCAGAAACACGCCGAGGGACGGCGGCGCCGCGAGCGCTTTCGGCGCGCCTGCGCACTCAACAAAAGCATAGTCTGCAACCGCAGGGGCCCAAAGCACAAGGGCTAGACGCCAGGTGAGGCAGCTAGCAGCCAGCAAGCCCATGCTGTGACCAAAGTACAGGCAGTGCACAAGCTACAGGTACAGGCAGAAGTGCTTGCACCTGCCGCAGGCACAGCCGCGCTGGGCGAGCGTGTCCAGAACCTGGGCTCGCCGCCGTTGCCAGCCTGTGCACACGGGCACCTGTGCTGTCTGCAGCGCACTCTCTGTGCATGTATCTGAGGCGAAGGGTGGAAAAACTGTCTTCGTGCTGCGCAGTGTTTCAGCAGCCTGTTTGGCCTCAAGCCACAGGAGCGGCTGACACAGAGCTGCGCAGCCATGACGCAGTTGCTTCAAGTTTTGCGTGCCAAGAGTGCACAGCCAAGACAAACACAGCACAGGCCGCCGTATTCTTGCTTCACCAATATGGATGTCACAGACTCTGTGCACAGGAGCGTAGGCTGTTTAAGGAGCTCAACTCATGACTGTAATCATTTGAGATTAAACTATCATCCAATTGGCTCCAGGGTCATGCATGATCTGTTATAAGCAAGGAAGATCTGTTGAAAGCAAGGAAGACAGGTTGTTACAATGCAAGTGTAACTACATCCAGCCCTGGCCTGCCCCTACAGGACATGGTCCCACGGCAGAGCACAGCTGATCACACCAGCTTTGAACAGGAACGTGCACAGAGGGCTGCACCAGTACCGCATACAGGCCGGCCACATAGCTGACTCCTGCAGAGGAGCAGGTGTACAGCGCAGCCACGTCTACACATACAGTGCACCTGTGCCATCTTAGCCAAATTCTACCGGCCAGGTATGCAGCAAGATGTGCTGATACATTATAAGAAAGCCAATAACGAACTACCAGGTAATATATACGGTGAGAAAGACTTTTATGGTACAGACATTTGCGTCAGCTCCAAAGGTGCTGACGAACCCATCATCTGAACCTTGAACATGCGGCAGAGCGCAGCCACACAGCAACAACTCCCAGCACTGCTCAGCCACGCCGGCCCCCTCGTACTCGAGCGGGTTTACGGTGCAGCGTCATACGCGCTGTGGAGCCGCACACTGTGCAGCCATGCCCCAGCCTCACGCCCTGGGTCCAGCTTGCCCTCGAGCGCCCGCGGCGCAGCGCTACGACGAGCGCGGCTGCGCCGCCCGGCGCACGTCCCGCCACGCGGCCCGCACCTTGGGCACCAGGTCAGCGCCCCACACCACGCCTGCCGCGCGGCCAGCCATACGTCAGAGAGAGCACAGGCATGCACATAACCTCACGTCATAGATACTGCACAGATGCTGCACAGTCCTTCACACTGTTCACCCAGTTCAACCGACTTTGCCTTGCACAAAGGCATGTACTTGCACTGTCATCCGCAGACGGAGCACTCAGGTCGACTAGCACACACTCTGCATACTGGTGGTTTCTTTCAAGACAGGAGGCATATGCATCCATGCAGGAAACAAAAAATGGTATGCAGATGCGAGTCCAGTGCAGATAGATGGCCTGCTGCAGACTTAACCGTGCATGTTCCACCAAGGGCCATAATATGTGCAGCACCACCTTTCACAAACCCGGCACACCGCACCTGCAATCAAGCAGATGAAGCCAGTGTAGGTGAAGACCAGGCTGAAGAGGACACCGATCGGCGTCAGGCAGAAAATCCCGCCCAGGTTGCTGACCGAACGGTCACATCCTGGCCGGTACATGTCGCTGCCTGGCGACTTCCAGATGTCTGCATCTGCGCGCCGTATTCCAAAACACATCAGTAAGTCTGCCAAAGGCTATTGTGTCACAACGTCACAACATCATCACACAGTAGAGCAACGTCTGCTTCACAGACGTCTGCCAAAACAAAAAGCAAACACAAATGGCCTGTCAGCGCACCCAGGGCCTCAACAGCGGCGGCGCCGTAACCCAAACAGTTGATCAGACCAATCCAAACAACCAATTTCAACACACAATGTACTGCTAGGATGCGCACCCTGCAGCACATGGCGCGTGAGGTCGGCCATGACGAGCGGCACGGCGGCCAGCGCCAGGTACACTGGGCCGAAGCGGCGCCAGTGCGACCCGCGGCGGCTGAGGGCCTTCCAGTACGTGTACTGCGCCAGGTTGGTGAGCGCAGCCAGTGTGATTGCGAAGCTGATGCTGTGCGAGAAGGCCTTCGCCCCCGCCGACGCAGTGACCCCGAGGAGTCCCGCCAGCAGGAGCGGCCAGCATCAGCTTCCCACTGCGCGCAGGCCCGCGCCGTTCCATCAGCTCGATGCTCAGGCTGAAGCTAACAGGCACCTCATAGTCAAGCACCTCGACAATGAGAAATTTTGGTATGACGAACCTGCCGGCTTAGTAGCCGGCTGAGCAGCCAACAGCACAATAGTGACAACTCCTGCCACGGCTGGGACAGTATCAGACCAACCAGATGGTTAGACCTTGCTGACCTCAGCTAAACCAACCACATAACTGCAAACCAGCACATCCTGTAGGGAGCATGAATAGCTAAAAAAGTGTAGCGCAACCCCGCCAGACCTTGCTTCAAAGCACTACACACCCGCTCTGCAAAACTCCTGCAAATGAGGTGACTAGTTTACTGAGCAACATGATAAATGGCTGTGACACAGAAACAAGGTATAGTGGTGTGTCGCACCCAGCGCAGGCAGCGAGAAGAGCAGGGTGGCTATGGAAGCGGCCAGGCCGCCTGCGTCCAGGCGCTGTGCCTCATCCTTGCCACCCGGCAACACGCGGCTGGCGACAGTCTCGCCAGCCTGACGTGCGCTCGCCGCCGCCCGCGCCGGTGGCCGGGATCAGGCCCCGGCCTCGCAAACTCCAGCTTCTGGGTCGTTCTGCACAAGAATAACCAACTGTCAATATATTGAAACACAGCTTGCCAGTCACAACTCATCCTGACACTTGAGCAAGCGCATCCTGAAGATGCAAGTCACTTCGCGAACACTTTCCGCCATCCAGCAAAGACACAGCAAAGAGCTCACCTCTATCCCACCTCAACAAGAGAACAGTTACCTCAAATAAGAAGGCGCACACACTGCAAACCCAGTACATGCGCTGTACTGAAAACAGCAGGACTGCCACAAAGACCTTGCCCAAGCCACCCGCCAGAGCGCTTCCTGTCGCAAGCACAGCCGCCTGCGAAAGACTGCAAGGGTTGCGCGCGCCTCCAGCAGAGGCACAGCGGCCTCCTCGTCACGTGGCGCCATGCTGAGCGCACTTGAGCACCTCAGCAGGTGTAGAATAGAAAGTCAGCGCCTACACCAATGCTGATAACTATCTCTCCTCTCTCGTCATACGACCACCGTGTGACAGCTTGCAGGCTGCTGACCTACCCTGGCCCCCACAGCCGCCCGGTAGGAGCGTTAGGTTGTTACAGTTCTGCGCAAGTTCTTGCACACGAAGATATGGAGCGCGATCCCTGGTGGAAGAACGTGGACGGGCCCTTTCCTGAGTGGCCGGGCCCTGTCGGCGTTAAGCCTGATGGCGGCGGGTGCCACCGCGCCAGCGGCACCGTGGGCAAGATGGTTGTGCACCGCGCTGTGCACAACCACGACGCGGACGGTGCACCCACCATCGGTCACACAGCTACACAGGGGGTAGTAGCTGCCGAGCACGCCAGCAGGCGGGGCTGCTTGCGCCTGCCTTCCGCGCCTATGAGGAGGTGCATATACCTGAGAGGAGGAGGCACCCACGGCGACCTCCGCCGCCCTGTCGTCGCTGCAAGCCTGTCATTATGCAGACCAGGTCTGCTGCGGTATACCTTTGTGATGAACTTAGTAGCGTGCTGCGCACGTGTGCCAACCAAATTTTTTTTCGCTGAGCGCCAACGTCGCCAGCGCCTGTGCGCATGTCACCAGCACACCACCAGGGAGTGCCGCGCGCCATCGGCAGCCCGCGTGCGCGATCGCGCAGCGGTGCGCGCGGCGCTGGCGGCCGGCGAGAGCGTGAACGAGGTGGAGGCGGCCGGCTGCACGCCGCTGCACTCGGCCGCCTACGAGGGCTGGCTGGAGGGCGCGGAGCTGCTGCTGGGCCTGGGCGCCAAGATAGACGCGTCCAACAACGCCGGCGACCGGCCCTGGCACTGGGCGCACAACCTGGGCCACACGGCCATGCTGGCGCTCCTGGAAAAGGCGCGCCCGGCCGCCGCCTCGCGCGCGCGGCGCCGGGCCCTGCGTGCATGTGCTGTTGCGGCTCGTCTGAGAGCACCCCTCACGCGCATGGTAGCCCTGACACCAGCCACATGCTGCAACTGACATATGGCTGTGACCAAAACAAGTGCCGCTTGTTTTGGCTGCCCAAGCTAGACTATGGCCTGTGGCACGTGTATGACACAGACCCATCTGGCATGGTATGCCGGTGCGCTCTTCCCCATTCCTGTTCAGTCAACACAGGGCCCAGCCGGCATTGCCACCTTGGCAGGGTAACCCCGCACTCTAAAAGAGCTGCGAATCCTGTGTGCGCAGCAAGGGGCCGCGCGCGAGTTTGGCAAGGTGCTGGTGGCAGACCACACGCCGAAAGTGAAGGCATGCGCCCTGCATGGCACTCAGGCGCCTGGCGCCCTGCCGAACGGTGCTGTCACAGGGCGCCTGGCGGCGCCCGATGCGCGCCTATGCTGCCTGGATGCTGTCGCCTGTGGCAGCTCTGCACACACATGCATCATGCTCCCTTCATCTCAGGTCTTTTTACAGTGCAATTTAGCCCGCCTTCAGTGCAATACACCCTGTCTGACAGTTCAGGACGAAAGGAGGCTACTGTGACACGAACGCGTTTTGTGCAGGACTTCTTCCAGCGCGAGTGCTGGGCGCACCACCCCAAGCCCTACGCAGACTTCATGCGCTGGCGCGCGGACGAGGATGCGCGCTGGGCCGCAGACAGCAGCCGCCTCATACCGGGCGGTTAGGCTGTGCCTTGAAATTCGGGCTTGAATGCAGGCAGGGCTGGAGTGCGGAAGCGTGATAGGATAGACTGATGCACAGGGAGGAACACGAGCCTGCTGGCACAACGTACACTCAAATGGGTTACTATATATCAGGGGTGCTGCTTGGCACTGGTCAATTGCCTGCTATTGCTGGCCATGTAGTGATGCAGCCCGCGGCTGCCTCTAGCCATTGAGCGAGCAGGCTGCTAGGAGAGCCCGACTTGTGAGATGGGAACATGCGACATGGAGAGTGCACCGCATTAGAGTGCCAGGAGGGCACCGCAGACATGCAGGCTGGCACGCCACCTCCTCATGACTGGGCCTGCGTGCTCGTCAGCCACGCATTTGGGTGGAGCGTTACACCGCACGAGCAGGGCAGCGACAAAACTGTTGCGCCCGCACGTACGGAAAGCTGCACCGCGGGCTGGGCTCCACACTCCCAGTCCGCCAGAGTCGCGCTGCAGCAGGACTGGACTCTTACGTCAACACACGAGACCTCACAGACAACGCGGACAGAGGGCGCGCTGGCCTGCGCACCCTCCCCAAACAATGACATGCCGACAACGCACACGCTGCGGCCCTCCCGTGGCGCCCAAGCAGCTGACACGGCTGTCAACAATACAGCAGCCCGCCCCTCCCCCCAAATGGGAAACCAACCTGCACAGAGTGGTGGTCATTTTCTACCGCGGGCCCACTCTCCCAGACGCGTCCAGCCACCGCCCGCATGACGCAGGGCGCGGCCCATGCAGTGCGGAGCACATGGGCAACCCGTGCCTTGTACGTCCTGCTCCCGCAGGGCACATGCATATCGCCCGCAGGCCGCCCCACACCGTGTGCGCGCCACCGCCACAGCACGGCCTGCGCAGCTGCCACGCCCCTCGCAGCCGCGCCGCCAGGCTGCAGACCATCTGCGGCGCTGCCGCTCCGGCTGCAGCGCGCGCGCGAGCGCAGCGCAGGCTGGGCAGCCTAACAGCCTGAGTGCTGCCCCAGCACGCTGTCCTCCCTCCGGCCCGCTCACAGGCTTCGCCCGCCAACCCCCCGCACAGCGCCGCGCGGCGCCGCGCCCGCGCGAGTGCGCACGGGTCAGGGGCCAGCATGACCCTCATGCGCCGCGGCGGATCAGCGATGCGGCCGCTGGGCGCGCCCCTGCCTGGGCCTGAGGGCGGCCTGCCGGCCGCGCCGGCCCTTGTTCATACCAAAGGAGCCGGGCCCGCCCGTGCGGCCGCGCGCGTGCGTGGCCTCAGGGATTGCAGGGTCAGGGCCAGGGTAGGGTCAGGGCCGCCCCGCGCCGCCTGCGTACATGAACTTCTGCTTCTTCTCCGCGGGCTTCAGGATCTGCGCGCGCGCGCGGCGCTCAGCCCCCCCGGTGCAACGCGCCCGCAAGCGCGGGCGACGCCCGGCACTCCGCCCTACGCTCCCGGGGGAAGAGGGCTGCTTTGTAAGTGCGCGCATGTTGAGAAACGCGTCGCGGATGCTGGCGAATGGCTGGGCGCAGCGGGGGGGCGGCGGCCGCCCACCTGGAAGGAGCACATGAGCGTCTCGTCGACGCTCATCATGGCGCCCGCGTTGTCGAACTCGCCGCAGTAGTTGGGCGCGCTGAAGATGGTGACCAGCTGCCGCTTTGCGAAGAACTCGTACCCGTCCTCCACCACCTGCGGCCGCGCCCTGGTGGGTCAACCCCCAGGTAACCCAGGGACCCCCTAACCCTAGTACGTCGTGCCGCGCCCGCGCGCGCGCGCAGCGGCCGCTCCGCACGGGCAGCTCGCGCTGGCGGGGTGCCGCACAGCAGCGGATGCCAGGCTCACAACGCGCGACGGCGCCGCGCCCCGGCAAAGAAAAGATCCCACCGCGCTCGCCATATGGCGCGCGCCGGTTCAAAACAGCCTACCCTGCTCGGCGAGACGCCTGTGCACAGCAGCCTGCCCCGCTCGCGGCGCGCCAGCGCCCTGGCGGCTCCTTTCCCCCACGTTCCCAGACGCCCGCACGCAGCACGCAGGTCCAGGACCAAGGCCGAGCCGTGCTTGGTCGGGAGCTCCAGCACGGAGGCCAACCCCGCCCAGCTGTGGGCAGGGGTGGCAGGGGCTGTGCAGGCACGTCCGGTGCGCGCGGCAAACTGGGGCATAATTATGCTTGATCAAGGGCTGCAGCACGGAGGCCACCCCCGCCACAGTAGTGGGCGGGGCCGGCAGGGCCTTCGTTTTAGCGCGCCTGGTGCGCGCGGCAGACCAGGTCCAGGTCGTGCTTGGTCAGGAACTCCGACACGGAGTCCGGCCCGAACGTGTACGACACGCCGCGGTCGTTCTCGCCCCAGCCCTGCACCTCCTTGTCCGGGTCGGCCCACAGCAGGTCGCACAGCAGGCCCGTGTCCGGCACGTCGGTCGGGCGCGGGATGCGCTTTATCTGCTCCAGCGCCTTCAGCTCCGGCGACAGGCCGCCGTGCATGCACAGGATCTGCGCGCGCGCGCGCCGGCGCGGTGTCAGCTCGGGTCTGTCGCCACCGCCAGGGCTGCCGCGCGAGGGCGATCAGCATGGGGTGCAGCACCCTTGCGGGTGCCACCTCGCAAGGGTGGCACCTCGCCCACGGCCGCCCCGAGCAGCGCCACCGCTCACTGTGCACCGCAGGCCCACGCCCAGCACGCAGCGGGCGCGGGCGCCGGGCGGCCGGCCGCGGGCGCGCCTTCTCGTCGACCAGCGCCGCGACGGGCAGGCAGTTGAAG
>JAABUX010005748.1_pt1 | contig 15119 bp, 11 predicted proteins | sample 5561851 | NCBI WGS metagenome assembly JAABUX01 (sample SAMN10711883, study PRJNA513361) | rock metagenome | isolation source: Antarctica rocks | place: Antarctica: Victoria Land, Richard Nunatak red sandstone | collected 2016-01-03 | reverse complement strand
TGACTGCAAGGCCGTGAAAAGCCCCTCAGCCAAGCCTGGACGCATTCCACTTCGCTCGAGACGAAAGCAAGCAAGTGGCCTATTTTGAAGTGCACTTGGGTGGCCTATTTTGAAGTGCCCGCTGAGGCTCTTCGGAAAGCCAGCGCCCATTCCGAAGAAGCAGCTGATAAACGCTCACGCCGCTCCAACACGGCCTCCGAGGCGGCAAGTATCCGCATTCGTTTAGCGTTCGCGCGATCTCGGAATGTGAATGGCCCGCACTACGTAAACGTCGGATCAGCGGAAGGTACGGGGCCGATATCTCTTGCGCCCTTACCCACGACACGTTTCGAGTACTATCGCAGCCTGCAGAGACGAGCGCACTACGACGGGCATGTCGAGATCGACGGTGCCTACTATTCGGTTCCGGCCGGCTATGTCGGTGGAACTGTCGTCGTTCATGTCGGACGCTTGTGGGTGCGCATCCTCGAACCGCTTATTCGAAGAGATGGTCCTCGCCACAGCTCTCGGGGAACGACCTGCACTTATTGATAGGGATGCGTAAACTGCCAACGAGCTCCGCCGAGGACTTACTCGAAGTCATCATGCGCCGCTACGAACGCTTCGACAATCGTTACGTCAAATCGCCCGCTTGAGGACTGGCCTAAATCGTTCGGCGACAACTCCGGCGGTTACAGCTTTCCTCGATCGGCTCATGCATCACGGCCATCTGATAGAGATCCGTGGCAAAAGCTACCGATTACACGAATCCAGTGTCGCGGCCCGACAGCGGATGGCAAAGAGCGCAATTAGGAACCCTCCCTCCCAGATCACCCTAACCCGGACTGGTACATTTGAAGTGGCCAGGGTGGTACAGTTTGAAGTGGCCACCGAGGTGTACGTGTCCTTTTGTCGCCTCGCGTGATACTTTATCGGCGCGAGTGCGTCCAGCGTTAAGGTCCTTTGTGCAACGGCACCTCCTTTCTTGCGGATGCGCCTTATTGTCGGGATGCGCCGTTAGTTGCCGGTAGTATAGTCAAAAGAACCCGGCGATGTTTAGAGCATCGCGGGGTTCTTCTCAGGAGGACCGAGAGTTGGGCTCGACGCGCCAGGGCTGTGAGTGCCCGATTGAAGCGCGAATTCTGAAATTCCCTGTTAGGCGGCGCGGCGTTGTACTTTCGAGTAAAGGCCTGGAACGGTTCTACTATGCGCGGCAGCGTGCGAATCAGCAATCTAGACGTCGTCCCACCCTGGCAGACTGTGCCGAACGTGCGGAACTAGGATTACGGACGTTAACGCGTTGCCTAAGGGCCGAACGCGTCGATCGCCGTTCAGTCGAACGCTTGCTTTTCAGTGTCGGGTTGAAACTGCAACCGGAGGACTTGGCGGACTGAAGCGTCAGCTGCGTGGCCTGGCGCCGTTGAGAGCCTCAACGGTATCGCAAGCCGTACCAATGAGTTAGTAAAGTGCATCGTAATCGATGAACTCGGCAATGTGACCACCGCATTGGATGACGAACACTTGACCTCCAAAACCTATTCACCTGACCTCCGGGAACAAATTCGGTTGGCGAAGCCTGCCGGTACGATCTGCTGCGGGGTCTATCAAGCTGCGGCGCGCTTTGCGATTCCAGAGGGGGAAGGATTGAAGCTGGCCGGTTCGGTGGAGAGTAATAGATTAGACATCAAGCCGCCGGGGACCGCCGTTCATACTCGGCCGGCGATATTGAGCCGATCGCTGTATGCCGTCGACGCGCGGTGCTGCGCAATTTTCAGGCCTTGCTCGCCGCTTGGCGAAACGACACCGCCGCGGCGAGGAGAGAGTTGATATCGTGCGCGGCATCATGGCGGCCAAATGCTGCCGCCATGGCGTCAGCGCGGTCGCGATACTTCGCGTCGTTGAGTGCCGCGTCGATGGCTTCGCGAAGCTGGGCGGCCGTTGGTCGGTCGGTGCGGAGGTCGATGCCGGTGCCGGACCAGGCTACACGCGCTCCAACCTCAGGCTTATCCTCGGTCATGCCGGCGACGACCACCGGGACGCCGTGGCTGAGCGCACTCGTGACTGTTCCGTACCCACCGTTCGTAACCAAAACGTCTATATGCTCCATAATGAGATCGAACGGTAGAAACATGGCCGCATGCGCATTGGCCGGAAGACCACCCGGGATGTCGGTAACGCGCCGCCCACCAGTCGCGACGAGCACGATAACGTCGTTCCTGTCGGCTAAAGCGGTCAGGGTAGGAGCCACCAATTGACCTAGGTCGAAATTTGCCACCGTACCCTGCGTTACGAGCACGATACGTTTGCCGACGCGCAATACCGCCGCGATCTCCCGCGGCAGTTCGTAACCGGGCGGCGGTGGAAGTGACCCGATGAAGCGCACGCTGCCGGGCAAATCGCATCGCGGATATTCGAATTCGGGAGGCGATGGATGCAAGTAACAGTCAGGTAGCGATACCAACGCGTCAAAGAAAGACATCGGCAGCGGCCGTGCACCGAGCGATAACAGTATGCGATCGATGCGTTCGCGTAACGGATTGAAGAGAGCTGCATCGGTCGCATCCATAAGATGCTGGTATTCTGCGATTTGCTTCGCCTCAGTCGCGGGCGGCAAGCCAACTGATGGCGGCGCTCCGTCATCGCGATGCAGGAGTAGAAAGGTTACGCCGAGTGCTGCAATCGCGGGACGATCGGCCCGCGCACCCAGCAACAGCGGAAGTGCTCCGGCGAATACATCGTCGCCGAGAATAAGGTCAGCCGGGAAATCCTCGAGTACGGCACATAATCCGGCGTATTGATCGGGAATCGTGTCGACGAAGATGCGTTCCATATCAAAGCGAAGCCGCGCGAGACCGGGCGGCAGTGTCCTGCGCTCGGGAAACGTATCGTCGATGTCGGACAGGTCCAAGTCGGCGTAGCGCGGGAGCGGGACGAACCGCGCTCCGATTGACTCAACCTGGCCGCGGAACGCCGAGCCGGTGGTGAAAATAATTTCGTGCCCGGCAGCGAGTAGGATTCGCCCAGTTGCGAGGACCGGATTGAAATGCCCGGCGGCCGGCGTAGCTGCGAGGATGATTTTCATCTAAAAGCTCCACAGATTGCCAGTGTCACCACTGGCTAGCGCGAGGATGACCGATGTCGCGGGTTCGAGGGTTTCGAATCGTAGCGCGTCACGATATAGTCGTGCCGCTATGACACCATGTGCGGTAATATCGTCCGGCGCACTTGCGCCAAGTAACGCAGCCTGCTCGCAGAACAAGAGAAACGCGAGTTTTGCATTTGCGTCGAGTTCCGTCGACATACGTTTCTCCGTTAAATGGAGGCACTGGAGTCCGCAAAAGTTTTATGGTCACTAAACGAGATCTCGATATCGTGACGATCCGCAGGTGAACGCCGGCGTTTTATCTATCAGCGCAGTGGCTTGCCCCAGACGGTCTCGCGGCGAAGCTGCGGCTTGAGCACTTTACCGGCGGGATTCCGCGGCAACGGCGTGTCGCGGACTGCCACGTATTGCGGGACTTTGAAGTCTGCGATGCGACCGCGCAGCGACGCGATGACGGCCGCTACGTCGAGCGTTGCTCCGGGAGCGGGAACCACGATGAGGCCGACTTTTTCACCCATGACGTCGTCCGGAACGCCGACGACTGCGGCATCCGCGACGCCGGGAGCATCGGCAAGCGCGTTCTCGACCTCGACGCAATAAACGTTCTCGCCGCCGCGGTTGATCATATCTTTCGCGCGATCGACGATGTACGTGAGACCGTTCGAATCAATGCGCGCGAGATCGCCCGTGCGCAACCAACCGCCGACGATTGTCTGCGCCGTCGCTTCCGGTTTGTTCCAGTAGGCCCTCATAACGTTCGGTCCGCGAACCAGCAATTGACCGACGCCGCTCGCAGGATCGACGTCCTCGAGGGCGAGGTCGACCACGGGACTGGCGAAGCCGACCGAGTCGGCGTGGTCAGCGGCATATTCGTGAGGAAGGAGGGTCAGTAAGCCCGCCGCTTCGGTCATGCCGAAGCCGTTCTCAACGCGTGCGTGCGGAAACGCCGCCATCAAGCGGTGCACGAGGGCCGACGCGATCGGCGCGCCGCCATATTCGACGTGCGTCACGCGCGAGACGTCGGTCGTCGCGAATGCCGGATGATTGAGCAACAGTGCGTAGATCGCCGGCGCGGTGAGGAGAAAGTTAATACGTTCCTCGTCGAGCGCTCGCAACAGGACCGCAAGGTCGAGTGCCGGGAGGATGATGCTCGCACCGCCGAGATAGAATGCCGTTAGGAGTTGACAATTACAGCCGATGACGTGAAAGAGCGGAACCGTTATGAGCGTTCTGAAGATCTCGTCGGCGACGACCGGGTGATTCCGCCCGCGCGCCATGCTCTCGCAATTCGATAGAAACGCGGCGTGAGTTATTAGCGCACCTTTCGGGAAACCGGTCGTACCGCTCGTATAGAAGATGGCGGCGCGGTCGTCAGGCCCTAGATCGTCGCGAACGTAAGCACTCGCGTCCGGAGGCGTCGCGCCCGGCATAAAAACATACGTGCTGCCTGAGTCGGTGACGACGTACTCCGCTTCAGGCTCGGTGAAGCGCGTGTTAACCGGAACGGCCGTCGCGCCCGCCATGAGCGTTCCGAAGAACGCTTCGGTCCAAGCGAGGCCGGCCGGGAGGCGGATCGCGACGCGGTCGCCGACCTCGACTCCTAGCGCTCGCAGACCCCCCGCAACTCGGGCGCAGCGGTCCCAAAATTGCCGATACGAGACGCGTTCGCGGCCGATCTCTGCGACGGCGTCGGCGTCGGGGGTGCGCTCGACCCACGACCGGAGCATCGCGACGAGCGACTGCGGAAGGTCGGCGTACCGCGCGACGTCGTCCGCTCCTCGCGTCACGCCGGAGAGGTCGAACGGGTTCTCGCCGCGGTGCTGCGGTTCGATTGCGATCATGCTATCAATACTCCTCGTGACGTAGCGCAGGATCGCGACGTATTACCGCACCCGGCGCCGGCGTTCGCGATTGCACTGTATGGCCTTCGCGTCTCCGAGACGTCTCCTCAGGCGGTGCAAACTCTGCCGATGAGACTTGCGAAAAGCGAAGGAGCCCAGGAGTCGCGGGCGCGGCCGACCTTGCAGCGACTCGCTAGCGTCGCGATGTTTTCGCACACTTGAGCGCCCCGGCGGGTATTTCCGCCGCCCGAGGAGACGCTTGGGAGACGCGAAGGGCCTACGCTACGATAATGTTGATAACAGAGCACAACCCGTACCTCCGATCCTGAAAGTCGAGCACAACATGTTGGATGGAACGAGTGCTGCGCGCGGTGCAAGCGATCTCGAGCATGGTATGCCCTTTATGTCGGCGAGACGACATTAAGCCAGTCATATGTCCACAGACACAAATCATATTCTCAGAGTGATGGAGCAACTCTGTGCAGGTTGGCTCGCAGGAGATGGAAAGCAATATGCCTTGCCCTTCACCCCCCAGGCACATTACGTCGTTTTCGATGGTAGCGTTCTGACTGGTCCTGCGGAGATTGCCTCTTTTCATCAAAGGGCTTTTGACGGCAATCTTCGGGGCACCGAGTTGCATCTCGCTCTTCAAGAGATCAGGCCCCTGGATTCCGATGCGTGGCTTGCTTTTACCAAAGGCGGGATAATAAGGAAAGATGGATCGCTGAGACGACTTACGGGTGAATCGGTACAGACTTTTCTCTGTAAACGGGAAGCGGGCGTTACGCTAATCGAGGCCTTCCAAAATACGCGCATCCATCCCGTGACGGATCAACAATCGGCAGACGCATGGCGTGCGTTCGATAAGCTGTGGGAGGCTGGGAAGGATTAAATCTCGTCGCCTACCTCTTCGTCGAATGCGAACTGTCACGCGTAATCTAGATGCCGACCCTTAAATAGGGTGAAACAAAGCGACAGCGATTTTCGTGCTCGAAAGGAGCGAAGAGCGCAGAATCGCAGCGCAATTTAAGCGATGAGCGACGCAGCGACGGCGGAAACACACGGAGCGGCTGTCATGAGATTTACGGGTCGGCACACTAGATTCAACGTGATGTGTCTCTCGCGGCCTTCGACGAACTTCAGCCGCGCGCGCGGCCTCGAGCAGCGCTTAGGCCTGCTCCGCTACCACGGACATCACGCTGGACCAGGCTGTGCGGCCGCATTTACCCGCGCGCTCGAATGCGGCTCGCATGACGGCGCGTTCGCAGTCGGACGCCTTGCGCTCCACGTCACGCCCGAGCTGCGTAAAATGCAGCGCCTTGTTCCGGTGTCGGCCCGGTTCGCGAGTTGCCGCGACGAAACGGCCTTCAAAGAGGCGCCGCATCGGACGGTTCGCCGCTTGTTTGGTCACGCCGAGCGCCGCGATCAGTGTGCCCACATCGACGCCTTCATGCCGAGCGATCACGAACATGATGCGGTGGTGCGCCCGCGAGAGGCCGTAGGTCGGGAGCAGGTCATCGGCCTCGCGTGTCATGCCCTTGAGCCCGAAGTACATGAGCTCGAGAGCGTCGTCGAGGTCTGCGAGTTTCTCAAGTATATACGGTTGCCGTGAGCGGAGATCGACGGTATGGTCAAGCGGCAAACTCGATTTCCGAGGCACGGCTATTGGTGGGGAATGCTTCAGGATTCGCACGCTTAGCGAGGATGCCCTCGGCTTGAGGGCGCTAACGTTCGTAGGCAAAGGGCGACTCGAGTGGCGGGAAGCGTCCGATCCTTTAATTACGAGAAATCGCGAGGCCATCGTAAGACCGATTGCTTCGACAACCTGCGATCTGGACCAGTGGATCATTAGCGGCTTTACGCCCTTCGATCCTCCGTTTGCGATCGGCCATGAATGCGTCGCGGAAGTGGTCGAAATCGGCGATAGCGTTCGTACGGTTCAGCCGGGAGATGTCGTTGTCGTGCCATGGCACATCTGCTGCGGCGACTGCGACCGCTGTCGAAGTGGTCTCACCGCACAGTGTGTCGCAATAGGCCGGGACGCGTGTTTCGGCGTGCCGATTGGCGGTCATTGGGGGGGACTGTTCTCAGATCTCGTGCGCGTGCCATTCGCAGATGCGATGCTCGTGCGCGTGCCCGAGGGCATCGATCCGGTCGCCGCGTCGAGCGCGAGCGACAACCTTACCGACGCCTACATCGCCGTGCGCAACGGCCTCCTCAAGCGCCCGGGCGCGCGCGTGCTCGTGCATGGCGGGATTGGGAGCCTCGGACTTTTCGCCGTCGACCACGCTCTGGTAGCGGGCGCGGAGAGCGTTGACTACGTCGACTCAGACCCCCAGCGGCGCAGCATCGCGCAGTCACTCGGCGCGCTCACACATGAAAGCGTCCCCGAAGATTTCAAGTGGACCCATCCCGTCGTAATCAACGCGACGCCGAAGCCCCAGGAAATGAGGCGCGCCATTGTCGCACTCGCAGCCGGCGGCCACGTCTCCAGTGTTGCCATTTATTTCCGCGATACGCCGATGCCGCTTTGGGAAATGTATTTGCGAGACGGCACCTATTCGGCGGGTCGCCCGAGCGTGCGACCGCACATTCCGAGCGTTCTCGAACTGCTCGAGCGCGGCGAGATTCACCCCGAGCGCGTCGTAACTAAGCTTATTGCTTGGGATGACGCGGCCGAAGCACTGGTGGAACCGTCGTTGAAGCCCGTTGTCACCAGGCCTCGCGCCTTCGCACGCGCATCCGTCTAAATGTCGATGACGCTGTCGCGATTCCGTGGCTCACCCTGGCACACAGAGGTCGCGTCCGAATTATTGGGCGTGCCGTCGGAAGGGCTTGAGGTCGCACTCCTGGGTCGCACCGAAGTACGATTTGCAGGGTCGATCGTCGGCGCGAACGTCCCGCCCAAGACCTTCGCCTTGCTCGCGTATATTCTGTTGCACCCCGTGCGCCGCGTCGAGCGCGAGGCGGCGGCCTTTGCGCTTTGGCCGGACGAGCCGGAAGCAAGCGCGCTCGCAAACCTGCGGCGGTACCTCTACCGGCTTACAAGAAACCTGCTGCCCGTCGGGAAGGCGCCCTGGCTTGCGACGACGGCACGTTCCATCGCCTGGCAAGACGATGCTCGCGTGCAACTCGACGTAGCCGATTTTGAGACAGCGACGGCTCAGCCCGTCGACGCCAAGCGCGCCGTCGATCTTTATCGCGGAGACCTGATGGAATCGTTCGATGAGCCTTGGGTCGAACCGCTGCGCGCACGCCTACGCGAGCGGTTCGCGGCGGCCGGCCACGCCGCGCTCGAAAGCCGCGAGGAGATGCAAGCGCGCTGCAAGATCGTGCTCGCGAAACGGCTGATCGCGCACGACCCACTGGACGAAGTTGCGGTTCGCGCGCTGCTGCAACGGCGGACGGAACTCGGCGACCGCATCGGCGCGCTACGCGAGTTCGACGAGTTCCGAAAACTCGCGCGCGAAGAGTTTGGGATCGAGCCGAGCGAGGAGACGCGCGCGCTGCAAAAGCGCATCGTCGCGGATCTGCAAACATCCGTCGCAGCAAACGATCGCGATGTGCGCTTGTCAGGCGTTCCGCTGATTGCGACGCCGCTCTTCGGACGCGAGGTGGAACGGAAGGCGGTCGGCGAATCACTCGTCGCACATGCGCTCGTGACGCTCCTCGGCATCGGCGGAATTGGGAAGACGCGCCTGGCAATCGACGTTGCGACCAGCATGATCGATCTCTTTCCGGGCGGCGTCGCATTCGTCGACGTCGCGCGCGCGGAGCGCGAAGAGCGTCTGCTGCCGGTCTTTGCTGATGCCCTCGGCGTTTCGACCCTTGCCAGGGTCGACGACCTGGAGACGCGTACGATTGGGGCGCTGAATTCCGCACGCCACGTCGTTATCGTCGATAATTGCGAGCGGCAACCCGAAGCCGTCGCGCGCCTCTTGAATCGCATCGTGCCGCTGGGCGGCGGCTCTCGGTTCATCATCACGAGCCGCGAGCAACTCGATCTGGACGGCGAACTCGTGCATCGGGTCCGGCCGCTCGATCGAAGCAGTGCCGCAGCGTTGTTTGTCGACCGAGCGCGTTCTGCGCTTCACGCAGAAAAAACCGCGGCTCCGCTTATGCTCGATCCGGATGCCGTCGATACGATCGTTGCACGGCTTGACGGCATTCCACTTGCGCTCGAACTGGCCGCTTCGCGCGCGGCAACAGTCGGTCTGGACGATCTTGCCGCGCGCTTAATCCAGGCGATCGGACTCCATCCTTACCTGCGCGGACGACGGCCTAGTCGCAAGACGATGGGCGCGGTATTGGATTGGAGCTACAATTGTCTCGACGCGGAAACCGCGCAGGTCTTCCGTCAGCTCTCGACCTTCGCCGGCGGATGGACGGTAGAGCGCGCCTGTGCAGCTCTAGCAGCCGACGATGAGGAACGTGTTCGGTTCGCTCTCGGCGATCTCGTCGACGCGGCACTCGTGATCGTCGAGCGCTCGGACACAGCGACGCGATATCGTTTCCTCGAGCCGATTCGCGCCTACGCCGCCACCCGTCTGAGCCAGGCGGGCGAGGCGCCAGCTGCGCGCCGTCGCCACGCCGAGGCGGTGCTTTGCGCGGCCGAGGAATTCGTCGATGCCGGCCGGAGTCTGCCGATGGCAACACGCGTCGCTCGTGCAAACGACGCAGTCGACGACCTGCGCGCCGCGCTACAGTGGGCGCTTGTTGACGGCAACGATCTTGAACTCGGTACGCGGCTCGCGGCTGCCAGCATGTACTTTATTTTCGTCGCTCCCGATGAAGGTCGCTCGTATGTTTTGGAAGCATTGCGAGCCACGGGCGGGCAGTCGTCGCTTCGGACGCAGGCGAAGCTGTACCAAGCGCTCAGCCGGCATGCAAAGCAAAACTTGCGTTTTGCCGAAGCGTACGAAGCGGCGACGAACGCGATCGCGCTCGCGCGAAAACTCGGCGACGACGATTTGTTGTGCGCGTTCACCCTGAATGCAGTCCTGGCGGCGGTCGGGACGCAGCGTCTCGACGAAGCCGAATCCTTGGCCACCGAATGCATTGCAATTGCGGGCGCGCGCGGGCACCGACTCTTCGAGCGGCAAGCGCGCGGATTTCTGCCTATCGTCGTGTCTGCACGTGGCGACTACGATCGCGCGCGTTCGCTCTTTCTCGAATTGCTGTCCAGTGAGGGCATAATCGGAAGCGCCGGCGGCACGTTCCAGCGCCAGGCGGTGGACGATCGCGGGAATTTCGCGGAGAACGAGTTTTTAGCGGGACGCCTCGAGGAGGCCATTCGCCTCAGCACCCAGGCCATCGCAATCGCGGAAGAACGCGGCGAGTTGCCGAGCTTGCGCGCAGCACGATCGAATCACTGCGTCTTTCTGTGCGCTGCCGGCTACATCGCCGACGCTCGCGCACTGGCGCTTGCCACGATCGAAGATGCGCGAGACGCAGGCCTCGGAGCGGTCGTGACGTTTGGGGTCGGCACGCTCGCACAAGTTGCGGAGGCGCGTGGTCGCATCACTGAATCGGCCGCCATCGCGGCATACGTGAGGCGCCGGCTAGCGTCGGAAGGATTCGTACGAGACGGAGCCCATGAGTTGCAGGCGCGCACATTCGAGACGCGTTTGCGCGGCGGCCTCGATGAGACGGCGCTGGCACGCGCGTCCGACCTTGCAGCGATTTGGGATGAAGACGCGGCGGTCGACTTTGCGCTCGCCGCAAGCACCGACGCGTCCGATCCGGCCACCGCCAACGTTTTGCAGTCGTCGCTAAGATGCAACGACGTGATCCTGATGCATCCGCCGGATCATGGTGACGGATGGATTGGTCATTTTGCGCGCCTCGGCACGACCTCCGCGCTGGATCGTTAGGTAGCTTTGAGGATTATCGTGCGCGGATCGTCGTTTGGGTGCAGACCTCGACCACATCCGCTCTCGGACCTTTCGTCAGATCCGCCGACGAAGGCGTTGCACCGCGAATTGTTTTGCGATTTTCGGCGGCGCCGACACGGCTGCACTCGCACAATCGCGACGGTATGGCTTACTCTGGCAGTGACACCGTCAGAGCGTGCGGGCTGGGCGAGCGCAAGACGGTAGCGCAGCGCAAGTTATGTTGCAGCTTATCGATTTTGGCTTGCCAGGAGACGTTTCGGAGACGTGGCGTCGGTAAGCTGCGATCATGTTCTCCACGAAACAAAATTCCTGCGTGCACACGCGAGCACTCGCGCAGCTTCGGGCGAACCCTCGCTACCGTAACTATCTCAGCGGGTCGCTCGTGCGTCAGTTCTCTACATTTACGCGCCGCATCACCATCGTGGTTTCGATCGCTATGCTCGCCAGCTGCTCGACAGGCAGTTCGACGCTCTCCTCGCAAACGAGTTCGCTGACCTGGCACGTTCAAGACGGCGCGTCAAGCCGCGCCGAGGCGCTGCAAGGGCTCGCGTTTTACCCGTCGGCAATGACGATCGATGCGGGAGATACAGTTGAGTGGAGTTTCCCGGCAAACGAACCGCACACGGTCTCACTGCTGGGCTCAGGCCAAACGAAACCATTGCCGCCAACGGATCCTGCCGCCGCAAAGCCGGCAGGCGGCTCGACCTACGACGGAACAGCGTATACGAGTTCGGGATACTTGTTCGGAGGCAAGACGTACTCGCTCACGTTCCCGAAGCAAGGAACGTATACCATCTACTGTCTCATCCATCAGCCCGAGATGGTTTCCAAGGTTGTTGTTCAGCCTCGCGGAACGGCGTACCCGCAGCAACAGAGTGCGTACGACCAAGCCGCCGCGACGGCAAGCGCCAGCGACTTAGCAGCAGCGCTGGCCTCGGTTGGAACATTCGCATACCCGGCCGGGAGCCATCACTTCGCTGCTGGGATTTCCCCCGGTTCGCTCGTAGGACCGCCGGGCTCATCGTCAGTCCTACGTTTCCTTTCGACGAGCGATCTCAATGTCACGTCCGCGACCGTTCCTGCCGGTAGTACGGTTACGTGGACCAATCTTTCCAATAACGAAGCGCATACCGTCACGTTCGCCCCCGTTGGGCGGCCGTTCCCGACGCTAAACCCGTTCGCGCCGCCGACCGGCGGCAACACGTACGACGGTACGACTCTCGTCAACTCGGGGCTGCTGTTTCCCGGCCAATCATTTTCCGCCACCTTTCCGAAAGCCGGAATCTACACGTACCATTGCCTCTTGCACGATGATACGGAAAACATGATCGCGACACTCGTCGTGCAATAACGATGTCGCGTTCGGCGATGCCGCTTGTCGGCAGTATGCGACCGCGTTGGCGAGAGTTTCAGTGTTGTTTCGCGGCAGCGTTCGTGTTGGCGCAGGAGACGTTTGGGAGATGCAAAGGCCTTACTGTGCGATCATGACGGCAACGCAATGCAGCCCGAGCGCTCGATGCAACTCGTTCGCGCCGTCCTACGCGCCAGCGCTACGAGCAGATACAAAGGAGCAAAAATCTTGACCCAACTCCAATCAAAGGTCAGCGCTGATCGCGAAATGCCGGACGCGCATATCGCCCGCATGGTCGAATTAATTACCGGTTCCCTGGCCAGCCAGGTTATTCGAACGTTCGCCGAAATGTCGATCGCCGATCTGCTCGCAGAGCACCCGGCGTCAGCTGCCAGTATTACGGAGGCGACGGGTTCCGACTTAGGTGCCATGAAGCGGCTGCTACGTGCCGGCGTGGCCTTGGGACTTGTCACGGTTGACAAAGATGAACTGTTCGCAGGCACGCCGCTCTCGAAGACGCTGCAGCAAGACACGCCCGGATCGCTCAAGGGCTGGGCTACGATCATGGGATCACCCGGGGCATGGCTTCCGTGGGGTAATTTCGTAGAAGCGATCAGGACGGGTCAACGACAGACGCAAGCGACCCTCGGTAAGGAATATTTCGATTACCTTGCGCAGGCCCCGGCCGAAGCTGAAGCTTTCATGGTCGGGATGGGCGGGATAAGCGACGTGATCAGCCACAAAGCCGCGGACATGATCGACACCAGGTCGGTCACCGTTGCCGCCGACATCGGCGGAGCATCAGGGGCGTTCTTGTATGCTTTGATGGCGCGAAACGAGAAGTTGGAAGGAATCGTTTTCGAGCGACCCAACGTCGCCGCGGCAGCCGAGGCGGCGGCTCGAAAAGCCGGATTAAGCCGCCGAACGAAGGTCGTTGCCGGTAACTTCCTAGAGGCGGTCCCGGAGTCCGATCTGTACCTCCTTAAATGGATCCTGCACGATTGGGACGATTCGGACTGCATCAAGATCCTTTCGAATTGCCGTCGCTCCATGCGTCCGGGCGGACGCGTCATCGCGCTCGAGCTTCAACTCGGAGAAATAGACGATCCAGGCCTGTCGTCATTGATGGACTTAAATATGCTCGTGGTCCTCAACGGCCGTGAGCGATCGGCGCACGAGTATAGCGACCTGTTCGCAGCTGCCGGCCTTCGTATGACACGCGTCACACCGCTTAAGGCTCCGTTAGGCCCTTGGAGTGTGCTTGAATCTCACGCCATATGATCTTCTTTGTTTTCACGATCGAGAAACACTTCGTGTAAAATCGGCACGTCTAGCGATCTGGATGGCGCGAGGTTACGTGAGCACCTAACCTGCGTTCTACCAGGAGCGCCTCGTGGGCACGATCGTGGCGTTCGCGCAGCTTCTCGTCACCGTCACGACCCTCGTGCTTGTGCGCCACCAGGTCAGCGTTGCGGTCCGGCAGATCGAACAATCCGAAATCAGCCGGCTTAGTTTGCGCCGATCCGATGACGCAATCCAGGCAATGCTTCGCGTCGTGATCGAACAGGCAGCCGAAGGTCAAGGAGCACGCGGCGCAATTTGGCGCACCTCCGTGCGAGGCGCCGCCATGCGACAGGTACGCCGCAACTGGCGCGTCCGGAGTCCTGAGACACGACCGTCGCCGTAACGCGCATGAGGTCGACCCCGCTGCGCACTCAATGCTCTACTCGCCGAGTGCGCCGCGGCTTACATTTGCGACTAACCGCGTGATCTCGATACCGAAACACGCTCACTTTTCGGGAGGAAGATCGTGCCTGACTCTCTTTCGCTTGGCAATTTCGGTCTCGCCACCACCGACACGGGATCAAGCGGCCACTATGGCCCTCGTGATAGGGACGTCAGTGAAGCCACAGAGCGACGCAATAGGAAGCTCAGAACCGAAATCGCCGCCCGATCTTCGCGACGCCCCTTTCAAAGTGGCGAATAGCTCACCGCCTTCGCAGACTACTGACGTTACATCGCAACGCGACCCGATAGCGCCGGTGCCGCTGACGGACGATGAGGGTCGATCAGTAATAGATCCGTACACTCACCAACCCATGCTGCGACCAGCGGGTTTGGATCCGCACTTTTCGTTAATCAGGGCTGTGTCGCTTTAGTTATAAGCGTGCAGCGGTAGCCCGATTTCCTGCGGCCAGATAATGAGCATCAACTGCAAGCCGCCCCGAGCCATGGCCGCAATGGTTGCGGATAGAGATTCGCACGCGACCTCGCGAGCGTGAGTTTACGCGAGGTGCACGCGAGGTTTAGCGATGCGGCGAAAGCCAAGGCTCCGTTGTCGAGCAAGCCTTGCAAGAAGCGCTAGACAGCGCTCTCTACGATGCGGAAGCCATGCTTACCGATCACTCGAAAAGCTCGTGCACCCGGATGTTGCGGCAGACGCTCGGCAACGTTTCGCGGGGCGATCACGCCGAGCCGTATGACGCATCGCCGCGCAACGGGTCGGACCGCAACAGCGTGCCCGCTCCCTCGATCGTTGACCGATACGTTCACCTACGCATGTGCGCTTGGAGATTAAGCGAAGGCAACGCAGGCTATGATTTTTCTTCCGCAAAACGACGCTGCGTTCGAGATTACCGAGCCCGAACACGCTCGCATCCGGTTACATTACGAACGGGCGATCGATTGGCTCGTGCATCATTTCGGCGGCACACCCGTAATTGCAGCAACGTTTCCGAGCGGGCTCGGTTCCGAACCGGTCTATCATAAGAGTTTGATCGACGGACCCAAGACGATTGCCACGATCGACGTGCGCACCTCGACGGGGAGCCACCCCTACGTCCGTCTCGACGCGCACAATCTTACGTGGCTCGTCGCCGGCCGCTGTGCGGTCGAATTCGACTCGTGGTCGCCGACGAGTGACGATCCGACGCGCGCCGCTTTCGGGCGGC
>JAABUX010005746.1_pt1 | contig 15122 bp, 19 predicted proteins | sample 5561851 | NCBI WGS metagenome assembly JAABUX01 (sample SAMN10711883, study PRJNA513361) | rock metagenome | isolation source: Antarctica rocks | place: Antarctica: Victoria Land, Richard Nunatak red sandstone | collected 2016-01-03 | reverse complement strand
GAGCGCATTAAAGCGCCTTCAGAGGGTATTGCATGAAACTGAAACTCATCGCGGCGGCTGCCGCGCTTGCCGCTTGTACTTCTCTCGCGCCGATGCACGCGGCCCAGACGACGCCTGTCATTGTGGAGCTGTTCACATCCGAAGGCTGCTCTTCCTGCCCGCCTGCCGATGCGCTTTTGTCCCAGTACGTCAAAAACTCGCCGGTGCCCGGCGTAGAAGTCATCGCGCTTGGCGAGCATGTGGACTACTGGAACCACGGCGGCTGGGCCGATCCGTTTTCTTCCGCGCAGTTCAGCCAGCGTCAGAGCGACTATTCCAGCGCATTTGGCCTCGACTCGGTCTACACCCCCCAGATCATCGTGGACGGCAAAGCGCAGCTTGTCGGCAGCGACGGCGACGCGGCGGAGGCGGCGATCCGCCGGGCGGCCCGGCTGCCGAAAGCGCAGGTCAGCGTCGCGGAGACGGGACCGGGCCGGCTTTCGGTGCATGTCGGCCACCTGCCGGCATCGGCGCAGAACGATCCCGCCGAAGTGTATCTTGCCGTGACCGAAGACAATCTTAGCTCATCGGTCGGCGGCGGCGAGAACGCCGGGCGGCGTCTGTCCCACAGCGCCGTCGTGCGCGAGCTGATCCCGATTGGAGCCGTGGCCGGCGGCGCGTTTGAGGCTTCCCCGTCTGTGACGCTGAAACCCGGCTGGCGGCGCGGGCATCTCCACGCGGTTGTGTTCGCGCAGGAGCGCACGAGCCGTCGTATTGTCGGAGCCTCGGAGATTTCACTTTGATGCCAAGTTCTTCGACCTGTAATTTCGCTGTCGAAACAACGGAGCCGCTAACGCTGGACGCCAGGCCGCCGCTGTCGGAAATGTATACCCTCAGCCCGTTTGTCTGGGAGGACGGCGGGCGCTGGGAGCTGCTGGTCCGCGCGGTTCCGCGCCGGGACGATCAGCCTGCGCTGAAGATCGCCTGCGCGTACTACGGGGTGTCCGATGACGGCCTGCATTTTGTCATGGATGATGCCCCGGCGATTGCTGCCGGCCCCGATGCCGTAGATAAAGACGGCTGCGAGGACCCGACGGTCGCGATTTGGAACGGCACCTATTACGTCTATTACACGGGCTGGAACCAGGACAAGATGCAGGGGAACCTGCTGCTGGCGTCCGGGCCAAGCCCGCGCCATTTGACAAAGCACGGCGTTTACCTGGGCGCGACGCCCGCCGTGGACAATCCGAAAGAAGCGACTATTGTTTCCGCCGCCGACGGTACCTGGCGGCTGTTCTTTGAATATGCCGAAGGGGGAGCGTCCAAGATCGGCATCGCGTCTGCGCCGTCGGTGGATGGGCCGTGGACAGTCGGGACGCCGCTGCTTACGGCGCGGCCTGACCATTGGGACGCCTGGCACCTCAGCACCGGGCCGATGCTGCAATCCGATCCAAGCCGTCCGGTGATGTTCTACAACGGCGCGACGCGGGACGCTCACTGGCGCATCGGCTGGGTCGCGTTTGATGCCGGGTATACGCGCGTAGTCGACCGCTGCGACGAGCCGCTGGTCGTGCCGCCCGTGCCGGAAGGCGACTCTACCGACATTGCGTTCGCCGCTTCGGCGGTGGAAGCGGACGATGTGATTTTCTTATACTACAGCATTGCCGACCGGGATATGGTTCGGGCTGTGATTCGCCGCGCGTGACAATCGTGCGTGTTCATGGTATTATGAACCGTTCGCAGCGAACGCCGCCACTGGAAAGAGTGCCGGTATCACAGCGCTTTGAGGCGCTAGAAAGGACAACACAATGAAGTTTCTTGCAATCGCCGCGGCCTTCGCCGTGCTGGCCGCCGCTTCCGTCACCGGAGCCTCGGCTCAGACCATGCACCATCATATGATGCACCACAAGATGATGCACCACAAGATGATGAGCCATTCCATGATGATGCATCACAAAATGATGATGCACCATTCCATGATGCACCACTAAGCATCATTTTCTGCCGGACGCCGCTGCTTGACGCGGCGGCGGACGGTTTCGACTCTCGTTTAAAGATTTTCGCGCTTGGAAAGATTTCCGCTATGGCAACGACCACGCTGGGCGCAGTCCCCGCTTCAGAAACAGTCGCAGTTGTTCGCAAGCATCACTGGCTGGTGCGGGTGACGCACTGGATGAACATTCCGCTGCTGACTGGGCTGATTATCAGCGGCCTGTCCATCTACTGGGCCGCGCCGGTCTACAAGCACCACGCCGATGCGAACGGCAACGAAGACTACCTGAACGACATCGGGCTCTGGGTAGCCCGGCATGAACCCTGGCGGCATTCTTACGGGACTTCCGACAACTGGGTTCCGGGAACGCATTACAGCAATTCGTGGGTTTACGACCATTTCAGCCTCGGCACAGGTATTCTGTCCACGGCGCTGAACCTGCACTGGCTCTTTGCGTACTTGTTTATCCTGAACGGCCTGCTGTACCTACTCGGCCTCGGCCTCGGCGGCGGCTACAAGTCGCTTTTGCCCCGGCGGACGGACCTCAAAGAAGCCGTTCAGATGCAGATTTATTATGTGGGTTTGCCGTTCGCCAAGATTTTGCGTCGTTCATGGAATCACCCGGTCATTACGACCAAATACAATGCTTTGCAGCGGCTGGCCTATTTTTCGATGCCGGTTTTCGGCACAATCTCGGTGCTGACCGGGTGGGCGATCCACAAGCCGCAGCAGCTGGGCTGGCTGCAATGGCTGTTCGGCGGCTACGATTACGCCCGCGTTTGGCACTTCTGGCTGATCGCCATCTTTGTTGCATTCGTAATTCCGCACGTCCTTCTCGTCATCGCCGACGGCTGGGACACGATGCGCTCAATGGTTGTCGGCTGGTCTGACCGGATCGCGCCGGAAACATCAACGACTGAAAAATAACAAGCAACGCCGAAGATGAAGATTGTCGCGATTTCCGGCAGCCTGCGGGCTGCTTCGTCTAACACGGCTTTGGTTCGCGCTCTCATTGCGACGGCCCCGGCGGGCATGGACGCCGTGCTGTACGATGGCCTGGCGAGCCTGCCGCATTTCAGCCCGGAGCTTGATGGCGGGAACCCACCGGACGCAGTCAAAGACCTTCGCGCTGAGTTCGCCTCTGCCGACGGCGTTTTGATCTGCACCCCGGAGTATGCGTTCGGCATCCCCGGCAGCCTGAAGAACGCGCTGGACTGGCTGGTGTCGTCCGGCGAGCTATGGCAGAAGCCGGTCGCGGTTCTGAGCGCGTCCCCGTCCGCGCTCGGCGGCGAAAAAGCCCACGCCGCGCTTTCGCTGACGCTTTCGGCATTGGAGGCGGAGGTGGTGGAAGCGGCGTCCCTCCAAATTCCGTTTGTTCCGACCAAGCTGAATGCCGCGAAAGAAGTGTCCGACCCGGCGACGCTGGCGGCGCTTGAGGCAAGCTTGGCGGCGCTCATTGCGGCGGTTGAAGAGCAGGCGAGGCAAGGCGCGAGGGAGTGAAATTCGACTATTCGCTGGACTACAAGCGCCTGGACCTGCGGGCTTGCACTGGCGGTTTGCGACGCCGGACGCCGCTCGTCAGTCTTCGGAGGCTATCACAAAGATGTTTCACGCTTATAAAGCCGCCGGGGACTTTGTCGGCATGGACATGGCCCGGAAGTTCTTGCAGATGGGCATGACCCGCGCCCGCCGCTACGCAAACCACAAAGGCGGCAAAAAGTACGACGGCCCCGTGCCGGAAGACAAGCGCGGCCAAAGCGGGGCGCATGGGCGCGAGATGTTGCCCTACACTGTCGATTCCGTCAAAGCCGAGGCTGCAACGATTTTCCGGGCCGCCTGGGAAGCCGCCAAAACCGACCCCGACTACCTGCGGCTAATGCAGGAGCATAAAGCGAAATATGGGTAAAGTCTTGACAAGTCTGTGCCGATATGCCAAGATAAGAACAGAACGCAAACAGCGTAACGATTTGCTGGACAGCCGACAGCAAAAAGAAGGGAACCGTCTGGTAACGGCTCCCTTCTTCTCAGCGGACCTTAGAAGCCGAGGCTTTTAAAAATCCGCACAATTGCAGCAATTGCCGAAACGATTGCCGCGATAGTCCGCGCGATTGGTCGGACTTTGACAAAAGCCCGTCGCAGACGTTTGGACATGAGGATACACCTCCTTTCTGTCCGTATAGGAAAGACAGCCCGCTCGATGGGCTGTCTTTTCTAGTTTACCTGGTTTCCCCACCCAAAGCAAGCAAGCACCGTGAGCGGAAAGCGTTTGACAATTTCCCTCAAAAGTGCTATCCTTGAAGGGTAGAAATCCTACACTCCAATTGACCATAAATTGGTGACAAGGCGACAATTATGTCTTCCCCACTTGGCACGTTTTCCCTGGTTCTGCATTCTCACATCCCCTATGTTCTGGCGCATGGGCGCTCGCCCCACGGCACGGACTGGCTCTCGGAAGCGGCCGCCGAAACCTACCTGCCGCTTCTGGATGCCTGCCATAAGCTAATCGCGGAAGGCATTTCACCCAAGCTTACTCTGGGGCTGACGCCTGTGCTGGTCGAGCAGCTCCGGGACCCCAGCTTCCAAGAGGAGCTTTCGAGCTACCTGCGCGGCAAAGTGGACGCGGCGCAGGCCAATGGGGAGCAGTTCCGGCGCGAGGGCAATTATCACCTGGCGTATCTGGCCCGGTACTGGGAAGACTGGTACGGCAAAGGGCTGGCGGACTTTGAGAGCGTCTACGGACGCGATATTGTCGGCGCGTTTGGGGCGCTTCAGGACGCCGGGCATTTGGAGATCATTACCAGCAGCGCCACGCATGGCTACTCCGCCCTACTGTCCCAGGACACCAGCATTCAGGCCCAGGTCAAGACCGGCATTGACGCCTATGAGCGCCACTTCGGACGCAGGCCAAACGGCTACTGGCTGCCCGAATGCGCCTACCGCCCGCGCTACCACTGGTCGCCGTCGGTGGCCGTTCCCGATGTCCCGCGTACTCCCGTTTTGCGAAAAGGAACCGACGAATTCTTAGCAGAGAACGGCATCGGCTACTTCTTCGTCGAAGGCAGCCTGCTGCATGGCGGCGAGGCGCTCGGCGTCTACGCCGACAAGTTCGGGCCATTGCAGCAGCTTTATAAGCAGTTCCAGAAAGAGACCGTTGAAGTCAAATACCGGCCTTACACGACTTACCGGCCTTATTTGGTGGACTCGTCGGGCCTGCTCAAGCATCCGACGCTTGCCGTGTTCGGGCGCGATGCCGCCACCGGGCAGCAGGTCTGGAGCGGCGAGCATGGCTACCCCGGTGATGAGTGGTACCTGGAGTTCCACAAGAAGTTTGTCCGCGCCGGCGAAAAGTCGCTCGGCCTGCGCTTCTGGCGCATCAGCGCGAGCAAAGCCGACATGGACGCGAAATCTCTCTATGAGCCGCACCGGGCCGAAGAACGCGCCGAGGCCCACGCCGCCCATTTCGCGGCGCTGGTGAAAGAAGTTCTCAAAGCGCAGAATGACCCTAATTCCATCATTACGTCGGTCTACGACACCGAGCTGTTCGGTCACTGGTGGTTTGAGGGGCCGCAGTTCCTGTACCACGCCCTGAAACAGATCGCCCAAGACCCCGAAATCAAGCTCCAAACCGTCAGCGAGTATTTAGCCGAGCATCCGGCGACGCTGCCGGTGACGCTGCCCGAAGGCTCCTGGGGCGAAGGCGGGTTCCACTATATCTGGCTCAACGAGCAGACCGCCTGGTCCTGGAAGCTGGTCTACGAAGTGGAAGCCGAGATCGCCCAGCTTGCCCGCGACTGCGGCGACAATCCCGCCGCCGCGCCTATCTTAAAGCAGGCCGCCCGCGAAGCCCTGCTTCTGATGGCCTCCGACTGGCAGTTCTGCATCTCCACCGGCGGCGCGAAAGACTACTCCGAAGTGCGCCTCCGCAACCATTATGACAACTTCCAGGCGCTTGCCGCCCTGACCCGCCGCGCCGCTTCAGGCGAGACGCTGTCCGTCGGCGACTGGAAAAACATCGCCGAATGCGAAGCCCGCGACAGCATCTTCCCCGACATCCATCCGCAGTGGTTCGCCCGCGTCGAGCATCCGGCAGAAGAATAACATGAGCGATCAGCCTTATCATCAAAGTTTGAGATTGAAAAACTTTACGGCGTTCACCGCCGCCGAGTTTGAGTTCGTTCCTGGGATCAACGTCTTCGTCGGTGAGAATGGAACCGGCAAAACTCATGTGATGAAGGCTCTATATGCTATCCAGCTTTCGCAGTCGCGAGATCGTGAGATTGATACATCCCTTAAAGCACTGTTTCAAATAGGAGATGCCGCCTATATTGTTCGCTCAAACACTGTTGTTGACGACAATTTAGTTGTTAGTGGACAGTTTGGGGATAATGAATGGTCATACCAAATTTATTCTGATGTCCCGTCGAAAAGAGGTGTGAGCCATACAACATCAACTAAATTAACTATGCCTCTTTTTTCCAAGATGGAGCGGCCTGTTTTCATTCCTGCCATTGACATGATGGGACATACCAAAGGCTTCACGGAAGCCTATGATGAAGTCCGGCTTGACTTTGACCTTACCTGCCGCGATGTCGTAAACTTGCTGAGGCTTGAACGCCGAAATGGCGACCCGCAGATGCTGTCAAAAGAGAGTTTGGATGAGCCACTCGCTCGCCTTCTAAACGGGAAAATCGACCGTGATGATACGGGTCGTTTTTATCTTGTCACGGAAGCAGGGCGTTTGCCGATGCCGATGGTTGCGGAAGGGCTGCGGAAAATCGCGACACTGGTTCAGCTTGAACGCAACGGCTGGCTCACAGCGGGAACAACGCTCTTTTGGGATGAGCCGGAGGTCAACCTCAATCCGATCCTTATGGGCGAAGTCGTCAGCGCAATCTTGGCGCTGACGCGCCGAGGCGTTCAGGTTTTCCTTGCGACCCACAGTTACGTCATCTTAAAGGAGATTGACCTGCAAACACGCAAAGAAGATACTGTTCGTTATTTCGCATTTCAAGGGGGCGAGGAAGGAACAGTAGTCAACACAACCGAGGATTTTAGCTTGCTTTCGCCAAACCCAATTTTGGAGCAGTACGACTCGCTCTACGACCGGGAACTGACACGGTCAACAGGAAGGAATCGTCAGGGTGAGCGTGTTTATTGAAAGCCGGATCGAGTTTGACTTTACAAGTGCGGCCGCCGCTATTCAGCACGACAAACCCTCTCCTGGTCATGGCAACTCGATTTGGCCCGGTGTAGACTTCTGCATTGAAGACAGCGGTGAATGGATATGGCTGGAAGTCAAAAGCTGGGACCCGACCCATATTCCGGCGAAAGACAGAGGCGGCAGCCGGTGGTCATTCATCTGCAAGATGAAGAGCAAAACTTTCACAAAAGAAATAAGAGAAAAGTTTCTCGGAACCACCGCCTTTCTCACTTGGAGAGACATCTTCCCACTTGCCCCAACAAGGTTCATTCTCCTTTTCCAGCCGCCGCACACTCTTGATTCTGCATTGCTGGTCACGTTTCAATCTAGGGTGAAATCGCAAATCCCAAATCTTAAAAGCTGGGCGGAGCCTGTGTTTGTTGCCGTGCTTGACACGGCAGAATGGAACCGGCGATACCTCCAATATCCAGCTCGGCTGCTTTGAGCAGTGGAAGTAGTTTCGGCGCAATCGAACGGACAAAAAATGGGAATAAGCAAGCAAGACAGCATTGCCGACAAACGGCAACTTTAACTGCGCGAGGAGAGATCAATTATGAAAGCCGTTGTTATGGCGGGCGGGGAGGGAACGCGGCTTCGGCCGCTGACTTCCAGCCGGCCCAAGCCTCTGGTCCCCATCTTGAATAAGCCGTGTATGCAGCATACGATTGAGCTGCTGAAGCGCTACGGCATCACCGACATTGTCGTTACGCTTTACTATCTCGCCGACGAGATTGAAGGCTACTTCGGCGACGGCTCAGAGCTGGGCGTCAACTTGATCTATACCGTGGAAGACACGCCGCTCGGTACGGCGGGCAGCGTCAAGAAGGCCGAAGAATATCTGAAAGACGACACGTTTATCATCGTGTCCGGCGATGCGCTGACGGATTTAGACGTGGACAAAGCGCTTGCCTTCCACCGCGAAAAAGGGTCGGTGGCGACGCTTGTCTTGCAGCATGTGGATAACCCGCTGGAGTTCGGCGTCGTGATTACCGACGACAACGGGCGGGTCCGGCGCTTTTTAGAAAAGCCAAGCTGGGGCGAAGTCTTCTCGGACACCGTCAATACCGGCATGTATATCTTGGAGCCGTCCATCTTCGAGTACATGCAGCCGGAGAAGAACTACGACTGGTCCCAGGACATCTTTCCGCAGATTCTTGCCGAAGAAAAGCCGATGTTCGGCTACGTTCTCGGCGAATACTGGACCGATGTAGGCTCCTTGCAGCAGTACCGGCAGGCGCAGTACGAAATGCTTGGCGGCATGACGAGGCTCCCGATTGAAGGCCGGCGCGAGGGCGGCGACATCTGGATCGGAGCGGGAACCGAGATTGACCCGAACGCGCGGCTGATCGGCCCGCTCTGCATCGGCAAGAACTGCCGGATCAAGGCGGACGCTCATATTGGACCGGACACGGTAATCGGCGACAACTGCCTTGTCGAAGAAGGCGCAATCCTGCAAAAAGCGATTGTCTGGGACTCCAATTATATCGGCGCACGCTCGCGGCTGACCGGCTGCACGGTCTGTTTCCGCTGCACCATCAAAGAAGACGTAGACATTCAGGAAGGAGCCGTCGTCGGCGACCGCTGCCATATTGAAGGCGGCAGCACCATCCGGCCGCTCATTAAGCTCTGGCCGGATAAAATTATTGAAGCCGGGTCCGTGGTCACCATGAGCCTCATCTGGGGTTCCAAGTGGCAGGGAGCGCTGTTCCGCAATTTGGGCGTGTCCGGCATCGCAAACGTCGAGATGACCCCGGACTTTGCCTGCAAGCTGGGCGCAAGCTACGGTGCCTTCTTAAAGAAAGGCGCGACCGTCATTACGTCGCGCGACTCGACTCTGGTCTGCCGAATGCTCAAGCGCGGTTTAATCGCCGGGCTGGTCTCGGTCGGCGTCAATGTCCTGGACAACGAGGGCATGTCGCTGCCGGTCACGCGCCATACGGTCCGCTCCACCAACGCCGCCGGCGGGGTCCATATCCGATTAGCGCCCGACCAGCCGAACTTAGCTTTGGTCGAGTTCTACGACAAGAACGGCATTTACCTGTCCACCAACGGGCAGCGCAAGATTGAGACGATCTTCTACCGCGAGGACTTCGGACGGACGGCGGCGGATGAAGTCGGCGTCATCGAGTTTGTGCCGCGTGCCATCGAGCAGTATTCGCAGGACTTCTTTCGGCTGCTGAACACGGAGGCCGTGCAGAAACGCGGCTTCAAAGTCATTGTAGATTATGCCTACAACCGCATTTCGGGTGTCCTGCCCCAGATGCTGGGCCAATTGGAGACCGAAACAATTGCGCTGAACGCCTACACGGACCCGAAAAAGTCGCCCAAAACGCCTGCCGACCGGGACGAGCTGGTGCAGAGCCTGAGCGAGTACTTGGTGACGCTAAAGGCCGATATGGGCGTTTTCTTAGGCGACGACGGCGAGCGTCTGATTGTGGTAGACGAAACCGGCTACATTCTGTCCGGTCCCGATCTGCTGGCGGTCTTCGCCCTGCTGGTCGCCCGCGCGAGGCCCGGCGCACAGGTGGCCGTGCCGGTGACTGCGCCTTCGACCATTGATCGCATCATGGCGGAATATGGCGGCGGCGTTATCCGCACCAAGACCGATGTCCGCTCACTCATGGGAACGGCGGCGGAAGGCAAGGAAGGAATCGCGCTGGCCGGCGACACATCCGGCGGCTTCATCTTTCCGGAGTTCCACCCGGCGTTTGATGGCCTGTTCTCGTTTGCGAAGCTGCTGGAGCTGCTGGCGGTGCAGGAAACGTCGCTTAGCGAAGTGCGCCAAATGCTGCCCGCCTACTTCATGGCCTCGGAAACGGTGTCCTGCCCGTGGGAGATCAAAGGCCGCATCATGCGCGTGCTGACGGCGGAGTCGGAAGGCACGCAGACGGAGCTGATTGACGGCATCAAGACCTACCGCGACAACGGTTCCTGGGTGCTGGTCCTGCCCGACGCTTCCGAGCCGAACTTCCGCATCTACGCCGAAGCGTCGTCGCAGGACGCCGCAAACGAGCTGGTTCACCGCGCCGTTCTGCGGATCAGCGGCTTGAAATAGGATACGTCCATGACAATGACACAAGAGCGCCCGGCGGCTGAACTACAGCCGCCGGCAGCCGATACGCCGGAAGAAACGCCGCAGGAAGTTCTCCTGCGGCCTCGCCGCTGGACGACCGCCGAATACTACCGCATGGGTGAGCTGGGGCTGTTTGACGACGAGCGGGTCGAACTGCTGGACGGGGAGATATGGACATTGCCGCCACAAGGAACACCGCACTTTTCGGCTGTTGAAGCCGCCGCCGAGATACTTCTTGATGCCTTTGGCAGTGGCTTCACCGTCCGCCGTCATGGGCCAATCAGGCTGGAAGATGGTACTGAACCCGAATCGGACGTTGTCATTGTTCCAGGTTCTCGCCGTGACTATGCAGACCATCATCCTGTTCCTGCCGAGGTGCGTCTGCTAACCGAGGTCTCCGATGCGACACTGCGAAAGGACCGCAGCAAAAAACGGGACGATTATGCGCGTGCCGGCATCGCCGATTATTGGATCATCAACTTGGTCCATCGGCAGCTTGAAGTCTACCGTGACCCCGCGCCCATCCCAAGCGGTCACGCCTACAAAACTCTGCTGACGCTTTTTGACGGCGACACGATTGCGCCGCTTTCTGCTCCAAACAGCACAATCGCTGTAGGTGATCTCTTTCCACCACTTGCCGCACCATGAACCTCGTGTCACTTCAACTTGGGCGGCCTGTCGAGCAGACATCTTCTGTGCGCGACGGCAAGGAAGCCGACTGGATCAGCTCCATCTGGCGAGCGCCCATCTCAGGTCGGGTGCGTCTGGGCAGAACCGACCTTGTCGGCAACACGCAGGCCGATCTCAAAAACCACGGCGGCTTGGATAAAGCCGTCTGCTGCTACTCCGCCGAGCATTACCCCGACTGGCGTTCTTTGCTGAACCTAATAGAAAAAGAGTTCGGCTACGGCGCGTTCGGCGAGAACTTCACCGTTTCAGAGCTAACCGAAGACGCCTTCTGCCTCGGCGACATTTACACCCTCGGCACGGCGACCGTGCAAATCAGCCAGCCGCGAATGCCCTGCTGGAAAGTCGGTCGCCGCTGGGAGCGTCCTCTATTGCCGGCTGAAATGACCGCGACGGGTCGGACCGGCTTCTACCTGCGCGTTTTGACTGAAGGCGAAGTCGGGGCAGGGGACACGCTAACGCTTGAGGAGCGCCCGCTGCCGGAGTGGAGCGTCGCCCGCGTCAACGACGCGCTGTATGTGGACAAAAATAACGCCGAAAGGGACCAGTATCTTTCGCGCCTGCCTCTGCTGGCGGAAGCCTGGCGTCGCACCTTCCGCCGCCGCGCCGGGCTGATGCGATACCGGGCCGAACTCAAGGAAACCAAACCATGACTGTTGCCTTCCTGCTCGGCCTCACGTTGCTAACGGCTCCCATGGTTGTTGCTCTGGCTCAAACGCCAAGTCCGTCAGCAACTATCACAGTAACTCGTAGGGCAGACGGCACTGGGTCAACTACCGGCTGGGATATTAACCTGCCGCCAGACATGGAGAAGACAGTAACGGATCAAATCACTCTAGTTATTGATGGCAAAAATTATGGCTTGGGAGGTTTCTACGTCCCCGGCTTGACGGCTCTGCCGATGCATTATGTAGCAGGTGCCAGCAGTGATCTCGATGGACAAGTGAAAGACATTCTGAAAGCACAAGGGGTTCCCATCAAGGTTAATACCATCACTTATCGCGTCACCGCCGGCATAATCGTTCCTGTCATCGGCGGCAGTGGCACCCCCGCTACTGTTCCCGCCACTATGGAAGATTCTGAAACGCTGCACTTCCGCCACGGGTGTAACATGTTCGTCTATGTTCAACTTCCTTCTAAAGCGACTTATAAAGCGGGCGACAAAATTACACTTTTTGACGCGGTTGCGTTAGATTCCAACATCACCATGCAGCAAGCGCTAGGACCGCACAACGACATCTTTTCCGGCAAGTTCGCTCCTTTGCCGAATGACTTGCTGCATCGGATCACAATTCAAGTTCAGTTCGTGTCGAAGACGCCGTGAGAAGAACCTCACCCGAAAACAAGTTTCCACCCTCTCCTTAACAAGGAGAGGGTCGGCGAGGAACGAGACGGGGTGAGGTTCCTACTTCGCGGTGTGCAGGCCGCATTCGCGGCCCAGGCCGAAGAAGCGGGTGTCTTCCTCGCTCATGCCCTCGCCGAGCGGACGGGAGGTCTGCACGTCGCCGATAGAAACGTAGCCCTGCTCCCACAAGGGATGGTAGGGAAGATCGTGACGGGTCAAATACTGATGCACGTCGCGGTTGCTCCAGTCGTAAATGGGGTGAACTTTGACGACGCCGGACTGTTCGGCAAGCGTCTGAAGCCCCGCCCGCGTGGACGACTGCGACCGGCGCAGTCCGGCAATCCAGGCCTCTGCGTGCAGGTCCTCTAGCGCCCGCGCCATCGGCTCGGTTTTGTTCATGGCGTTGAACTTCGCAATCCCCTCCGCCCCCTGTTCCCAGAGCTTGCCATGCCGTGCTTCCTGCCATTCGCGGCTCACGGGACTCTCGTACACCTTCAGGTTAAGATGCAGGCGCTCGGTCAGATCATCGATAAACTTGTACGTTTCCGGGAACAAATACTGCGTGTCCAGCAGCACGACGGGAATATCCGGCTGCTGTTGCGTAACCATATGCAATAGAACGGCGGCCTGTGCGCCGAAGCTGGAACTCAGCACAACATTCGGCGACCAGCGCTTAAGAGCGTAAGCGACGCGCTCCTCTGCCGTGGCCTGGGCGAGCGTTTGATTGGCTTCTTGTAATTCCGTAGGCGGCATAATGCAATGTGACTCCTTTGTCTGCCCGATACTTAATAGACGTAGTATGATAATGCCTGCTTCGGGGTAAGAAGTTCCTGGACAAAAGAGAACGCCAAAAAGAGACAGTGAAAGAAACGGAATCAAGCAATGACGAAACTTTTGCGGGTGGCCCTGGTTGGCTGTGGGCTGATCAGCGACGACCATATCCGCGCCTACGCCGCCCACACCGACCAAGCCAAAATCACTGTTTGTTATGATATAGACACGGAAAAAGCAAAAGCCCGCGCGGCGGGACTGGAAGCGCATGTCGCAGCGTCTTTGGAAGACATACTGGCGAACCCAAACGTAGACGCTTTGGAAGTCTGCACCCCGCCGCACCTGCACCCGGAAATCTGCATCGCGGCGGCGAGAGCCGGCAAGCATGTCCTGTGCCAGAAGCCTCTCGCCCGGACCGTCGCCGAGTGCGACGCCATGATTGCCGCCGCCCGCGACGCCGGGACGGTGCTGTTCTACGGCGAAACCAACCGCACTCTGCCGTCGGCCCTGGCCGCGAAACGCGCCATTGATGCTGGGCTAATCGGCCAATTTGTCGGTATCCAGGCCCGCTTTGCCTACTGGCAGGGCGGCGAAATCCTCAATACGGCTTGGCGCTACGATCCGGCAGTCGCGGGCGGCGGCCAGCTTTTGGACAGCGGCATTCACGCCCTTGCCCTGCTGCACACGCTCGGCGGCCCGGTTCAGTCCGTTTCGTGCTACACCCATCGCTTCCGGCCTGAAATGGGCGGCGAAGACACCACCGCCGTTGCCGTTCAGTTTGCCGGCGGCCCGGTCGGAACGCTATTCTCGTCCCAAGCCGTCGGCACCTGGGTTCCCGGCCCAGGTCTCGTCGCCTCCGGCACGGCAGGCGCACTGACGCTCGGCGGGGGCGCGGCCCTGACCCTGCACCGGCCCGACCTGCCGGACCGTAAAGAAGTCCTGCTGGCCGACGACGGCAACTCGTTCGCCGCCATGATCGGCGCGTACTTAGACGCCGTTCTGCGGGGAGCCGAAAACCTTTCACCCGGCGAAGCAGGCCGTCAGGACTTACAGCTCGTCCTCGCCGCCTACCAGTCCGCCAACGAAAAGCGCCAAGTTTTGCTGTCTGAGACTGACAATAACAAGTAGGGAATTACGCGCGAGGCTGCTGCGCTCCATGCCAGACATGCAGGATAATCACTTGGCCCTGCTCGTTTTCTGTCGGCTCTATGATGTGAAACAGCACTCGGTAAGAGGTGCCGCCGCGTCGGCGCGAGGGGCCGTGATACAGCAGGCGGCGAACCTCGACATCATATCGAACATTCTCCGGCGCGACTTCGTGACTGGCTGGAAACACAGCCAGGCTATCAATCTTTTCCAGAAGGCCATCCTGCCAGCGATCCGCATATTGCTCCGAAACAATATCCGCCAGGCGTGAATGCTCCGCGTCAATCTCAATTTCCGCTGGCTCCGTATATTGCACTTGATAACGCGGAGGCTCATCCATGCGGCTGGCTCATGGCTTGCCGTTCAGCCCGACGCTTCTGCACATCAGCCTTATATTCCTCAGCAGATCGAACCCGTCCTTCTGCTGCTGCATCAAGGCCGCGCTGAATGCCTGCGCGTATCTGGGCCATTTCGTCTTCCGTCAGATTGTCAGGATCATCGGCGAGTGCATCCGTAAGCAATGTATCAGCAAGCGTGTTCAAGTCCATGCCTGTACGGTGCGCTCGCTCACGCAGGAGAGTTTCGGTTTCTGGTCTCAGGGTAACACTCATAAATTTTCCTCTACTCGGATTGCCTTTAGTCGAGCTTTGTGCTTCGCTATTTTACCTGAAAATCCACCGCGTTTCTCAAACGCATCAAGCAAACATCAGCCTGCGGCCTTTTGGCTGTGGGATAGGTCTGTCAAGCTCCCGCGCCGTTTCCAGCCAAAATGCCATTGCGTCTTTCGCGTTTGCGCGTGCGCTTTCCTCGGTGTCTCCATGCGCCATGCAGCCCGGCAGCTCAGGAATGTCTGCGATATAAACCTGGTCTTCATTGCTCCAAAAAATGATGACTTCGTATTTATCCATTACAATCTTCCTCCAAGTCC
>JAABUX010005743.1_pt1 | contig 15130 bp, 13 predicted proteins | sample 5561851 | NCBI WGS metagenome assembly JAABUX01 (sample SAMN10711883, study PRJNA513361) | rock metagenome | isolation source: Antarctica rocks | place: Antarctica: Victoria Land, Richard Nunatak red sandstone | collected 2016-01-03 | reverse complement strand
CGAGGCGATCTACGCATCCGAGGTACCCGCCCTCGACGAACTCGCGCGCGATCCGCGCGTGCGCCGCATCGAACGATCGGGCCGCGTGCTGCGCGTCTCGGTATCGCGCGACGCGCCCGCAATCGAGCGTCTCATCGCCGTAACGCAACCGCGTGCCGTCCAGATCGTGGATCTCGGACTCGAAGACATCTTCATGAACGCCGTCGGTGCGATCGCACCGCAAGTAGGGAACGATTAATGGAATACGTCGAGTATCTACGCGTGCGCAAAGCGTTTTTCGTATTCGCGGTAATCGTCGCAGCCGTCACGGTCCTCATCGTCGTGAGCGTCTTCGCCGCGACGCACGGCGCGCTCGGCGGCCACGTCGTCGTTAACGGCAGACACGTCGGTGCGTCTGAGATGCAGAGTCCACCGATTCCGCTGGGCGTCTTGCTCGGGATCGCGGGATATGCGGCGGTCGTCTTCGCAACGATCTGCGCGTCGAGCCTCAACAAGGAACATGACGGCCTGAATTTCGTGTTCGTGAAGCCGGTTCCGCGCAGCGTGCTCGCGCTGCGCTACGTCGCAGTCGACGCGGCTGGAATTCTCGCCGCCTTCGCGTATGCGCTACTCGTCATCGAAGTGTTCCCGCTCGCATCGTTCGGCCTGCTCCGCGACGTCTATGTCGACGGCCGCGCCTGGTGGGTCGGCGGACTCGGCCTCGGCGTCGCGTTCATGTGGTACGGCCTCTTACAGGCGATCACGGTGCAATATCGTGGAAAAGGCGGCACGATCGTCGGCTTCAGCTGGGCGTTCTTTGCCATCATGGTGACCGTGCCGGCGCTGACGTTTCTCGGGCCGATAGTTGGGAAGCTCGTCTTCGTGATCGAGCTCTTCAATCCGCTCGCGTACTTCACCGCGATCGCCGACCATCCGTCGGGCTATCTCGTTTCGTCGATCCTCGGCTTTGCGCTCGAGACCCGCGTGGCGCTCGTCTGGGCAATCGCCGGCCTCTCGATCGCCTACGCGGTCACCGCGTGAAAACGGGTGGAAGCGTAAACGCCTCAGCGCGATGCGCCGCCCGGCCGAGCCTAGTTCAAAACGAACCCCGCCGGAACCGGATGCACGACGATGCCCGCGGCACTCCCGCACGGACCCGCCGCCGTGCAAAGTTGTGAACTCCCGAAGTAATCGCCGGCATCGATGCGGCCGTCGCCATTCGCGTCGTACCACACGCCGATCTTGTAATTCGGTGCGGTCGCGGGGATGTCGGCGATGCGGAAGCTGCCGTTGCTCGCGACGCGCACGCCCGACGCATAGGTGACGTCGACGATCTGCGGCACGTTCGACCCGTTCGGCGCGTAGGCAAACGCGACGAAGTTCGCGTTCGTCGGCAGCGCCGGCTGCGTCGCGTCGCCGGTGAGCGCGGCAAGCGCGCGATAGACGTCGAGCCGCCCCGCTCCCTGATTGGGATCGCCGATGTCGTCGGCGGTATTGGTCAAAATCGACTTGATCTGCGCGGGCGAGAGTCCGCCGTTGAGCGCGAGCATCAATGCCGCCGCGCCAGCCACATGCGGCGAGGCTTGCGACGTGCCGGCGAACAGCGCGCGGCAATCGGCCTTATTGCGGCACTGGGCGTTCGGGTCGACGGCGGTCGTCGAGTAGATGCCTGCGATCCAATGTAGGTAGTCGACCGTCGAGTTCGCCGCGGTATCGGCCGACGTCGGATCGCCGCCCGGCGCGACGAGCGCGAGCCCCGGTCCGGAATTCGAATACGACGCGACGCCCTCTTTGTTGAGTGAAGAAAACGTCATCGGCACCGTCGTGTCGTCATATTTCGACGCACCGACCGCGATCACGCCGTCGTACGCTGCGGGGAAATCGACCGTCGACGACCCACCCGAACACGTCGCATCGCTGCTCCCAGCCCGCTCGTTACCCGCCGCCGCTACGACCGTGACGTTGTGCGCGATCGCGTATGCGACGGCATCGCGCTGCATCGCGTCGGCTCCCGCAACTTGACAGGTGCCGAGGCTGAGATTGATCACTTTCGCGCCGTGCGCGACGGCATCGTAGATCGCTTGCGTCACGTCACCGGAATTTGCGCTCGGCGAATACGGTGGCGAACTCGTCGCGACGCCGTCAGCGAAGACTTTGTAGACTTGTAGGCTCGTGTTGTAGCCCATGCCGGCAAATCCGAAACCGTTGTTCGTATTCGCCGCGGCGATGCCGGCGACGTTGGTTCCGTGACCGTCGGTGTCTTGCGCGTAATTCGCGCCGGTCGACGTGTTGGTCCCCGCATTCGTCACGCCGTTGACCACGCGCTCCGCATACGCGATTTTTCCGTTGAGATCGGCATGCGTGAAATCGACACCCGTGTCGATAATCGCGATCGAAACGCCGGAACTCCCGGTCGTGTAACCCCACGCGTTCACGGCGCCGGTTGCGAATAACGCCCATTGCTGCGTGTTGCTGAAGTGCGTGTCGTTCGGAATGACGGGCTGCGTGCTCTGCATATAGTACAGGCGCTCGGGAGCTGCGGAGGCGACCTCCGCGTTCGCGCGCAGGTTTGCGGCAAGTCGCGCGATCGATCGCCCCGCGGGCACGTCGACCACGCGCGTCAAGATCGCACCCGTCTGCGGGCCGATGTCGCTGCCGCGTTCGATGCCTTCCGTGGCTTCGAGCGCGCGCATGCCGCGACCGGCACGTAACGCGGCGGCGCGATAACGCACGACGAGACGCGTCGCGCTTTCGGCCGGACGGCCGAGCGAACCGCGCGCGAAACGCCGCGGCATAGACGCATCGGCCATCGTTGGGCTCGAACTCGACGCGCCGAACGAACGCGCGGCCGACGATGTGAAGATCGAACCGATCGAGCCGTTGGTATCTGCGACCTGGTTGTAGAGGAACGTCTTGCCGCCCGCGTCGTGCTGGTCGACCGCGTACGTGTATGCGGGGCCGCCGTTGCTCGGCGCGATCGAGATGACGGTGGCGAAATTCGACACGCGCGGCGTCGTCGAGGTCGGCGTCGTCGCGGTGGTCGACGAGGAGCCGGTTGCGATCGTTACGCCGAGGCCGCTCGGCACGGACTGCACGCTCACCGTCGTCGCGTTCGCGCCGACCGGCGGGGCTGACGCCGTGCTTGGCGGCGCGGACGATGAGATCGGCGGTGCCGACGCGCCGATCGTCACCGGCGGAGTGTTCGGCGGGTTCGTCGCCACGGTCGGGGGCGTACCTCCGCCCGAGGAGCCTCCACCGCCACCGCATCCTCCCAGAAGCACGGCGGGCGCGAGCGCGCAGGTAGCGACGGAAGCGCGGAAACGGATCAAACAGAAACCTCTCGGGCGCAGGAGGGGGCTACGCCATGCTAACGTGCGGGGTCGCCATTTGGTCGCCTTCGAGATGGCGCCACAGGACGTTGAGGGCGTACATCACCGCGCGCCTGCGCACCTCGTCGCGCGAACCTGGGAAGGTGACGCGACGCACATCCACGTCGCCGCCGCGTTCCGCGAGCGCGATGTAGACGAGGCCGACGGGTTTCGTCTCGGTCGCGCCCGTCGGGCCGGCGATGCCGGTGGTCGCGAGCCCGAAATCCGCATCGAGACGCTCGCACGCGCCGCGCGCCATGGCGACCGCGACTTCTTCGCTCACCGCTCCGTGTGCGTCGAGCGTCGCACGCCGCACGTCGAGCAGCGCTTCCTTGATCGCGTTGTCGTAAGCGACGATGCCGCCGCGAAAACAGGCGGACGCCCCCGCTACGCGCACGATCGCATCGGCGATCCCCCCGCCCGTGATCGATTCCGCCGTCGCGAGCGTGCGTCCAATACCGGCGATGCGTTCGACGAGCGCGCCCGCGAGCGTACCGTCGTCGATCCCGTAGATGCCCGCGCCGATGCGTTCGCGCACGTCCGCCTCCACGGGCGCGATGAGTACGTCTGCGGCCGCGCGATCGGCGGCTTTGGCCATGATCTTTACGTCGACTTGCGCCGTGTGCGCGAGCACCGCGATCTTCGGATTTTCGAGCGTGCGAAAGAGCGGCTCGATGCGCCGATCCACTTCGGATTCCGCGATGCCGATCGTGTGCAGGACGCGCGTGTAGATCGCATCGCGCACGCCGAAGCGTTCGCGCAGCCACGGCACGAGCGCGTCCGCGAGCATCGCCTTCATCTCGGTCGGCACGCCCGGCATGCACGCAACGAATTTTCCATCCGCGCGCAACGCGATGAAGCCGGGCGCGGTCCCGTGGGCGTTCGGCATCACGACGCAGCCTTCGGGGAGCATCGCCTGGCGACGATTGTTCGCCGCGATCGGACCCGTGCGCCCGAACGATGCGAGCCGCGCTTCGATCGCGCGCACGCTCTCCTCATGCAGCTGCAATGTCGTACCGACGGCCGCCGCGACCGCGTCTTTGGTGAGATCGTCGACCGTCGGCCCGAGACCGCCCGTCGTGACGACGCCGTCCGCACGGGTCAACGCATCGCGCAACATCTTTTCTAAACGCGCCGCATTGTCGCCGACGGAGTGCTTGGCATAGACATCGACGCCGCTATCGGCGAGCGTCCGCGCGACGTGGGCGCTATTGGTGTCGACGAGTTGACCGAGCAGTATCTCGGTACCGATCGTCACGATTTCGACGCTCGCCACGCTTCAGAGCACCTTCGGCCCGAGGCCCGCGAGTTCGTCGAGAAACCACTGCGGGTAAGTGATCCGCACGTCGATCTCGAAGCCTTCCGACTTCGCGATCATCGCGGCTCGCCGCTCGGCCGATGTCGTAACGCGCATTTTGTTGCGTTCTTTTTGCGCGTTGTGGCAATCGATGAAGCGTACAAAGGTCGCGTCCATCGCCGCCTGCAGTGCCGCGCGCAACTTCCCGCCGACGCGCGGCGCGATGCCACCGGTCGAGATCGCGACGCGACACGGTCCCGCCTTCACCGTCGCCTGCATCGCGACAAACCCGTGCTTGGGCTGATCGATCGCACATAGCAAGAATTTGTACCGATCGGCGAGCGCTCGGATGCGGATTGCGGGCGGCTCTTCTTGCGGCGTGAAGATCACGAAAAAGGCACCCGCGACCTCGTCGTCGCGGTAGTTCTGCCAATCCGTGATCCACGTGACGTCGGCGCCGACCTCGCGCAGCGCCTCGTCTTTCTCGATCGCCTCGCGATCGTCGGCCGCGCCGATCACGATGCACGTACGGCCTCGCAGATTGAGGCCGACGGGATAAAATACGAAGGGGTATTTCGTGACGTCGAGCGTTCCGGGTTCGGCGAGTGTCGACATGGGTCAGTCTTCCACCATGGGCGTGTGCACGGTCTAGAAATCGACCGGGCGCAAGTAGAATTCGTTGATCGCGGAATTGGAGAGCATCGCGGTCGTGGGCAGATGGCGCTTCCAATGCGTCGAGTCGACGCGTTTGCGCACGAGCGCGACGTCGGCGGCGGCAATCCCGCGCGCCGCGATCTTCGCATCGTCGAACCCCTCGAGCATCAGCGCGAGGATCCGATCCGCCTCGAAATACGTGATGCCGAGATCGCCCTCGTCGGTCTGATCGGCTTCGAGATCGGCACTGGGCGCCTTCGCGACGATCCGCTCCGGCACGCCGAGATAGCGCGCGAGTTGCCACACCTGCGTCTTGAAGAGATCGCCGATCGGATTGACCGGTGGCGAATCGTCGGCGTGCCACGTGAAGTAGCCCATGAGCCGCTCCGTTTTATTGCCGGTGCCGATCGGCAGGGCGCCGAGCTTTGCCGACTGATCGAACAGCACGAGCATCCGCGTGCGTGCCATGACGTTGCCGCGGCGGCGCGCGTCGGCATCGGGTTCGAGCGCGAGGTATCCGTCGACGGCACCCGTGATCTCGATCGTTCGCGCGTTGCAACCGAGATCGTCGATGACGGCTTGCGCGTCGGCGAGGCTGTCGGCGCTCGACGAACGATACGGCATGCGAATGGCGTCCACGTTTTCCGGCCCGAGCGCGCGCGCCGCGAGATACGCGACCACCGCGCTATCGACGCCGCCCGAAAGACCGAGCACGGCACGCGTCACGTTACGGCGAACGACGAGTTCGTCGCGTACGAACGCCTGCAGCCACGACGCCGCGAGCGCTGCGTCGATATCGAGCGATGGCACCGTGCGCGGCGGCGCGTCGATCACCGGTAAGATCGTCGTCACGATGTACGCTCCGCGCCGGCCGACACGCCTTCGACGGCGTAGCGGCGCGCGTGACTCGGTTGCAACTCGTCGTCGTAAATCAAATCGGGCAACACCGCTCCCAGGTCGCCGAGCAACGGAAGGCGCGCGCGCGCGATGTCGATCTCGGAGAGATCGAGCGTGGCTCGTAACACGTGCGCGCCGAGCGCGGGCAGCGCCGCAAGCGTCGCGCCGAAGGGATCGATCACGGTCGACGATCCGGCCATGCCTTTGCCGCCCTCGAAGCCCGCAAGACCCGCGTACAGCACGAAGATGCCGTGCTCGATCGCGTAATCGGCGAGCACGCTCTTCCAATGCCGAACGCTCTCGAGTTCCCCCGCCTCCCGCCCGCGGCCCGGCTCGCTGGGCGCCAGCCCGCGGCCCGGTGAGGCGCTCGGGATGATCAACACGCGAGCGCCTTTAATCGCGGCGATCGTGGGCATGATCGCATGCCACGCATCTTCACAGATGAGCATCGCCATGCGACCGAGACGCGTATCGAACGCCTGGAGGCGGCGACCGCGCGAGAGGAAGCGTTCCTCGTCGAAGACGCCGTAGGTCGGCAAGAACATCTTGCGATGCACGTGCGCGATCTGGTGCGCGTGCGCGTCGACGGTAAGGTACAGTGCCGAATTATAGTACGTGCCGCCCGCGTTCTCATAAAAACCGAGCACGATATCGATGGGTTCGCGCGTCGCACCCGGCGCCGAGCGCCAGAGATCGGCGATGCGTTGTGCGAGGGCGTCGGCTTCGAAGGCGAGTTCGTACACCGCGCCTTCGAGGAAGTAGCCGGTCAGCGCAGCCTCGGGGAAGATGATGAGATCGTAGGGCTCCGGCTCCGCGGCGAGCTGCGCGAAGATCGCCGCGAGTTCGGCGACGTTCGCCTGAACGTCGCCTTTGCGCGGCTTACTCTGCACGATTGCGAGTTTCATACGGTCGTCAGACGACGGCCGCGACCGGAGCGGCAGCGGCGGCCGCGGACATCTGCTCGAGAATATCCTCGGCGGGATAGGTGAGGATCTCCGCGAGCGTCGGGTGGAGGTGCGGGATCTTGACGAACTCGCCGACCGTGCCGCCGTAGAACATAGCGACGATCACTTCGTGAATGAGATCCGATGCTTCCGCGCCGACGATCGCGGCGCCGAGAATTTTGCCGGAGTCTGGCGCGGCGAGCATCTTCACGAACCCCTTGGTCTTGTTGATCGCGACCGCTTTGCCGTGCTCGCTGAAGAGATAGGAGCCCGCGACGTACGCGATGCCCGCAGCTTTCAATTCTTTTTCCGTCTTTCCGACGACCGCGACTTGCGGATCGGTAAAGATCGTATGCGTTTTTTGCAGCGTGTAATCGGCCGGCTCGCTCGTTCCAAGCACGGCGTTTCGCGCGGCGATCTCGCCCTGATAGATCGCCACGTGCACGAGCGCGTGCACGCCCGTCACGTCGCCGACCGCGAAGATATTCGGCACGCACGTCCGCAGATCGGGCCCGACGGTGATCCCGGTGATCGAATGACACTCGACGCCCGCGCGTTCCAACTCCAGGCCCGCGATATTCGGCACGCGGCCGAGCGCGTAAAAGATTTCGTCGGTCACGACTTCTTCATCGCTGCCGTTGCGATGGTAGTGCACGACCTTCTTGCTGCCGCGTTTCTCGACACGCGTGACGATCGCGTTCGTGTGCACCGTCATGCCTTCGTTGCGGAAGTACAGCGTCACGGCTTCGCCGACGTCCGTATCCTCGCCGGATAAGAGATGCTTCGCGCGCACGACGAACGACGTCTCCACGCCCATGCGCGCGAGGAATTGGCCGAGTTCGCAGCCGACGTACCCGCCGCCCAAGACGACGACCGATCCCGGCAGCGACTCGCGCTCGAGCACGACGTCGCTGTCGATGTAGCCGACCTCTTCCAAGCCCGCGATCGCAGGTGGCGCGACGACCGAGCCCGTCGCCACGATGAAGTTGGTCGCCTCGAGGACGACGTCGTCGCCGACGCGGAGCCGCTTGGCCGATTCGAACGACGCGAGCCCTTCGTAAAGCGGGAACGATTTGATGCCTTGAGTCCGATAGTCGACGAACCCGCCGATGATCTCGCGTTTGCGAGCGAAGATCTTGGCGAAGTCGATGGTGTCGATCGTACCGTTGACGCCGAGGTGTGCCGCCTCGCGGACTTCGTGCGCCGCATCGCTCGACGCGAGTAGCGTCTTGCTCGGCATGCACCCGCGTAAGATACACAGGCCGCCCAGGGGACCGTGGTCCACGAGCGCCACGCTCGCACCCAGGTCGCGAGCGGTGCGCGCCGAGGCGTACCCGCCGCTTCCCGCCCCCACGATCACCAGGTCGTACCGATACGTCTTCACAGCTCCCCTAACCCAAGCGAATAGCGCAAGTTGGCGCCTGCGCGGGGCTTCACCCCGGGGGGTGCGAAGAGGGAGTTCCGCATGTCCGCTCAGGCTACGTTTCCCGACCGCGAGCGCTCGCGCTTTCCCGCGGTCGAACGCATCGTCGCGACCGGGCCGCTCGCGTGGCTCGCCGTCCTCGTCGGAGGCCTCGGCCTCGGCCTCTTCTTTTGGTACGCCACGGCCGCGCGGCTCGCGTCGTTTCCGGCCGAGGCCGAGCTCGCGCTGCTCATTTCGCTCGCCGCCGGCGTGCTCGGCGTCTTCGCCGCCTGGTATGCGTACGGCACCTACTTCGCTCGCCGCGCGGGCATCGATCTCGTCACCGCATTGCGGTGGGACGCAGCCTCGTGGGCGACGCTTTCGCTCTACGGCGCGGGGCTCGTGTTGCCACTCGCCTTCGGCGGCCCCACGCGGGCGGCGGCGTATGCGGTCGGGGCCTTCGTCATCGCAAAGGTGCTGGTCGGCGCGCGCTTCGTCGCGACCGTGCGCGACGTGCTCGTTACCTTCATCGTTACGCGCATCGCGATCATCGTCATCGCGGAACTCGCGTCGATTACCATCGCGCAGCGTCCCGGCCATCACGTCGCCGAATCGACGAACACGCTGCTCGCGGTGTGGGGCCGCTGGGATGCCGTGCACTATCTCGACATCGCCAAGCGCGGCTACGCGGGCACGGACATGGCGTTCTTTCCGCTCTATCCCGGGCTCGTTCGGATCGTCGGGAACGTGGTCGAGAACGATCTCGTCGCGGGGCTCATCATCTCGAACGCCGCGCTGTTCTTCGGGCTGCTGTTCTTCTACAAGCTCGTCGAACATCAGTACACGCGCGCGGTGGCGCACCGGGCGATCTTCTACATCTCGATTTTTCCGACGGCGATCTTTTTCTCGGCGGTCTACACGGAATCGCTCTTCTTCGCGCTCACGGTCGCGTCGTTCTACTACATTCGCGAACATCGCTGGGTGCTTGCGGGTGCGGTCGGGGCGCTCGCCGCGCTCACGCGCTCGGAGGGCGTACTGCTCGCGATCCCTTACGCGATCGAAGTCGTCGCCGCCGCGCGCGCGGGCGGATCGTTACGCGCGTTTCTCACGACGCCACAGCGCCTGTGGCGCATCGTCGCGGGCGCCGCGCTCATTCCGCTCGGCCTCGCGCTCTACATGGGTTGGCTCTGGGTGCTCAACGGCGACCCGCTCTATTTCTCACACGTGCAGAGCCACTGGAACCGCAAGCTCGCGCCGCCATGGGTCGCCTTCTCGCACGCCTACCACGTGATCGCGACGGCGAAATCGCCGCTGGTCGTCGCCAATCAATCGATCGAAATCGTCTTTACGCTACTGATGATCGGCGTGTTCTGCGCAGGCGTCGTGCGGATGCGGCCCTCGTACTCGGCGTACATGGCGCTTTCGATCCTCGTCCCGATGTCAACGGCGAGCTTGATGAGCATGCCGCGCTTCGCGCTCGTCCTCTTTCCGATGTTCGCCATCCTCGCCGTTTGGGGCGGCCGCTCGTGGGTGAATAACGCGATCGTCGCCTTCTCGTTGCCGCTGTTAGGACTCTTCACCGTGCTCTTCGCCGATTGGTACTGGGTCGCATGAGCGACGTGCAAAGCTCGCTCTTGCACCGGGTCTCGCGGCGACGCGGCGTTCGCCAATTCGTAAAATTCGGCATCGTCGGCGCGTCGGGCTTCATCGTGAATCTCGTCATCTTTTCGCTGTTGCAGCACGCGACGACGCTCGATCAACAGAAAGCCCACTACACGCTCAACTACTCGATCTCGTTTCTCTCCGGCGGCGTCTCGAATTACTTCCTCAACCGCATCTGGACGTTCCGATCGAGCGCCCATGCGGTGCTGCAGGGCATGCAATTTATCGCGGTCTCGATGATCGCACTCGTCGTTGGACTCATCGTCTCACATTTCGCGGAACCGCACCTCGGCCCGGGGCACAAAACGTGGCTTCTCGCCACGCTCTCGGGCATCGTCGTCAACTTCTTCGTCAATAAATATTGGACGTTTCGGGAACCCGTCTAGGGCGCTACGCGATCGTCGCACTGGCGGCGATCCTGGTGCTCGGCCTCGCCTTGCGCTTGCGCGGCATCCACGATCCGATCCTCGACCATCCCGGCTGGCGCCAAGGCGACACCGCAGCGATCGCGCGCAATTTTGCGACCTTGGATTTCAACCCGTTCCATCCACAGACCGATTATAATGGGCCACCGCCCAATTACGTCGAGCTGGAATTGCAGATCGTTCCGTGGCTCGCGGCCTTGGGCTACAAGCTCTTCGGCGTTCACGAGATTTTCGGCCGGCTGATCTCCATCGTCTTTAGCCTGGGCACCGTCGCGGTGCTCTACGCCTTCGCGCGTTGGATGTTCGCGAGCCGCGCGGCGGGGCTCGTCGCCGCACTCGCCTTCGCGTTGTATCCCGGCAGCACGTACTACGGCCGCACGTTCATGCCCGACACGACGATGACGTTCTTCCTCACGGCCGCGCTCTTCGCGAGCGCGCGATGGGCGTACGACGACGACGCGCGCTTCGGGCGCCGGTTCGTTCTCGCCGTCGCGCTGACGGCGGCGGCGTTGCTTGCAAAACCGGTCGCGATCGCCGGGCTTGTGCCGATCGCGGCGATGCTCGTCGCGCGTCGCGGCGCGGGCACGTTGCGCTCAGGGGCGACTTACGCGTTCTTCGCGGCCGCCCTCGCGCCGTATCTCGTCTACGACGCGTACGTCTCGTCGATTGCGGAGTGGCACTGGGCGAGCGGTATCACGAAGTTGCACGTGCTCCCCTCGCTGCGCGCGGCGTTCACATCTTGGCCGGCGTTTGCGGCAAAGTTCGGTGATTTCGGTGGCGCCTACCAGCTGCTCGCGTCGACGATGCTCGGCAAGTACGGCGTCTCGCTCGCGCTCGCGGCGATCGTCCTCACGGCGATTTGGCGGCTCCCGATGCGCTCGCGCGCGCTTCTCTGGGCGTGGCTCGCGGGTGCGCTCGCGTACGCGTATGTCGTCGTGACGGTGGAACGCGTCGACTACTATCTCTACGCGTTCTTACCGCTCGCGGCACTTTGGACCGGTGGCCTCGCCGAAGCATTCCGTCGCGCGTTTCCCACGAACGCGCGTCGCATCGCGACGGTCGTTGCGGCGGCGATCGCGATCGGGGCGATCGTCGACGCACACGCCGCCGTCGCACCGTACTACCGATACAAGAAAAACGTGTACCGCGAAGCGAAAGCCCTCGACGCAACGCTCGCGCCCGGTGCGATCATCGTAATGGGCCATTACGATCCTTCGGTTATGTACTATATCAACCGCAAGGGCTGGGAAGAAGATCCCTACGCATGGACGCCCGTCGACGAGCAGAGCGCGATCCGCAAGGGCGCGCGCTATTTCGTCGCGGTGGAACGCCGCCGCTTGGAACGCAACGTCGAGCTACACGCGTGGCTGCAACGATTCCCCGTGCGCGATGCCGCGGGCGCGTGGCCCGTTTACCAGACCGACTCCGCGAAGTTGCTCCCCGGCGCGGAAGCGCGCTGGAAGGCGTTCCGCCGCGCCGAGAAAGCCGGGACGCTCCCGCCGGCGTGACCGGCGCTTCGCCGCTACGGGATCGGTAGCAGCGATCCCGCGGGGGCGAGCGGAGCGTCGGCGTTACGTTCCGGCGATCCCGATTCGACGAGCTGCCGATAGCTGATGAGGCGCGCGGTGAGTCGCGAGACCTCGGCGCTCAAAAGATTCGAGGCGCGGATCGCCTTGCTCAGTTCGTTTGCATCGTAGCTGTAATCGAAGCGCTGCAGCGTCGCGACGATCGCGTTACTTTCTTTGCGGAGCTGCGCGTACGATTTGCGCAGCGCAAGGCCGTTATCGCCGTACGTCGGATAGTTCGAAAGCACGATCTCGCGTTCGACGCGCGCTTGTTCGACTTCGGCGCGTAGTTCGGCGAGCCGAACGCTTTCGGGATCGTACTTTGCCGCGACCGCGAGCGCGGCGAGTGCATCGTCGAATTTCGAGAGCGTATAATCTTGCGCGGCGATTTGCAATTGCACGGCCGCGAGACCGGCGCGCGCGTGCGCGTCGTTCGGCGCGAGCCGCAGCGCGAGCCGATAAGCGGTCGCCGCGTCGAGATAGCTTTTGTTCTCCAGCGCCGAATCGCCCTGATGGTTGCGCGTCGAGACGATGAAGCCGCTCACGCCGTTCGCGCAGCCCGTCGGCACGAGCGCCAGCAGCGCAAGCGCGATTGCGAAGGACGTCGGGCGGAGGGCGGCTGTCACGAGCAGATCCTATCGGGGCGCGTTGAAGAGATGGGCCGCGCCACCGATAAAAAGCGCCGCGGGCACGAGAATCAATTGCGAAGCGAGCGTGCCGATGACGGCCGTCGCACCGAGATACAGAACCATGGTCTTCACGTCGTGCAACGTGCGTTCGCCTTTGGCGGCCTGGTCGACGATATACGCACTCGTCGGATCGACGATCACGGCGAACGCGATCGTCGCGATGCCGTTGACGAGGCCCGAGGCCGAAAGCGCGGTGCGTGCGACGTCGGGGCGTAACACGCTCGCAAGATACGCGGCGACGACGCCGACCGCGTAGATGCCGGTGACGAGAATATTGCCGACGAGCAACTTCGCGGGAACGTCGCGAAGGCGGAACCGGCCGAAGACGCGGGGCGATGGCGCGCGCACCGTGCGCACGATATCGAGCAGGACGCGCACGTCCGCCAATCGCGCGAGCGATCCCGGAATCGAGCCGCGTCGCTCGAACGCGCCGACGCCGCGCACGAAGATGTACGCGAACGTCGGTAGCAAGATCGCGCCGAGCAGCGATCCGACCGTCGAAGCGAAGATGATCGCACGCATCTGCATCTCGAAGGTGTGCGCGGCGAGCGCCGAGGCGGCGGGCACGCAGGTCGCGACCAAGCCCGCACGATCGGAGATCGTCCCGAGCATCGGCGCGTAAAACATGTTCGCGAACCGGCTGACCGTTACGAAGAGATTGAAGAGCGAGATCGACGTGCCGACGCGCCCGGTCATCACGCCCGCCAGCCGCGCGGCGTACGCTCCGATCTGCACGGCGTTGAGAAAGGTGTTGAGCACGATCGCGAGTACGAGCTGTGTCGACCAAAAGCCACCCGGCGCCACACCCGCGCAGACGTTGGCCGGCACCGCGCTCACGCCGCGGGTCGCAACCCGGCAATCGCATCCGCGTCGAGCGGCCCGAGCACGAAGAGCCCGAGCGCCCCGGGCACGAGCAGTTCGCGCCCCAATGCCGCGACGTCGTCGAGCGTCACCGCGTCGAAACGCGCTTCGACTTCTTCGATCGAATATTGGCGACCGTGCACGAACTCGTTGCGACCGAGGCGCATCATGCGGCCCGAACTGCTCTCGAGCGCAAGGGTCATGCTGCCTTTGATGTGCTCTTTCGCCAGCGCCACTTCGCTCGCGCTCGGACCTTCGCGCGCAAAGGCGGCGAGTTCGCATGCGATGACGTCGACGCACTCTTGCACGCGTTCTGGCGACGTGCCCGCGGAGACGCCGAAGAGTCCGGCATCGCGATAGTTCTGCTGAAACGAATACACGCTGTACGCGAGCCCGCGCTTCTCGCGCACTTCCTGGAAGAGGCGGCTCGACATCCCGCCGCCGAGAATCGTATCGAGCACGGAAAGCGCGTAGCGGCGCTCGTCGGTCGCGCCGAGCCCGCGGGCACCGAGCACCACGTAGGCTTGTTCGGTGTCTTTCGTGTGCACGAGCGTCGCGGGCATCGCGATCGGGCGCTCCGGAACCGGTAAAATGCTGCCGCCCGTCAGCGAGCCGAACGCCGCATCGACGAGCGACACGATCGTCTCGTGGTCGACATTACCGGCCGCAGTGAAGACGACGGCGTTGGGCGCATAGTGCGCGCGCAGATGACCGTGCAGATCGTCGCTCGTGAGGGCGGCGACCGTCTCGGCGTAGCCGATCGTCGGTTCGCCGAGCGGCGACCCGTGCCACATCGTGCGCGTGAAGAGATCGAAGACGACGTCGTCGGGTGCGTCGTCGTACATGCGGATCTCTTCGAGCACGACGCTCTGCTCTTTGGCGAGTTCCGCGGGCGCGAAGGTCGAGTTGCGAAACATATCGGCGAGCACGTCGATCGCAAGCGGTACGTGATGGTCGATGACCTTCGCGTAGTAGCACGTCGCTTCTTTATCCGTGAAGGCGTTGAGGTTGCCGCCGACGCCGTCCATCGTCTCCGCGATTTCGCGCGCGCTGCGGCGCTCGGTGCCCTTGAAGAGCATGTGCTCCACGAGGTGCGAGATGCCACGAAGCTCGGGTCGCTCCGCGGCGCTTCCGACATCGGCCCAAATGCCGAGCGATGCGGACCGCACGTGCGGCATCGCTTCCGTAACCACGCGAACCCCGTTCGCTAGCGTCGTTTTTCGGTACAAACGGCCTCCCAATCTACCTTCGAGTTTCGCCAGTTACCGAAAACCCCGGACGCTCCCCTCGCGGTGCGCTCGGCGGTGCTCCGAGCGCCTTGCGCCACGCGGCATCCCAATAGACGTCCTCGCCGCGGCGCAGGCGCTCGGCAAACGCGCCGGCTTCG
>JAABUX010005742.1_pt1 | contig 15132 bp, 28 predicted proteins | sample 5561851 | NCBI WGS metagenome assembly JAABUX01 (sample SAMN10711883, study PRJNA513361) | rock metagenome | isolation source: Antarctica rocks | place: Antarctica: Victoria Land, Richard Nunatak red sandstone | collected 2016-01-03 | reverse complement strand
TGTAGCAGCCGCTCCAAGAGCTGGTGGCCGTGATGCAGACTGATGTCATCCCCACACATCCTCAGCACCTCCTGCATCCTGCATGGCATGTGCCCAGCTCCCAGCCCAACCTTAGCCAGGAAGTCATGAGACCTCCGATCCTGCGTCAGCCGTGAGCGAGGGTCGGCGAACCTCCGCACCTGAGCTGCTCAACACGCACGATTGTGCTGTCGTGCACCGAGGCCCGTGCCACCATCAGGACAGCCTCAGGCTGCAGCTGGAGTAGCGCACGCCAGCTCATCAATTCCAGCGCCGTCATCTGCGGGCACGCGCACTGTAGCATCGGCTGGCACTGCACGAGGTCAACGTTCCCGTCGCACCCAACGACTCGCCGACTGTGTACACGAGCGTACCTGCTCCATGCCGTCTCTGGGATGGTACTCAACCTTTGCACGGCAAATCACGGGCGCTTCATGCTGCTGAGCTGCTGACATGATCGATTTTTGGTGGCTGCTTCGTTGCAAGCTCTCCGTGGTCCGTGCGACCTCATGACTCCTCACAATGGCTCGGAACTTCCCCACTCGCCACAGGTCATAGCGAACGCCGCGCTTGGGCTGCTCTCCACCTGGCTGAGCAGGCTCATGCTGTGCAGGCGTCTGTGCTGTACGCCCGGCGTCTGTGCGCGCTGTTGCGAACTCTTCGTCGGCATCACCGCGCTCTCCCTGCTGATCCGCGTGCGCCGTGCATGCAGCACCCCTGCCTGAAGGCCCGACTGCATGAACGCCGCTGCTGCCCTCCACGGCGGGGCTTTCCGGCGTTCGCCGGCTCGCAGTAGTGCAGAGGCTAACGAGTGCGGTCTTGAACAACACCTCATGTTTGCGCCGTAACGTCGCAGCACGCGGCACGAGTGGCTTGTCAACGCACACGAATTTGCTGTGAGGACCGTCCGCTGCCTGCACTGACCGCACAGTCACTGGCAGCTCCCATGTGCGATCCTCCTCGGAAGATGGCAACGTGGTCATCAGCGTGCTAAATGCCGATGCAGCAATCGCGGCGTCAGCCCCGTCTGTCAGCTGACTGAGAAGCATGCTGATCTGTGGATCCCGACTAACTGCGGCTTCTTCAGCCTTCAGTCCGGGTACAGAGCCCTACGACACATGTTACAGCAGCATCAGCAAAGGTAGACTCGCTTCGACCCAGGCTCGGAGGTTAAGCCTGCATGGAGGTTACCTCTACTCGGGTCGGCCCCTGCTCTGCGGGTCCAAAGGCCGGGCCGCTTGTAGCGGTGCCAAAAGGCGCACGCACTGGGCATCGCGGAACCCGAAAGCTTGCTGCTGCTGGCACGCTGTGAAGCTCCCGCAGGTGCCATACGCCAAGAGACGGCTCGCCGTGAAGCGGCGCTGCATCTGTCAGCTGCAGCTCACCGTGCAGGCGGTACAGGCGAGGGTGCTGCGTGACCCTCCGCCGCTTGCGGATGGCATCTGCCTGCGGCAGCGTAGAGTGTAGATTAGAGCATGTCAGATCATCAAACCGCACCACATTTCGCTGTGGTGCCAGCAGCCCACAACGGGCATATTGGCGCCTTGCCTCCATGCGCTCCCGTGCCGCTGGCGTAGCAAAATTGTAGATGTCTCTGTCAGCGCATGCCACTTTCCATTGTTCATCCGCATACTGCTGACTCTCCACGCCAACCCGGACCTGCAGCGCGTCCATCCTCTCTGCATCGACGCCCCTCAGCTGCTTTCCTGCCATAAACACAATCGTCCGTCAACTTTCTAAGCATGGCTGCGTCTGCTTCTCGCCTGTGCAGGCCGTGCCGGTGTTCAGCATGCGCACCTTGGTTTTCCATGAACCAGACATGGTCCTCTGCCGTGAGGATGGACCACCGCCGTTGCTGTGCAGCTGGACGCCTTTTCGAACGATCTGCTGGCAGTTTCCGCTTCAAGCCGCGCTCATGTGGTCGTCCATCGCCATGTGTTGTCCGCTGTGCGCTCTGCGGAGCGTCTGCCTTGTCGGTGGGACCCGGCAGCGCTGCTGCATCGAGCTCCTGCATCGCAATGACATGTCAAGGCGGGTGCAATATAGCATTCTATACCTTACGCCGTCGCGATATTTGACGCCATGCCATACCTGACTGCTGCTCGATGTTTGTTCTGCCTCACTGTCAGCATTTGCGCAATCTTGTAGCTGTGAGGACTGCACCTCCTCGTTGGATGGTCGGCCAACCAGAGCCGGTGCCCCACGCTGCTCTTTCAGATCGTCTGCGGCAGCAACGTTGCCGTCTGCTTCTCACAAGCATGGTAAGCAGAAGCGCTAAGAATGCACGGCATGTCACGCCAGTTGCGTGCACTGAGGGAGAGTCTTCTGTTTGTACAGGGTGATGCACCTGATGGGCTGTCAGCTTGTTGCAGAGGCGCTGGCCGGGGCAGAAATAACACTCCCTTAGCAGTTTCGCCCCAAGGAGCACGGCATGGCAGCACGGGCAGGCTGGCAATGTCCATCAGGCTTCGGTGCTCTACATAGTGATCAACATTTTGCAAATTGTCGGTACATTTTATCAGTGCATCCAGCCAATTGATGGCGATGCGGTGATTTGCTCTGGTGGTCGCCAGGTACGATACTGTTGCTGCAGAGAGGCATGCAAAGGGTCAGCCAGCGAGTGCTCGCACTCGCAGCTAGTTACGCCTCTCGGAGTGCCGGCTGCGGCACCGTCGGCCCTGTACACCATGTTGCCGGCGGCGGGTACGTGGCTGGCGACAAAGGCTCACAACACAGCACCGGCCACCTTTCCTTTCCTCCGCCCGATGGTTACCCACCCAGCCCCACCACCCCTCTGCATGGGAGAGGTCTCCCGTGGGCTACAGCATCGGGACGGTTCAGCGTCTTGCTCTTGTGCATGCAGGGCGCTTGAAGCACTATGTCAACGACTCCAAGGGACAGGCTTGCGCACGATGGCCACCTACGACATCAACACGCGGTCGAAGCCTCACTTGAACATTGGCACGATTGGTCACGTGGATCATGGAAAGACGACCCTCACAGCAGCAATCACGAAGGTCCTTGGAGAGAAGGGCCAGAGTGCAGCTGTAGCTTTCGACCAGATCGACAAGGTGTGTGCACTGAGAGGAGCGGGACACGGTGCACCGATTGAAGTGGTTAATTTTGGTGTTCATGCCTTCGCGCGCGGTTGCAGGCTCCAGAAGAGCGGGCGCGCGGCATTACGATCGCGACAGCTCACGGTGGGCCTTGCTGCTGCCAATCGAACTGCATTGCATGAATGCAAGCTGTCATGACTGTTGTTGCTGCGAGTGCACTGAAGTGGGGGCTGACCAACTTGGGGCTGAGCGCAGTCGAGTATCAGACCGACAGCCGGCATTACGCCCACGTCGACTGCCCAGGCCATGCCGATTATGTGAAGAACATGATCACTGGCGCAGCTCAGGTCAGTAGCAGCGCCTCTAATGCGCGCTCGCGGAGGTTACGGTCCTCGCAAGGTGATGATACTTGAGCTCTGTTGCTGCAGATGGATGGCGGCATCCTCGTAGTATCTGCCACCGATGGGCCTATGCCGCAAACACGAGAACACATACTTTTGGCTCGCCAGGTAGGGCAATGTGCTCAATCAGCCCTGCGCAGGTCGCTCCATGTGCTCATAGATTGTGTCAGGCCTGTGCCTGTTCTGCCTTAACAGCGCGATGTACCGCTGCTAGGTCGGCGTTCCATCGCTCGTCGTCTTCCTGAACAAGATCGACGCTGTTGAGGACGAGGAATTGGTGGAGCTCGTCGAGATGGAGCTGCGCGAGCTGCTCAGCTTCTACAAGTGCGAGCTGCCCCATGGCGGCGGGAGCAGTTTGTCACTTTGCTTAGCCTGTCAGTTGAACAGCTACAGATGCATGAATGCTTTGCAGGTTCCCTGGCGATGATATACCCATCATCCGCGGCTCGGCCCTGGCTGCCTTGAAGGGCGAGAACCCAGAGCTTGGCAAGGATGCGATCATGAAGCTCATGGAAGCCGTCGACAACTACATCCCCTTACCGACTCGCGCTCTGGACAAGCCGTTTTCCATGCCAGTCGAGGACGTCTTCAGCATACAGGCAAGTATACTTTGCTGGGCTCCCACGAGTGCAAGCACAGTTCACAATCCCTCTCTATACGTCCTGCTGCTTGGCGGGGTGTTCGAAATCTCTGTGACGCACAGGCGTTTTTATATCGTGGTGCAGGGACGTGGGACCGTGATCACAGGCCGCATCGAGCAGGGCATTGTCCGAACAGGTGACGAGATTGAGCTCGTCGGCATCCAGAACAAGCCGACCAAGTCGGTGGTGACAGGTGGGCCTGCGGAGCAGGTGCCCAGTGTGCGGCAAGCTGCCTGCCTGTCTTTGTTGCGCGCCTGTCGTTGACCTTGTCTTTGTGTGCAGGAGTCGAGATGTTCAAGAAGCAGCTCAGCGAGGGGCAGGCCGGCGATAACGTGGGCCTGCTTGTGCGCGGCATAAAACGTGATGACGTGGAGCGTGGCCAGGTTGCCTGCAAGCCCGGCAGCATTGCGCCAGCCCGGAAGTTTGAAGGCGAGCTCTACGCCCTGACTAAGGAGGAGGGCGGCCGGCACACACCATTTTTCAGCAATTACAAGCCGCAGTTCTTCTTCAGGACGGCTGACATCACAGGTGCGTGCTTAATTCCCTTTACGCGTTCAAGAGCCGGGTGTGTCACCAGCAAATGTTTTGCATTTGGCTGAGGTAATTAGAAAGTCCGTGCTTATAGGTTCTGTCACGCTGCCGGACGGCATTGAGATGGTCATGCCAGGCGACAACATTACAGCGAACATTGAGCTCATCACGCCGGTGGCCATGGAGCCCGGCTTGCGATTCGCTGTCAGAGAAGGAGGTCGGACGGTCGGTGCCGGCGTAGTCTCTAAGCTTTTGTAAGTCGTTTCTCAGCAGCTCACATGTCCGTCATCAGCATGTTGGTCTGCTAACGAATGTATCACAATTTGATTGACCTTTGTAACCCTGGCAATGATGACGTGTGTCGATTCTCATGCAAGCACCACATGCACAAATGGAGTAGTCTCGATTACAGTCCGCTCGCCTAAACTCATAGCTGTATGTTGAGTGATATATCCAAAGCAGTCACTGAATGTGTCAGTGCTCCACACGAAATGAAGTCAACACCGGTGGCAGCAATGGCCGACACTGTGGCAAGGGTCACATTGCCGGAGGCTTCCGTCTCAAAACGTCCTGCCACGAGCTCGACAGCTTCTCGAAGAAGCTTCACGTCAATACCATCTGCACACGTTAAGGAGTCAACATGCTCAACAGCCATCGATGCCTCAGCACTTGTCTAGCTGCTACCAAGACCCGGACAGGAACATGATCAGCATGTCGGAAGCGGACCCACCTTTTGCAGATGGGCTGCGAACAGCCATGTTGTCTAACATTATGCGCGTCACGATGCAGCGCCGGTCCGCTTGTCGCAAATCAAGCACCTGCTGCACCTCCTCTAGGGTAGTAGTCTCCACCTCGACGGGCAGCTGCAGTCCCCGCTCACGCAGGAACACCTGAGTAGGTGAGCCAGCCACCTCTGAAGCGTCTGCAATGTCTCTGTGACGATCCGATATACAGCAGGTCAGCACAGTGTGGTGCGAGCATCATACCTCTGCACGCTCCACCGCGGCTGCAATGCCGCCTGCAGCTGCAATATGGTTGTCTTTGATCATGATCATGTCATAAAGCCCCATTCGATGATTCACGCCGCCACCAATCAGGACAGCCCACTTGTCCAGCACTCTCAGACCGGGGATGGTTTTCCTGGTGTCAAGTATCCGTGACTTCGTGCCCTGGAATGGTGTAACAGGGATCTCTCGATACATGCAAACGCATCACGTCACATTTGCATGCAGGAATATGTGGAGCATCATGCCTCGACTGCGGCGACCATCGCTGCAGTGGCTGTTGCTGTAGCGCTCATGCGCTGCATCAGATTCAGTGCCACGCGCTCTGCTGTCAGGATTGCAATTGCACTGCCCTTGACCCGGCCGAACTCTTGGCCTCTGCTGACTCGATCCCCGTCCTTGACAGACCAGGTCACTGACAGAGATTCATCCACCAAGTGAAACACCTGCTTCAAAGACGGTCAAGTTGGCATGAGTGACTTGAGACATGAGGCCAGCTACAAGCATAGCTATACTTACCAGCTCTGCGACGACAAGTCCAGCGACAATACCATCGGCCTTTGCCAGGAATGTTGCGCTTGCTGATGTTGTGGGCGGCACCCTGCTCTGAGCACAGGACTCGATGGCAACCGAAGCTTCTTGCACTGCAACAAGCAGTCAGTAGCACGCAGAATGGGAAGGTGTTTGCACGTTGCCAGTGATGTGAGATCCCCATGACCTCCGGCGTCCTCATCCAAGGCGGTCTGCAGAAGGCTCAGCAGGTCGAAGGTGGGGTGAGCGGGGCAAGAGATGGGAGCGTATGGCCTGCAGCAGCCCACAGTCTCCATGAGGCCATGGCTGTAAGCCGAGAGTGGTGACACGAGTCTAGTGGCATCCCCAAAGGGAGCATATGTTGGGTCAGCACCGGTCGCAGTGTGTCCTCCAAGTTGCTGCACCCATGCTCGATGATGCAGGAATAGCTCGTGCACTCGTGCTGACGCTGCTCACTCTATATTAGTGACACGGAAATAATCGGCACAAGGAGGGCGTCTATGTCAATCAATGCTATGTCGGAATGGAATGGCAGATAATCGACATGCAGAATTGTGGGCCATGCATGGCACGTGACCACGTGATGGTGTTGGGACTGGAGTCGTTTGGAGGCCCTGAGGCGTTGTAAGCGTGCTATAAAGCTCTGTTGCCGAGTGCGCTGCGCATACCTGCCTCACCCTTCAAGACAAGTTATGGGCACAGACTAGCCCATCAACCCATTCGCAAGCGATCCTCAGATCAGAAGTTGAGGCGTGGCCACTCATTGGTGGCGTGTGCTGCGGACTTGTGCACGACGCCATGATGTGGGCTGGTCAGCGATCGTTGTGAAAGCAACCGGTGTGATCCGTCTGCTGATGTGGAGGATATCATGCCATTGAGCATGCTGGCAGCTGCTCGAGCACAGACAGCGCGCTCAGGCTCTCGCACTGATTAGCATGCCGTGCCCGAGGTCACATAACCTGCAGTGTCATCGCTGTTGGCCGCACATACGCAGCAGGGATATGACACGCAGTCAAACAGCAACCCAAGTTTGAGCCTGGACTCTTTCCCGGAAGGGCGCGACATTCGAAGCTGGCATCCGACTCAGAACCTGTGATGACCGCCTCCGTGTTTAAACGACTCCGTTCACTGGTGTGCCTGCTGCAATCTGGGTGTCAAGAGTTGCCATCTGTGCTGCTGTGCGGCTCTGTGAATAAGCTTGCCTGGCTATGACGTTGCTGGTCAGCAGTCCAGAATGCGTTGGCTGTCCTGGATCGTGTCAAGCAACCTCATGCCAAAAGCAGGTGCCATGTGTCTAGTACAGCCTTCACGGCTACAGACAGCTCAACTGCAGCCATGAGTGAGAGCGGCTTCAGAGCGTACCTGCCACTGTGGTAGCCTGCCAGAAGCGATCATGCCCTGTGCTAGCATGATGCTCCACAAGAGCAGCGAACCCAGGGCGTACCCCGCCAGGCGTGGCTCGATTCATATCTGGCTGTCCAACTTTGGATTGCAGCTCACCTTGAACACGTCTCGTATAGGATATCATGATCTTACAGGGGCTGAAACACCAGCGCGCAGCAGCATGACAGCCTGATTGATATTACGCTCATTCTATGAGAGATCACTTGACTGCGAGCGCAGGATTGGCAGCTCCCTCTTCGACTCCTTCGTGATCTTCTTCCGCCGCAGCGATGGGGATGCCGGCACGACAGCATTTTGCGAGCTCTGCGAGAGCTGGGACAGGTCGAAACGACGCCGGAACGAGGTGCTGATCACCGTCTGCGCGAACGGATCACAGTCACCGTCACGAAAGGCTTCCGACAGCTCTACAATGGCAATGACATACCCTGGTAAACAATACGGCTTTGACGGTCTGAAAAGCGAGCCAGAGCAAGTCAGAGGCATATTCCCGCACCTCATAGATTTGATCATCCGCCAGGGCCTCGCCGTAATCCAGTGAGAAGTGGAGGCCTGTACGCGTGCAAGACGGTGACTCGTGGTTGATTTGTGCAGCAGTCCGTCATCAAGAGGCCCAGATTGAGTCCGCAGAGCAATGCTTCAATGCCATATACAAGTGCCGAGCATTATGCAAGCCTACCTCGCGACTCCTTGCGCTGCAGTGCAGACGAGACAACCAGCTCCCCGACGGTCACCAGGTTGCGTAATTCTACCAGCTCCGTGTTTGTGCCGTAGGCCTGTCAACACGTGTAGCTTCAAGCACAATTGTGAAGGCATTGCAAGGATGCGTATACACTGTACACAAGGCCTGCAACAGGGCACAGCTGCTTTACTTCTCACCTGTCCAAGAGCGCGCACTTCCACATACAGCGACGCAAGCTGCAGCAGCGCCGCCTTGAGGCCTGCGGTGCTGCGCACGATCCCCGCCGCTTCCCATATGAGCTCTGTCAAGTGCTGGCGCTTTGTTGCAACCCACGAGACAGCCGGGGCAGGCAGGACACGAGCTGACTTGGTGCCGCTGAAGTCCGCATGTGATGTTGCATGCTGTAACCCCTGTAGATGCATCACGAGCGCTCAGCGACGGAGTTCTTACACCACTTCTTGCAAACTTCAGCATCAGCAGGTCTGTAGATGCTGCGATCAACATGCAGAAATGGGCATAGAACCTCACCGTTGCAGCCATCTTCGTTGCGTACTCATGGTGCGCCACAGACGACTCGACTGCGCGATGAGCAAACACCAAACCCTCCAGCAGCGAGTTGGACGCCAGGCGGTTGGCGCCGTGCAAGCCCGTGCAGGCGACTTCCCCGCAGGCAAAGAGACCAGCCACGTTCGTTTCACCTGCAGTGGCAGTGCGGCAATATTGGCGGCACAGTTACACCAGCTGCACATGTACATGGCTATGCGAACTCAAAACACCGCATTCTCAGCAGCGCACGATAGCGGCGGAACATACATAGACGAGTTTCGCACCATAAAGACCGGTGCGTACGCCACCACACATGTAGTGCTGCGCGGGGACCACCGGGATGGGATCCTTCGTAACATCGATGCCCACCTTGCCGCACTCCGCTGCAATGTTGGGGAAATGTGCCAGAACCTCCGCTGAAGGCCGATGACTGATGTCTAGCAGCACGTGCTTGTCCCCGTGCGTCTGCAGTTGGTCGTGGATGGCCCGCGCAACAATATCGCGCGGGGCGAGCTCCAAACGCTCATCATACCTGTGCAGGCAAACAGGACGAATGCTGTCAGCTTGGCATGGCTGAAATATCACACAAACAGTTATCATGATAGACATAGACATGTGGATGATGGCATGCTTAGCGGTTGAAAACAGTAACTGCTCCTGGCGAATGCCTGACGCAGCGCGGCGCACCTTTCCATGAAGCGATCTCCTGCGCGGTTGAGCAAGAGGCCACCCTCGCCGCGGACGGCTTCTGAGATGAGGAATGATCGTCCACCCATCTGTGATGGGTTGTAAAGGCTGGTCGGGTGGAACTGCACAAACTCCATGTTGGCGAGTGCCGCCTTGGCTCTGTGAGCCATTGCCATGCCATCCCCCGTCGCGACTGCTGGATTCGTTGTGTGTGGGAACACCTGCGAGAGTACAAATAGCTGTCTACGACTGTACGTTGTGCCCGGGCTTTCCACAGGGCCAAACCCAAACTGCTGAGTTTTGCCAGGTTGCTGTAACAAGCTTTCATACCATAAGGCACGACAGACAACACCAGAATGCAATAATCACGCGTACCTGGCCACCTCCGCCGGTCGCGAGCATGGTCACGGGTGCGATGCAGCGGATCATGGCGTTGGCCCGCTGGTCCAGCACGTCCACGCCGAAGCAGTGCGGCACGCCATTCGCCTCGCCCATCACCAAGTCCACCCCAAGATGGTGCTCGAAGAACGTGATATTGGGATTGTCACGCGCCGTGGCCAGCAGCGCGCGTTCGACCTCACGGCCCGTCAGATCGGCAGCATGCACGATGCGCCGATGAGAGTGTCCGCCCTCTGCAAGGAGACGAAACAGCTGTGAGTCGGTGCGACCTAGGACTTTGCGCCTGCCAGCTGCTGAACATGTTGATTTCGGTGTTCTGCTGCCTGAAGCTCATGACCAAGTGTATCAGCGGCGCGGCAGCGGTGCCAGAGGCGGGCGTCAATGAAAGCGAATCACTGATATGACGCGACAACAAACGCACCGCGCGTGAGGTGCAGCTGGCCACCCGCGCCCATTGTGAACTCCGTGCCCAGCTTGACCAGCTCCATGACCCGCGCCGGCCCCTCGCGGCACACGGCGTCCACCGCACTGCAGTGAAATGACGACATCTCAGTCACGCATGTCTCAGCGGAGAAACTGCCACATTTCTGAAGACACAGTCTCAACCGTCTGAGTGACGAGAGCATAGCGACACAGATTTGAGCACACCTGAGCTTGTTGAGGAATGCGCCGGCGACGACGGTGTCACGGATGTGGTTGTCGATGGAGTCGGCGGCGTCCAGCACTGCGCAGATGCCACCCTGGGCGTACTGCGTGCAACCGTCATTGGCGGTGCTCTTGGTGATAATGCCGACGCTGCCATACTGGGCAACCTTCAGGGCGTAGGAGAGGCCGGCGATGCCGCTGCCGAGTACGAGAAAGTCATGCTGCATCGTCTGCGCAACCGCTCCATCGTCCGCGACCGGTTGTGCAGCTGACTTGCTGCTGCTGACCACGACACCAGCTGCGGCGGGCGTATGCGTCGGCTCAACTGACGCTGCCTTGGCTGCGAAGCCGCTGCGGCGTGGAAGGCGACTGCCTGTGCTGCGGAGCGGCGTCCGAGCATGTTGGTGCATCTGCCTGTGAGGGCGACTGCCGGCGAGGGCACGTGGCCCCCTGTTTGCGATCATTGCGTTCATCGCTCCGCGCTGCTGTGAGAGACTGTGTTTGACTGGAGACCAAGCTCCGCGCTCGCAGCGCTTAACGTGCCTGCAGCGCAAAAAGGGCAACGTGAGCTCGCGGTCAGCCACTCATCTGCAGGCAACGCGGGCGGCGCCGCCAACAGAGTCAAAAACACATATGAGCAGCCAAGCAACAGCGGGCGAGAGACGTGCTCGGCCGACCAGCCGCGACTTTTGCGGTAGCGTCAACTCTGTCGTCGACAAGCTGCAGCAGGCGCACCTGGAAGAAAACGGCGTATTTCTTGTTCCACACCCAAGCCGCCCGCTTCACCGTCATCAGAGCAGTTGTGCGTTCGCTAGTCCAGCAGGCATACACGACTGTCGAGCACGGGAGAGTGCACTGGTAATTTAGTTGGCGAACAAATTACGCGACTGTCCTTCGGGCTCGGGAACGGTGAAGCACGTTTTAGGGTTTGACCAAATGCGTAGCAACCTACCCATGCGAAGGGGTGACTGGATGAGACAGATTAGGGACTCATGTGGCATACATCAGTATGGATTTATGTGGGTACAGACGGCAAACCCATCAGTGCAGACAAGTGTCACTCGCACGGGACGACCTGCAGGTGCTGATCACTGAAGGTCATTGCCGCGATCGCCTCAAGACGCAAGACGTCGCAAGTCAACGGCCGTGGGATGTGCCTGAAACATGGCTCCTGACTCAATGGAGATGAGGCTTCGAGCCCTGTCATGATTCTGGATTGACTCTTCGTACACACAGGTAAGAAATTTCCTAGTCGACCGACTGCTGATCCTGGGTGATCGTCATGCTGGCCAGCATTGCTCCAGGGGCAAGCATCAATCAGCTTATGCCGGGAATGGCCTTTGTGAGTGCGGTGGTGACAGGTCGCGCTCGCCCGCCTTCCCCTGCAGCGGCAGTTGTTTTGCTCAATTGCGTCTACAACGATATTCCACATGCTCATCCTCATGGAATGGCAAGGTCTCACCTTCCGGCACAGCAGCGTTACTGCGGGTCTGCTGCCGCTGGCGGCCACTGCTGGCCTTTGATGAGGTCCAAAACCTGATGGTCAAGTCATTGCTGCCGGTTGCCAGCATATGCCCCAACGGATGCCACGCCATACTTGACAGCCCGCCCTCATGCGCACCGCTCACCTCGGCCTGCAAACGGCATGATGCCTGAGTTCAGCAGCACAGCAGCACAGCAGCAGTTGACATGAACGCAGAGCACAGCATCCTAGGGCACTGTTGCGATCTGGACTGTGTCGGCACCCTTGATGAATCTAGCGGCGAAACCACTGGTCCTCTAGCAATGAACATGGTGGGCCTTGCAGAGGACATGCCTGTGGGTCAGGCCGCGAGACCAGCCAGTACACCAGGCTGCCATCTTGGCTCCCGCTGCTGAAGAGCTCCTCGTGGACAGGGTGCCACACCGCGCAGGCCACATCACGAGTGTGGGCACCTCTGTACGTGTTGAGCTCCTTGAGCATGCGTAGATCCCAGACCTGCAAAGGCAGTACAGTAGCGTTTTGCATCATGCAGACCTACCTCAAACCCAGGATCAGCCTCGACAGGAAGCTTGCCTTGCACGACTGATCCCGACTGGCGCTCAGCAGCCAGTTGCCATTTGCGTTCCACCGCACAGACGTCACATGCTCGTTGTGTCCATGTAGCGTCGTCAACGCATCGCCTGTCCTGGCATCCCACATCTGTACAGCAGGATCAGTCGTTCAGAGATCAAATTGCTCGACAGATGGTGACTCGGAACTCAAAATAGTGCGTTGCTCGACGCACCTTGATCAGCAGGTCCTTGCTGCCAGATGCTATGAGACCTTGCGAAGGGTGCCAATCTGCAGATGTCACGTCACCGCCGTGGCCAGTCATGGCACGCTCCTCCGCGCAGGTGGCAAAGTCCCACACCTATCAGCCAGAGTGGGCACTATGCTGACAAGCTTCCCTCACCAACTGCCAGGCAGGCTGCACTGCAAGGCTGCGACAAACATCCCTCGGCACCTTCAACGTGCCGTCTTTGGAGCATGTTGCAAACTTTGCATCTGACGGCGCCACTGTGACGCCGCACACGGCGTCCTGATGCGCAGCCTCATCCTTCAGGAGCTCATAGTTCGTACGCCAATATTTGACACGGCCGCCATCGTCCACGCTGAGCATGTACCTCTCATTGTGCGTCCACACCATGCCACGGATGGCAGCCTCATGACCCTGCTCCACAGGTCAGCATCAACATGTAGTTGCACCGCGATATGCAAATCGCTTTCTAGGGCCTGCCCGTGTCCTAATTGCGTGAGCCAAGGCCGTATGACCGTGATCAGCCTGCTGTGGTCAGCCGCGGAAGGTCGAGACTACGAGCAAGCAAGCTCCGCTTCATGACCTTCAGTGGCGAGACTTGTATTCAAGTAGCACTAGCCTGTGCGTGCCTGCAGAGCTGCTTCGTAGCTGAAATTGGTGCCGCCCCACAGAGTAAACTCTCCCCGCTGGGAGCCTGAGATGCATCTCCTGCCTTCAGGCGTCCAGGTAAGGCACGTGACGGAGGCCTTGGCCTGCAGGGGTGACAGATCAGCATCACAGGGCCGCGACTGTCATTGGCACGGTATTGACCAAGGTGAACAAAGCCACTCTGCTGCCGCACCCGACTGAGGCTGGCATGCGCGGCGCATATGTTGAAGTTCACTGCGGGCTGGTGTACATACGCCACGGGTGGAAGCACCTGCAGCCAGGTGCTGCAGCGGGTCAGGTGTGCTCCGCACTGCATGAGCTGCATGTGACAGGCACCAGAGCGTCCTCATGCGGGCACCTCCAATGCACCAGCAGCTGTTGGCTGTATGCCGGCAGCGTCTGCTGGCGAGCGTTGCTGCGGCTGCGATGCGAGCAGATGAACGTAGGAGCCAGTCGCGTCGACCGCTCTCCTGTGTTTGCATGGGCGCTCAGGCACCACACGGTAGGCTCGGCGACCTGCGCCGCATTATGCAGAGCACCGGAGCAAACCTCTGAACTTGCTTCCGCCCAGCCTGCTCGCCCTCCAAGCTGATATCGTGGAACGACGGGGCGCTCGGCAAGCCGAGCTGCTGCTGCGAGCTGCCCAACCAAGCCATGTATCCGGCAGGTAGGCATACAGGGGTGCGCTGGGATCAGTCCGTACAGCGGGCGATGCAGATCAACACGAGCGTTGCTCTTTGATCAGTCTTGTCGCCTGATCAGAGATCTGGAGATGTTGATCCATCAGCATCCAGTGATGTGGATCGGTCGGTTTGGAATTCAACCGCATCTGCGAATCATTAGCTCTCTGTTCCTGGCCACCCCATCGCTGACGGTGCTCACGTGCAGCAAACGTGCCGGTGAAGCCGCGACGCCCCGCGCTCGTAGGTATGGGCAGCGGGGCTCGGAATGACTAGGAACCGGTCCATGTTCACCATCTGGCCACGGCAGAGCGCTGCTGCGGCTGGTGCCGGGCTGCTGCTACTGGTGATCAGCGTCTGGGGCATCCACGTGCTATACTGGCAGGGATCGTCAACGGGCCTCGCCATTCGCCAGACAGCCTCAGAGGAGCCGCTGCCAGCTAGGCTTCCTCCGACATATCAGGTTCACTGGCAGTGTGTTACGCATATGAAGGTTTGCACAGCGTCAAGACCCAGAGCTCAGGCAATGCAATTGTTTCCATTGGGCAGATGATTGATGGCCAAGAGGTCGTCTATGAACGGCCGACTGGTACACCCAGAGGGATCCTGGCTTTATTCCACGGGTGCCAGCACAGCGCCATTGACTTTTGGAGCAAGCAATCCACCTGTGCCACATGCATTGGTGAGCGCGTGGTGTCCATGCTAAAGGATTTGATATGTGCTAGCGTCATGAAGATACGGCTCTTCATGCACGCGGCTGGTGTCATCCGCAGGACTGCCCGAAGAGAAGCGCATAGTACAGTCTGCAGTTGCGAGACAGTATGTTCCCATCGCTTTCTCATCTATGGACCGGGAAGGAAGCCGCTGCTGGGACACGGCTCCACCGTCAACAGTCACCCTCGACGTCCAGAAGGTGGCGTGTTGCATGGCTTACAGTTGGGCCACAATGAAGGCTGCCTGTGCTTGTTGCCAATCGAATCTGT
>JAABUX010005740.1_pt1 | contig 15137 bp, 35 predicted proteins | sample 5561851 | NCBI WGS metagenome assembly JAABUX01 (sample SAMN10711883, study PRJNA513361) | rock metagenome | isolation source: Antarctica rocks | place: Antarctica: Victoria Land, Richard Nunatak red sandstone | collected 2016-01-03 | reverse complement strand
CAGCCCAAGGCGCGCCTCTCCCGGTCCACCTAGCTGAGGCAGGCGTGAGGCAAGGCGCAACACGACATTCACTCCTTGTACAGCCCACCACAGCAGTTGTGCATCATGCGAATTGACAGTGCCGGCAACATAGCAGCATCGAATCATCGGCTGTTGGCCAACGCTGGTCTTCTGGCCAGCGTGAAATTCCTTCGCTGGTTTACTGGATCAACGTGCACACCCCATAAGGCTGTGACTGTGGGTCTGTGCACATCATAAGGCCAGCCGTGTGCTGGCCGGATGCTGCTGTTGAATAGGCTTCCCATTAAAATGTCCGCTTCTGTCGAGCGGATGTAAATCAGAGGTAGAGCACTACTTTGCGATTCCTGCTGCTGATGGTTTTTGATGACATTTGCCGGTCCCTACCGGCAGCTAATGCCTCGATATCGAACGTTATAGACCTTTTCATTTCATACTTTTGACTGCGCAGGGCCACGCCCTGACGGAGGTGCAGCCGCCGTGGCGGAACCCGGTGCGGTGGCGGGAGGTGTACGGCAACTTCACAGCGCAGGCGCCCGACCTGTCGCCGCTGTGGGGCACCGTCAAGGACAGCGTCGACAGCCTGCTGGCCGCCGGCATCCAGCCCTTCGGTGTGGACCCAGAACTATTTTCTGATTTAACACTGATATAAACCCTTAACCCCAAACCCTGACCCTAACCCATTCCTTAGGCTTCAAGGGCGGGTGCGTCGACTCCGAACAAGTCTGAAGCGGGCGACCCAGGCCTGACGCCTGCACGGCATGCCAACTGCGTCTCCGCATGCTCATGGAAGTCTGTCGTCTCACTCCCGTCCTTGATGTGACTGCCGAGCATCAAGCTGTGGTTGCTTGCAGTTGCAACAAACATGTCTTGACGTGGTCTGGCATCGTCTGACATCGTCGCCACTCCTCCATGCATGGCACTGGAGGTGACTGACAGCCGTTCACGCTCTGTGACCGCGGCAGACGCCACGTGACGGCGCATGCTGTGCAAGGGGCCTGTGCGCGGCGCAGGCATCCTGTCCATGATCTGCGCGACGTGCCGGGATCAGGAGAAGCTGGGCCTGGACCCGCGGCCGCGCTTCGGCGGCGTCTTCGAGCTGCGCGAGTCCAACAGCAGCGCCGAAGGCTACTGGGGCGAGCGCTGGGAGCTGTACAAGGTGCTAGTCGGCTAGCTGTTCCATCATTGTGCATCCAGCTCAGGGGCGCCACCGTTGCTGCGTAGGCAGCTCATGCAAGCCATTGAAATGTACAACAGCATCTGACGCAGTCACAATCGCATATCTCCCGAGAAGGCCCTCTCAAGACGGCACCATGCCAAGAAGACCACAGCAGGTCCTCCAAACCCTTCTTGACGCGAACTTCATTCTTGTCATCGCAGATGATCTATGCGACCGCCACATGGACGTGGCGCACGCGCATCGCCGAGATTGAGCTGTACAACGAGCCTGAGCTGGAAGCCTGCTGGGACAGCGTGTTTTTCGTGCAACAGAGCGTCATCAGGCGCGCCTGTGATTCGCTGGGCATCAAGCAGAGAGCGCAACACGACTCGGGTTGAGCGTTTGTTAATCCTGATGGTCCATGCATTTATGCACAGGCCACGCCATCATCACACAGATTGCAAACATAGCGCAGACATTACGAGGTCTCTGCTGTTGATGTCTGCAACCCTGCCGAGTACCTGCTAATCCACATTTGTCGGGTCTGGTGGGCAGATGAGCAAGCCCGTGGTTTACCCATATGACATGCACACTACTACTCTAAGGTCTCCCACCGCGTACAGGTCGAGGGCTGTGCAGCACGCCTATGCCGACCTCAATGAGCAGCACCCTGACAGAGCACTTGAGGTGCGATCACCCGGCATCGCAGTTCACAGCAACTGTCGTCGCGACCGCAGCTGGCAGCCCGCTTGCAGACGTTGCATCGCTTTTCATCGCAATGCGAGCTGACGGGGCCAAGTACATGGGGCCAGATTGGCGCAATGCGGTGCGCGCGCTGGGCGTGGCTGCAGGAGCTGCCTCCGACCCTAACGTCAATCTGACTCCGACCTGACTCTAACCCGAACATAACGTAAACCTAAATCTAACGTAAACCCTAACCCTGTGGCTAACCTCAACCCTGCAGGTGCGCCTGGTGGGCCCCAGCGTGGTGGGCTCCTACTACGGCCGCGGCGACCAGGTGGCCAGCCGCAAGGGCGATTTCGGGCGCCTGCTGGTGCTGGCTAGCAACCACGGCGCCGCAGCGTCCGCGGAAGCAGGTGCACACTCTTTCGCCCAGTCTTATACCCTGATCTTCAACCTCACCGTAACCCCACCTTCAACACCCCAACCGCATTGCTGACTGACTATGGAACCTCATCCCTGTCCAGACCTAACATCTCATTTCTGCCATGGGTTGTCTCGTAAGTGTACGGTAATGCCGGCCTCGCCATTGACACGCAGGTCGTGCAAGGCCAAAGCTTGCTGCCATGCTGTCGAGAATACACATGAAGCGGTACAATAACCTCGAGGCTAGACGATTCAACAGTGCGCTCGTTTGCAGGAGGTGACAGCGAGTGGAACGTGATCCACGGCTACAGCTACCATTCTTACAACAAGGCTGGCCCACGGATGGTGGAAGAGGTGGCGACGCTGCGCGAGAAGCTCACGGTGCGATCCTACCTACATATGCGATATGCTGACATGGCACTGCATGGAGAGAGACTTCTATCCTGCCGGCAAAACCCGTTGCACGCTGCTATCTTGCCGCGGAAGTGACAGCGGCCCATGCTGCTGCCCAACAATGCGCTGTGCTTGTCTGGCAGGCTGACAAGGTCGGAAACCTCCCTATCATGGTGACCGAGTACAACGTGCACAGCAACTACGAGTGGGACATGCGGGCCTCCACTGTCGACACGCCCTGGGAGGTGAGCCAGTCGTTGCAGGCTGTGATCCTCTGGTCACCGTGCAGCGTTTGATCTGAGCCGCAATCTTTCCCACCTGCTGGGAATCGCTGTGTGCATGCATCCTGAGCCCACGCGTTGATGGTTATGTTGGCTTGCTTGGTGGTCGCGGTGCTGCCGTGCTGTGATTGCCCACCACCGCAAGCACTAATACACAGACACGGCTGCTCAGCGGTCCGCGGAGTGAGCCAGAGGCCCGCCGTGCCGCACCGCAGGTTGCGAGGCTGGGCGGGCAGGTGGGCCGGATGGTGTCGCAGGTCTACGGCATGTTCCTGTTCAAGTTCAGCCAGATGCCGCCGATGCCGCCATTCACATACGGGTGAGGTCTCAATGAGGCAGAGTTCTGCTGTTTGTAACTGCCATCCTGTCATTAACATTCACGACCTGAGCTGGCCTTCGCATCAGAGCTTGCCATTGGTTTGGAAGTACGCACACAGACACTGTGGCAGGGCACGTCAGCTGACATATGTGGCTAGAGCATAATTATTGCCTGGCCCGTCGTCTGACCTGCGAAGCGGGCATCACGACCACGCGGAACCCTGAGCAGGCACGGCGTCCAGAAGAACGGCGTGCATTTCGGCGATGTTGAGGGCCCGGAGTTCAACATCGCCGACTCGTCGCGCCTGGCAGAGGCGTGGCGCCTCATCGCGGAGGTCACCGCCGGCGAGCAGCTCGTGTACGACGTGTTGCTGAAACCCGAGGCGCGCTCCAGCTCGAGCGCTCCAAAGTGCAGCGACAACACGTAATCAGAGTCTGTCATCCATGTGTGCAGCGCATTTGAAATGACGCCGGCAACATCGCAGGCAAGAGTTCGCACGTGTGGCAATCTTCACACTCACAGTCCGACCATCACGTGGCGCAGGCGCCAGAGCTGCATGCATTTGCGGTCGCTGATGAGTCGAGCTACTTCCTTTTTGTGGTCAACGAGGACGAAGCAGCGCCTGCGGAGACGAGGGTCAACCTGGAGCTCTGGGACGACGTCCCGGGCGGGTCCACCATCATCGCCTGCCTCGTCGCTGAGGGGTGCGCTGCCAGACCGACCCCGACCCGTATTGCACGTCGTCCCAATGGTATCCTTGCGCCTAAAACATCATCATGACATCAGTTCAGGGCTTGGCCGAAGTGGGTGCTGCACCGTGCAATGGGTTACTTGCTTGTGGAGTGAGAGCTCACTTGGCAGCTTCTGCGGGTGTTGTGACGCTTGGTTGTAGATTGCGGTGCGAGTGTGCAACATCTGCGAGCAGGTGGATGGGTGACGTCGCTGCCATGGTGCCGTTGCCGGGCTCCAACCCCCGCAACCCCAAAGAGCTTCACATCACGCTGCCCGTCTCATCCATGGCCAGGTATGTGTGCTCTGGCTCCCATGCTCCCTGCACTGCTCTGACGCAGACGAGAGCTTTCGGACGTGTTGAGGCCCCGAGACACCCTGCCGCAGCCTTTGCATGTGCCGCGAGGGGATGCAAAACTGTAAGCTGGTGAGGTCGCAACCACTGAAGAGTCGCAGGCCGATCTTCTTTCCTCCTTGCCTGCGCTATCAACACCTCAGTCCTAGCCTGATCCGGCTGTGCCGGCGCCTTGACCTTCCTAGTCCGCTTCCCTATTGACCCATCTCAAATCTTATGAGTTGGGTAAATTGGGTGCACCCGCTTCCCAGTCTACCCAATCTGAGACATTTGACCTCCAGTCTGCTTCCCGATCTACGCTTGCACGGACTTTGCTCGCCGGACAGGTTCCAGGTGCCGCGGTCCGCGAGCGAGAGGCAGATCGTTGCCGTGAGCCTGGCGCCGACGGCGGACGCGACGGTCCGCGCCGGCAGCGCGGCGGGCGAGGCGCAGGGCCACGCGCCGGCGCTGGCGGTCCGCACCGTCGCCCGGGACGGCGGGCAGCACAAGACGGCGGTCGCGCTGCTCAGGCGCGTTCACGGCTCACGAGTCACGGCCTCCTGCGTCGCTCCCTGACGGGTTCACCCGCTATCACTGGAACTCCAATCTGCCACTCCCTTTGGCCCACGACGGCCTCAGGGAATGCCCGGGACGGCGGACAGCACAAGACGGCGGTCGCGCTGCTCAGGCGCGTGCCGCTCATGGCTCGCGAGCCACGGCTGCTGGCTTCCTTCCGCTCCAGGTTCTCCGATGCGAGCGGGCGCTCGGCTCTGACGCTCGCTTGTGCCCGTCGCATGCAGCAGGCCTCTGAGCAGCCAGCAGCGCTGAGCTCACGGACTCTGCATGTATACGTCGTGCCGCAGGTTGTCGCGTGGCCGATAGCTGCAGCTGAGGGTACAGCTGCTGAGCAACGAGGCTGGATGTGTCCAGGTTCGACCTCGCTGAGGCCTGGCGAGCGGCGCCTGCGGCAGGCCATCAGATAGCCACAGCCGTGCTGGAGGTGCACGTCCAGTCAGCAGAACGCAACGAGAACAACGTCCTGCAGGTGCGCCGTCCCACACTGGCACTGCCTGCGCCACAACGCTCTGCGGTCTGTGGGCTGCAGTATGTCCAATACTGCCGCACTGCAGGTAGGCATCTTTGCAGATGCTGCATGTTTGGTGATCCACTGCGGTCAAATGTAAAATCGCACCATGCGAGCTGGCGACTTCATGTATGGACACGCTTGTGTGATCTGAGATAAGCAGCAGCTACATACACCGCCTTGCATGGCCGCAGGTGCTCGGCCTGCCGGCGATGCCTGCTGACTGGAACGAGGCGACGCTGTCGTGGGATGACGTGCCGAACCTGAAGCCACTCGACGAGTACGATGAGGTCAATGCGACGCGCCACAACTTCATCAGGTGCAGCCGCACAGACGTCCAGCCCCCGCAGCCGTTGCACAGAGCTCGTTCTGCCAGCGGCGACACCACCGTGCAGTGCATACTGCTGCCGCACATTGAAAGCAAATAGCCCTACTGTGGCAGGCGGAAAGGTGCCGCACCGGACCTCACGTGTTTGATGCAGCGCTATCGGTTGCGCCTGCCATGTGCAGACACAGCTTCTGGCTGCCGTGATCCTTGCATGGAAAACCCTAACCCTAAATTTTTGACCCTCAACCCTACCCTGACCCTAACCCTGACCTAACCCTGACCCTAATCCTGACCCTGAACCCAAGCCGAACCCGAACCCTAACCCTAATTCTAACCCTGAACATTACCTTGTTCCTAACTATAACCCTCCACCCAACCCTATTCCTAGTGCAGGTGGAACACGGACCCAGCGCCTGTGATCCTGGGCCACATGGTGGTGCCGCCCAACGCCAGCGACACGTGGATGATGGTCGACGTCCGCCGCTGGGTGGCCGACCCGAGCGCGCCGCTGGTCCGGACCGTCGCGCTGGTGCGGCCCTTCCGGTTCGACGCCAACGCGCTGCAGCCGGGCGACTCCACGGCCTACAGCAGCGTCGTGTTCGACTCCAGGTGCGGGACCAGCAGCCCGTCTTGCTGACTGCAGCGGCGCCCTGCTGTGAGAGCTGCTCTCGCGTTTGCTTGAGCGCCAATAGCCAATAGGAGCGCAACACTCCAGCATCAAGCACATCGTCGAGCCGACACCCCCTACGCCAAGCACGCAAGCGCAAGAGAGAAAAACGTGCGGTGGTCATGAGGTGTTAGGGTCTCCCGCACAGATGCACCTCCCGCTGCGCACTTGGCTGGCATTTCGAGAGTGCGTGCATTCTCGGGGTCAGCCTTCGCTGGCTCTAGAGGCAACCTCAAGAGGAGCCAGCATGCTGGTGTCAGCTTTGCAAGGGGTGGCGCCATGATCCGCGTGCAATGGGCACGTGCAGGGAAGCCGCGCAGGAGGACCTCCGGCCGCGGCTGACGGTGCAGTTCGTGATGGGCGACGGGACGCAGAAACGGCCTTTGGGCCTGGATAGCAACAGCGGCAGCAGCAGCGCCGACGGTGTGGCAGCAGCAGCAGCTGGCGACGCCGACAGTACTGTGGCCAGCACAGCAGCAGGCAGCGCCACCGGAGATGCACAGGACGCCGCCTCAGCCCGCGAGGCTACGGATGGGTCCGGCGTGATGCAGCCTCAGGATCCAGCCTCCGACACGCAGAGGGAAGACAGCAGGGCAGCGAAGCCGGAGCTCGACGTGGCCAGCATGGCGAGCGACGCCCAGGGCAAGCTCGCAGAGATCGCTGCCAGTGTAGGTGCCGGTGTCAACAGCACCTCGGACGCTGTCGCTGCGCAGTTACAGGACGGCTACGACACGGCGAGCGGCGTGCTGTTCAGCTCGACGCCGGCGGGCAAGGCGCTGATGGTGGCGGGGCTGCTGCTGCTGCTCTTCTGCCTGTACATCGTGCGCGCCGCGCTGGCCCGGCGGAAAGCCAGGACTGGCGGCGCGCGCCCCGGTGGCGGCGGCAGCAACAACAGGCTGAACAGGTTCTTGGCAAGGCGGCGCACCGCCGAGTCCGATGCAGCGAAGCCGTAAACGGAGACATGTTGTATGAGAGATTGACATCAGCACGTCTTGGTTCTGTGCAAATGACCGCCGGCTTGCTGTTCGCTGTGAGCGGCGGAACTGCGGCGAAGTTGCCCTGTGAAGTGATCAGGTTCAAGTTGGCACTGGAGTGTCGGGACCGCAGTTGCTGTCGTGACGCCGATTGAGGCGCTGGTATCTCATGCATGCGAACTCCTTGGGGCGCAGCCTCAGCAGGCACCTAGACAGCGAAAGGCCGGCTTCGAGAGTTGATCACAAGCAGGCCGTGCAGCCTCGCAGGGGATCGATCGATCGGCCTAGCAGCCCCGCGCTGTGTACACCCCCGAGCGCTGCCACCGTGCGCACCCCTGCCCAAAGTCAGAGGGCATCTGTGGGGTCTGCCACGATGGCCACTGAGCGCACCAGCAAGGACATGCTGCAGGAGGTGACCCCCCTCCTCATCCAATTTCGGATGCTCCTGCCTGTTCCGGGAGCAGACACAGTGAAATATGCCAGTCCCACGTTCTGGCGTCATCCCGCCGATGCGCATCAACTCACTCAGCACCTGCTGGCTACAGTATCGGAGGAGGATGGAGCTCCCACTGCCGGCGATGCAGAGGATACGAGACGACTTCGTCCAGCAGGCATGCTGTTGTGTCATGTGCGTTAGTCGGGTCTTCACGATCAGTGCTGAGCGCAGCGTCCAGCTGATGTCACCGCGCGTTCCCGACTGCGCTGCAGATGGCAGCAGGTTTAGCGGTGGAAAATGGCAGCTCCTTGCCGATGCTTCCGACCCGCGTCGACATACTGCCAGATGGGTGCGCGCGAAGACTGGATAGTCTGTACGTGAGACTTCACACTGCAGCAGCGTCCAGCGCAGCTGCCACACGATGCGCCTGCAGCCTGGCTTAAATTACGGGGCAGCTCAGCCCTGCATCGTAATGAATCAGAGACGTTGACGTGTTGGGTGTGCCCGCTTGCCAGGCATGAGCAGGGGGAGTACTTCAGCCTGGACCTCGGCGGCTCCAACCTGCGGGTCATGTTCGTGAAGCTCTCCCGAGAACACGGCCAAGTGGTGGGCACTCCTTCTGCCAAGTCACGATACCCCGGCACAGGCACTGCGCGTCCTTGGCGCCCTGCGGATCGCTAAGGCTCTCCTATGAGCTTGGCCTGCTTGGCGTAGTGGCTCTCGTTGCTGAGTGAGACGCCGCGACTGCCTTGCTGTGAGCTGGGACGAAGCTTTGCATGCAAACCGTGTCCCGGCTCTCCTGCCGCAGGAGGCGCTCCAGTACTCAGAAAAGCCGGTGCCGGACGAGCGCCGTCGGTGTTCCGGCGAGGAGCTGTTCGATTGGCTGGCGGAGACGTTGCTCGACTTCGCTGCAGAGCAGGGCTGGTGCGGAGACTGTTTCCTGAACATCCTGATCAACTACACCTCCTATGAACAGGATATCGGCACTTGCAAGTGCAGAGATGGGATATTGCATAATGGCAGTGCAGGCTGGTATACTCAAGCACCTATGCTGCGGTATTAGCTGGATGCAGGGATTCGCAGAGGAAGAAGAAGCTCGTGCTGGGGTTCTGCTTCAGCTTTCCCCTGGAGCAGACGGCGCGCGACAGCGGGACGCTCATCAAGTGGGTGAAGGGCTTCGAGAACGCGGGCGTCGAGGGCCGCAATGTGGTGGAGCTCCTGCAGGACGCCTTCCACCGCAAGGTCTGTCGGCCCCGTATCAGCTAATGAGTAAATACAAAAAAAGCTTCAAAATAAGAACTTTATTCAAGTAATGTTTATTTTAGTAGACATTACTTGTAGTTTGCCTGTTGGTCTAGCGAAGCAGATGCCACTCAACAATAAAAGAAGAGAAGCTTTGCTACTTCGCCAGGAACCTTACTTTCAGTATTCTGAGTGTTTTGTTACTAGTAGATGGCAAGGTGGCAAGGTTATTCGCATTCAGACCCTGGCGTGCGCAACGGTCTGGTCCCAGCTGGTTTCCCGTGTGAACAAGACAACAGTGGAATCCCAATGACGAAGTGAAGACAATGTGATCTGCGTGTGTCTTTGGTCTGCGGCTGCAGTGTTGGCCGGGGCCTCCTGCGTGCAAGGAACTGTCTGTCTCCAGAGTTGGCAAGGCATCCCCATCGGAGCACGCTTGAGCGTAGGAAGTCTGGGGCACGGATCAGGTTCATGGGCACAGGTCTTCGAGGCCACACACATGAGATGCAAATGATGGGCTCGATACCCATAGAGGCAACATGAGAGGCGTGCTGTGTGGTGGCGCGCAGGGCGTGAAGGTCGACATACCGGTGCTGCTGAACGACACGGTGGGCACGCTGGCCTGCGCGCGGTACGGCGACGGCATGCACCAGACAGACACAGCCATGTCGCTCATTGTCGGCACGGGTACGCTCTGCGGCCTGCTGCTGGGCTCGTGTAGTTGGGTGGTTGCAAGCATCCGGCTGCCGAAATGGTGCAGTCAATGCTGGACAGGGCGTTACGGGCATGCGAGCGACGGTGCTTGTTGAAAGCGTTGATTTGTGAGTGTCTGAGGCAGGATATACACAGATGTTGTGCATAGTGATCAGCGACTGCCGTAACCTGGCAATGCAGGAAGCAGTCGTCAAGCGCGTGTCTTGCCTGGTCGCAGGCACGAACTGCTGCTACGTGGACCAGCTCAGCAACATCGGCAAGTTCCATGTCAACTTCCGGCACCTGTCGCGGACGTCTGACATGGTCATCAACACAGTGCGGAGCGAGCAGTTGCTGTCGGCACAGTGCACTAGATGCCAGCCAACCGAGCCAACATGTCTGAATGGCTTTCCTCGTCGAGATGGTGCATATATGCTGGCCCTGCTCATTGACAACCGGTTGACAGCCAATTATCGTAGTCTTCCGCAAGGCAAACCCACTGCTCCTGTGTTTTCGTCTCCGAGAGCTGTCCCCGAGACTCGGGGATGCTTGTCAATAGTGTGTCAAGGCTGGCAGTGGATGGGGCCCGACCGCCTGCCCATGCGCCTCGTACACACGGGTCGACGGCAAACAAGCCCTGGACGTCACTCGAGCTGCGAGCTGAATCCGTGCAGGAGTGGGCGGACTACACGTCGAGGCACTGCCTGCGTGATTCGCATACACGCGTTTACGATGAGCCCAAACCCTAACCCTGTTCGCAACCCTGGCCCTAAACCCTAAACTCAGCATTCACCCAAGACACTACTCGAGCTGTAAGCTTGAGTATCCGTTCAGGAGTGGGCGGACTACACGTCGGAGGCGCTGCCGTGGCTGGAGGAGGATCGGGAGCTGGACGCGGGCAGCCACCACCCGGGGCAGCACCACTTCGAGAAGATGACCAGCGGCCTGTACATGGGCGACCTGGCGCGCCGCATCATCCTCCGGTGCGCTGGGCTTGCCCATGCGCGTGCCCTGCGCTGCTGCGGGGCCGGTGGTGACGGGTGTGTCGCTCAAAGACATGGCGCGGATCAGCATGGCTGAATTTGATTGCCTCGTTGCGGCTGCGAATCCGGAGTCCGTGGGCCGCACCTTGTCGCACGGATCATTTGCAGCGCCCTGCTGTCAACCGCTGCGCCACGGGCCTGGAGTCATCTGCCGATGCTGCAAGCAGTACTGGGCACTGGGAGACGCCATGCTTCCTGTCCCTCTCTGAACCATTTTGTGCAGGCTTCACGTGACTTCGCTGAGCGCAGACTGGCGGAGGAGGGCGGCCTGCTGGGCGGGTCGGTGCCGGGGCACCTGCGGGAGCGGCGGGCGCTGAGCACGCTGCAGATGGAGACCATCCACGAGGACGGCACCGACGACCTGCACCGCGTGGCCGCCGTCCTGCACGATGAGTTCGGCGTCCGCCCCGAGGAGCTGCCCATCGACGTCCGCTCGCAGGCGAGTCACACGAATCCGACCGACGACTCTTAAGTTTACAGTAATAGAGCGGCATGCGTGACCGCGTGACCTATTGCTGATCCAAGAGGTGTGTCTGCCAGTCTTGCACGCCGTCGCCATCAAGTTCGGTCGCCACCGCGCCAGCGGCTCGAGTGAAACCCATGCTGTATGCACTTGGCTCGAACCGCTGTGTCTACAACGCTGGCAGCGAAGGACACGGAAACACTGACAGGGCAGTCTGCCTCAATCAGGGGCACCAATCGCGCTCGGTGGAGTGCTTTGCTCTGCCTGAACCTGACGGTAAACCTAACCGCAACCCTTACCGTAACCTAGCCCAAACCCTAACCTTTGCCCCCCAAAAACAGCAGTCAGGCTACGTATGCCAGCCGCGCAGGTGCAGGAGGTGTGCGCCCTGGTGGCGACCCGCGGGGCGCGGCTGACGGCGTCCGCCATCGCCGGCATCCTGCGGCACCTGGGCTGCGACGACCGCGCGCACCAGGCCAAGCGCAACGTCGTCGCCGTTGAGGGCGCCGTCGTCCGGAACTACGACATGTACAGGCGCGACGCTTGCTACAGGCCTCACCTCTCATTGCCTTTCTGCGGCCCAGCTTGTAAGCCCTTCTGCAGCTCATCTTTGCGGCGTACAGTCGCAGAACCTGACTCTTACCCTAGTTCTGACCCTGACTCTAACACTAACCCTAACACTAACCCTTTCCCTAACCGTCCTTATCAATCACAATGTGCAGGGAAGCGGTTCAGACGGGTCTGCTGGAGCTCCTGGGCGAGGGTACAGTCTTCGTGGACCCCGCCCCGCCGCTGAGCGGCACCCTCGGAGCGGCGCTGGTCGCGGCAGCCGCCACCGGCTACATGAGCGGCCTCAGCCACTCGTCAATGAGCTACTACTAGCTCTGGCACCCCCGCGCCTTGGTATTGATGTCGAGCCCGCACAGACCGGCCGACAGTTTGGCAATATGACTTTGAAGTGCATCCGTGCCTGCAGCGACGTGGCGATGCATCTTGTCGTGCTTTTATAGTCAGAGAAGTCCTGGTTAGTGTCCATCAGGGGATAGCGACGCAGCGGCGCAGCTCGGATCAGCAGGGACATGCATGTGGCTTGCCAGGTAGTGGCCAAGCTTGGTTGGCAAATGGGTTACTGTCCGCATGGATTTGCTGGAAACATTGCGTGCTCTCCGAAGGTGTACTTTGCACCTCGCATATCGAGCAATTTGATCTAAATTGTGACCGGGGACACATCACCATAGACGCAAGCAATGCTCCCCCGCCCCCTCGCCGGAGGGTCCGCCATGCTGGCAGTCGTCAGAGCTCAGCAGCCGTGGGGCTTGCTGCCAGATCCATCTTCCAGCTTCTGGCCAACAGCAATCACGGGACCAGCAGGGAGCCTGTCGCCTGCACCGCTTGCGGCCGCAGTCCGCTCGGCACCTCGCTCAGCGGTGTCTGCAAGGCCGGCACCCACCTGCCCACCGATCGACGCCCATTACTGCGCCTCTAGACCCCAGCGCCGCAATGCGCTGAAGCCGCTCTGCGCGACGGCCGGCGACGGTAGCGACGCGCGCGGTGCCACGATGCCGGCGGCGGCGGCGTCCAAGGATGAGTCGAGGGGCGAGCGTCTGGCGGCGGTGCGGAACCTGGAGCGGGCTGTGGACCCGGCGGCCGCGGAAGCCGCGGAGCTGCGGCGGCGGCACAAGGAGGCGGTCGAGCTGGCGCGGACGGGCGACCCCGAGATGGCGCTGGCGTGCCTGCACTCCCTGCTGGTGAACGATCCGATCATCTCCCGCTTTGCTCAACACGCGTTTAATTTGGTCGGATGTGGGGCTGTTCAATCGTGGCAACCATTCCGTCCTCACCATGCATCGCTTGCATGCAGCACGGCCGTGCTTGTTGTTTCCCTGGCCTGCATGTGGTGCAGGCGACTGCGCAGTCGCGTATATTGATCGCTTCAGCTGCTGTCATGCACTCAATTCGGCATTTCGGTGCGCAGTCGGAGCATCCGGACGCGAGCTTCATTCTGGCCTCGGCCGCGGAGATGCACGGCCGGCTGCGGCAGTGGCCGGAGGCGCGCGGGCTGGCGGCGCGGGCGGCCGATCTGGCGCCGGCGGACGCTAGCCCTCTGCAGGCGAGGGATACCTTCAAGCACTCTCGTTAACCCAACTGCAGTGACACTGGCCCGCGCTGTGCGATGTCCAGCAGCGCATATTGTGTTGTTCTTCCTTGTTATGGAGTCCAAGCCCAGGACGCACTGCTGCATTGCAAAGCAAGACCTTGTCACGTTCATCTCAGCCCTGGAGCACACGCCGACTGCCCCACGTTCCAGGCGACCTGCGCTTTGAGTCCGGCGTGGACCGGCATCCGATGAACTGACGCTGTGATGGCGCCGATAATATTTCTGTCGCCTGCTGTGCTATACGAAATTGTTTGAAGTGGCTGCAATTGTACCGACAACATGGGTCTTAGCAAAACTCTGAGCGGCAGATCTGGGCGTACATCGAGCGGGGCGCGGGCGACCAGGCGCGGGCCGCCGAGCTCATGGAAGCTTCCACGAAGCTGGCCGGCGCGCGGCCGGCGGCGCTCGCCTCCGCGGCCAGGTTCTTCACGGACGTCGGCGCGCCGGGCGCCAAGCGAGCCGCCCGGAAGCTGTACGAGCGGGCGCTGCAGCGCGACCCGGACCACGCGCCCAGCCTGCAGGTGGCTCGCGCTCCGCAGCCGCTGTCACAATCGCAGGAGCGGGCACGCAGCGGGATCCGGACAATGTGTATTCACCTGAGCAAGAGCAGCGGTCCTCTGCTGACACTGGAGCTCGACATGGTTCCACCGCCAGCTCAGGGCGGAGCCGTAACTTGCTTCATATCATGACTCAAAAGAGGTGGGTACTGTCGGCCTCAGGGCCTGGCCGTCACGGAGCATCGAGCCGGCAACATCCGCGAGGCCCGGGCTCTGTTTGGCCGTGCCATCACGGCAGACCCGGCGCATGTGTGGTCATATCAGGTGTGTGCCCTCTGTCATATTGTTGTGACTCCCCGATACAGGCACGTAGATACAGCACCACGTGTGCGTATGGCTCACAGGTGCCCCGCTACTACGCGAGCCGGGCCTGTGATGCAAGTCTTTGTTTACAATCACACCTCACACCAGAGCACACCACGATATGGCATTCGTATGGCCCAACGCAGGCGTGGGGCGTCATGGAAGCACACAATGGGAACCCGAGAAAGGCGCGGGAGCTGTTTCAGCAGGGCGCGGACAAATGCGAGCCGCACGCGCCGCTGTTCAATGCGTGGGCACACTTCGAGGCGCGGCCCTTCTCTGCCAGACGTCCGTATGAGCTGCTCTGGATGCACTGGCCGCAGGGAACAGATGATGAGTGGGGTGTCGACGAGCGGCCAGGTCGGTGAGCTGAGGTTTCTATGCACTGCTGTGCTTCAGGCCAAGCAGAGGCGCATCGGCATCGCAAGGCGGCTGTGGGAGAGGGCCCTGAACCTGGCACCGCACAGTGGGTACGCGATCACGGGACTTGCGGCCCTGGAGGCCCGCAGCGGCAACCACCAGCGCGCACTGGAGTGAGGCCTTCTTACCCAGATTGTGATGGCCCTGCCGCCCGGCACAAGAATTGGCATGTTGGATCATAATGACAAGCAGGCGGACGCATCGCATAAGTGTTGCTATGACCCACCATGCAGTTATGAGTTGAGCTGCGTCTGTTTGCTTGTCAGGTTGTATGAGACGGGTCTCTCCGTGGACCCGGACAACTCGTGGATGCGCCTCAGCGTCGCCAGCTGCTACCGTCAGCTCCAGGACACCCAGGTTCGGACTCGCACTCCAAATATCAACGGATCTGTGTCGAGAGGCATGTCCAAAGCATCATAGTATCCTTAT